>LXNI01001389.1_pt1 | contig 21284 bp, 22 predicted proteins | sample 809091 | NCBI WGS metagenome assembly LXNI01 (sample SAMN04870527, study PRJNA318959) | sponge metagenome | biome: 01000161; feature: marine sponge reef; material: water | host: Sarcotragus foetidus | place: Greece: Milos, Mediterranean Sea | collected 2013-05-29 | depth 5-7 m | reverse complement strand
CGATCATTCAATACCCGCGTGATCGCTGCCGTCAACGTCGTCTTACCATGGTCCACATGGCCGATTGTCCCCACGTTCACGTGCGGCTTCGTACGCTGAAAAACTTCCTTTGCCATTGAATTGTTCTATTTATTCATCGGGGAGCCGCCTCTCGGATTTGAACCGAGGCCCCCTTCCTTACCATGGAAGTGCTCTACCCCTGAGCTAAGGCGGCAGTCAAGTAAATAACCGGAGCGGGAGACGAGGCTCGAACTCGCGACATTCAGCTTGGAAGGCTGATGCTCTACCAACTGAGCTACTCCCGCTGGTGGGCAGGGAAGGATTCGAACCTCCGAAGGCTTAGCCAGCAGATTTACAGTCTGCCCCCGTTGGCCACTTGGGTACCTGCCCAAAAACAAAAATTCAACCCGCGTTTTACTCAAATGCCCAGCTACTGTGCCCGTCAAAAATCTCTGAAATGCCAAAAAGAGCTGGCGAAGGGACTCGAACCCCCGACCTGCTGATTACAAATCAGCTGCTCTACCAGCTGAGCTACGCCAGCAATACGAGTCACCCCGTTGCCATACATATCGCTATTCATGCCCGGATACACTACAGCCTCTCAGTATACGCAATAAATTTGAAAATGATTAGCCTTTTTTACGGGCACGTATCCGACGGATAGCTTTGTAAAGCTGCCAGACCAAAAACAGTGCAATCAAAGCAGACATGAATCGACCGTAGCGCGACAGGTATTCCGTCACACGCTCCCATTCATCACCTACTATGTACCCCAATGTTGCAATGAGGGTAACCCATACAGCTGCACTGAGAGAAGCAAGCACTGCTACGGGTAAAGCCGGCATTCGACTCATCCCGACCGTAAAGGATATGACTGTACGTGCTCCGCTCAGGAATCGGTTGGCAGCAACCACACCATATCCCCAGGAACCAATCCAGTCCTGCACTCTGGAAACCGTTTCATCCGGCACCCAGCGCATAGCCCGAGATTTGAGCACTACCGGGCCGCCGTAACGTCCGACATAGTACATACACATGAACCCAATGGCGCCACCGAGCGTGCTGAAAATTATAACCGGTAGGAGCAGCATGGGGCCAACAGCCGCCAGGTAACCTCCAAAAACTATCAACACATCTCCTGGAATGGGTGGAAAAACATTTTCCAACCAAGCGATAAAAAAAATCAACACATATCCCCATGCCACCGGAATATCTGCCGCCCTCAACAGGAGATCAGTAAAAAACTGTTCCATAACAGACCTACGGTACGACGGATCCAGTGAGTAGACACACTGCACAAGCTGCCGCAGCTTCTTCGCGCCCAATTATCCCCAGTCTCTCAGACGTGGTGGCTTTTATTGAGACCTGCTCGAGTGTGATCATCAAATCACCAGCTATTGTACGACGCATGGACTCAATGTGTGGACGCAGTTTTGGGCGCTCAATGATAATGGTTGCATCTACATTTGCGACACTGTAGCCTGCGTCCGATACTAAATCATTTACTTTTTGGAGCAGCATCCTGCTGTCTGCTCCCTTCCAGCATGGGTCCGAATCTGGAAAATGTACTCCGATATCTCCGAGTGCAGCCGCCCCCAACAAAGCATCACAGATGGCATGTAGCAATACATCGGCATCGGAATGTCCTGCCAACCCCAGAGGATGAGAGATTTGTACTCCACCAAGAATAAGTGGTCGGTCCGCCACCAGTTGATGCATATCATAACCAATCCCCACTCTCGAAGCCATCAGCTACTTCCTCTGGGCCCACATTTTCTGTGCCCATTCCCAGTCAGACGGGGTTGTGATCTTAATATTGCGAGGATCACCTTCAACGATACGAACTGGTTGTCCTATGCGCTGCATCAGAGCAACATCATCTGTCGCTGGCAAATATCCTCCAGTTTGATGAGTTGCCTTTACCAGGAGATTGCGCCTGAAGCCCTGCGGGGTTTGCATAGCATAAAGCCCATCACGGGATGCTGTCTTAGTAAACAGGCCCTCGTTCCCGTAACGTACTGTATCCTGAATCGGCGATGCTACTGCCGCTGCCCCCGTATTCTTTACAGCCTCAATCACATCATTTATGATCTGATCTGATACAAAGGGGCGCGCTGCATCGTGAATTAGCACAATGCTTACATCTTCCATAACCGCACTCAACCCCGCTATCACAGATTCCTGCCTCGTTGATCCTCCTGAAACCACACTACACGGGCTACTCAGGGGCATAAGCATTTCCCTTGTGACATCAAGTGAGTTCGGATGCGCCACCACTACGATACTGGCAATAGCTGGATGCTGGTCAAAAACGGACGCCGTCCGAAAGAGCACCGGGGCTCCGCCCAAGAGACGCATCTGCTTGGGAAGCCCACCAAGACGTGAGCCTACGCCTGCTGCCGGAATGACTGCGGCAACCATCTATCTATAAGATCAACATGGCATCCCCAAAAGAGTAGAGACGATACTCCTCTTCAATAGCGATCTCGTAAGCTTTCTTGAGCAGTTCAAATCCTGCAAAGGCAGCTGTGAGCATCATCAAGGTGCTCTTGGGCATATGAAAATTTGTAATCAACCGTTCGGTAACGGCGAACTCGTACGGTGGATAAATAAACTTATCCGTTCGGCCCTCTTGAGATTTCAAATGGCGCGATACGGTGAGACTCGCTTCTACGGCCCGTACTACTGTTGTTCCACATATCGTCACTTTATTTACATCCGAATCTAACGCCCGATTAACTATTTCAGCTGTATCCCTGGGTATCCGATAATACTCAAAGCCCATACGGTGCTTCGTTAGATCCTCAACGCCAACACTTTGGAACGTCCCGAGACCGACATGCAAGGTGATCTGAACTACCTGCACCCCTTTGCCAGTAATTTTGTCTATCAGCTCAGGGGTAAAATGAAGCCCTGCCGTTGGGGCTGCCACTGCTCCACGATGTTTGGCGAAAATAGTCTGATAACGGTCGATATCTGCTTTCTCCACTTCCCTTTTTATGTACGGCGGTAGTGGAGTACGTCCCTCCTTCTGGATCGCGCGATACAGCGCAGCATTGTCGCCATCGTAGTCGAAGCGAATTGTACGACCACGTGAGGTTGTATTATCAATCACTTCAGCCGAAAGCCCACTGCCGAAAAAAAGCTTGTTTCCGATTCTGATCTTCCGCGCAGGATCAACAATCACATCCCATAGCCTGCTCTGGGGATTAAGCTCTCTGAGCAAGAAAACTTCAATCCTCGCACCAGTCTTTTCCTTCGCACCCCGTAGCCTTGCAGGAAATACTTTTGTGTTATTGACGACCAAAACATCGTCCGGAGAGAAATAATCTACTATATCGTAGAAATGGCGATGTTCGATGGTCCCTGTTGCTCGATCGACCACCATCATACGCGCCGAATCCCTAGGCTCAACCGGGTAATGGGCAATCAGATGCCGAGGGACATCATATCTGAAATTAGTCAGCTTGAGGCGTTCAAGCGGCTTTCCCAACATTTGTTATTTCGTTTTGCCCCCTAATAATAACAATAATTAGCGCACATAAAACCAACACAGCCACGGCGAGAATATAATTCCCATTATATCAGCAATCCCATACCGGGAGAATTAAGTTTGTTGCGATATAGATGCAAAATTTTTCAGTTGATTGGTGGTCGCTGCAGATGAAAGTCTGTGGCAGATTGAAAAGCACACGCAAGCCGCAGTACGTTGGCATCAGCGTATAGTGGACCAGCAAAGGTAATGCTGCGAGGCCTGCGCCGTGGAGAGTCCGTGTCTGACTCCAATGCATCAAACCCGTTGGGTACCGTCACACATGGGTGACCGGTCAAATTTGTGATAGCCAATGTGCGACCACCAAAGGACGGAGATACAAACACATCCACCTGCTGCATCACAGTATTCATGCGCTGCATAAGGAGCCAGCGGCATCTCGAAGCCTGTAAGAACTCAACTGCCGGCACGAAACGGTTCACACGAAATTCGTGCGGCCACGTCCCTTCACCCTGCCGCACCATCTGATCAACCCCATTACTTAATGTTAGTGTGTCAAATGCAGTTGCTGCTTCAACGCCCAAGGTAGTTAGCATGGCATCAATAGGCAGATCATCAGGAAGCTCAATCGGAATGAGCTCAACATCCATATTCCGTAAGACGTCCAGAGTTGCTGAATCCCTCGTTTTTCCAGAATAATCGGACTCAAAAGCTTTCTGCACGTACCCTACGCTGAGAGCGCTCACATCCTTCTCCAATGAGAATGGGAAGGGGGCATTAACCGTAACCAAATCCCGTGTATCTGCCCCACGGATAGCTTCAAACACTAGCGCACAGTCAAGTGCTGAGCGTGCCATGGGTCCAAGTTTGTCCATACTCCAGGACAATGTCATAGCCCCGTGCCGACTCACCAGACCATAAGTCGGACGATGCCCGGTTACACCATTTCTCGTAGACGGCGATACAATCGATCCCAATGTCTCCGACCCAATTGCAAACCCTACCAGTCCGGCGGCTACTGCTGCACCGGGCCCCGCACTGGATCCACTAGAACCCTCTTCTATATTCCAAGGGTTTTTTGTTTTACCTCCAAACCAGACATCCCCCCATGCAAGTGCTCCGAGTGACAGCTTCGCAATCAGCACTGCACCGGCAGATTCCAAACGGTCTACGACAGCTGCGTTCTCGTCAAGTACCTGATCCTTGTATGGTGCTGCTCCCCAAGTCGTAGGATAGCCACGGACGCTCAACAAATCCTTGGCGCCCCAAGGTATTCCATGCAGAGGACCACGCCAGACACCAGCATCAAGTTCAACATCTGCGCGGGCAGACTGCCGGTAAGCCAGGTCTTCCGTCAACGTGATCACGGCGTGCAGAACGTCATCATACTGCTTCAGACGCCCTATGTACAGCTCAGTCAACTCTGTGGACGTTACGGCTCTTGACTTGAGTAAGTAAGCGAGCTCTGCAACCTGCATGAATGCCATATCCTCGTCATTTGACGGGCGATCCACATGGGCGGGCTCCCATCTAACTCCCTGTACACTGGATGGAGGACGTGTACCTGACATGCGCGGATCAAACATCAACGCAGGCGGCACATTATTCGGGAGCGCTAATTCGCGAACCGAGGTGTAATTCTCCAAGTGTTGTTCCAAGTCCTCTACGAGCTCGGCTCGCTGCTCTTCAGTGAGTGTGATGCCTGCAATTTCTTCCGCACATGCAATTGTTTCTGCCGTGATGGGGGCATCAAGGCGATAAAGAGCATCCGACAGCATCGTTGCCCCTGCCCCTACGGCAGAACAAGCGGCAATAAAATGGCGTCGACTTATGGGCATCCGTTTTCTGTTGCTGAAGACTGATCGCTTACGTTGATGCGGTCTACTGCATAGTTTCTCAGACCAATAGCCCCGATTGGGCGGCCATCATCAAACGGAATCCAATAAAGCCCCTCAGCATCCCCCGTCTTCATTTCCAGTGATGCCAACGTTCCCTCAGCATCAACAGATGTCGAACCCTCCGGGGACTCAAAAACGATCGTGAACCTATAGCTGATGCAATATTCATTGAGATTATGGAGCATCACTACCACACCATCATCATTCGTATTAGCCTTGGAATAGAAGATGTATTGGAAACGAAGCCCCTCGTGCTCAAGAAGCGGTTTCCAAGCCTCTTCACCACTGAACTGCTGCGCAAAACATTCACACGCGGCCAACATCATTCCACAAATGATTAGCCTGCGGTACATGATCACATACCCGTTGCAGCTCTGCGTGCGACTTCAACCACTCGCTCGGTACTAAAGCCAAACTGTTCAAACAATACTTTGCCAGGTGCGGAAGCACCAAATTGATCCATGCAGATCATATGACTCGCATATCGATCCCAGCCAAGTGATGTACCTGCCTCAACAGCAACACGAGCAGAGACCGCCTGCGGTAAAACCTTCTCTCTATACGCTTCAGTTTGTGCAGCAAAAAGCTCCCAGGATGGCATGCTAACTACCCGAGTCGGAATGCCCGCCGATTCAAGTACAGGTGCAGCTGCAACTGCATACTGCAGCTCGCTGCCAGTCCCAATGAGAATCACCTGAGGTTCCCGTGTGCTCTCCTCAACAATGACATAGGCACCCCGAGCCACTTCTTTGAACTTGCCCGTGAGCGATGGCAGTCCCTGCCGGGTCAATATGAGGGCAGTAGGTCCATCCTCTCTGGTTATCGCTTCCTGCCAGGCATACTGCGTTTCCCTCGCATCCGCTGGCCTGATCACTACGAGATTAGGGATCGCTCGCAAGGACATCACATGCTCTACGCCCTGATGTGTTGGCCCATCTTCGCCAGTACCGATAGAGTCGTGTGTGAACACGTAGATAACCGGAATCTCCATAAGAGCGCTGAGTCGCAGGGCCGGACGCAAATAATCACTGAACACCAGAAATGTACCACAATACGGTCGCAGACCACCGTGCAGCGCCAGACCGTTACTTATGGCCGCCATCGCATGCTCCCTGACACCGTAGCGCACATACGTTCCAGACAGATTTTTCCGCTGCAGATCAATCTGCGTTCCACCACGTGTCTTGTTTGACCCAGTTAGATCAGCGGATCCACCGATAAGGCCGGTGACCTTCTTGAGAAGAGCACCCAACGCCTGTCCACTCGCAGCCCTAGTTGCGATCGCCTTATCCACGGGAAGGCAATCCAATTCCGCAGTCCAATCAGCGGGGAGTGTTCTCTTGCAGAGAGCATCTAGGTCCGCTGCAGCCTCAGGATATGCCCTCTCATAGGCAGCTCTCCGGGAAACCCATTCAGACTGCTGTTGCGCCCCGAACGATGTACAGTCCATAGCTGACTGAACCTCTGTCGGTACATGAAAGGATAAATCCGTTCGCCAGCCCTGTGCCTGCTTTGTCAGGGTCACTTCTTCTGCACCTAGAGGAGCCCCATGTGCTGCTGCTGTGTTCGCTTTATTCGGGCTACCATGCCCAATCGTCGTGCGCACACAGAGCAGCGACGGTTGATCAATACACGCCCGGGCTTCGTCGAGTGCCTGCCGGACAGCCTGTGTATCCGTCCCGTCAATACCCGGTATTACCTGCCACCCATAGGCTGTAAACCGTCCCGGTATATCCTCGGAGAACGCCAGGTCAGTACTGCCATCAATGGTGACTCGGTTATCATCCCACAGATAAATCAGCTTCCCCAACCCCAAGTGGCCCGCCAGCGAAGCCGCCTCATGCGAAATCCCCTCCATCAGATCTCCGTCCGAAACAATACCGTACGTGCAGTGATCTATGATGGTGGCATCCTCACGATTAAATCTCGCAGCCAGATGCGCTTCCGCCATAGCCATCCCTACACCATTCGCAAATCCCTGCCCAAGCGGCCCCGTAGTGGTTTCGACACCCGGGGTTACTCCGTACTCCGGATGCCCAGGCGTCTTGCTGCCCCACTGCCGGAAGTTTTTGATCTCCTCCATCGGGAGGTCGTATCCGGTTAGATGTAGTAATGCATAAAGCAGCATTGATCCATGTCCGGCCGAGAGAACAAAACGATCCCGATTAAACCAGGTAGGGTCTGCCGGATTATGACGCATAACCTCGGTCCACAGTATATAAGCCATCGGAGCAGCCCCCATGGGCATACCGGGGTGCCCACTTCTGGCACGCTCTACCGCGTCAACAGCCAGCATCCGTATTGTGTTAATGCAGGCTTCCTCAAGCTGTATTGCTGTCATCTTAATAATTTTATTCCAGCACCTATAAGGCAGCTTTGGCCTGCTCAACAAAGTATCTGAGACAGCTCAGATTGCGGCTTGAACTGTGTACCTGACGGCCATTAATGATCACTGCCGGAACTCCAGTGAAACCCATACCTTCGAAGAATCTGCGGGTCTGAACAGTCCTAGAGGCATATTCTCGATTTCTTAACACCGACCTGAAATTCGCCTCATCCATATCGAGATCTTCAGCGAACTCAGACAACTGATCTACTGACAAACCTGTTGCCGGTGACTGGTGCTGAAAAACAAGATCCAACATTTCTTCAAATACACCCTCCTCATTGGCCAGGTAAAGGGCTGTGATCTCATCAAGAGAATGAGTTGCTCCCTCTACGACCGGAATCGGCTTGAATACCACACGTACAGAATCAGGATAGGCGGCAGCGAGTGCCTTGATGTGCGGGTGAACCGCCTTGCAGTAATAACAGTTTGGATCAAGGAACTCCATTACCATAATGGGGGCGTCTGCCGGACCAACAACCGGATCGTAGTCCATAATGATTTGATCCAAATTGTCAAATACCGGTGCATCCGCTACGTACATGCAAGACGCTGGGTCAACCTCTGTTTCGGTGGTACCTATTGGCTCAGTGACCTCTTCCTGCCCCGACGCATTGTTATAATCCCACATAAGAAAGCCTAACAGTAGTACAGCAATCGCTCCATGGAAAATTTTCTCCGATGCCGGAGCCGCCCGTAGCGCATTAGTCGTTGGGCGCTTGAATATACCCATAAACGTAACCAACGTAATAAGTGTAACAATCACGAACGAAACGAGGCATAACTGACACCACCCGTCAATAGCTGTTGCCTGCAGCAACGTTAGAAACAGGGAATAACACCAGCCTGCCCCAACGACGAATGCACGTGCCCTTTTTAGATAGACCCCCATACCACTGACATTGTATGCAATCAGCAGACCCGTAACAAAAACGGTCATATAAAACAAAAATCCCCACCAAGCACTTGGAAGGCCCAGTGGAGCCGGATCATCGGCAATGACACCTACACAGTTAGATTCAACTCCACAAAATGGATCCCCAGCACCGGAAGCCCCCCCACTATACCACAGTGCGATATGTAGTGTCAGACCGACACCGGCCAGCGCCAGAATGTAGAGCAAGCGCTCAAAAGTCGTACGATAAATAAATAAGGCCATAGCAATTGTTCAAGATTATCCCCCAAGTTAATGAATCCAACGCGTTGGCGTACTATTCCGGTTAAAAGCGGTAATGCAACCTAGTTTCCCACATTCTTTGCGATTGAATCGCTTCGCAGTGCGTATAAAGTAGTGTCGAACTTGATTAGATCATGACACGCAGTGAGTTTCACGCATTTGTTGCCCAGGAGCGCGCAAAGGGGGTTCAACGCTTTATAATCCCTGTTAGTCGCCGTCTAAGTGCTGATTTACTTACTCCAGTGAGTGCGCTGCTAGCCCTTCGACAACGCGGCAGTCGTACATTCCTACTCGAAAGTGTGGAAGGCGGCGAGAACATGGCGCGCTATTCGTTCCTTGGCCGCAACCCCTATCGCATCGTACGGTCTACCAACAGCGAGGTTACCGTAGAGGATGTTCGCACCGGTAACATCTCTACGATACCTGAAGCCGACATTTTCGAGGTCCTGCGTCGTTTTATGGATGAGTACATAGAGATCACATTGCCCGGTCTGCCCCGGTTTCGCTGTGGAGCGGTTGGGTATCTGGGTTATGATAGCGTGCGTCTAATTGAACACCTGCCTAATCCTCCAACGAACGATTCTAACCTTGCCAATTCGATTTGGTGTTTTTACGATACCCTTGCCGCCGTTGATCGACTCAAGCATCAAATGGTGCTGATGGCCAATGTATTTGTCGAGCCCAATTTGAACCTGGAGGATGCGTTTACCGAGGCTTTGGCGCGTCTGAAAGCCTTGGAGAGTGATCTTCGATCCACGTTCGACAGACCAGAACCCGTACGACTCGGGGCAGAGCAAATAACCTCCAATTTTGCGCAGGAGGATTTCGAGAATGTGGTCACCAAGGCAAAACAGCTGATTTACGAAGGTGATATTTTCCAGATCGTGCTCTCACAGCGATTCTCTCTCTCGTTTCAGGGTGACCCCTTCAACTTGTACCGTGCCCTGCGCCAGATCAACCCATCTCCATACCTTTTCTACCTAGATTTAGAAGAAGTTACCCTCATTGGCAGTTCACCCGAGGTTTTAGTGCGTGTTGAGGATGGACGAGCAATGCTTCTCCCCATAGCAGGCACCCGGCCCCGTGGCATAACGGATAAAGAAGATAAAGAACTCGCGGAGGAGCTGCTTGCAGACCCTAAAGAACGGGCAGAGCATCTTATGCTGGTCGATCTGGGACGCAATGATCTCGGAAGAATCAGCAAGCTCGGCAGCGTTACCGTTGATCGCTACGCCTATATCGAACGATACTCACATGTGATGCACATCGTGAGCGCTGTCTCTGGAACATTGCGTGATGATGTGGACACCATGGATGTGCTCAAGGCATGCTTTCCAGCCGGTACTGTCAGTGGGGCTCCAAAGGTTAGAGCTATGGAAATTATTGACGAACTTGAACCGACCCGGCGAGGGGTTTATGCCGGTGCTGTGGGATACATTGATTTTTCAGGCAATATGGATACATGTATTGCCATTCGGACTATGGTGGTTCAGGGAGAAAACATCGCTATCCAGGCAGGTGCCGGTATAGTGGCTGACAGCAACCCTGAACGTGAGTACGAAGAGACCAAGAACAAAGCCCAAGCACTCAGACAAGCACTGCTAATTGCATCTCAAGGGCTCCTGTAAGTCGGTTCAATACGTATATTCCGCAATCAACGTTAATTTCATGACGATAAAGGAAATCAAATCAGCCATCTTGAGAAAAGGATGGGCTGGAAAAACCATCAGCCGTGACGAAACTGTACAAAAGCTCAACCCGCTGATCGAGGCACATGTGGCGTTGAATCATGCCTACACCAGTCTGCTGCCATTGCTGAAGTCTGATGATGCTAAACAGGATCTCGCATCTATCCTAAAGACCGCCCGGCTTGATGTTGGTAAGCTTATGGAGGTTGTCTTCAGCTGCGGTGGAACGGCCTTTAATGGCACCGCAATAGAACCGGGATCATTCGCTTTGAGCAGTAATAATGCACTAACAGAATTGCGTAAACAGGAAGATACTTTTCGTGAATTTCTTATGGCTGAGCGCCCCGTCGAACACCAGATTCGTACAGAAGCCGTACTTACACGCCTGTTGACAAATAGCGACATCCGGCTTTCGTTTATCCGAACGTGCACCCGGCATGCGTCTGTAGCTGCCTAAATATACCTATGACACCGTACCCCTTCACCCCTGACGAGACTGTGGTTGTATCCGGAATTCAATCCTCCGGTGCACTGCACTTGGGCAATTACTTCGGTGCGTTAAGACAGCATATAACACTCCATAGGGAGCATCCTTCGTACTACTTCATCGTGAACTATCACGCAATGACATCTTTACACGACCGAGATGCGCTGCTGAATCACACGCTGGATGCCGCAATAACCTACCTAGCTCTTGGATTTGATCCCTCAAAGGGGAATCTGTTCGTGCAGAGTGACGTGCCGCTGCTCAACGAATTGACCTGGATCTTTTTCTGCCTAACACCGGTCTCCCTTCTAGAAAAAGCAACTTCATATAAAGACAAGGTTGCACAGGGACTCTCGGCGAACTGCGGTCTATTCAATTATCCTATTCTGCAGGCCTCCGATATTCTCATCTACGGGGGAACAGTAGTACCGGTAGGTGCCGACCAAAAGCAGCACATTGAAATCGCGAGGGATACAGCCCAGCGCTTCAACCGTGTATGGTCACCCGAGCAACCATTGTTTCCAGTACCAGATGCTCACATTATGGAAAGTGTCGCAGTGGTGCCTGGCATTGATGGCCGTAAAATGTCCAAGAGCTATGGTAATACCATCGGAATTTTCGATGAAGGCAAACAGCTTGCCAGTCGCGTAAAACGCATTGTAACGGACTCTACTCCACTCGAGGCCCCGAAGAACCCTGATACAGATAACGTGTTTGCGCTGATCCGATTGTTCGCATCTGCAGAACAGCAGTCCGCAATCAGGGAAGCCTATTTGCGTGGCGGTTATGGATATGGTCACGCCAAGAAGGTGTTGATCGAGCTGATCACTGAATATTTCGGAGAAGCACGCGAGCGTAGAAGGGAGTTGCTCAAGGATATGGACTACGTCCGGGATGTATTGCGTCAGGGAGCCATCAACGCACGTATCCGGGCAGAAGCTTGCATGGAGAAGGTTCGAGAACTTACAGGCCTAATGACTACTTACAGGGTTTGATTCTCGTTATAGATAATTACGATTCCTTTACGTACAATCTGGTGCAGCTCATCGGCTGTACCACGCATGCCATTCGTGTAGTACGTAATGATGCACTAACTACCTCGGATATTGATGCAACGTCCTTGAAGGGCATTGTTATTTCACCGGGCCCGGGACGCCCTAAGGACGCGGGAATATGTTACTCTGTCGTGTCCGAACTCGGCAGCAGAATTCCTATACTGGGTATTTGCCTAGGGCATCAGATTATTGGTGAAGTATATGGGGCAGAAGTGACTTACGCCCCTACCCTAATGCACGGTAAAACCGGTACAGTCCACCACAACGGCAGCAGCCTCTTTGAAGGCATTCCACGTTCGTTCAAAGCTACACGCTACCATTCCTTGGTACTGAATCCCCAATTCATACCTCTCTGCCTTGATGTCACTGCTTCAACGTCGGATGGGGTGATCATGGGAGTTCGACACAGAACCCACCCGGTGGAAGGAGTGCAATTTCATCCAGAAAGCGTCATGACACGTAACGGTAGCACTTTGATTAATAACTGGCTGAATCGTATTGGGGTTGGATCATGACCGAATACTTGCGGATTTTGTCTCGAGGCGAATCGCTCTCGGCGGATCAGGCAGCTGATGCCATGCATCAAATAATGCAGGGTAAAGCTGATCTTATTCAAATTGCGGGTTTGCTGATGGGTTTGCGGGCCCGTGGCGAAACTATCGAAGAGTTGATCGCCTTTGCGCGTGTTATGCGGACCTACTTTGTCCCTGTGACCTGCGAGGACCCAGATGCAATTGATGTGTGTGGGACAGGAGGTGACGGCACTGGTACCTTTAATATCTCTACGGCTGCAGCACTAGTCTGTGCGGGTGCGGGGGTCACCGTTGCAAAGCACGGTAATCGAAGTGTATCCTCCAAGTCCGGTAGCGCTGATGTGCTCGAAGCACTGGGCGTGAATGTAAACCTTGGTGCAGAAGGCGTTGCTGTATGCCTGGAAGAGACGGGAATCGGATTCATCTTTGCACGGCATTACCATCCGGCTATGCGCCACGTAATGCCGGTCCGCACGACATTGGGAGCCCGTACAGTTTTCAACATATTGGGACCGCTTTGTAACCCTGCGGGAGTCAAACGACAGGTGATTGGGGCTTTTAACCTTGAGACTGCAAAAGTCATTGCGAACATTATGCATGGTCTGGAAGCGGAGCATGTGATTGCTCTGCACTCTGACGATGGACTTGACGAAGCCTCTATTGCGGCGCCTACAACTGCCATAGATTATCGGGCAAACGATGAAGCACCAAACATTTTTCGCATTGAGCCGGAAACCTACGGCCTGGAAAGAACAAATCTTTCAAGCCTTATGGGAGGAGATGCAATACAAAATGCATCTATCCTTCGCTCAGTACTGGACGGAAAAACAGGCCCTTGCCGGGATGTAGTGGTCTTGAACAGTGCACTTGGACTATGGGTATCCGGCCGTTACAAAAGCATTGATGATTGTATTGCGGCCTCAGTGACGAGTATTGATTCAGGTGCCGCATATGCGCGCCTCCAAATGCTGTGTGAAGTCAGCAACCGAACATGACGGTCCTCGACCGCATTGTAACAGACGTTAAGATTGCACTGGAGAGATACAAGCGTCTCACTCCAAAACATGAGCTAGAAGCCGCAATCCGTACAGTTCGACCTGTAAGAGATTTTGAGTCTGCACTCGGCGGACCAGAGCTCGCTATCATTGCGGAAATAAAACAACGCTCTCCCTCCAAGGGCTTACTCAGACAACCGTTTGACGTGCAGGCGCTTGCCAGGGATTATACTGCTGCTGGTGCGAACGCTATCAGTGTGCTGACCGAAGAAGATCATTTTGGAGGCTCTCTTTCACACTTGGAGCTGGCAGCTGCACACTCCAACCGCCCCCTTCTGCGAAAAGACTTCGTGATCGACCCTTATCAACTGTACCAAGCTCGAGCATATGGAGCTGACGCAGTACTACTGATTGCAGCAGTACTGGAAGCGTCCCTGCTTAGAGACCTGCTCAGTCTAGCAACAGAATTGGGCCTGGCCTGTCTGGTTGAAGTCTATGACCCGGTTGAGTTGGACAAGATTGATTTTGATCAGGTTTCTATCCTGGGCGTTAATAACCGGGATTTACATACGTTCAAGGTAGATATTGAGCATTCGCTGAAGGTATTCGAACTGGTCGGAAACGGAGTAATTAAAGTTTCCGAAAGCGGGCTCCAGACGCCTGCTGATCTGGCATACCTGCATCGTCGAGGAGTGGATGCAGTATTGATTGGAGAGACATTTATGCGAGCCGGTGACCCCGGTGCCGCATTACTGTCACTGCGAAAGAAGACCGCTACCATCCTTACATCGCACACGAACTGATGCAGTGCAGAATTAAAATTTGTGGACTGACTTCCCTGGCGGATGCACGATTTTGTGCAGGTGCAGGAGCGGACTATCTGGGGTTCATTCAACATCTCCCCAGTCCTCGCTACATCGCTCCAGATCAAGTACGACAGATTACGGAATGGATTTATGGTCCCAAGACGGTCGGTGTGTTCGTGAATACAGACGCGGCAATGGTTAATCACAGTTGTGCAATTGCAGGCTTTGATCAAGTGCAGTTGCATGGCGATGAATCGCCTGCATACTGCAGACGCATGACACTCCCCGTGATAAAAGCATTTTCTGTCAAACCAAGTACGAATGCCCGATCACTCGCAAGGATACTTACGGCTTACCAGGACTGTGTAGAGATTTTTCTCCTTGATACATGGCATTCTGACCTGGCAGGAGGTACGGGCAAGTCCTTCGATTGGAATGTTGCCAAGACGCTGGCAGTGGATTTCCCAATCATTCTCGCAGGAGGTTTAAATCCAGGCAACGTAAAACAAGCTGTTCAGGCTGCCTCCCCTTGGGGTGTTGATATATCAAGCGGGATCGAGCATGCACCAGGGGAAAAAGATTTTGATTTAGTGACCGATTTTTTTGACTCAATAGCAAAGGTTTCTCTTGATCTATAACGCACCAGACCGTAATGGGCGTTTTGGGCCATACGGCGGCGCCTATGTACCCGAGATTCTGGTCCCAGAGCTCGATGCCCTTCGTGTGGCTTTCGAAGAGTCCTGGCAGGACTCGGAATTTCATGTCCAGTACCAGGACCTGCTTAAAACCTATGTTGGACGCCCCACTGCATTGACACCGGCCAACCGATTAAGCGAAGCTCTTGGAGGAGGACACATTCTCCTTAAACGTGAGGATCTGTGTCACACTGGTGCGCATAAGATCAATAACACAATCGGCCAGATTCTTCTTGCCCGCAAAATGGGTAAGACGCGAATCATAGCCGAAACAGGGGCAGGACAACATGGTGTAGCTACTGCCACCGTCGCTGCCCGTTTTGGATTGCAGTGCGTAGTCTACATGGGAGTCGAGGATACGGAGCGCCAAGCACTTAATGTCGCGCGCATGCAACTCCTAGGAGCAGAAGTACGTCCGGTGACCAGTGGTAGTCAAACGCTGAAGGACGCTACGAATGAGGCAATCCGGGACTGGGTCTCTAATCCGACTGACACATTTTATATCATCGGTTCAGTCGTAGGGCCGCACCCCTACCCAATGATGGTACGCAGCTTCCACAACGTGATCGGCGAGGAAGTCAAACGGCAACTAAACGAATTAACAGACAGAAACACCCCCGATGTGCTTGTAGCCTGCGTGGGAGGCGGGTCCAATGCGATTGGGTTGTTCTACCCATTCATTAATCATCCCGAAGTACAGATGTTTGGTGTGGAAGCGGCAGGTGAAGGACTCGATGGACGTCATGCCGCTACGCTCACGCGGGGAGCTATGGGGGTTCTGCATGGTGCAATGAGCTATTTGCTCCAGGATGATGATGGGCAGATTGAACTGGCACACTCCATATCGGCGGGGCTGGATTACCCTGGCGTAGGGCCCGAACACTCATGGCTAAAGGATCTTGGACGAGTGACCTATCTCACTGAAACAGACAAGAATGCCCTGGTCGGTGTTGAACTATTGTCTAGAACGGAGGGAATCATCCCGGCCCTTGAAACGGCTCACGCCATCGCGGCCTTGAAAAAGATCGTGCCTCAGGTTGCCCCTGACTCAATAATTGTGGTGAATTGCTCTGGACGCGGGGACAAGGATATGCAAACAATCATGGATAACCTATGAGTTCACGTTTATCCACTAGATTGCTGACGCTAAAATCGAATGGGGAGAAGGCTATGGGAATCTTCCTTACGAGTGGATTCCCCTCCCCCGAGGCTACAAACCTCCTCCTGGACGCGATTGACGAGGGCGGCGCCGATTTCATTGAGCTGGGGATGCCACACAGTGACCCTCTTGCCGAAGGCCTTCCCATACAACACTCCAGTACATGTGCTCTGAAAGCCGGGATTACAATGCAGGATACATTGGAGGCCGCAGCACAGTTCAAACAACGCAGTGAAACACCGCTCCTACTCATGGGGTACATTAACCCCATTTTGCGCTTCGGAGCAGTACAATTCTGTGAACGTGCAGCTGCCGCAGGAGTGGATGGATTGATCATCCCCGATTTGCCTCCGCAGGAAGCTTCTCTTATGCGCGAGCACATGCAAAAATACGGGCTGAATCTGGTGTTCCTCATAGCCCCCAACACCCCTACTGAACGCATGAAGGAAATTGACCGCCTGTCCGACGGCTTTGTCTATTGCGTGACAATCACAGGATTAACAGGGACCGGCCTTGCGGGACGTTTGAACACTATTAATTCTTACCTGAAACATGCAAGTGAAATGATCACACACAACCCCTTACTGGTAGGCTTCGGGATTCAGACCTACGACAACGCCTGTGATCTCTCGAAGCATACAGATGGTTTTATCGTTGGATCGGCAGTCATTAAGGAAGTGGAACGCCTGTGGGCATGCCCGGAACTATCGATGATCAAACGCGGCCAGCTCGTGGCACGATTTGTGCGCTCCCTCAAGTATGGTCCAGAGAAATAAAATTTCCGTGAACAATAATGCGATTTACTGTCCTTTTGCTGACAGCAGCCTTAATATGCACAGGCTGCGGCGATAGCGTATTCAATAATGACTTTCGACCCAATGCCACCGGCATAGAAGGTCAAATAACGGTCGTTATCGACTCTGCACTGTGGAAGGGAGACGTTGGAGATGCTGTCCGGGACTATGTGGGGGGAGCCATCGAAACACTTCCGGCTATTGAACCTGAGTTCGACCTGGAAGCAATCGGGCTTACCTCCCGCGATGCTTTTGAAATGGTGCAAGACCGCAAGAATGTGCTTTTTGTAGGCCTAATTGACGATGATGCTACCCCCGAAAGCCAATACCTGAGCACGATCTTCGGTGCCGACTCACTACGCCAAATGATTCTCGGCGGCTCACCTGCACTTGTAGCCCGGCCAAACAACTGGCGTAGGAATCAACTGGTCTACTACCTAGCAGCAGGCTCCCCTGATGACCTAACCAGCTCCATTGAGCAGCACGCAGAGCAGCTCAAATATCATTTTAATGAGATCACAAGATTGCGTCTTCATAGGGATATGTTCGATATTGGGCGCCAGCGTGACCTGGAACAGGTTTTGATGGATCGACACGGGTTTGCCGTACACGGACAACACGACTTTTTTATTGCAATCGATACGACACAGTTCGTGTGGCTTCGTCGCGTGCTTTCGGATACCTGGAGAAGTGTGTTTGTGTATTATGAGGAAAACGGGAATCCCGAGAACCTTACTCCTGAATGGATTGCTCTTGCCCGGGACGCACTCACTCGGCGCTATATTGGCGGCACAGCAGGAGGATGGATTGAGGTTGATCGTCGCCGGCCCGTGACTGCTACAGAGATCAATTTTAATGACCGTTACGCAATTGAATTTCGTGGTCTATGGCACATGGTCGGCGAAGAGAACGGTCGTATATTCCCCTTTGGGATGGGTGGACCATTTGTTTCATATGCATTCTACGACGAGCCTACCCGTCGGCTTTATCTGATTGATGGAATGGTCTTTGCCCCTAGTTTTTCCAAACGCGAGTTTGTGCGACAAATGGAAGTCATTGCATACACATTTCGTACCCTTGAGGAAGAACAACGTGAGCGTATATAGCTGGTGCTGTGCGTTACTCCTCACTGTCTTTGCGGCCTGTGCTACCGGCCCCGGAGAGCTTGGAAAGGAGTCTGTTGACAGCCTGATGGTTGAGATCTTTATCGATACGCATCTGGCTAACGCGCGTGCTGTACTAGGATACGGATCGGATGGTACACCACTTGATACAATAATCGTGCGTAGAGGACTCTCCAGAAAAGAATTTGACCACCGGATGGCCTTCTATGCCAAACATCCCCAAACCTACCTAGCTGTACAGAATCAGGTCATGGATCGTCTAGGACAAGAAATCCGTTTAGTCGCGAGTTTCTAGCAACCTCTTTTCGCTCTCAATTTCGTCCCGAAAGTTTCCCGATGCGGACCCCTCGCGTGGCAGTCATCATAGTTTCGTACAACGCACTGCCTGTCATTCAAAAATGCTTGCCATCAGTAGTGCAAACGACCTGGCCAAACCTAGAGATTGTTTTTACCGACAATAATTCCACCGACGGGTCCACTGAATGGGTCGCCAACCGATTCCCTGAGGTCCGCATCATTCGCCACCCAGATAATTGGCTCTTCAGCCGTGGGAATAATGAAGCGATTCGGAAGGTTACGGCGGACTATGTTGTCCTTCTCAACAATGACGTAGCCGTACCTGAAGACTGGTTGCAGCCGCTCGTATCGTTTGCAGAAAGCAACCCTTCCATAGCAGCACTCCAACCTAAGATCCTGCAATTCAGCCGCCGAGATCACTTTGAGTATGCGGGAGCTTGTGGAGGGTATCTTGATCGACTCGGATATCCCCTGGCACGCGGTCGTATTTTTGACCACACTGAGCAGGATTCAGGCCAGTATGACACGCCTGTGCGTATTGATTGGGCAAGCGGTGCAGCTATGTTACTTCGCCGAAGCGCACTCGACACAATCGGGCTTCTTGACGAGACCTTTGGTCTCCACATGGAAGAAATTGACCTCTGTTGGCGACTCCGCCGGGCAGGACATGAGATTGGGGTGGTTCCTGAAAGTGAAGTTTATCACATTGGTGGTGCTACGCTAGCCCGTGGGAACGAGCGCAAGCTCTACTACAACATCCGCAACAGCCTTCTGATGCTGTATAAAAATCTGCCTCCCGCCTACTTTAGAGCAGTGCTTCTCCAGCGGATCATTCTGGATCACTCGGTAGCTTTGGCGTGGCTGTTAGGTGGAAAATGGAGGCGAACACGGGCGGTTATCCGCGGGTATCTGGACGCACACAGGATGCAATCGAATTATTCCCAACCAACGGATGTGACAGCCCTCCCCTCCTACCGGGGTCAAATCCTTCTGGAATATCTACTCATGGGGCGACGTCGCTTTTCTGATCTGTCTGAAAAACGTCTCAGTCTCAATCACGCAACCGCCCCACCTGACTCAATATCTTGAGTTTACGAGCTAAAGTTCGAACGGCAAGGGAGAGAAAACCATACCCTAATATTGGAGCAAATGAGCGCACAGACCACCTGAAAAAGCCAATCTCACTATCCAATCCGGCAAGCAATCCAGCGCCCCATAGCAGATAGTAGTATACAGCGGACATAATAACTGCTATGATCTGAGCGGCCATGAGTACTTTCGACTGGACCTGAGGCCTGCCATGGAGCACAAGGCTCCCCAGCAGTATGGGGGCCACCAATATCAGAATGACCCTGATTGCCTGGAGTATCGTTCCAGAAGAAGCGCCTAAATCAAACAATAGCAGCGAATAGGCCAACGCTGATACGGTCAGAAAAATCGAATGGATATATCCCATGAATCAATTCAAATTGTGAGCATTCACACTAGCCTGCATTTGCGTCTCGCTTCGGATTCCGCATTGGTTCTACTTGATGAACGTCATGCGTCCACTGGCATGATGAATCTCTTTCCCCATTTGTGCAGTGACTTGATAGACGTACGCGCCGGAAGGTAGATGAGAAAGTTTGAGGGACAAGGACTGTGAAGGACCGGCTACTACAGTCGGGAAATCTTCCCGGTGTATCCGCTGTCCCAGCATATTAAATATATCTACGGATACTGCTGCCGTTTCCGGCAAATCCAGCAGAATGGTGGTAGAAGGGTTGAATGGATTGGGGTAATTGCCGAGCAAATCAAAGTCCACAACCAGAGGTACTTCCGCAACATTGGTGGCGACATCCACACGTACCGTAATCCAATCAGGATCAGAGATTGCATATCCGTTGGCCTGGGGCGGCGTCCCTTCATGCCCCGGAGTTGCAACCAGTCTAAAGTGAAGTTCTCCTTCCGTCATTGGTGCTGTAAAGCTGGGCATGGCCGTGTCTCCACCCGTCAAGGGTAATGCCCCTGAAATAGGAGTATCTGAATCTGGACCGTCTACTTGAATCCAAGTCCATCGTACGAAACTCCCCCAGGGCCCAGTGACGCTGCCTGGAATAGAAACCTCAGTTCCCGGCTGTACTGTTAGATCTGCGCTTGCGTTGACCATCGGACGGAAGGGTGCTCCTGGGTTACCTTGAAGACTTAAGCCGCCAGAAAAACTACTCAAGTACAATTCAGTAAGATCTTCAAAAATGCCCTCGGGAAGCGTGCTCAGATCATTATCATTCAAGTAAAGCCCCCTCAGCGAGGTCAGTTCATCAAAGATGCCCTCGGGAAGCGTGCTCAGATCATTATCATTCAAGGAAAGCCAAATCAGCGAGGTCAGTTCATCAAAGATGCCATCGGGGAGCGTGACCAGAGCATTATAGCTCAAGGAAAGCCGAGCCAGCGAGGTCAGTCCATCAAAGATGCCCTCGGGGAGCGTGACCAGAGCATTATAGCTCAAGGAAAGCCCAGCCAGCGAGGTCAGTTCATCGAAGATGCCCTCGGGGAGCGTGACCAGAGCATTATAGCCCAAGGAAAGCGTACCCAGCGAGGTCAGTTCATCAAGGACGCCCTCGGGAAGCGTGACCAGAGCATTATCCCACAAATGAAGCTCACCCAGCGAGGTCAGTTCATCAAAGATGCCATCGGGGAGCGTGACCAGAGCATTAT
>LXNI01001388.1_pt1 | contig 21383 bp, 14 predicted proteins | sample 809091 | NCBI WGS metagenome assembly LXNI01 (sample SAMN04870527, study PRJNA318959) | sponge metagenome | biome: 01000161; feature: marine sponge reef; material: water | host: Sarcotragus foetidus | place: Greece: Milos, Mediterranean Sea | collected 2013-05-29 | depth 5-7 m | reverse complement strand
TTGTTGCGCATCAGCGGCAAGTAGAGGCTCCGGCGCGTGTAGTCGTCCGGGTCAATGCGACGGTTGTTGCGGACGAATTCGGCGAGCCTGCCGGAGCCGAGATCCGTGTCGCCGCCGACTGCGGGGTCGAGGCGACCGCTGATCTGCAAATAGCTGTCGCGCAGCTCTTCGATGGTCAGCCGCCTGCGCTCAAAACGGGACCAGAGCCGGTTCTCGGGATCTGCCCGGAACGCCGCAGCGGAGATAGCGCTGCCCATGCGGTAGGTGGCCGAGTCCATGATCAGGCGGTGCAGGCTCTTGATCGACCAGCCGCTGGCGACGAAACGCCGAGCCAGCCAGTCGAGCAACTGCGGATGGGTCGGGGCCTCGCCTCGGAGACCGTAATTGTTGGGCGTGCGCACCAAGCCTTCGCCGAAGTGCCACAGCCAGACCCGGTTCGCCATCACCCTGGCTGTCAGCGGGTTCTCCGCGGAGGCCATCCAGTTGGCGAGCTCCAAACGACCGCTACCCGCGGCCACTGCGGGCTGGTCGGTCCCTGCCAGCACGAGCGGGAAACGCTTGGAGACCAGCGCCCCGGGATTCTTGTGCTGCCCCCGCCGAAAGATGCGTTGCCGCACGGGTTCGCCTTCGGCCACGCTATTTGCCATGGGGGGCGCTTCGGGCAGTGCCTCGCTTGCTTGCTCGATTTGGGCATCGAGTGTCGCGATCCGTCGGCTGTCTGGGTCCGCAAAGCTGTTCTTGATGTCGTCTTGGTCGAGATCAAAGGGACTGCCATCGTCAAACAAGTCGCGGTAGAGGAGGGACGTAGGCAGATCGGCAAGGATTTTGACCAACTCCTGGCCAGTCTCACCGTCAGCGGCTTGCAGCGCTTCCTCGATCCAAGCCTCGAGCAGCGCCAGTCGGCGCTGCAGGATCCCGACCAGCTCCGCTTGGAACGTGCTGGCAGCGGCCGATTTGTCGCCCCTGGCTTCGCGCCACAGGGCGAGATGCGGTCGCGGACTCGGCCGCGGCTCGAGATAGGCCCGGAACCATTCGACCGTTTCACCGTTCAGCCCGTCCGCGGGCAGGTTGCCGCCGGAGGCACGCATGTAGTCTGCGATGCGGGTGGCAGGACCTGTCGCGATGTAGCGCAGGGTCGCGATTTGGCGAGCGACCCTGCGGATGCGCTCGAGACGCTCCACGGCGTCAGCGGCTTGTCTGTACCGCTGGTACGCATCTTCCGCCACCAAGGGTTGCTTGTAGTAACGAGAGCCGTTCTTGCGCCAGTCTTCGAATGTCCGAGTACTGGCGAAAATACCGGCCAGCGCGTAGTAGTCACTTGTGAGGATGGGATCAAACTTGTGGTCGTGGCACCGCGCACAGGCGAGGGTGAGCCCTAGGAATGCCTTCGAAGTGGTGTCGATCTGCTCGTCCACCACGTCGTACTTTTTCTGTATAGGATCGCGCTGCGCCAGGGCCATAGGCCCGAGCGCGAGGAAGCCCGTTGCCACCACCCCACGCGTATTGACGGGAGCGCCCTGTGGGACCGGCAGCAAGTCTCCGGCGATCTGCTCGCGCACGAACTGATCGAAAGGCAGATCGTCATTGAAGGCGCTGATCACGTAGTCGCGGTAGCGCCACGAGTCGCCGAACGGGTGATCCTCGTCGACGCCAGTCGAGTCCGCGTAGCGGGCAACGTCGAGCCAGTGCCGGCCCCAGCGCTCGCCGTAATGGGGCGACGCCAGGAAGTCGTCGACGATCCTCTGGAATGCATCGTGCGAATCGTCGGACGAGAAGCGCTGAATTTCCTCCTCCTCCGGCGGCAAGCCCTGGAGGTCGAACTTGGCGCGGCGGAGCAGTGTTAGCTGCGCGGCTTCAGGGGCTGGCTCAAGGCCCGCTTCACGCAGCCTGGCGAGGATAAACCTATCGATGTCGTTGCGCACCCACGCGGACTCGCCCACATCCGGCACCGGCGGGTCGGAGATCGGCTGGAACGCCCAGTGGCTGCTCTCGGGGGCCTCCTCGTCAACTGCTGCCGCGGCAGATTCGACCGGTTCGTAGCCCGGCCATGGCGCTCCCATGCGGACCCAGTCGACGAGCGTGTCGATCGCTTCTTGCGGCAGCTTCGAGCCGGGCGGCATCTTGATCGAACTTTCGTACCGCACTGCGCGGATGAGTGGGCTGGATTCGTCCCCGCTCACTACGGCGCTGCCGATCACGGTGGCGGGCTTGCGGAAATCGATGCCCGCGGTTTGCAGCTCGTCGCCGTGACATTGTGCGCATTGCTCGAACAGCAGCGGGCGGACACGGTTCTCAAAGTACTCCTCGCCCGTTTCCGCGGGCAGCAAGCCGCATAAGAGGAGCAGGCTGAGCGCAGCAGGGACTTGCGAGGTCAATAGGCGGCGCATAGGCTAAGCACTAGTATCCCCCGCCGAGGCCGGTTCCGCGCGGTGATCGCACTGCGACGCGGCCTCTCCGCGCGCAGGCTGCGTCGAACCGGCGAGGCTCGGGACTGCAAGCTCCGCTCGCCAGTCCCCAGCGGGCTACATCTTTGGAAAGAAATCTCGCAGCGCCGGGTACAACTCGCGGAACATCCCGTAAGAGCGGCCATAGGCCGCTGTCAAGTCAGGGTCGGGCTGATCGCGCCGCTGCTCGACGATCGCACTGGAGCAGGCCTCGGCGACGGATCCGAATGCGCCGGTGCCGACCATCGCCAGCAGTGCCGCGCCGTAGGCAGAGCCCTCTTGGGTCTGCAGGGTCGCGATCGGCTTGGAGAATACCCCGGCCAAGATGCTGCGCCACAGCGGCGACTTGGCTCCTCCGCCTGACGCTCGCACTGCCTCCACGCTTGCGCCGAGAGACTCGACAATGCCCAGGCAGTCATTCAGGCTGTAAGCGACTCCTTCGAGAATGGCCCTGACCAGATGCCCGCGAGTGTGCTTCGCGGTCAGACCGACCCAGCCGCCGCGGGCGTAGGCGTCTAGGTGCGGGGTGCGCTCGCCCATCAAGTAGGGCAGCCAATACAGCCCCTCGGCCCCCGCTGGGACAGCGGCTGCTTCGTCGGTCAGCAGGTCATAGATTTCTACGCCTTTCTGCGCCGCTTGGTCAGCCAGCCCTGTCGCAAGCTGGTTGCGGAACCACTGCAGGCTAAGGCCCGCCCCCTGCGTGACGCCCATGACGTGCCACTTGCCGGGCACTGCGTGGCAGAAGGTATGCACGCGTCCTTCCGGATCGTAGGCAGCCTCGTCCAGGTGCGAGAACACTACCCCCGAAGTGCCGACCGTGCAGGAAACCAATCCGGACTCCACGATGCCGTTTCCGACTGCGCTCGCCGCTTGGTCCCCGCCGCCCCCGACCACGGGCGTGCCGGCCCGCAGGCCGGTTTCCCGCGCGGCTGACATGGAGATCCGGCCCGTCAACTGTGGCGACTCCACGACTTCGGGCAGGATGGCAGCGTCGATCCCGAGCTTGTCGATGAGCGGCATTGCCCAGCGTCGGCCGATGACATCGAATAGGGCCGTGCCCGAAGCATCGGACACCTCGCTGGCGTATTCCCCGGTCAGGCAGAATCGGATGTAGTCCTTGGGCAGCAGCATGCGTCGAACGCGCTCGTAGCTGGCAGGATCGTGATCCCGCACCCAGAGCAGCTTCGGTGCGGTGAAGCCCGTCAGCACCGGATTGGCCGTCTGCTCCAAGACCATGTCCTTGCCGGCCTTGGCGTTGATCCAGTCCACCTGTTCTTGGCTGCGCTGGTCGCACCAGATCAGCGCAGGCCGGACGACTTGGTCCGCGGCGTCGAGCAGCGTCAGCCCGTGCATCTGTCCCGAGAGGCCGACACCCGCGATGTCCTCACTGTGCACCTCTGTCTCGGCGAGCAACTGCCGTACGGCTTGGCTGGAAGCCTTCCACCAGTCTTGCGGGCGCTGCTCGGCCCACAGCGGCTGGTGCATGAGGATGTCCTCATGGGCCGCCGTGACACCCCTCACGACGGCGCCGTCCGCTCGTACAAGTAGCGCCCGGGAGCCTCCCGTGCCAACATCAATGCCTAGCCAGTACTTCATCTGTTTGCCTCGCTCTCCCGATTCTCGCCATCCCGCGGCAATCGTGCAGCGGCGAGTTCTTCGATTGCTGTCCGCAAGCGCTCTGTCAGGTCGCGCGCGGTCCAAGGGTGGGATCTGCCGGTTTGCAGCGGCGTGCCGAAGCGCAGCTCCACGTAACCGGGCCGCAGATGCAGCGAGCCGGGCGGTAGCACATGCGCCGTCCCGGCGATGGCCACCGGCACCAGCGAAACTCCCGATTGAATGGCGATATGTGCCGCGCCTGTCTTGAGTCTGCGCATCGTCTTGCCCCGGCGCCGTCCGCCCTCGGGGAAGACAAGGATCGAACGTCCGCCCTTCACTTTTTCAGCCGCGAATGCAATGTTGCGCACTGCCAGGCGCGGGTTCTCCCGATGGACCGGAAGATGCCCTGCGCGGTTCAGATGCCAGCCGATGAATGGAATATTCCACAGGCCCGATCTAGCCAGGATCCGGAACGGTCGCGGCATGAAGCCGAACATCAAGGGGGTGTCGATCAGGCTGAAGTGGTTCGAGGCGAACACATAGGTGTGCTCGGGGGCTAGGTTCTCGGTTCCCGTCAGGCGGACCTTGACCATGAAGACGGTCATTAGCATGCGTCCCCAGGTGCTGGCGATGCGGTGCTGTAGCCGGCCAGTGCTGTCGAACAACGACGACAGCAGCGAAAGGAATCCCATGACGCTGGTGATCCCTAACAGCATTGGGATCATCCAACACACTGAGCGGAGCAGGCTCAGCGCTTCCCTCACGCGGTGCAACTTTCGATTCTATCCGAGCAGTTCACGGGCCTCGCCGACCAAGAAGAGCGAACCGGCGACGACGATCCAGTCATCACCGCTCGCCGCGGCGGACGCCAACTCGAGGGCCTCGTCGATGGTGTCGGCCGTTTCGATGTTTGCGTGGTGGTGCCCCGCCGCCTGCAGCAGCGCTTCGGGACTGGCGGCCCGCTGTACCCTCGAGCGCGTCAGCACCACGTGATCGGCTGCCGGAAATAGCCACGCAGCCACCTCGTCGACTGCCTTGTCTCTCGAAGAACCGTAGATCAGCGTCACCCTTCGCCCGCGGGCCTCGCGCCGCAAGAATTCCGCCAACGCGCGCGCTCCGTCGGGATTGTGGGCCGCGTCCAGCAGCACGGCTGGGTTGCTGCTGGCGAACTCCAGCCGTCCGGGCCATTTCGCGCGGCGCAAGCCGTCCTCGATCTCGGCCCGGCGCACGTTCAACGCGCAGAGGGTCGCTACGGCGGTGAGGGCGTTCTCAACTTGGTGCTTCCCGGCAATCGCGAGTTCGATCTTGACGAGCTTGTCGCGCCCGACCGCCTCAAAGCGCCAGCGTCCGGCCTCGCTGGACGCCTGCTGCGCACTCCAGTCGGACTCCACGTCGATCACGTCGGCGTCGGCACGCTCGAAGCAGCCCAACAGGGCCCTGCGGGCTTCTTCGGCTTGCAGCCCCATCACCACGCGGCCGCCGGGCTTGACGATCGCTCCCTTTTCGGCCGCGATGCCCGCCAAGTCCAGACCTAGGTACTGCTCGTGGTCCCGGTTCACGCGGGTGATGACCGCCAGTTCGGACCGCACCACATTGCTGGCGTCAAGCCGACCGCCCAATCCGGTCTCGATAATCATGTGCTCGAGGCCGGCCTCCCGAAACAGGACCAAGGCGACTGCCGTCACGGATTCAAAGAACGTGGGATGGGCCGAGCGCCCGTACTTGGCCACCACTTGCTCGTTGGCCCGGCGCACCGGTTCGATCGCGCCGGCGAGCGCTTCGTCGCTGACCTCTTGCCCGTTGACCAAGAAGCGCTCGTTGATCCGCGAGAGGTGGGGCGAGGTGTACAAGCCGACAGAGCGGCCCGCGGACCGCAGGCCGCTCTCGATCATCGCTGCGGTGGAGCCCTTGCCGTTAGTGCCAGCGATATGGACGATGCCTGGCGAGAGCTCGGGATGGCCCAGTTCGGCCACCAAGTGGCGCATGCGCTCCAACCCGAAGCTCTCCTTGCGAATCGAGCCGAGCAGGGACAGCAGGTAGCGAACGGACGGATTGGGCGGTGCCATCCGGGCTATGTTTCCGGACGGCCCAGGAACGTCAGCGCATTGCCGATGTACTGCTTCAGTTGCGGTCGCGGCACCACCGCGTCCAGCATGCCGTGCTGGAGCAGGAATTCGGAACGCTGGAAGCCCTTAGGCAGCTTTTGGCGGATCGTCTGCTCGATCACGCGGGGGCCGGCAAAGCCGATCAAGGCACCGGGCTCGGCGATGTTCAGGTCGCCCAGCATGGCGAAGCTGGCCGTCACGCCGCCGGTGGTCGGGTCCGTCAGCACGCTGATATAGGGCACCTTGGCCCGGTCGAGTCTCTTCAGCGCTGCCGAGACCTTCGCCATTTGCACCAGGCTCACCATGCCCTCCATCATGCGCGCCCCGCCTGAGGCCGAAACGAACACCAAGGCTCGGTGCTCACGCTCGGCTCGCTCCGCCGCCCGTGTGAGCTTTTCGCCGACCACGGCTCCCATGCTGCCGCCGATGAAGCGGTACTCCATCGCGCAGATCACGGCGCTGTGGCCCTCGAGCGTGCCCGCGCCGCAGATCACGGCGTCGCGCAAGCCAGTCTTTTCCTTGGCATCCTGCAGGCGCTCGTCGTACGACTTGCGATCTGTGAACCGGAGGGCGTTCGTCGAGCGGAGGTTGCCGCCGAAGTCCTCCCACGCACCATCGTCGAACAGCATCGCCAGACGCTGGCGGGCCGAGATCTTGAAGTGGAACCCGCACTTGGCGCAGACCATTCCCTGCGCTTCGAGATCCTTCTTCCAGATCGGTTCCGAGCAGGCCTCGCACTTGATCCAGAGGCCCTCGGTATGGACACGCTTGTCCTCGTTGTCCTTTTTCCGGAATAAGGGCATTCGGGGCAACGCTCGATCCAGGGAGCGCCCGCAATGTTCCGATGATAGCCATTCCACCCGTAAGTGCTCAAATCACGCCGCATTTCCGGGTGTCCTTGCCGGCGGCGCCGCCAGGGCGAGGCTCGCGCCAAGCGGCGGTCGGTGCGCCGCGTCGGGGAGCTATGCGGCCACGCCCTCGAAGAGGTTGCCCTGCAGCGGAAGCGGAGCCAATTCGCTCACGACGGGCTTGCGGCTGCGTGCGAGAACTTCCCCGGTCAGGCCGTGCTTTTCCCGGATCCGGCAGATCTTGGCGGACAGCCAGTCACGGTATCCGGGCGACACGTAGGCACCCTTGCGGTAGTGAGCCTCGTAGCGCGCTGTCAGGTGCGGGAATTGCTCGCCCAGGAAGGCTACCATCCTCTGCCGGGCCGCCGACTTCAGGAACAGCGGATGGGCGTGCCAATAGGATGCATCGACCCGCTTGGCGGCTCTCGCGACTTCCTCGAGCAATTCGCTGGAGTCGGTCAGCAGCGGCAGCACGGGAGCGCTGAAGACGCCGGCCTCGATTCCTCGCCAGCGCAGCTCCCGAACGGCTTCGATCCGCTTGTCGGGGCGCACCGCGCGAGGCTCCAAGGCTCTGGCGAGGGCATCGTCCATGGTTGTGATCGTGACGCTGACGTGCAGCTGGTTGCGCATGGCGATGTTGCCCAGAAGATCGATGTCGCGAAGGATCAGGTCTGACTTGGTCGTGATCCCGATCACGTTTCCGGAGAATTCGGCGAAGGCTTCCAAGATCCCGCGGGTGGTCTCGAACCTGCGCTCGGCCGGCTGGTAAGGATCGGTCCCGGTGCCGACTGCGATCGCTCCGCTCACGCCCTTGGCGAGTTCGCGGCGGAGCAGGTTCTTGGCGTTCTCTTTGCAGAAGACCAGCGAATCGAACTGGGAGGGGTCATCAATTCCCAGATACCGGTGAGTGTAGACCGCGTAGCAGTAGTGGCAGCCGATTTCGCAGCCGCGATACGGGTTCACCGTCCATTGGAACGGCATCTCAGGATTCGAGCAGCGGTTCAGGATGCTCTTCGATGGCAGGCTGCGGTACTCGGTGAGCTTCTTCGTGCCGAGAACCCTGCCGTCCGCGGCTTGAGCGGCGATTCCGGAGAGAATTTGCTGTGCCATGCTTATATCTTCGCTTTTTGTTTGTCTTAAGTCAAGTGTATCCCCCAATATTCTGTCAGAACTTGCGAATCGGGCCCGATTCTTGCCGCCAAATCGAAGGCGGCGGCCCAAGTTGGCCGCCGCTAGTTGCGGGTCTCGCGCAGGATGCCCAGCATCCTGCGCAGCGGCTCGGCCGCGCCCCACAGGAGTTGGTCGCCCACCGTGAAGGCGCCCAGGTACTCCGGCCCCATGCTCAGCTGGCGGAGCCTGCCAACGTGGATGTCAAGCTTCCCGCTCACGGCGGCAGGGGTCAATTGCTGCAGGGTGGCGTCCTTGGAGTTGTCGACCAGCCTGACCCAAGCGTTGCCCGAGCGCAGGATGTCCCGAACTTCCGGGAGCGGCACCCCGCGGGCGAGCTTGATGCACAGTGCTTGGCTATGGCACCGCAGCGCGTCGACACGGGCGCAGATGCCGTCGATCACCACGGGTGGATCGGCTCCGAGGATCTTGGAAGCTTCAACGCTGGCCTTCCACTCCTCGCGGGTCTGACCGTTGTCCATGGCGCGGTCGATCCAGGGCAGCACGTTGCAGGCCAGCGGTGCTCCGATTTCGGCTGCCGGAAAGGACTCGGCAGTTTGAACGCCGCTGAGGGCCTGCTCGACCTCGATGGCGGAACTCCCCTGCAAGTCCATCCCGGCCGCCCCGAGTTCGCGCACTTGGCGAGCGAGCTCTGTCAGTTTCCGAGCGCCGGCGCCCGACACCGCTTGATAGGTCATCGTGCTGACCCACTCGACCAACCCTGCGCGAAAGAGCCCGCCAATGGCCATCAGGAGCAGGCTGACCGTGCAGTTGGCCCCGATGAAGTTGCGGCAGCCGCTCTCGAGCCGCTGACGGATCCGGTCGGCATTGATCGGGTCGAGCACAAGCGCGGCATCCTCGCGGAGCCTGAGCGTGGAGGCCGCATCGATCCAGTAGCCGTCCCAGCCCGACGCTCTCAAGGCGTTGAATACTTCAGAGGTGTAACTGCCGCCTTGACAAGACAAGACGGCCTCGCAGTTTCTCAGAGCATCGATGTTTCGCGCGTCCTGCAGGACGGCGCTGGCGCCACCGCGCGGTGCGCTGCCGCCGGGATTGGACGTCGAGAAAAAGTGGACTGCGAGCCCGTCCAAGTCGCCTTCTGCGCGCATTCTGTCGAGGAGCACGCTCCCGACCATGCCGCGCCAGCCGACAAATCCTACCTTCAACACAACAAGACCCTCGCGCGGGCCGCTCTCAGCACGGCACGCTGGCGGCCCAAGGCGGCAACCCGCCTAGTCGGTGGCCGATTCCTGCGCCTCGGAATCGCGCCAAGCGCTGATCTTCAGGTGCCGGCAGATCCAGCACAGCCGGTCGGACCGTTCGGTTGCGCCAGGCACGCCGCAGACTCGGCAAGCTACTCGCCGGACTGGCTTGGACCGAAAGACGTAGTCTTTGGCGGCGTCAATCAGTTGAGGGTTGACTATGGGGATTTCGCCCCCGCGCGCTTTGCTCGTCTTGGCCATTTTTCTGCCCAGCCCAGTCTACTCCCAGTATATAGGTTTCCCGCAATTGTCCAGCCACAGGCAACAGGGGGAGGGGCAGCGGAATCCCGGCCCAGGGCATCGGCCTGGGCAGCTGTGGTCAAAGCGAAGTTGTGTCGCCGCCCGGAACGCTGTCCTTACAATGGTGCTGTGACGATCCTGTTGCTGATTTCGGCGCTGGCACTGTCGGCCACGGGAGGAATCGCCCAAGTGACGGAATTCAACATCCACTTCGAGGACTCCGCCCTCGCCGACCTCAAAGCGCGTCTGGACCGGACGCGGCTGCCTGACCAGATCCCGGACTCGGGCTGGGACTACGGAGCGGACCGGGCCTACATGGAGGAATTGCTGGAGTACTGGCGGACCGAGTATGACTGGCGCAAGCACGAAGCCCAACTGAACGAGTTGCCGCACTTCAAGACGTCGATCGACGGCATTGACATGCATTTCGTGCATGTTCGCTCGAAGCAGGACTCGGCAATGCCGTTGGTGATCACACACGGCTGGCCGGGGTCGGTGTATGAGTTCATGGATGTGATCGGTCCGCTGACCGATCCGGTCGGCCACGGGGGCAGAGCCGAAGATGCGTTCCACCTCGTGTTGCCGTCCATGCCCGGATATGGCTTCTCGGGCCCGGCGCACCGGCGTGGGATGAGCGTTGACAGCGTGGCCGGCGTGGTCGCCAAGCTGATGGATCGGCTCGGCTACGAGCGTTACGCCGCCCAAGGCGGGGATTGGGGCTCGGGTGTCGCGACTTGGCTGGCACGCGATTTTCCCGACCGCTTGATCGGAATCCACCTCAACATGGTCGGCGGCGGGCCGCCGCCGGGCATGGAGGACCCGGAAGCGGGCATCCCCGAGTGGGAACTCAAGCGCCACCGGGAGCGCGCGGAATGGTGGAGCGGGGAGAATGCCTACGGCAACATACAGGGCAGCAAGCCCCTGACGCTGGCGTACGGTCTCAATGACTCCCCGGCTGGGCTGGCCGCATGGGTGGTGGAGAAATTCCGCGCGTGGAGCGACTGCGGAGGCGATGTGGAAAGCCGCTTCACCAAGGACCAGCTCTTGACCAACATCATGCTGTACTGGCTGACCGAGAGCATGCCTTCCGCCGTCCGGCTCTACTACGAGTCCCGCCGCAGCGGCCGCGAGCAGTCGCGGTCCGAGGTGCCGACCGCGGTCGCCGTCTTTCCCGGCGAAATCTTCTTCTCGCCGCGCAAGTGGGTCGAGACTCGCTACAACGTGGTGCAGTGGACCGAGATGCCGCGGGGAGGGCATTTCGCCGCGATGGAGGAGCCGGAACTGTACATCGAGGACGTGGTCAAGTTCTTCGGCGGGCTGCGCTAGCGGTGCGTGCCTAGGGGCTCGCGGTCGCGGCCAAGTCCTCTAGCTTGGCCTGAATTTCGGCCTCCGGCAGCCATCGACCGCGGACCATGACACCGGCCCGCTTGGCTACATTGGCGGCGTCATCCAATGGATTGGCCTCGAGCAGCACCAAGTCGGCGCGGGTCCCGACCGCGACACGCCCGAACGCGTCATTCCCGAAATGCTCGGCCGCGTTTCGCGTGGCGGAAGCCAAGATCTGGTAGGGTGTCAGGCCCGCCGAGGCCATGATGCTGATCTCGCGGTGGATCGAGAAGCCGGGCACGTTGAAGATCTGCGGCGCGTCGGTGCCGAACACGATCCGCGCCCCCTCGTCCTGCAATGCCTTGAGCACCTTCTTGCGAATCTCGATCACGCGCGCAGCGGCTTCCGCGTTCAGACGCTCCCGGCGGCTCATCTGCGATTCGATCCAAGCCTCGACCGTCTCGGGAGGCAGATACTGCAGCTCGTCGAAGCCCGCATAGTGCTCCGCCGACACATCGGCGTTGAACGTTTCCCACAGGGCCATAGTCGGTACGACCGAAGCGTCGGCGAGCTTGGTGGCCGCGACCAAGGCCGGGATTTTCCGCTCGTCGGCGTGCAGCGCCATGTCGCGACCCCGAGTGCTGGCGTCTGCGTTCTTGATCGGCGAAGCGTCGGCTTCCATCGCTTCCAAGAAGTTGTCTAGGTGGTCGATGCTGCTTTGGCCGGCCGCCAGCGCATGCAGCAGCCCGACCTCGTTCGGCACATGCCCGCCAAAGGGTATTCCCGCTTGGGTTGCTTCTTCCGCGATCGCGTCGTAGACATCCGTGCTGAGCCCCTCGAGAATCTTGAGCAAGTCGAAACCGGCCTGGTGCTGCTCCCGGACACGTTGGCGGGCCGCTTCCACGGTCAGATCCTCGCTCGCTCGAAAGGCCGGACCGGCCGCGTAGATGGTCGGCCCCAACCGCACTCCGTCCTCGATTTGCTGTCGCAGCTCCAGGTGCGACGCATTGCCGAGCATGCCCCGCACGGTTGTCACCCCGTTGGAGAGGAATAGGAACAGGATTCGGTCGACCTCTTCGGGCGGGGTGTCGGCGCCGGGCAGGTGAGCGTGCATCTCGGTCAAGCCGGGAATCAGGTATTTGCCGCTCCCGTCCACGATCGCGGACCCGCGCGGCACCTTGATTTCGGAGGCCGGTCCCAGCTCGCTGATCTGGCCGAGCGAGGTCACGACTGTCTGCGCTTCCAACACGCGTTCGTTGTCCATGGGAAGGACGCTGACGTTGACGAAGGCCACCGTGCCCTCCGGGGCGCTCTGGCAGCCCAGCCCCAACAGGAATGCGGCCAGTGCCGCAAGGTTTCTCGCTCTCATGACTCCTCCCCCGCCTGATGCTCTCGCCGCCTCGCTTGGCGGCCAGCTGTAATTCTAGGCCTCGGCATCAGTCTTGCGGCTCTTGGAAGTTCTCGACCATGTACTGGTAGTAGGGTCCGCGCAGGAATCCGAGGAAGATCTCGTTCACGAGCTTGAGCGCCTTGCCGACGGCGTAGTCCCAGTCACGGTCCAAGCTGTGCACCGACACCGACACCGATCCCTTGCGATTCCTGCTCTGCACCTTGGCGCGTCGCGAGTCGATGCGTCGGTGGCTTGGAAGCGTTTCTAGGCTGAGCCCGCTCAGGAAATCCCTGAGGTCCTTGTAGAGCGGCGCATTCGCTGCCAGATTGGGCAACAGGTCGCGAAACTCGAGCGTGTCCCGGCGCGGATCGAAGATCAACCGGATCGGCCTCTCGCGCAGCCAGACGAAAGAGCACTCCAAACGGCCTCGCTGCCGGGCAGCGGCGAACGAGCGGAAGATCCCTCGGTCTGCGCGCGAGCGCAGCAGCGCGTCAACGCTGTCCATCGGATCCGGCGATTCGGGCATCAGTGGTAGTACGCCATGCAGCCCGGCTCGACCTTTTGCAGGAGGCCGGGGGGATAGTCCCGAGCGCTCCAGAACTCCTTGATCGCCTGGCAGTTGATGACCGTCGAGAGCCGCTCGTCCGCCGCCGCCTTGTAGCTGCGCGCCAAGGCCGGAGCGAGGTCTTCGGCCTTGGTGACGTACTCCCCGCGGGCGCCGAGAGCTTCGCCGATCTTCTCGTAGCGCAGGTTTTCCTGGAACAGGTACATGTGCTGGGCGCGGGCGGTGTCGCTGCGGCCGCCGCTGGCGCCGCTGCGCCACACGCCCCAAGCGTTGTTGTTGTACACCACCACGATCGCCGGGATCCTGTACTTGCTCAGCGTCTCCATCTCCATGCCGGAGTAGGCGAATCCCGCATCGCCGGTCACCGCGAGCACGGGCGCGCCCTTGTAGGGGGCTTGCGGCCCCGTGCCCTGCTGCACGGCCGCGCCGGCTCCCATCGTGTAGCCGACATCTGGCCCGATGGCTCCGTATTGGTAGGCTCCGTTGCAGATCTGGCCGGGGCGGAATGCCCGCAATCGTCTGCGCGTGTAGCGTCCGATGCCGTAGCCGCCCGACACGACGGTGGTCTGCTCCTTAGGGATATCCCCCTTGTAGAGCAGGTTCTCGATCTCCGCTGCGATCACGGCCGGGTGGACGCAGCCAGCTTGGGCGCTGTACTTGAGGCCGAGCTCGTAGTGCTCGTCGTTCTCGGCCTCCATTGCCGCGCGCGCCGCTGCCAACTCGTCGCGCCAAGCCGGACGACGTTTCTTCGGCAGCGCCTCGGCGAGAGCCTCCAACGCTGCCTTTTCGCAACTCACGATGCCGAGGTCGATCGGTAGGTTGCGCCCGATATCGGCAGCGTCCGGATCGATGCGGATGTAGGTGGCGTCCGGATCGAACGAATACTCCCCGATGTTGGGCATGCAGTACTGCCCGACCAAGACCACGAGGTCGGCGCTCAACAGGGCGTCCGGGGCGGCATTGGCCGAGAGCGGGTGCTCGTCGCCGAAATGGCCCCGGCTGGGGCCGGATTCCACGACCGCGATGTCGGATTGCTCGGCAACAGCCTTGAGCGCCTCCCAAGCCTTGCTGTAGAACACGCCGGCGCTGGCGACGATGATCGGGCGTTCCGCTTTGGCGATCATGTTGGCGGCCTTGGCGATCTCCTTCGGCGACGGATGCGGCCGCGACTCGGTGCGGTACTTTGACTTGTCGTAGAAGAAGCGCAGGTCTTCGGCGCTGTCGAAGCGCTGCCGCGCAACTTCGCCCGGAAAGTCTAGGTGGACTGGCCGCGGCACGCCAGTCTTGAGCTCTCGGAAGGCGTAACCGGCATATTCATGCACGCGCTCGGGATTGATCAGGCGCTTGCCGTACTTTTTCATGCCCACCGTGGTCGGCTGCTGGTAGACCCGCTGGATGCCGTGCTCGGTGTCTTCGAGCCCCAGCGTCATGTTGCTCGCCAGCACGAGTAGCGGAGAGCGCGCCGCGTTGGCAGTGGCGATGTTCATGATCATGTTCGTGAAGCCAGGGCCTTCCGTGCCGGAAGCGGCCACGACCTCGCCGGTAACGCGGGCGAAACCGTCCGCCGCCGAGCACATCATGCCCTCGGTGCGGCCGCCGTAGCTGGGGATGCCCTCCGATGCGAGGGCGTTGATCACGACGTAGTTGCCCGGGGCGCAGAACAAGGCGGCCAGTCCCTCGGCCTTGCAGGCCTTGGCGAAGATCTGCGCGCCCGTCATCGGGAAGTCTGGAGGCCTCGGCGTCTCGGAGAGGCTGCTTGGCACCTCGCTGGGAAGCTTGATGTTGCTGTCCCGTCGCTCCGTCGTGGAGGCCGCGGCGTTCGCGCCGGCCGCCACGGCGGCTGCCACAGCCCCCTTGGTCACGAATCCTCGCCGTGATACGGAGCGCTCCGCGCTGCTGCTCTTGCTCGCCATGATTTGTCTCCTTGAATTGCCGTGGGCTTGCCGCGACGCCACTGCCGTTATCGCGACCCGGGACGAAGCTCCTGCGGTCCGATGCTACGAATGAAGTGGACGACCTGCCAGATCTTGACGTCTTCCAGCTGCTTGCCGAACGGCGGCATTTCGTGGCCGGCGCCGTCCCGGATCGACACGAAGATCTCGCCGTCCGTAGTTCCGTAGCGCCACTCGTCCGGATCGCGGAGGCTCGGAGCCTCGAAATCCGGATTCGCCTGTGCCCTGCCGTCCGCCCCGTGGCAGTACTGGCAGAGGCGCAAGTAGGTGTTGCGGCCGGTCTTGACGGTCTCTGGCGCGTAGGCGACCGGGTTCTGCAAAGCCTTGGCCTGGTCTGTTGGCATCCGCTCCGCTACCGCGCCTCCGGCAACTGCCAGAATTGCCGCGCAGGCGAGCACGGCTGGCGCTTGGGTTCGCATCGGATTAGCGGTCATGCGCTTGCAGTTGGGCGGCGCCTGTGGCGTCGTGCGGGTCTCGTCGTCCCGCCACGCCCTCGCGTTCCGCCCGCCTTGCCGGCACAGACAGGATAGCCATTCGGGCCTGGCGCTGCCAAGCGCGAGCCGCAAAAAGGAAAGACGCTTCTAGGCAGCGGCCTGGAAGCGTCTTTGAAAAGGTGCCGGAGGGGTATAGTCAGGGGTCTTTGGTTGAGGATTAGCTTGCGTTGGTGGGGTTGCCCCCCCGGCAGTCATTACTCTACTGGATTCCATAGGCCGTTGCAAGCGAATTTACGTCTTTTTGTAGAAATATTTTGTCAATCGGGCTGATTTATCCGTAACTTATTGAAAATAAAGCCTTTGTGGAATCATCAGAAGTCATAGTCCACAGGCGGAGGGAATTCGCGAATCGGGATTTAGGGTGCAGCGAGCGCTACGCGGCGTATCGGCGAGCCCGTGCCGGCTTGTATCCGCAACGAGGAGGCGGCAGAGGCGAACCCGGAAACGCCGGCAAATACGCCCTTGGAACTCAGCCATTCCGCGGCCTCGCGATTGCCTCCCGGACAGTGCGTGGCGTTGATATGGAGGCCGGCTTCATGCCACGAGCGGGCCCAGCCGGTGCGGAATTGCTGGGGTCGCACACTCTCGGCGACCTCACCCCTGGACCCAGACCGGGATTCCCGGCCAGCGTCCAGGGTGGCTTCGGTCACTCTCCAAGCGCCGGGAGAAGGGCTTGCAGCGACAGACGCGAGGGGTTATGCTAACACGGGCCAAGCGAGGTTAGTAATGTTTCCGGCACGACAGGTATTCGCTACCCTGCTTCTTCTGGCTGCTGCCGAGTGGGCGGCTGCAGCCCCCACAATCGGGATCCGCGGCGTGACGAACGGCATCTCGCTCGCGGACCCGCCGGCGACCGTGCCGCGGGGCGGCATCCTCACCATTCGCGGGGAGGGCCTCGCCGAGGCGCACGTCGGCGCGGACAGCCTGCCCCTGCCGGTGGCTCTCGGGGACCCCGCCGTCGAGGTCCTGATCAATGGCACGGCCGCGCCGCTCTTTTTCGTCTCCCCGATGCAGATCAATGCGCAGATTCCTTGGGAGACCCCCGCCGGCCAGGCTGAGGTCGTGGTTCGCATGGGCGAGGAGTCGAGCGCACCGATATCGGTCCAGGTAGCCACCGTCAACGTGGCCTTGGTCCGACACGACGGAACCAGCGCCCCGATCGCGGAGAGCGCGACTCCCCCGCCGGACGCGTCGGCCGAGCCAGCGAGCTCGGCCCCGATCGCGCTGGGTTCCCCAGGCGAGCCGCCGTCCGCCACCGGCGTCTTACTGGAGGCCACCGCGGCCATCAGTCCGGGCAGCGTCATCCGCGTGTTCGCCGCCGGGATCGGCGAAACGACGCCGGCACTCACCACGGGATCGGCCGCCGCTGCCGACACCACCTATGCCATGAACCCGCCGCAGCGCGCGTTCCTCGGGGGCCTGCCCGTCGAGAGCCTGTCCGTCGCGCCGTCAACGGACCTAGTCGGCGTCTATCAGATGACGTTCAGCGTCCCTGAGATGGCCGGGCCCACGGAGGTCTACCGCTGGGTCTCCGGCAACCAGGGCGCCTCGGGCGTGATGGGGCCCACCAATGAACCCGCGGCACGCTACATGGCCGTGCCGGCGGGGGTGAGCTCGGCAGACCGGATCCAAATGAGCGCCCTCAACCCGTACTTCGTCTCCCTGAGCGGGGCCTTGGGCGGCGACCAGGGCTGCTATGCCGACGTGCATCTGATGGACTTCCGCCGCGACACGGTGACAGCCCTCACAGAGTGCCTCTTGCCGTCTTGGCCGGACGCTCCGAACCCCAACAACCAGCACCGACCGTTCGAGACCGCGGCCAACAGCAGCGTGCTGGCAGCGCTCGTGGCGCCGGACGCAGCTCCCCCCGCAGGCCTCGCCGACGAGTTGTTTGTGGTGGACACAGCAGCCGGGGCCAGCGAGACGGTCGCGATTGAAGGCGGCGCAGCCCGGCTGCAGACTGGGACGGGGAACAGCAGCACCCTGCGGCTGGAAAGGCCCGCTGGAGAGTCCGGGAACGTGGTGGTCGACCTCTCCGGTGCCATGGTGGGCGAAGACGCGGGAAGCGCCGCAGCATTGCCCAGCCCGCTGGTAGTGGGCGACCTGAGGTACACCCTCGCGCAAGGCTGGAATTTTCCCCGCGGGCACCGTTTTCGCGTCCTAGGCCCGGATTCTCTCACTGACGGCTCAGTGCCGCAGGCGATCCTGTTCGACGCGGACGCGAACGTCGTCGCCCAAGTCCCGTTCCCAGACGGCTGGGAGCCGATCGAGCCTCCGCGGCGGCTGAACGCGAACGGGGACCCGGTCGGCCCACTGTCGCTCGCCCCGGTCAGCGGCGGATTCGCTGGCCAGACGACAGCCTACGTTGCAGTGCGCAAGTCGGATCGCACGCGGGACGGCGTTGCGGCCTTCGAGATCGTCTTGCCGCCCGCTCCAGCACCCGATGCCCCGGATGCTCCGGCAGCGACCGCAACGATGACCGCGGCAGCCATCGAGTTCCCGTCGGGAGTCTTTGCGGCCAACTGCACCAACGCGGTTCGCTGGCTCAGGGTCCCGGCGACCCGCACTCTCGCGATCGTGGGCTCCGACCAGTACCTTTACGAGTTCGCCGAACCGCGCGAGGGCCAGATCTGCTCCGGGGACCGAGTGCTGCTGTTCGACACCGAGTCGCGGGAACTCACCCAGATCACGCCCGGTGACGACGTGCGGCTCGATGCCTGGCTGAGAGGCACTGTCCACAGCTACCTGTATTTCGGGGACGGAGCGCGCGAAGTGGCCTACATGGCATCGACACGAATTCATGTCATCGACGCCGTGACGGGCGAGTACCGGGAAATCGTGTTCCCGAATGACGCCGCGGGAACGCCCATGGGCATCCCATACAACAACCAGCAAACACAGCACCTCTTCAGCGAAAGCAAGCTGGTGGCGCTCGCGACCGTCGGCGAACCCAGGGTCAACAACCAAGGGATCCTGCTCCAGCCGTTCGCGGGCGACGCGGGCCTGCTGGTTGTCGACCTGGAAACTGCTTCAGCCACCCACCTAGCGCTTCCCGAAGGATTCGAGCGCATCGAACCAGGCACCTTCCAGCTGATCCAGCAAGGCCGCCGCGGCTTCGGAATGATGCCCTTGGTCGGACGAGCATTCGCGAACGTGAGGCGGACTGGGGGCGGCGCGTTTCCGGGAACAGGCATAGTGACTTGGGACCTTGCCACAGGAGCGCCGACGGCGATCGCGCTGCCGGACGGGGCGTACTCGACGGTGAGGCCGCTGGGCGGGCCCGGCGCCGCCCAGCGGCCTTTCCTGTGGGACGTCAAGGAAAGCTCCGGAGCGTTGGCTTTCGGTGTGTACAACGAGGCGCGCAATCTGATGGGCGTCGCGATTGTAGGCCCGTAGCCCGCCCGTGGGTGCGTCGTGCGCGGCTTCTCGCCGATACACTCCACGAGGGTGCCGCGACGAGACGCCGGGCCGACCGCGTCCCGCGTTGCTTCCCCGCGAGCCTTGTTGAGGCCGTACAAGTGCGGAGGATGGTTGGCGTGGTGCGGCATACCGGGGCAGTAGGGCTGCGCAAGGCCGATGCCGAGCGACTCGTCGAGCCCTTGCAGCAGCTCCTGAACAGCACGGCATTGCAAGCGTTTCGCCGGGGTTGTCCCATGTGGCCAGGCGGTATTGCCCGGGCCGTGGGCCTAGCGCTCCGGCTAGGGTCTGACAGTCGCTGCGACACGAACCGACAGCTGGCTTGGCCGGCGCGGCATTGATACCGGAGCACGGGTACGTCCCGCCGCCGAACTAGCTTTCGGTGGCGTCTGGAACGGCGCTGGCAGCCCTATTCGTGATATTCTCAGGGTTGCCCGTCGGCACGCCGTCGGTTGGGCGGGCCGAAGGAATACTTATTCTTCCCCGCAGCTTCTATGAAGTGCAGTTTTACCGGCGAATCGGTCCCGACCGACAAGCTCTTTCTCCTCTACTATCCCCCCGATGCGGCCCACGAGACTTGGGAGAAGTCGAGCTTTGCCGCTGCCCGGGCGCGTGAGGCCATCGGCGAGGCGCGCCAGTGCCTGGTCTCGTTCTTTCGGCGCTACGTGGCTACCGGGCGGATGCTGCCTGGCCTGCTCATGTGCCTGGCCGGGCTAGCACTGTTCGGCTTATGGATTCATTCCGCGCTGCGAGGCTGGGGCGAGATGGGGTTCGTCGCACGGTATTTGGCCCCGGCGGTATTGCTGGCCGTGACCTTGACGGGCAGTAGGTGGGTGTCCGCGTTTCTGGGCCGCTGGAAGCTTTGGCGGCAAGGCTGCAAGCAGGCTGTCGCCAACGAGCTGGCCGCGGTCTCGCGGGTCATGAGCGACTTGCCGGAGGATCCGGACGCCGAACAGGCTGCTGCGATCATGCGCCGCGAGGTTCCCAACATCATGTCGGAAGTGGCCTTCTTCGGCCAGAACTTCAAGGCGTTCACCTACATGGACTTCGTGCTCGGCCCTAAATTGCGCAACCCGGTGGATCGCTCCGAGCTGCCGCAAGCGCACAGCCAGTATCGCGATGCCTACTATGTGGGCGAAGTCGTCTACGACAACGCGCGGATGTTCCAGCAGGATCGGCGCACCACCCTCGATCCCCGCTTCGTTGGCAGCGGTGGCCGCCGCGGCGTGATCTAGGCCGGGCCGGGGCCGGCCGCGCGCAGGCGCTCGAGCGGATGCACGCGGGCTTGTAGCGGGAAGTCGACCACCTTGCGGTCGATTTGCGAGGCGTACATACCTTGCGTCATCTCCACCGTCCAGCGTCCCGCACGTTCGCTGCAGGCGGGCTCGCGGCCGGTCTCGATCGCCGCCAGCAGGTCTTCCACCATCAGGGCATTGGCAGTGAGGTGGCGCTCGTCGCCGAAGCTGCGGTGCTGCGGCTCGATCAGTTCCCACTGCAGGTCGCGGCGCGGCACCCAGGCCGGCGAACGCAGGATGTAAGCCTCAGAGCCCTCCCCGTAGATCTCGTTGGGCAGGAAGATGCGGCCCTTGGCGCCGAAGACGTGCGTGCCGAAGCGCCACGGATGGGTCTGGCTGGACTGGTTCGAGCCGAAATAGCCGTGTCTGCCTTGGCCGAAGGAGAACATCGCGGACATCTGGCGGCCGGCCACCGGCCCGATGGGCTCGTTGGGTTTGTCCAAGTGATCGAAGGCGAGTTCCTCGCCCTTGGACGTGATGTGGGCGAAGACCCATTCCGGATCCCCCAGCACGGCGCGCATCATGTCGAAGATGTGCGATCCCAGCACGACCAGATCCTCGCCACCAGCGCGATAGTCCTCCTTGCCCCGTCCGCGCACCTCGTGGATCTCGCCGATCTCGCCGGCTTGGATCAGTTCCAAGGCCTTGAGCGTGAATGGGGAGCGCCGCATCTGGTGCGCCAGCTGCACCTTCACGCCGGCCTTGCGGATCGCCTCCACCATTTGGTCGGCGTCTTGCAGGTTGGCCGCGAAGGGCTTTTCGAGGTACATGTGGCAGCCCGCTTGGGCGGCGGCGGTCACCATCGCAAGCCTTTGGTCGGTGTGGCGCGGACAGATGCTGACAATGTCCGGTCTTTCCTTGTCGAGCAGGTCCCGGTAATCGGCGTATGCCTGTGCGGCGCCGGTTCGCTCTTGCGCCGTGGCGCGGCCCTCTCCATCTGGGTCGGCGACCGCAACTACTTGAGTCTGCGGAAATGCGGGCCAGACATCGCCGATGCCGTGGCCGAAGTTGCCGCGGCCGGTGTGGCCGATGACTCCAACCCGGTAACGAACCTGAGAGCGGAGTGGTATCGCCAGTGCGGCCGCGAGGAATTGCCTGCGCTGCATGGCCTGAATATATCAGGATGATGCGGTTGCAGGACTGAAAGACGTCCAACCGCGCGCTACCCACCGATCTTGTCGAACACGAACTTTGTTCGCAGTGACCTCGATCAGGTTGCCCGTCGAGTTCTGGCTGCGCATGAGCACCTGCCCCGGCGCGCCCGGCAGACGACGTGGGCCGT
>LXNI01001386.1_pt1 | contig 21389 bp, 17 predicted proteins | sample 809091 | NCBI WGS metagenome assembly LXNI01 (sample SAMN04870527, study PRJNA318959) | sponge metagenome | biome: 01000161; feature: marine sponge reef; material: water | host: Sarcotragus foetidus | place: Greece: Milos, Mediterranean Sea | collected 2013-05-29 | depth 5-7 m | reverse complement strand
TCCCGCCGGGCGGCGTTGCCGCGCTCTTGTGTGGGCCGGCCACACGGCGCTTGCGGCGCCTTGCCGGGCAAGAAAACAGCCCCGGCAGAGCGGCATCGCATAGTGTGAACAGGCCCTAGTTTAGTGTCCAGCCCTCCCGAATGCGATACGCACTAGAAATCCACGGACGCCGTAATGCTCAGGGTCCTCGGAATGCCCAGCACCAGATAGTTGGACCCGGGGAAGCCGCCGACCGACACCCATTCGTCCTGGTCCGTCACATTGTCGAGCCGGCCTCGCAGGGTTACCGATCGGTCGCCGGCTTCGAACGTATAGCGGGCGCCCAGATCCAACCGGCTCCATGACGGCACCGTAATCGTATTCGCAGCATCCGCCCACTGCGAATCGGTGTACACGGCACGCACGTCGACAACCAGGTTCGGCACGACGGGGACATCCCATTCGAGGTTCAGGTTGACCTGCACCTCGGGCGCGCCAACGGCGTTCTTGCCGTCCAGCGCGCCATTTGCATTGCGTACCAGTTCAGCTCCAATGAAAGTCACGCCGCCCAACAGCCGCAGGTGCTCCATCGGCTGACCGAACATGCTTATCTCGACGCCGCGATTGCGCTGTTCGCCGATTACCGCAAAGACATTGTTCTCGACGAAGGCCGACGGGCGGGACAGCGTGAACGCACTGGCTGTGCCACCAAAATTTCCGCCGTCGTACTTGACGCCAACCTCCACCTGCTCCATCTGGTAGGGTTCGAATACTTCGCCCGCATTGACTACCGGGCCGCCGCCGCTGGTGGCTGGCGCCACTTCCCCCGGGATGAGCCCTTCGATGTAGTTCGCGTACATGGAAATCGTTTCGCCGCGCTTGATGACGATGCCGGCCATCGGTGTGAGGCGGCCCTCATCGTAGCTGGATAACTCCGCGCCTGAGTTGAAGTCGAACGAGAGGTTTTCAATGTTCTGATGGCGAGCGCCGACAGTAACCAGGACGGTGTCATCCATAAATGAAAGCATGTCGGCGATCGCGATACTGTCGGTATTGGTTTCGAAAGTCTTGTGCGGAGCCGATAGCTCTCCTCCCACAAACCAGTCCGCTGCGGGTGGCGTTACGTTTGTCGGGCGATAGAGGTTGCTTGCAAACCCGGCAAAAAAGTTTGAGAAACCGTAGGCGTTCTTGGACTCGATCGAGAAGTTCGAGGCCGAGACCGTCAGCCGGTGTCCGACTTCTCCCGTGATGAAATCGGCGCGGACCCCGATCTCCGCGGAGAAAATGTCATCCTCTCGCGCATTGTCGAAGCGGTAGGCGGACGTGTTGCCGTCCGAAGTCGCATTGGGATTGCTCAACACATTGGCTTCTTCACCATTGCGCCCGCCGGCCGCCAGCCAAACGGACGTGTTGCTGGTCAGATCGTATTCTCCGCGAACCACGCCGAATATCTGCCGCTCATCGGTCAGAGTCCAGGGCTGGGCGAAATTCTCCCGCGCGTCGGGAGGTTCGGGAATGCCGCCGAAGGGCGTTACGCTCGGTCGCGGGGCTTCTATCAAATGGTCCTGAAAGCCGATATCCGCCGCCAGGCGCAGCCGCTCCCCCTCGTAGTCGAGTCCTACGGCCGCTGCCGCAAGATCGCGATCCTGGCCTGCGACAGACGTTTCACCGTTGCGGGATGCAATATTGACTCGAACGCCGGCACGCGATTCCGGCCCGAACCTGCGGCCCACATCCAGTGCTCCGTAGCCCTGTCCGTCGTTCTCGAAGCCGACTGTCAATCGGGTCAGAGCGTTCTCGGGCGCCCGTTTCGGCACCAGGTTGACGATTCCGCCAAGGCTGCTGCCGCCAGGCGCGGCGCCATTCAGGAAGGCGCTTGCGCCCCGGAACAACTCGACTCGTTCGAGGAATTCCGTTGCTACGTACTGGCGCGGCAGGATTCCGTAGATGCCGTTGTAGGTCATGTCGTCGGAAAAGGCCGGGAAGCCACGAATGATGAAGACTTCCTGGAAGTTGCCGAAACCGCGGGCGGCCCGCACCACGGGGTCATTGAGCAGCACGTCGGCCACGCTCTTGGCTTGCTGATCGAGGATAAATTCCGCAGTGTAACTAGTGCTGGCAAAAGGCGTGTCCATTATGTCGAGATTGCCGAAGATTCCGACCCGGCCGCCCCGCGCAACCTGTCCGCCCGCATATGCGGCGGACAGAGAAACCTGCGATCCTTGGGCAACGACGACAATCTCCTCGAACTCTTCGGGTTCGTCGGCATCCTGCGCGGCCGGGCTGGTCGGAAAGAATGCCAGGAGCACCGTCGCCAGCAGCGGAGTCAAGGAGGTGAAGGCGCCCCCGTACTTCGTGCCGATTGCGGCGGACCTGTTGAATTGATTCGAAAAATTTGTCAATGACATGACGTGCCTCCGTTCTGGAACTGAACGATAGGGCTCTCCCTGCCGGGCGGTTTGCGTAGCGCCTGTCTGCCTTGGTTCCGTTCCCGCAAACTCATGTTCGGAACATCCAACTCCGAGTGCGGTGATTCGGACATCCCGGAACCGGAACATGATTGTGATCGGCAAACGGCCGATGAAGATCCTCTTCCACCCATCTTAAGTCTAGGAGAGGAGGTCGGCCCGTGCATTATCCTAAAGGCCTTTTTCTATCTTATTCGGGCCAGCCGAAGTACTCCACATAGTTCGGTTAATTCATGACAGTCTTGCTGCAGCTGTTGGTCTTTATGATCACAGGTTGGCGCGCTGTAGAGCGCGCCTGAGGCTGCCGGCCCGCAGGGCCACGCACATGAGCGTCAGCATGGAGAAGGCGAGCACGCAGTACACCATGGGATAGGCCGAGTCGGTCAGGACCGATCCCACGAGCTGCATTCCCAGGGCCCCGAATGCGTGCTGCAGGGCGGCGGTAATCGCGGAAGCGGTGCCGGCGTGCCGGCCGGCGCTGGTCAGCGAGCCGGCCTGCGAGTTGGGCATGAAGATGCCGGATCCGAACGCCCAGGGCGCCATGCCGATGAACAGCACGGTCAGGCTAGCGCCGAAGACATAGAGCAGCGCCAGAAGCAGGAAGGTGGTGACGGTGGTGATCGTCATGCCCAGCATCATGGAGCCGTTGACGCCCAGCCGCGGCCCGATCCAGATGGAACTCATTGTGCCCAGGAAGTAGAAGAAACTCAGCGCCATGGTCCACACGCCATAGGTGGCGGCGCTGTGTCCGAGCATGGTCTCTATGACGTGCGGCGACCCGGAGCCGAAGCAGTAGTAAGCGCCCACGATCAGACCGGTGGCAAAGGAGTAACGCAGAAAACGCGGGTTTGCGAGCAATGTGCGAAAGGCCCGCTTGCCGCCTCCGGGGCGCGCGTCGTGGGTTTCTTCTATCCGCCAGAACAGGCCGATCAGCAGGATGAAGAAGACGGCCAGGAAAACGAAGATACTGCGCCAGCCGAAGGTATCGGTCATGTAGCCGCTCAGGGCGGGCGCCACCATGGGCCCGACCATCATGGCCATGGTCAGGATGGCCAGCATGCGGGGCAAACGTTTCTGGCCGAAGGCGTCCTTCAGCATTACCCGCGCCAGGGTAATGCAGCCGGCTGCTCCAAGGCCCTGCATGCAGCGGCCGGCGATCAGCGTTTCGATGTTCGGGGCGAAGACGCATACCAGGCTTCCTATTCCCATCATCACCAGGGCGGCGAGCAGCGGCGGACGCCGGCCGAAGCGGTCGGCCAGCGGACCGTAGATCAGCACCCCCGGGGCGATGATGAAGGTCGCCAGGGACGTGGTGACCTGGACCATGGCGCGGGAAACCCCGAACTCGACCTCGAGCACGGGCAGGGCCGGGAACAGAATGGTCAGCGACATCGGCCCACTCATGGTGATGAGCGCCAGCACGAAGACCAGCATGCGTTCGGAACGCGACAGCAGCATGCGCCTCAGCCGGTGTCCGGCCGCCAGCAATTGCGCGGCTGTGCAGGTCTAGTCGAGATAAAGGGAACTGACCGATTCATCCAGGCTGATTCTTCGCATGGTTTCGGCCAGTAATTCCGCGACGCTGAGCTGGCGTATCTTGTCGCAGGCGGCGGCTTCCTCCGAAAGCGGGATGGTGTCGGTAACCACCAGCTCGGTCAGGTCCGACCGGGTGATCCGCTCCAGCGCCTTTCCGCTGAGAACCGGGTGGGTGATGTAGGCGACGACTTCCGTCGCCCCTTCGTCCAGCAGGCAGCTGGCCGCCTGACAGAGGGTGCCGGCGGTGTCGATCATGTCGTCGATCAGCACGCACACCTTGTCCTGCACCTCGCCGATGATGTTCATGGCTTCGGCCACGTTGGGCTTGGGGCGGCGCTTGTCGATGATGGCAAGGTCGGTGTTGTCCAGCCGCCGCGCCAATGCCCGCGCCCGCACGACGCCGCCGACGTCGGGCGACACCACGACCATGTCTTCCTCCAGCCGCTTCCAGGCGTCGGCCAGCAGCACCGGGGAGGCGTAGACGTTGTCCACCGCGATGGAAAAGAAGCCCTGAATCTGGTCCGCGTGCAAATCCACCGTCACAAGGTGGTCTATACCGGACGCACAGACCATTTCGGCGACCGCCTTCGCCGAAATCGGCGCCCGCGTGGCCCTTGAGCGGCGGTCCTGCCTGGAATAGCCGAAGTACGGGATTACCGCCGTAATGCGTTGCGCGGACGCGCGCTTGCAGGCGTCCGCGAGCAGGATCAATTCCATCAGGTTGTCGTTGACCGGGGGGCAGGTGGATTGCACGATGAACACATCCCTTCCACGGATGTTGTCCAGCACTTCGACGCTGATCTCGCCGTCGCTGAAGCGCTGCACCTGGGCCCTGCCCATGCGCACCCCAAGCGCCTTCGCGATCGCTTCGGCGAGCGCCGGCGTGGCATTGCCCGCCAGTATCTCGATTTTCGGTAGTTCGACGCTGCGTTGTTCCGCCATTGAAAAGTATCGCGGTGACTGATCCCGGCTTGGCTGGGGCGGCAGGATTCGAACCTGCGAATCACGGGATCAAAACCCGTTGCCTTACCGCTTGGCTACGCCCCAATGTGCCAAGATTGTTATTGTCTTGCCGCCCGCGTGCGCCTGTCAATGCATGCATTGCCTGCCTGCGCTGCGATAATGGCGCAGCCTTGGGGATTCGGAAAGTATGATCTGGAGAGCATTTTCGTGCGGGGCGGCTTGCCGGTGGCTGCTTGTCGCGGCGGTCCTGATGACGGCCGTTCCCGGACGCGCGCAGGTCAATATCGACGCCTATCGCGACTATTTCCTCGTTGGCCGCTTCGGCGAGGTCTGCACGATGTGCGAGGTCGTGGTGCTGTGCCGGGAGGGCGGGGCCGGTCCGGTGGAAGACGCCGTGCCGCCGGGTGGCGATTTCACGCTGTATCACATTCAGACACGCACTTTCTGGTCGCAGGTTTCCACGATCTGGGAGTGGTTCATTTCCAATTTCACGGCGGAGGACCTTGCCGCGCGGGGTCATACCCGCCCGGTGCATGTGTACCGCGTGGCGGACGGGCGATGGATGGCGCAGGAGGTCATCGAGGCCCGGCTGGTGCTCGATCCCGGCGTGCTTGAATTCGGCGACCACAATATCGACCGCATCAGCCGCGCCTGGAACCGCGCGGACACGGGCGCCGGGGTGGGCTACTGTTCGCGTCTGCCCTTGTGGGATGCGCTCGAAACCATTGAAGCGAAAGCGCCGGCTGGCGACCGATGAGGCTCGCCGTTCAGGAGTTCGCATCGGTATGGCGGTGGGCATGGATCAGGGCCCATCTGCTGCGCTTCACCGGCGTCGTCCTGCACCTGCTGCTGCGAACGCTGTTGGCCGTTTTCTGGCTGGCCGCCGGTATCAACAAGGTGAGAAAAGATTGGCTGACAAGCGACATCCTGAAGGAGATTTTTCTTGACCGGCTGACCGAAATGCCGCCCGATGCCTTCGCATCGCTGTTTCTGCTGAATTTCGCCATCCCGCTCTACGTGCTGGTGGCGTGGGTGATCACGCTGGGCGAAATCTACTCGGCGGTGGGATTGCTGCTGGGCGTGACCACGCGCATCGCGGCCGCAGTGAGCATGTTCATACTGTGCGGGTTTGCGATCGGCGGCTACTACGACGCCTCGCTGATTCCCTTTTTTCTGTTGAACGCAATGTTTCTGTGGTGGGCGTCCGGCCTCTGGCTGGGGATCGACCGACCGCTTGCGAAGCGCTATCCGCGCAGCCGGTGGTTCCGTTAGCAGCCCGTGGCAGAATCCCGCGTCGCGCCGAGACCGGCGAGACTCCTGCCTGGCAAGGCGCGAGGAGCGCGCATATCGGGCATATGCAAGCGACGAGCAACGCAGTCCAGGCGGGATGGATCGCCGGTCGAACGCAGCGGGACTTCTGCCACGGGCTGTTAGCTCCGCCGTCGGCGCTGGACCATCGGGAGAATCAAAGCCGTTGATGGTTCCGTAGATAGTCCACAACATGCGCTGCCAGCTCGCCGGGCGTGTTCCGGTCGGTGCGAAGGTGGATTTCCGGCTCGCTCGGCGCCTCATAGGGCGCATCAATTCCCGTAAGGCCCTTCATTTGGCCGGCGAGCGCTCTCGCGTATAGTCCTTTGGGATCGCGCTCGCGGCATACTTCCACCGGCGCGTCCACGAACACTTCCACGAACCGGTCCGCTCCCACAATCTCTCCCGCCCGTCGCCTGGCCGAGCGAAACGGCGAGATCAGCGCCGTAATCACGATAATTCCGGAATCGAGCACCAGCCGGGCCACTTCGGCGGCGCGGCGCACGCTCTCATCCCGGTCCGGTTCGCTGAATCCCAGACCGGCGTTAAGACCGCGCCGCATTTCGTCACCGTCCAGCACGCACACCGCAAGCTCCAGGCCGCGCAACTCCTGCGCGATCTGAACGGCCACAGTGGTCTTGCCTGCTGCCGGCAATCCGGTTAGCCAGAGCGCGAAGGCTCGCCGGGGTGGCCTGTCTTCCTCAGCCATCAGAAGTAGCCGTTGTCCCGTTTGGAGTGACGGGCGCCGGTCTGATCCGCCAGGCGGCTCTCCCGCTCGGATTCCGGGGTGTCCTGGATTTCGCGCAGGATTGCCGGCACATTGGCGGCCTCGGATATCACAGCGCCGGTGAGGGGCCAGCAGCCGAGCGTGCGAAAGCGCACGCCCCTGAGGGTGGGCTCTTCGTCTTCCTCAAGCCGCATACGTTCATCCACCCGCACGATCAGCATGCCGTCGCGCGCGACGACCGGCCGCGGCGCGGCGAAGTACAGCGCCGGCACTTCGATCTCCTCCTGCGCGATGTAACGCCAGACATCCACTTCCGTCCATTCGGCCAGCGGAAAGGCGCGGGCGGGCGTATCGCTTGCGGACACGCCTGCGCCTCCATTCGATTGCTCGTTCGCCTCCTGCATGCGGCCGCGTGCCCGGAACCGCTCCTCATCCCCCCTGGCTCCGTCAATCAGGGCATCAAATCCATGGATCTCAAGCGCTTCGGCGAGCGCTGCGCTTTTCATGATCCGGGTGTGCTCCGCCGCGCCATGCGTGAACGGCCCCACACCCTGCGCCTCGCCCTTTCGATTGACCAGGACAATCAGCTCCATGCCCGCCCTGGCTGCCGCGCGATCCCGGAACCCGTACGTTTCCGGGAACTTCCAGGTGGTATCCACGTTCAGCAGCGGAAACGGCGGGACGTCCGGCGCGAACGCCTTCAGCGCCAGATGCAGCATCACGCAGGAGTCTTTCCCCGCCGAGAACAGCATCGCCGGCCTCTCGTTCGCGGCCACCACCTGCTGCAGCGCCTCAATCGCCGAGCCTTCAAGGCGCTGCAGCTGCTCCGATTCGCGCATCCTACCCAAAGCAACAGCCCGTTGCGTCATCGGCGGTAGAGAAGCGACATCGGACGAAAGAAAGTGGTGGATCATTCGCCACGAACAGTCGCACGGGTCAGCGCAGCTTGCTGGCCCCGGTTGCCTGTGCGGCCATCCGGTCTTTCTGCGATGCGATGTCAGTCCCGGAAGATGCGCCCAAATTGAAAATTGCCGACCGATCCACGTTCCGGTGCGGCTGGGCCAAATCCCGCTCCGCCAACCGGCGAAAGTACTCCGCCATCGAAATGCCCAGTACCCTGGCGCGCTCGCGAATGCGCGAAGCAAGCTCGGCTTCGAAAGATATCTGCGTGCGAACCATCATTGTGACGGCATTATGCCTCCAGCCAAGGAAATCCCACATCCGAGACGGCTCGGATTACAGAGGAACGGTTAGGCGGACCCATAAGACCCATAAGACCCATAAGACCCCCAAGCAAGTGCTAACCGAGATCAGCCATCTGGAGGCGACCCGACAAGCTCCCACCGAGCCGTCGCGCCACGGCCCCTGGACAACGCCAAACCGAGATCGCGCAATCGGGCCAGTGCCCGCTTGATCTGCCGCTCGCTCACCGCATCGGGCAACTCGGCGCGAATCTCGCGTAGCGCCAGCGGCTGAGGCGAGTCTTCAAGCAACGCAAAAACCGCAGATTGGACATCCGACAGGACCTCGCTGCCTGGCTTGCCTTTCGCGGAATCACCTCCGTCCCGTGTATGTGTTCGATGAACGTTGCCGGTTGCCTGAATACGTGCGGATGCCCGAAGCCGGACCATTGGCACGCGAAATCGGAACCGAACCGTCACGCACCCTCCCGCATCCTCTATTTCCGGACGCGGCAGGCCGGCGGCCAGGGCTTCGGCTTCCATCTTGAGCGTCCCCCGGCCCCATTCCTCAATGACGCCGCGCAAGTAGAACGCACGGGCGACACGTGGATTCCAAGGGCGGGAGTCGTGCGGTTCGAAGAGTTGCTCCGGAGTCAGGCCGAAATGCAGGCTTCCCGAGGACGTGACCTCCAGGCGGTCGTCGTAGACGGCCACTCCGACCGAGCCGCCGCCGATGGAGTAGTCCCGGTGGCAGAATGCGTTGGCCAATGCCTCGCGCGTCGCGAGCGGCGGGACCAATGGTTCGTCGATCCGCTCCATTCTGTCCTCCTGGATCCGGCCGGGGATGGGCAGCGTCTCTCGAAGAAAGCGCTCCGCGGTTCGTAGCAGTGTGAACGCATTGCCGAAGAACTGACGATTGTCCAGAAACTCCATGCGGTCGGTGCCGCGAAAACGAGCGACCCGCAGCCGGCATTGAGGGAATTCCAGTTCAAGTCGGTCGGCTTCTCCGAAGAGGATGGCCGCCGCCCGCATGAACTGTCCCCCGCGAAACAGCTTCAGTCCACGCAGAAGATCCTCCAAATCGTTCGTGCCGGGATCGTCCAGTCGTCCCCGTCGAACCGCCTCCTGGACCGTCCGACGAATTTCCGCAGCGTCAAGGTCTTCCGCCGACCAGCCGGCCGCAGGCTGGTTTTCCCAACGCTGCTCGCTGTGCAGCCTCTCAATCAAGAGGCGGTGGTATTCCTCGGCCGGCATGATCGGTGAGGTGTTGCCTACACGCCGGTAAGCCCTTCCCTGGAATTGATAGGGTTTGCGGTCGCCTTCGTCAACGGTAAGGACGATGACCTCCCGTTGCGTATCGACCGCGACCTGTGTGATCGTGGGCAATGCGGACGGCTCAATCCGCTGAAATTCGGCAGAGATACGTTCGATTGTTCTGTCGCTCACCTCCTGACCGACCACTTTGCGGTCCTGCGTCACACCAAACAGAACCTGCCCACCGCGATGGTTGAGCATGGCGCAAATGGCCTTGGCCGCTTCTACGCGCATGCCGGTGGTTTTCTTGAATTCCAGCGTCTCGGATTCGCCCTCCGACGCCAGTCTGCGGATGTCGTCAATATTCATGCAACTCCATCCGGTTGTTGGGCATGGGCTTCGTCAAAGGGTTCGGGGAGTCCGCGAACGATCCGCGCGGTTTCGACGCTTACATGCACGATACGACGAAACGAAGCTACCAGATCTCGCGGATCGTCGAACCAGCCGTTCGGATCGTTCACGATGCCGCTGCGGCTATCCTTCTTGATGCGGTAGCGGTCGATAAACCACTCCAGTGGCGTGCGCCCGTTGACCTCGTATTCATGCGCCCCGGCCGGAATATTTTCAAGCCGGATGCGATCATTCAGGGCAAGGATCGTCCTCTCGTCGTCCATGAAGCGCATCTGCTTCTCGCCGATCCTGAAATGCTCGGGTCGCGGGTCGCCGTCCCCGAGGTAGATCACCTCAAGCGGGTATTGCGGCCCGGTCTCGTAGCCAAGATGCAGTTCTGCCAGCTTCCGCCCTGCAGCCTCGAACGCCCGGAAATCGGGCGCGAAGGGAACGCGCGGCAGTTCCTTGGCCAGGTCGTTCCCGAAGCGTTTGCGGTAGGCAGGTGCGTGCAGGACGCCGTAGACGTAGTGGAAGATATCGTCCTTCGATATCGAGCTATCGTTGTAGCGAACCCTGAATGTCCGCAGAGTCCTGTCGGGAATGTTGTCGACGCGCTCGGGTTCGGATTCCATCCCGGCAAGTTCGGCCTGCTTTTTCTTCGGCCGCAGAAACCGGTAGCGCGGGAAGCACTGCCCCTTCGAGATCAGTTCAAGATCCGGCATGATGTTGACTATCAGGACCGAGAACGGCTTGGTCGAGCCGACGCCGGGAACGCAGATGGCGCGGTTGTCGGTGTCCGGCTCCGAGAAGATATCAGCAGTTCGGGCGGGACGTTGGGAAAATGCGTAGTCGGCGTAAAGATACTGTTTCACAAAAGGGCGATAAGCCACTTCTCGAACGAAATCCCGAGAAAACGCAATTCCCGCTTTGGGATTCTTTGCAGACTGCTTTAGCTTTGAGTCCCAGTGAAGCCACTTGGAGTGTAGCTCTGTGGCCTCATCCACATCACGTATCTCATTCCGTTTCTTGATCAGTTCATTTCTTACGCCGAGGAATTCGAGGACTATGCCATGACCGCAGTCCGCGCACGCCTCGCGGGAGTAGTTGTAGACGTTGGAATCCCGGCCTGTTTTGTACCCGTTGCTGAAGAGACTGAAGATCGCATTGTCCGTCGTCCCGGCCTTCGCCGCCTTGGACCCGATCGGATACAGGCCCTGAAACGCCTCTTCGCGTTGCCCAATCCAGTCGTGGTGCTTGTCGGGCGCGATCTCCCGCCACTCCTCCACGCCGCCGATCGATCCCGTTTCCTTCAGAATCGCGAGCTTCTCCTCGCGCTTGAGGTAGTCGCCGATGTCGCGGTACAGGATCCGGCAACCGTTGTGCTCGGCGTCCGGGTTGCGCACCAGAACGGTGATGGCGACCGGCGCGCGGGAGCCTTGGCCGAAGATCTTTCCGCCCTCCCGCCGTGAACGTTCGCCCTGGGTACGCTGGTTACCCCGCAGGTTCATCACGTAGATCGTGCTGAACTCCTCCGCCAGGCACGCCCGCACCCCGGAATCCACGTTGCCGTCGATCCACGAGCCGTTTGTCACGAGCGCCACGACGCCCCGTTCGCCGACGCGGTCCGACGCCCACCGGATCGCCATCTTGTATGTGTCGTAGAGGCTGTTCTTCAGCGTCGCGGTCGAGCGGGCGGCGTAGGTCTCGGCCACCCGATTTTCGATCTCCGGGTATTCGACATTCGGATTGTCGTCCGCGGAACTCTTCTGCCCCACGGACCACGGCGGGTTGCCGACAATGACCTGGATCGGCGTGTTCTGCTGACGCTCCACCCGCTCGCTGTTGTCCGGGAGCCATTCCTTCGGGAATCCGGCTGTCCTCTCGGTGTGCAGGTTGAACGTGTCCGTGAGCACGATGCCTTCGAACGGCTCGTACCCGCCGGTGTCTCCGCGCCGGCCGTGAAAGGCCTCCTCGATGTGTATCGCCGCGATGTAGTAGGCCAGCAGCACGATCTCGTTGGCGTGCAATTCCTCCCGGAACTTTCGTGCGAGGTCCTTGTCCGCGATCAGCGCCGACTGGATCAGCCGGACCAGGAAAATGCCCGTGCCCGTGAATGGATCGAGCACGTGCACGCTCTCGTCGCTGAGGCTTCTCCCGAATTCCCGTTGCAGCGCGTGGTCGGCGCTCGCCAGAATGAAATCGACCACCTCGACCGGCGTATAGACGATGCCGAGCCGGTCCGCCTCCTTCTTCAGCGCCGTGGCGAAGAATTTTTCGTACAGTTCCATCAACACGCGCTGGCGGGCCTGGCTGTTGTCCAGGCCCCGGGCCCGCATACGCACGCTCTCGTAGAAGCGCTCCAGGTCCCTCGTCTCGTTCTCCAGCCCGAATTCCCCGAAATCGCCTCGAAGCGCGTCGAGCGCCCGGGCGACGGGGTTGCTGCCGGCGAAGTCGTAGTGCTCGAACAGGGCTTCGAACACCGGCCGCGTGAGAATGTGCTGGGCCATCATCTCGATGGCGTTGCCGCGGGTGATCGAGTCGTTGATGGAGATACGCAGTTCCTGACGGAACGCGTCGAACCACTCGCGCAGCGCGTCGTTGTCCGGATGAGAGAGCAGGTTCTCGATCCGACCGGTCAGTCGCAGGAAGATGTCGGCGACATCCTTGGCCCAGGTCTCCCAGTACTTGCGGTCGCCGCACTTTTCCACGATCTTGGCGTAGATCGCGCCGGGCGGCAGGTCGAGCGGAGGAAACGGCAGGATGCCGGATACCGGAGGTCCGCCCTCTTCGTCGCCGTCCTGTCCATTCGCGCCATCGCCGCTGAAAATGATTCTTTCGGTCGGGGTCCGGTTCAGATCGATCTGGTTGATCTCCGCGTCGAACCGGTCATCGTGGGAACGCAGGGCGCGCAAAACGCTCCAGACGGTCGCGAACCGCTTGTTGTCATCCAGAGCGCGGGCCGGATCGATTCCCGCCGGCACGGTGACGGGCAGGATGATGTAGCCGTATTCCTTGCCCGGCGACTTGCGCATGGCCCGGCCGACCGCCTGCACGATGTCGACCTGCGAGCTGCGCGAACTCATGAACAGCACCGCGTCCAGCGCCGGCACGTCGATGCCTTCCGACAGGCACCGGGCATTGGAAAGGATCCGGCATGCGCCGGACGTGTCGCCCTTCAGCCAGTCGATCCGCGCCTTGCGGTCGAGCGCGTGATGCTGCCCGTCGACATGTTTGACCTCGCAACGGAAGGCGTCCGGGCGTTCGTTCTCGGGCAGCAATCCGACGGCGTCCTCGACGATGCCGTCCCAGTGCTTCTCCAAACGCTCAGACGACCTGATGGTGTTGGTGAACGCGATGGCCCGTTTCAGGCGGCGCCCCGAGCCGTTTCCGAAGCCCGCCCCCGACCCTCGCGCGGAATGCCCTTCCGGATTTTGAAGCGCCTCCCAGCAGCCGATGATCTTCGCCCGGTCGCTCAGGGTGATTTCCTTCCCGTCGCGGGACAGGCCAGACTGCATCGCCTTGTCCACGCGATCCTCCGAGAGCGTGAACACCACCACCTTGTAATCCGCCAGCAGATGTTGGCCGACGGCCCGGGAAAACGGCAGGCGGTGAAACTCGGGGCCGTAGGTGCCTTCGTCGTCCATGGAGAAGACCTCCACGTCGTGGCGGGACGCCCTGGTCCTGGCGGCCTGAGTGTAGAGGCGGGGCGTGGCCGTCATGTAGAGCCGGTGTTTTGCCCGAATCCTCTGCCCGTCGTGCACCAGCACGAACGGAGACGTCTTGTCGCCGGGCTTGTCGACGCCGGTGGTCCGGTGGGCCTCGTCGCAAAGCACGAGGTCGAACGGCGGGGCGCCCTGATCCTGCGCGTCCTCCACGATGCCCAGCGAGTGGTAGGTGGAGAACACCACCGTCATGGCGTCCGAGCGGGTGACGCGCAGCGCCTTCAAAATGCCTTTCGGGTCCGTGGTGACGGGTATTTCCAGTTCCTGGATCGGCGCGTCCTCGTCGGTGCGCCCGGCGCGGGTGTCCGAACAGATGCCGATGTAGCTGTGAGGCACCGCCTGCTGTTCCGCCCACTCGCGCATCGACTGCTGCAAAAGGGAGATCGACGGCACCAGGTAGAGCACCCGCCCCCCGACTCCGGCCATCGATTCCGCGATCCGCAGTGCGGTGAACGTCTTGCCGGTTCCGCAGGCCATGACGAGTTTGCCGCGAGCGTGTTCCCCGAACTGGCCCGTCACATCGTCGAAAGCCGCTTGCTGGTGCGGTCGCAGGCTGTACGGCTCGTGACGCCAACCGAGGTCCTCCGGCTCGTTCCGAACCAGGTCGGGCCAATCGACCGGACGGCTTGCCAGATCACCGAACCGAAGCACTTGGCATTCCGGTTTCAGCCCGATGATCGTCTTGCGGGCGTTCGGCCCCCACTCGTCGCCGGTGTCCACGAACAACCGCCGGGTGAACGGGTCGCGGGCCGAGGCCGCGATGAAGTTGTTCAGGTGCCCCATCTGTAGCCGCGTACCCGGCTGGTAGCACTTGCACTGGATCGCGCAGTAGCCGCCGTCGCGTTCCTCGGCGACCAGGTCGATGCCGGTGTCGACGCCATCGAACCCGGGCTGGCGTATGGCCCATTCGGACCACAACCAGACATCCCGAAAACGATCCCGGTAGACGGGGTCGTTCCGGAAATACGCTTTCATCAGGCGCTCGAACAGCCGCCCTTTTTCCGCTTCGGTGCTCGCGATGGACCGGATGTGGTCCAGTACGCGCTGGAAGCCATCACTCATGTAACAGCTCCCTTCCCCATATCGCTGCTCCGTATTTCAACGCGCCCACAAGTGCCACCGCTGACGAAACTAGAGACGAATCAATTATAGGAAAGATTAATATTTCAATATCTTACAAATGGGGAGGGTGGTGGCCAGGGGCAGAATTGAACTGCCGACACGCGGATTTTCAGTCCGCTGCTCTACCAACTGAGCTACCTGGCCTTGGGAAAGTGCGCGGATTATAGCTTCGCGCCAGCGATTGTGAGCGTTGCGCGCAAGGCGCCGAAAGACTATTCGGAGGGTGGCTGATACCCTTGGGGTCTGCTGGAACCGCCGCCGAAGAAGAAGGCTTCCATCTGTTCCTCCAGAAACTTGCGTGCGGCGGGCTCGATCGGGACAAGCCGATACTCGTTGATCAGCATGGTCTGGTGCGAGAGCCACTGCTGCCACGCCTGGCGGGATACGTTCTCGAAGATGCGTTGCCCCAGTTCTCCCGGGTAGGGTGGACGTGGCAAACCTTCGGCTTCCGCTCCCAGATGCACGCACTGTACGGTTCGGGTCATCGTTGGGATTGTGCTACGTGCCCAGTGGCCCGTCAACGCGGACCGCCCGCCCCGACTTCCAGCGAATCCACAAGACGGCGAATGGGCGCCGGCATCCCGAGATCCTGGGCGCCGTCGTGCCAGCGCCATTGATCGCCGTCGTGAAGCTCGCCGGGTGGCTTGTTCACGGGCAAATGGATCGGCCGAATCTCCAGTTCGAAGTGACTGAAGCCGTGCCGGACCGGCTTGAGTTCGGCATGGCCTGCCGGGCGGCAGCCGAGGACTCTGCCGCACCAGTCCCGGGCGCTTTCCTTGTTCGCAAGTGTGGGCAGGCTCCACAATCCGGCCCAGATGCCGGTCGGGGGGCGTCGGCGCAGCAGTACGGCGCCGTCCGGACGCTGTACCACGAGCATGGATCTGCGCTTTAGTGGCCGGTTCGAAGCGGGTCGCGGGGCCGGAATTCCCGTGGTCAGCCCTTTCTTCCTTGCGCTACAGCAATCGGCCAGCGGACACGAGCCGCAGCGGGGCCTGCGACGCAGGCATACGGTGGCGCCCAGATCCATGATCGCCTGGGTATAGTCGCGCACCCTATCCGACGGCGTATGGGCCTCGGCCAAGCGCCAGAGCGTCCTGCTGACGGATGCCTTGCCCGGCCAGCCTTCGACCGCACCCACTCGCGCGAGGACGCGCCGTGCGTTGCCGTCCAGAATGGCTCTGCGCTGTCCATGCGCCAGCGCCAGGATGGCGCCAGCCGTGGAGCGGCCTATGCCCGGCAGCGCCACCAGCGAATCGAAATCCCGGGGCAGCTCTCCGCCATGTTGTGCAACCACGATTCCGGCTGCTTTCAGCAGGTTGTGCGCACGCGAGTAATAGCCCAATCCAGCCCAGATGGCCAGAACTTCGTCGTCGCCTGCGGCAGCCACTGCTTCCACTTCCGGAAACGACTCCATGAAGCGCTCGAAGTACGGGATCACGGTCTCCACGCGGGTTTGCTGGAGCATGATTTCCGACACCCAGATGCGGTATGGGCTGCGGTCCTTCTGCCAGGGAAGATGCTTTCTCCCGTGCTTATCCCACCATGCGAGCAGTTGCGGCGCGATCATTCGCAGCATTGTAGGGCGGCCCCGCGGGGGCAGCTTCGGCAAGATCGATGACCTGGTCGGCATAGCGCAGGATGGCGGGGCGGTGCGCGGCGCACACCACTGTGATCCCCAGATCGCGCAGCGTTCGCACCACGCGCTCCTCGGTGACCGGATCGAGGTGGCTGGTCGCTTCGTCCAGGATCATCGCGCGCGGCCGACGGTAGAGCGCGCGGGCCAGCAGAATCCTCTGCGCTTGGCCGCCCGACAGGTTTGAGCCCATATCGCCGATCCGGGTGGCCATGCCGAGCGGGAACTGGCGGATTTCGTCGTCCACGGCTGCCTGCCGCGTCACCTCATGGATGAGTTCGGTATCGGGACTCGGATCGAAAAAACTGATGTTCTCGGCGATGCTTCCGCGGAAGAGCACGTCACCCTGCAGCACCAGGCCCAGGCTGCGGCGGTAGCTGCGCGGCCGGTATCCGGCCACATCAACTCCGTCGGCCAGCAAACGACCCTCGGTCGCGGTCTCCAGCCCCGCAAGCAGCTTCAGCAGCGTACTCTTGCCGCAGCCCGAGGGTCCGGTAAGCACTACCAGCTGGCCCGGCTCGATGCGGCAGGAGAAACCGCGCAGGACGAAGCCTTCGCTGCTTCCGTAGGAAAAACCGAGGCCGCGCGCCTCGAAACGCCCTTTGAGCGAGTCTGCCGATATCCCGTCCTGCGCTTCCGCTTCGTGTTCGACGATGTCCCCCAGGCGTTCGGCGTGCAGGCGCAGCATGTAGGCTTGCTGAAACAGTCCGATCAGCGCCTTGAGTGCGCCGCTGAATCGGGCGCGCAAGGTCATGAACGCAAAAAGTGCGCCGAGCGTGATCCTGCCGTTGAACAGCGCCATTATTCCCACCCCGAGAAAGGCGATCTGCTCGACCTGCCCAAGCACCGACAAGCCTGCGCCGGAGAATATTCCGATACGGGCGCTGCGCACGTCGAGATTCAGCTTTTCCACCAGGTGCGTTTGCCACACGGTTACACGCTCGGTTTCACCCGCCAGCGCCTTGACCGTCTCGCTGCCGCGCAGCGACTCCAGCATCGCCGAACTCTCTCTCGCCCCCGCCTCCAGCCCATCTCGGGCCAGCCGCCTCTGAACGGGAAGGAAGCTCCAGACCAGTCCGCTGCGAAGCGCAAGTCCCGCCAGGCTGATCAGCATCAGGGCGGGGCTGTAGAGCAGCATCACGATGCCGGTCAGCACTACCTTCAGCAGGTTGATGATCCCGCTCACGATTGAACCGGTCGCGAAACTGATGATGGGCGCCAGGGACTGCATGCGCGAAACCACGTCGCCCACGTGCCGCTGGCGAAAGAAGCGTACCGGCAGGCTGAACAGTCGCTGCGTCAGGTTGCGCGACGCTTGAACCGAGATCGAAGTGGACAGCCAGATTCCCATCCAGCCCTGCAGCAACTGCAGGGGAATCACGACCGCGGCCAGCGTGCCCATCGCAAGAAGCATGGAACGCAGTAGGTTCCTGTCGTGCGATGTTGCGACCTCGTCGATGAGAATCTGCGACAGTACCGGCGGCGCCAGGCTCAGAACCTCCAGCGCCAGCGCGATGAGAATCAGGCCGGCAAGCGTGCGCGCCAGGCCGTCAAAGGATCGCGCGATCGGCCGAAGCGGCAGGGCGCCGCGCAGGTCCGCTTTCCGGAAATCCGCCATGGGCCCAAGTTCCAGAGCCACTCCGGTGAAGCGCGAATCGAGCTGTTCGAAATACAACCAGCGGCGTTCACGCGCCGGGTCCAGGATCAGGGCCCGGTCCTTGCGAACGTCACCCAGCACCACAAAGTGGTCCAGGTCCCAGTGCAGCACGCAGGGCAGCTTCAGCTTGCCAAGCTCGTTGATTTCCAGCCTCAACGGCCGACCGGCCAGTCCCAGGCGTTCGGCCGCCTCCATCAGCGTTCGAAGCGTGTGGCCACGCCCGGATTCGCCCGTGAACGAACGCGTGGCCGCGAGATCCAGCCGCAGTCCGTGGAAGTCGGCGATCATCGCCAGGCAGGCCAGCCCGCATTCGGATTGCTGTTGCTGCGGCACGTGCCGCAGACGTCGGCGGCGGCCTATGGCTCGATCAAATGCCGGCTTCCAGCTTTGCAAGCCTCCGGCCCGCCTATCCGATCGCCTTGCTGTCGGAGGCGCCGCCGCCGCGAGTCAGCGGGTCCAGCAGCCAGCCGATCAGCGTGCGCCTCGATTCGAGGATCGTGGCCTCTACGCTCAGTCCCGGCCGCAACCGCCAGTGCCGGCCCCTGGCATCCATGTACTGCCTTTCGAGGGTCACCCGCGCTTCGTAAACGGGCTCGAACAGATTGGGCACCAGGCGCACCTCGCCGGGTTCCAGGGGCGCCGACGTGATTCTTTCCAGCGTGCCGCGCAGCACGCCGAATTGGCGCGAAGGGAAGGTGGGAAGCTTGAGCACCGCTTCCTGGCCGGGCTCGGCCCGTCCGGCGTATTGCGACGACAGGTAGAGCCGGGCCTCGATCGGGGTGTCCGCCTGGTGCAGGGTCGCCAGAAGCGTTCCCGCCGATACCGCGTCACCGGAAACGGCCAGCACGTCGGCGAGCTGACCGCTCATCGGCGCGACAATGGACTGGCGAGTCAGGCTGTCAAGTTCCAGGGCACGGTCCGCAAGCCTTTCGGACTCCATTGCAAGACCAAGGTCCAGCGCCTCGAATGTCGCCCGCTCGGTCATTATTTCCCTGTCCAGCAGGTCGATGGCGGACTGCGCCTCGATCCGCTCGGATTCAAGCTGGCCCAACGCCGCCCTGGCCTGGAGCAGCCGCACTTCAGCAGTTTCCTCCTCACGCAGCGCCACATGACCGGTTTCCGCAAGCTCCGTGAGCCGCCGATGAGCGCCGCCCGCGAGTTCAGCCTGCCGTTCGGCGTTCCTGCGCCGTTCGGCAAGCGGACCCAGCGTCGATTCCAGCGCGGCTTTTCTGAGATGCAGGGACTCCAGCCGGGTTTCGAAGGCGACTCGCTCCTGCTGCCTTCTCAGGCGCAGGATCTGGCTTTGGCGGCCCGCGGATTGCGCGCGCGCTTCAAAGCTCCCGTCGCCGTTTGCGAGCATCCGATCGACCAGCACCGTCATCAGGGGGCTGCCGGCGGCAACCCTGGCGCCCGGCTTCACCAGCACCTCGCCGATCACGCCGCTTTGTTCCGCCGTAACGCTGGTCAGGCCGCCCACGGGCAGAAGGATGCCGGGCGCATTCAGTTTCGAGGGGACTTCCACCAGGAAGGCCATGGCCATCAAGGCCGCCAGGCAAGCTCCCGCAAGCGCGACTGTGAAGGGAGTTGAGGCCGGCCCGGCTAACATGACCTGACCCAGAAAGCGTTCCTTTCGCACCAAAGCAGGCTTGCGAAAGAGTTCCGCATTCTCGGAGGAACATGGGGTGAAGTTCATGCTCACCGGACCGGCCTCTGTGTGTCGATCAGACTGCCGTCAGAACACCCGCGGCACGTCATCGTGCGGAGGCAACCAGTGCATCGGTATTGGCATAGGTGGCCGATATTCGCAATGGTCCTCGGCACGATGGTTTTGGTGATCGAGTCCGATTGGCGGTTCCTCGAATCGCGGGATTTCATTACGGATCAGGGTGCGGAATTCCGGCGCCCCGCCCCCGCCCGCCGCATCAAGCTCCGCAGGTTTCAGTTCTCGCATGCCAACCTCCTTGTCGGTTTCCGTTGAGTTCGTCAGTAGGACGCGCCATCCGCCACATATTCGTGCGGGGCGTACACGTCCTCGCCAGCGTGCCAGGCGGAGTACTGGCTGTGGCTCCACGCCTCAACCTCGGGATCGACGTAATCCACTTCCTCTTCCTCGTCGTCAAACCAGCTGCAAAAGGTTGGCGCCGCGACCTGCGCGACGAGTGAGCCTACGCCAGCGCCGGCAACCGCACCGGGAATGGCGCCCACGCCGCCCGCCGCAGCACCGGTGGCGGCGCCAATGGCGGCTCCGGTCATTATGGCCGCCGTCGTTACGTCCGCCTCGCATTGGGATTCGTGTCCGCCTGCGACCGCGGCGCATTCCTTGTCGAGTAGTACTCGCATGATCTACCTCCTTGTAGGTTCTGAAAGGCGCGGCGCAACCCTTGCGCCGCTACGGTCAGGAGAATGAGTTTCCGCTGGAAGAAAGGGAACGGGCAAATCGACTGTGAATCGCGAATATTTCCGTTCGGCGGGGCTTATGGGCAAACGCCGCCCAAACAACACCTCCCGGCGAACATGTTCACTGCGCGTTGGAGCATGGAGCGGACGATGGGAATCGAACCCACATCATCAGCTTGGGAAGCTGAGGTTCTACCTTTGAACTACGCCCGCGCCGCCGCAAAGTCTATGCTAGATTCGAACGGTCGCCAAGAGACGGGCGCGCAGCCACCGCGAGGGTATGGATCGCTTGAATTCGCAGACCGGGCAACGGGCGCCGCCGCGCAGTTTCGTGCGCCGTTCGGGGCGCATTACCCGCGCGCAAAAGCGGGCGCTTGAGGAGCTTTGGCCGGCCTACGGCCTGGAGGAGTCAACGGACCCGATCGCCTTCGAGCGGGTCTTCGGCCGACGGGCGCCCACGGTGCTTGAGATCGGTTTCGGCAACGGTGAGACGCTGGTTCGCTCGGCGCAGGAATCGCCGGATGTGAATTTCCTCGGCATTGAGGTGCATTTCCCCGGCCTGGGTCGCTGCCTCCTGCTGGCGGAGAAAGCCGGAATACAAAACCTGCGCCTGATCCAGGGGGACGCAGTGGAAGTGCTCAGGCGGAGGATGCCGCCTGCCTGCCTCGCCATGGTTTGCCTGTACTTTCCGGATCCATGGCCGCGCAAGCGGCACCACAAGCGCCGGCTCGTGCAGCCGGCGTTCGTGCGGCTGATCGAGCGCGCGCTTGAGCCGCATGGTGTTTTCCACGTAGCGACCGACTGGGCGCCGTACGCGGAGCATATCGAGAGCGTGATGAGCGGCAACGCCGCCTTCGAACATTTGCGCCGCCCGCCGTCCCGCTACACCACGCGATTCGAATCGCGCGGCAACGCCCTGGGGCATGAAATCTGGGAAGCCGCCTACCGCGTGCGGCGGGGCGGTTAGTGTCGTGTCACGCCTGTATTGTCGCATCAGCGTGTCTCCCCTGGTTCGTGGCAAGGCGCGTCCCGCCGGGAATGGCGCCTCCCAT
>LXNI01001385.1_pt1 | contig 21393 bp, 21 predicted proteins | sample 809091 | NCBI WGS metagenome assembly LXNI01 (sample SAMN04870527, study PRJNA318959) | sponge metagenome | biome: 01000161; feature: marine sponge reef; material: water | host: Sarcotragus foetidus | place: Greece: Milos, Mediterranean Sea | collected 2013-05-29 | depth 5-7 m | reverse complement strand
GGGATGAGGGGGGAGAGGAGGGAGAAGAGAAGGGCGAGGGGGGCGAAGAGGAGGATGAGGGAGATGGGGAGGGGGAAGAAGAGGAGGGTGCTGGGGATGGGGAGGAAGGGTGGGGCGGTGTGGGCGAGGAAGCGGTGGAGATGATGGAGGCGTGTGGCCGGTTCCGCGTGAGGGTTGCAGCGGCGGGCGTCGTGCGATCCGCCTGGGGCCGTACCGAGTAGGCTCACCTGAGCACGCTCCCGTCCTGGCAGCGCGGGCACACGAAGGCCGACCGGCCTCCGAAGACGATCCGCTCGATGGACGTGCCGCAGCGGGTGCACGGCTCGCCTTCGCGGCCGTAGGCGTGGAGCGCGCGGCCGAAACGGCCCTCGTTACCATTGGCGTCGCGGTAGTTGCGGAGCGTGGTGCCGCCTGCCCGTATCGCGTTTCGCAGGACGCGCCGGAGCGCCCGGTGCAGTCTGGCCGCGGCGGCCGCGGCGATAGCGTTGGCGGGGGTTTGGGGGTGGATGCGGGCGAACCAGAGTGCCTCGACCGCGTAGATGTTTCCAACACCGGCGACGCGCCGCTGATCGAGGAGGAGGGACCGGATGGGCGACCTCGATTGGGCCAGAATGCCGTGCAACCGCGCCGCGGTGAAGCCGCGCGCCAGCGGCTCCGGGCCCAAACGGCGGGACCACCGTGTCCACTCGGCGGCCGGGACCGCCGCAAGGCAGCCGAAGCGGCGCACATCGTCGTAGATCATCCACCCGCCGTCTTCGAGGTGGAAGACGACGGCAGGGTGGGTGGACCCCGACTCCGCTTCGGCGTCCATTCCCGTCATGAAGCGGCCGCTCATCCCCAGGTTGACCACCATGCGCATCGAATCCGCGAAGGTGAAGACCACGTTCTTCCCCCGCCGCCCCACCCCCCGAAACTCCCGCCCGGCCACCGCTTCGGCAAATGGCTCCACCGGACCCCGCACCACGTCCTCCCGCACCACCTCGACACGCCGGACGACCCTGCCCGGAAGGACGGAATCCAGCCCCCGCGCGATGGTCTCGGCCTCGGGGAGCTCAGGCACCGCGCCAGCCTTCCGTGGAGGGGATCCTGTCCACGGGCCGTCCGTCCACGTCGAAACCGGGAATCCCACCCACCGCGCCTACTCCAACGCGACCGCGGTCCCGCTGGTGGAGACCATGAGCATTCCGCCCGTCTTGCCCAACACCTCATAGTCCAGGTCCACCCCGATGACCGCGTTGGCGCCACGCGCGCGCGCCTCGGCCGACATCTCGCGCAGAGCCTCCTCGCGCGCCTCGCGCAGGCTGTTCTCGTACGCCTTGGAGCGGCCGCCCACGATGTCCCGGAAGCCCGCCATGATGTCCTTGAAGACGTTCGCGCCGATGATCGCCTCTCCCGTCACGATCCCCAGGTATTCGCGGACCCGGTGGCCTTCGAGTGTTGGTGTTGTTGTGATGACCATGATTGCCTTTCTTCTCCTGATCTGGATTTGAATTCCCGCACCTTCCGGTTTCCAATCTGACTAACTACTTGACTAACTTCGCCGCTCCTCCTCGCGCCAGCCGATATCACGGCGAAAGTACTTCCCCTCGAATGCGATCGCATCCGTGGCAGCGCGACTGGCCTCGCACGCACTGCCGAAGTCCGGCGCCACCGCCGTCACCGCCAGCACCCGTCCCCCGGAGGTGACCAGCCGGCCATCCTCCAGCGCAGTCCCGGCATGAAAAACCTGCACACCATCCCCCATCTCCGGAATCGTCACCGGCGCTCCCTTCCCATACGACCCCGGATACCCGGACGCGGCCAGAACAGTCGTCACCGCCACCCCGTCGGCAAAGACCGGCTCATGCCCGGCCAGCCCCCCACCCCCCGCCACCGCCATCATCGGCTCAATCAGCGAAGACTCCAGCAACGGCAACACCGCCTGCGTCTCCGGATCGCCGAAGCGGCAGTTGAACTCGACCACCTTCGGCCCGTCGACCGTGATCATCAGTCCCGCATACAGCAGGCCCCGGAACGGACACCCCGCCTCCGCGAGCGCCCTCAAGACCGGCGCCACGACCGCATCCCCCACCTCCGTCATGAGCCCGTCGGTCACGAACCCCACCGGCGCGTACGCCCCCATCCCCCCGGTGTTCGGCCCGGTGTCCCCCTCGCCAATCCGCTTGTGGTCCTGCGAGGGCAGCAGCGTCACATACTCCTCGCCGTCCGCGATGCAGAAGACCGACAACTCCTCGCCCTCCATGAACTCCTCGATCACCACGCGGCTCCCCGCCTCCCCGAACGCCCCCCCGAGCATCTCGCGCGCTGTCCGCACCGCTTCCGCCACCGTCGCGCACACCACCGCCCCCTTCCCCGCGGCCAGACCCGACGCCTTCACCACCACTGGCGCCCCCCACGCCTCGATGCAAGCGGCCGCCCGGTCCGCATCCGTGTGCACCTCGTACCCCGCCGTCGGCACTCCGGCGCCCGCCATCAGATCCTTCGCGAAGGCCTTGCTGGACTCGATTCGCGCGGCCCCCGCCGACGGCCCGAACACGGGAACCCCGCGCTCTTCCAGCCGGTCGGCAAGCCCAGCCGCAAGCGGCCCCTCGGGCCCAACGACCGCCAGATCGATCCGCTCCGCAGCCGCCCACGCCGACAACCCCGCCGCATCCCCCGGCGCGATGTCCACGGCCGTGCACTCGCCCGCCATCCCCCCGTTCGGCCTTGTCACGTAGAAGCTCGCGCCAGGCGCGTCCCTCCGGAGCTTCCAGAGCAGCGTGTGTTCCCGCCCGCCGTTGCCCGCGATCAGAATGCGCATTGGCCCCCGGTCACTTCCGGAACGAATCCATGAAGCTGCCACCCACCCGCTTGGCCGCATCCGCCATCTGGTCCATGAAGTCCTTCGCGCCCTCCTTGTAGGCGTCCGCCGCCTCGGCGAGATCCTCGTTGTACGCCGGATCCGGGTCGCCGCGCCGCTGGTAGTCGCCCCTGAGCACCCGGTCGTACTCGCCCGACTCGATCCAGGCCCGCAGCTCGGAAAGCCGCAGCACCCAGAAGGGATGCGTCTGTCCGAGCAGGTTCAGAATCTTGAAGACCTGGTCGGCGACGTCTCCGGTCTCCCGGTATTCCTCCGCCTGGCGAATGAACTCGGGGAGCGATGTCTCTTCGTCCTCACCGCCCCCGGCCATCTTGAGCATCGACGACATCACCACTTCGGGATCCTGGATCGCCAGCAGCCCCGCCCGGTCGGCCGACAGCTCGCTCTTGCGGTTCCACTCCAGCAGCCCCACCAGAATGGCCCGCGCCGCGAGTCCCACGATCGGAAACCCGATCCCCGCCAGGATGACGAGCAGCGCGGTCATCGTCTTGTAGAGAACGTGGTCGCTCATGACGTGGCCGACCTCGTGGCCGAGCACATAGGCGACCTGCTCGTCCGAAAGGAGCAGGAGCGAGCCCGAATTCATGATGATGAAGGGCTCCTTCATGCCGTAGGCGCCGGCGTTCACGACCGGGTTCTGGGACACGAAGAGCGGGTAGCGCGTGGGCGTGTCCAGCGTGTCGCAGACCTCGCAGTAGAGGTCCCAGATGCGCGGGAACTGGTTGGGCCCCACCCGCACCGCGTTCGCCTGGAAGGCCAGACGGATGGGCTTTTCGCCGAAGAAGCCGAAGAGCGCGCGCAGCACCTGGTCGAACATGGGGAGCTTGCGGAGCGCGGCGAGGGCGGCGCGGTCGGCCGGGTGTTCCCAGACCCTGGACGAGATGTCGGTGAGGACGCGTTTCGTGCGGGTGTCGTCGCCGTTTCCGCCTTCGCCGCCGTTGCCGGAGCCGTTGCCGTAGTCGTAGTCAAAATCGTATTCGGTCATGTCTTATCCCTTCAGGTGAGTGCGTGTTGCGAGGCGGGACGCCGGTCACGGTTTCCCATACGAAGGGCCCGGGCCAGGTCTTCCAGAAGGTCGTCGCAGTCCTCCACGCCCGCGGACAGGCGCACCAGGCCGTTGGTGATGCCCATGCGCAGCCGCTCGGGCTCGGGAACCGACGCGTGGGTCATGAGCGAGGGGACGCAGATCATGGACTCGACGCCGCCCAGGCTCTCGGCCAGGCGGAAGATGCGCGTCCCTTCGGCCAGCCGCCGGGCGTCGTCCTCGGCGAGCTCCGCCGAAACCATGCCCGTGAACCCGGTCATCTGGCGGTGGGCCAGGGCGTGTTCCGGATGGGAGGGGAGGCCGGGGTAGTGGACGGCGCGGACCCCGGGGTGGGTCCGCAGGAACTCGGCGATCCGCATGCCGTTCTCGTTGTGGCGCGCCATGCGCAGGTGCAGGGTTTTCGTGCCGCGGAGCGTCAGCCAGGAATCCATGGGACCCGGGATGGGGCCGGTGGACTTGCGCACGAAGTGGATCTCCTCGGCCAGGGCGTCGTCGTCGAGGACCAGGATGCCCCCGAGCACATCGGAGTGGCCGTTCAGGTACTTGGTGGTCGAGTGGACGACGATGTCGGCACCCAGCGTGAGCGGCTTCTGGTTGCAGGGAGACGCGAAGGTGTTGTCGACGCAGAGGATCGCGCCGGCCGCGTGTGCGATATCGGCGGCCGCCGCGATGTCGGTGATCCGCATGAGGGGATTCGTGGGGGTCTCCAGGTGGACCAGGCGGGTCGCGCCGGGACGGATGGCACCCTGGAGCGCGCCGGGGTCGCGGGAATCCACCAGCGTGACGTCGATGCCGAGCCGGTCGAGCACCTGGGTGAACATGCGCGTGGTGCCCCCGTAGAGGTTCTCCTCGCTCACGATGTGGCCGCCCGCCGCGACCACCTTGGCCACGCATTCGATGGCGGCCAGACCGCTCGAGAAGGCGATGCCGTGGGCGCCCTCCTCCAGCGCCGCGATGTTGGCTTCGGATGCCTCGCGGGTGGGGTTCTGCAGGCGCGCGTATTCGTATCCCCTGTGGCGTCCGATCCCGTCCTGCACGTAGGTGGAGGTCTGGAAGACCGGGGTGGCGAGCGCGCCGGTGACGGCCTCGGGGGACTGGCCCGCGTGAACGCAGCGGGTGTCGAATCGGTCCGTCGGGTCGGACAAGGCGGCTGTCTCCGGGGGGGTGGGGGAGGGTGGCGTGGGGGTGTGGGTGACGTATGAATCTAGCTGGTGGGAGGCAGCCTGGGGTACCATGGACGGTGGGAAGCCACACCGTAGCAACCGATCAGCAACTACGTGTACCGGCGACCCTGGGGCGACCTGTTCATCATCACTCCGAAACACCGCTACGAGTTCCGGGCGTTCGCGCTGGACGGCTCGCTGGCTCGGATCGTCCGCATGGACCATGAACCGCGCGCGCCGACCGAGGCGCAGGTCGAGGCGTACATCGAACAACAGCTGTCCCGGATTCCCAGCGAGCGCACGGATCGACTGAGGGAGCGCCGCAGGAGGTTGCGCTCCACGCCGGTCGCCGAGCACCTGCCCGCCTTCGCTGCCGTCAGGGCCGACGCCGCGGACCACCTCTGGGTCTACGAATACGAGGCTATTGGAGAGGAAACGCCCGGCACGCTCTTCAACATCTTCGATGCCGAGGGCCGGGTGCTGGGGTTCTTCGAAACCCCGGAGGGGATGGGACTTCTGGAAATCGGCAAGGACTACATCCTTGCCCGCGTCAGGGACGAATTGGGGGTGGACTACGTGCAGTTGTGGCCGCTGGATCGGGGGAGTGGCTGAAGAATATGGGTCATATGGGCGTGATGACCCATATCTCCCATATTGGCTGCGGTTAGTCCCCCGGTTCCTCCACAATGCGGCGACCCGCGGCGGTGAAGGGCGAGTGGCCAGACCCCCCATTCTTTGTCCCGCCCCCCGTCGGCGCTAGCTTAGCGTCAAGGCCCTGAACCACACGCACCCCCCATCCCCGCCAGCACCGCGCCCCCCCACAATGCCGATCCGCCTCCCACCCGAACTGATGGTCAGCGTGTCCGGCTTCCGGGGCCGAGTCGGCGAAAGCGTGACCCCGGAGCTCTTTGCGGCCCTCGCCGCTGCGTATGGCTCGTTCGTGCGCGAAGAGGGCGATGGCGACCACGTCATCGTCGGACGGGATTCGCGGACATCCGGACCGATGCTGGTGCGGGCCGTCGTCGCCGGACTGCTCTCCGTCGGGTGCAGGGTGACGGAGCTCGGGATCGTGCCCACGCCCACGCTGATGCTGGCCGTGCGCGAGACAGGGGCCGCGGGGGGACTCGGGGTGACCGCGAGCCACAACCCCGCCGAGTGGAACGCGCTCAAGTTTGCGGTGAAGGGCGGGACGTTCCTGCCCCCCGACCGCATGGCGCGCTTCCAGGCACTGGTCCGCAACGGAAACCCCACTCGCGCTCCATGGGACGGGATCGCCGAACCTTCCCGCAACGATTCCTGGCCGAACCATCACCTCGAACGCATCCTCGACCTCCCCTATCTGGATGTCGAGCGGATTCGCGCACAGCGCATAAGGGTCGCGCTGGATTGTGTGAACGGCGCGGGGGGCGTGATCATGCCGGAGTTGCTCGCGCGCCTGGGGTGCGAGGTTCACGGCACCGGTCTCGAACCCGACGGCCGCTTCCCGCGCGACCCGGAACCCACGGCCGCGAACCTGAGCGGGCTGGGCGATCTCGTCCACGCCAGCGGCGCCCAGATCGGCCTCGCCGTGGACCCCGACGCGGACCGGCTTTCCCTGGTGGACGAACGGGGCCGCCCACTCGGCGAGGACCTGACCCTTGCGCTGGCCACCGACGTGGTGCTCGAGCGCCAACCCGGCCCCGTCGTGACCAACCTGTCGACCAGCCGGGTGCTCGATGACGTGGCCGCGAAGCACAGCTGCCGCGTGATTCGTGCGCCGGTGGGCGAGATCAACGTGGTCGTGCGGATGATGGCGGAGAGGGCGGTGGTGGGGGGGGAGGGGAACGGCGGGGTGATCGTGCCCGCGCTCCACCACACGCGGGATGCGCCGGTGGGGGCCGCGCTCCTTCTCCAATACCTGGCGGACGAGCCCGGTGTCACCCTCTCCGAACGGATCGCCCGCCTTCCGTCCTACCGGATCGTCAAAGAGAAGGTGAGCTTCCCGCGCGACCGTCTGGACGACGCCTACATGGCCCTCGTTCGTGACCTCCCGTCAGGCAACGGCGACCGGAGCGACGGCCTGCGCATGGAATGGCCGGCGGAGTCCAGCTGGCTCCACGTCCGCCCCTCGGGCACCGAACCGGTAGTCCGCCTGATCGCCGAGGCCCGCGAGTCCGCTTCCGCCCGCGCGCTCGTGGACGGCGCTCGTCATACCCTCGAAACCGTGGCGAACGCCTGACATGTGCGGCATCATCGGCTACGTGGGCCCTCGCCCTGCCGGCCCCATCCTCATGGAAGGGCTGAAACGCCTCGAATACCGCGGTTACGACTCCGCCGGGCTGGCGATCCTGTCCCCCGAAGATGCCCTGACCGTCGAGAAACAGCCCGGCAAGATCGCCGAACTGGAAGATTCCCTCAACGGCCGGCTGCCACCCGGCAGCTGCGGAATCGCGCACACCCGCTGGGCCACGCACGGTCCCCCCACCCACGCCAACGCCCACCCCCACCAGTCGCCCACCGGAGATATCGCCCTCGTCCACAACGGGATCATCGAGAGCGCGACGCACCAGCGACCGTGGCTGCGCGACATGGGATACGAATTTCGCAGCCAGACGGATACCGAAGTGCTGGTCCACCTCATCGACCTGGCCTTTCGTGACACCGACCTCCTCGAGGACGCGGTCGCGGCGGCCCTGGCGCGCATCGAAGGGACGTACGGGATCGCTGTCGTGAGCTCCCGCGACCCCGGCAAGATCGTAGTGGCGCGTCACGGCAGCCCCGTCCTGCTCGGCATCGGCGGCACGGACGAGTACTTCGTGACTTCCGACGCGGCGGCCGTCGTCGCCCACACGCAGCGCGTGGTGCGTCTGCGCGACGGGGACTCGGCCGTCCTGAGCCGGGATGGATACCGCACCTTCGACCCGGCGCGGCGCGCGGTGCGCAGGGGGGCGCAGGTCGTCACCTGGAGCGCGGAGGAGATCGGGAAGGGCGGCTACGACCACTACATGTACAAGGAGATCCAGGAGCAGCCGTCGTCGCTGCGCGATGTCATGCGTGGCCGGCTCCTGGAGGAGGAGGGGGGATCGCGGCTCGGCGGTCTGGCCAAGGCGGAGAAGCATCTGCTCGCCGCGGACCGGATCGTCATCACCGCCTGCGGCACCTCCTGGCACGCCGGCCTGATCGGCGCCTACATGCTCGAGGAACTGGCCCGGATCCCGGTCACGGTGGAATACGCATCGGAATTCCGCTACCGGAACGCGGTCCTGACCCCCGGCACACTGGTGCTGGGGATCAGCCAGTCCGGCGAGACGGCCGACACTCTGGCCGCGCTGCGGGAGGCACGGCGGCGCGGCTGTCGCACCATGGGAATCGTCAACGTGGTTGGCTCCAGCATCGCCGCCGAAACGGACTTCGGCACCTACCTTCACGCGGGACCGGAGATCGGGGTTGCCTCGACCAAGGCCTTCTCCAGCCAGATCGTCGCCCTGGCGCTCTTCACCCTCTACCTGGCCCGGCGGCGCACCATGTCGATTCTTGAGGGACGCGAGATGGTGCGGGCGCTCAAGGAGTTGCCGGGCAAGGTCGAGGAAGCGCTTGAGGTCGACGGACAGATCAGGAAGCTCGCAAGCATGTACCGGGATGCGCCCAACTTCCTCTATCTGGGCCGTGGCTACCAGTTCCCGGTGGCCCTCGAGGGCGCTCTCAAGATGAAGGAGGTAAGCTACATTCACGCAGAAGGTTATCCCGCTGCCGAGATGAAGCACGGACCCATCGCGCTGATCGACGAGAACATGCCCGTGGTGGTGCTCGCGCCCCGCGACGCGGTGTACGCCAAGACTCTGTCGAACATCGAGGAGGTGCGCGCGCGGCACGGGCGCGTCATCGCGGTGGTCAACGACGAGAATGACGAGGTGACCGCTCACGCCGACGAGCGCATCGTCGTCCCGTCCACCATTCCGGCGCTCATGCCCGTTCTGGCCACCGTGCCGCTCCAGCTGCTGGCCTATCATGTGGCGGTGCTTCGCGGTTGCGACGTGGACCAGCCGCGCAACCTGGCCAAATCGGTGACGGTCGAATGAGGGTTGTCCTGCAGCGGGTCTCGGAGGCGTCGGTGCGCATCGAGGGCGAGGCGGTGGGCGCGATCGGGCCGGGGCTTGTGGTGCTGGCGGGGTTTCACAACGGGGACGACGGCGACACGGTGGCGTGGATGGCGGAGAAGCTGGCGAATCTGCGCATCTTCGCCGATGAGCGGGGGCGCATGAACCGGTCGCTGCTCGACTCGGGGGGCGAGGCGCTGGTCGTGAGCCAGTTCACGCTGTACGGCGACGCGCGCAAGGGGCGCCGGCCCTCGTTCATCAAGGCGGCGCGGCCCGAGATCGCGGTGCCGCTCTACGAGGCCTTCGTCGAGGCGCTGGAGGGGCTTCTGCCGGACCCGGTACGGACCGGACGGTTCGGCGCGATGATGGATGTGGCGCTGGTCAACGACGGTCCGGTCACGCTGGTGATCGAACGGTGAGGCGTCCGCGCGGTGTCCCGGTGGTGCTCGCTTCGGCGTCCCCGCGCCGGGCTGCAATCCTGCGCATGCTGGGCCTTTCGGCCAGGGTGGTTCCGGCGGGGGTGGAGGAGCGTCGCGGCGCCGTCGAGTCCCCGCACGGATATGTCGAGCGGTTGTCGCGTGAGAAGGTATCGGAGGTGATGGCCGACTACCCAAACTCGCTGGTGGTGGGCGGGGACACGGTGGTGGTGCTGGATGGGCGGGTTCTGGAGAAGCCGGACGGGCCCGCCCACGCCGTTCAGATGCTGACTTCGCTCGCGGGTCGTACACACCGTGTGTATAGCGGGTTGGCAGTGGCGGCGAATGGGAAGGTGGAGTCGCGCGTGGCCCGGGCCGGGGTGACCTTCCATCCGGTGACCCGCGAGCTGATCGAGCGGTACGTGGAAACGAGGGAGCCGCTCGACAAGGCGGGAGCGTACGGGATTCAGGGGTATGGCGCGGCCTTGGTGGACCGGATCGTGGGCGACTATTTCACGGTGGTGGGGTTGTCGGTGGCGGCGTTCGTGGGTCTTCTGCCGCGTGTGGGGCTGGAGTATTGGCCGGGTAGGGTGGTGCCGGTGTCGGAGGGGTCGGTGGAGGAGGGGGACTGATGAGCGCTGGAGCGGTGCTGGCGCTTGACCAGGGGACGACCGGGTCGGCGGCGCTGGTGGTGTCGGCCGATGGTGAGGTGCTGGGACGCGCCTACTCCGAATTCGCGCAGCACTTCCCGCGTCCAGGGTGGGTCGAGCACGACGCGGAGGAGATCTGGAGAGTGACGGCCAGGGTGGCCCGGGAGGCGATCGCGGCCGCGGGGGTGGAGGTGGCGGGGGTGGGGGTCACGAACCAGCGTGAGACGGTGGTCGCGTGGGATCCGGAGACGCTGGAGCCGCTCCGCCGCGCGATCGTCTGGCAGGACCGCCGCACCGCGGGGTTGTGCCGTTCGCTCAAGGACGCAGGGCACGAGGAGATGGTTCGCCGTCGCACCGGCCTCCTCCTGGACCCGTACTTCTCCGGGACCAAGCTGCGCTGGATCTTCGAGGATGATCCGGATCTGGCCGAGCGGGCCCGGTCGGGAGCGCTGGCCGTCGGCACCATCGACAGCTGGCTCATCGCCCGCTTGACCGGTGGCGCGGTCCACGCGACGGACCCCACCAACGCGTCACGCACGCTCCTCTACGACCTGGACGAAGGCGACTGGAACGACGAGCTCCTCGACCTCATGGGAGTCCCCCGCCGGATCATGCCCGAAATCCGCCCCAGCTCCGGCGACTTCGGTGTGACCGATGGCGACGCGCTGGGCATCGAAGTCCCCATCGGCGGTGTAGCGGGGGACCAGCAGGCCGCCCTTTACGGCCAAGGCTGCTGGGAAGCCGGCACCGGAAAATGCACCTATGGCACCGGCGCGTTCCTCCTCTTCAACACGGGCAAGCAACGCATCGCGTCCAGCCATGGCCTGCTCACGACGGCCGCGTGCGACGCCCATGGAGGCCCCGCCTTCGCCCTGGAGGGATCGATCTTTGTGGCGGGCGCGGCGATCCAGTGGCTGCGCGATGGTCTGGGGATTCTGGAGCACGCGGCCGACAGCGAGGAGATGGCCCGCTCGCTGGACGGAAACGACGGCGTGTACCTGGTTCCGGCCTTCGTCGGGCTGGGGGCGCCGCACTGGCGGCCGGAGGCCCGGGGAACCATCACCGGGCTGACACGCGGGACCACGCGGGCGCACCTTGTTCGCGCGGCGCTGGAAGCGATGGCCTACGGGACGCGCGAGGTGGTGGACGCCATGGAGCGGGATGCGGGGTTGCGGGCCGGGGGACTGAGGGTGGACGGGGGTGCGACGAAGAACGATTGGCTGCTGGAGTTCACGGCGGGGATTCTGGGGGTTCCGGTGAGCCGTCCGGAGATGGTCGAGACGACCGCGCTGGGGGCGGCCGGGCTGGCGGGGCTTCACATCGGAGTGTGGGGGGAACCGGAGGACTTCGCGGCCGCATTCGCATCGGGCCGGACCTTCGAGCCGAAGCTGAATTCGGTGGAGCGGAAGCGGTTGATCGCCGGGTGGGAGGCGGCGGTGCGGGGGACGCTCGCCGTGCCAAACCCGGACGCGTAGCTTGTCCCCATGAGAATCGCTTCTGCCCTGCTCTTGGCCCTCGCTATAATCCACGGCACCCCAACGCCCCTTCCCGCCCAGGAACCGGAACAGGTGTCCGGCGAGGTAACCTGCGCCGAATGCGTCATCACGCTCGACACCCTTGTGACCTTTGGCGGACTCGACGGACCCGGGCTGGATGTAATATCGATTTTCTCGAGTTTCGCCGTGGACCGGCGGGGTCGCATCCTGGTGAGCAATGAGGCGGAGATATCGGTGTTCGATTCGACCGGCAGGTACCTGCGGACCGTCGGGGGACGAGGCGAAGGCCCCGGGGAGTACGAGCACATCTCGCACATTAGCGTGGGCCCCCGATACATCCACGTGTTCGAGTATCACAAGGGTCGGACGATGCTCGACTACGACTTCCAGGTGGTCCGCACCGACCGGTTTCCGGGACAGATCCTGTATGCCGCCGTATTGAGCGATGACGTGGCCGTGTTCGCAAGTGACCTGCTTCACATACTCCGGCCCACGGGGGAGTTGACCTCCCAGCCACCGCTCCGGGCAACGAGGCCGGCCCTGGCCGGAAAGGACGGCACGGTATGGGTGGTGGCGTCCGAGATCAACCGACTCAGCCGGTGGGATCTGGTACCGGAGCCGAAGGTGGCCAGGGTGTTCGACCGCCGCGTTCCGGAATTCGACGAAGGCTCGGACGCATTTGCGCCCGCCGGCGTGAGCTCGGCCATGTTGGACGACCGGGGACTGTGGCTTGTGTGGCACACGTCGGATCGGGACCGGACGGAGCCGCTGCCGTCCTTTAGGAACCTGAGACGCGAGCAAATCGACACTGACGAATTGCGCGACAGTTGGCTGGATCTCGTGGATCCCGGCACCGGCCGGACGATCGCGCGCCATTACCAGGACATTGTGCTCGGAGATTTTGCCGGGGGTTCGGGTTATGTGGTCGGGTACGAGGAGACGGATGCCGGGGTGCCGTACCTCCACGTCCTGAAACCGCGGCTGTCCCGGCGCTGACCCGGGTGGAATCGCTGGAACGGGCCAGATGATCGCGAGACCGTCGTCCCGGCGAGTGTTGGGACGCGGTCTCGTAGTCCTGTCCCCCAACCCCCCTGCTTGCGTAGATTAGACGCGACCGCGAGTGGTCTCGCTGGACGTAACCAGCCGCGGTCGGCGGGACCGAAAACCATCGGACCATGGGTCTCCGAACGCATGTCCCCACCAGGGACCGGAGCGACAATCGAACATGAAAAACGGACGCTTTTTCGTCGGACTGGTCGGCGTCACGGCCGTCGTGGCCTACCTGATGTGGACCGGGATCAGCGACAGCATGGTGTACTACCTCACCCCGGTCGAGCTCATGGAGCGGGTCGAGGCCGATCCGACCTTCCACGACCTCGGCGTGAAGGTGAGCGGAAGGGTGGTGGAGGGATCCTGGACGCGCGAGGACGGCACGAGCGGGGCGCATGAGTTCCTGGTCGCGGATCTGGAGAACACGGAGGCGACCTTCGCCGTCTACTACGACGACGTCGTCCCCGACACCTTCAACGACGAGGCCGAAGTCGTCGTCGAGGGCAGGTACGGGTCCGACGGCGTCTTCCGCGCCCACACCGTCCTCACCAAGTGCGGCAGCCGCTTCGAAGCCGCCAAGGAGGAGCTGGCGACGTGACGATCCTGGGCGAGATCGCCCTCTGGATCGCCCTCCCGGTCGCCCTTTGGGGCGCGGCCGTCTCGTTCGCCGGGGGCAGGACCGGCCGCGGCGACCTGGTACTCAGCGGTGAGCGCACCGTCCACGTCGTCACCCTCTTGCTGGTGCTGGTTTCGGTGGGGATCATCGCGGCGTTTCTGGGGAACCGGTACGAGTACTACTACGTCGTCAACTACTCGAACCGCGAGCTGGACACCTACTTCAAGATCGCGGGGCTCTGGGCCGGGCAGCGCGGGTCGCTGGTCTTCTGGACGCTGCTGCTTTCCGTCTTCTCGTCGATCGCGGCCTTCGTCAACCGGCGGCGCAACCGGGAGTTCATGCCCTATGTGAGCGGCACGCTTCTCGGCATCCTCTCCTTCCTCCTCATCGTCCTCCTCTTCGCCGACGTCAATCCCTTCGAGCGGCTCGGATTCACGCGCTTCAACGGCCTGGGCCTCAATCCCCAGCTGCAGAACTACTGGATGACCATTCATCCGCCCACGCTGTACCTCGGCTTCACCGCCTTCGCCGTCCCCTTCGCCTTCGCGGTCGCCGCACTCCTCACCGGCCGCCTGGATTCGCGCTGGATCGCGGTCACCCGCCGCTGGATCCTCCTCAGCTGGTTCTTCCTCACCATCGGAATCATCTTCGGCATGCGCTGGGCGTACGAGGAGCTGGGCTGGGGCGGCTACTGGTTCTGGGACCCCGTCGAGAACGCCTCGCTGCTGCCCTGGCTGACGGCCACCGCCTTCCTCCACTCCATCCAGATCCAGGAGAACCGGGGGATGCTGAAGGTGTGGAACATGGTGCTGGTGGTCCTCACCTTCCTGCTCACCATCTTCGCCACCTTCCTCACCCGGTCGGGGCTCATCGAGTCGGTGCACAGCTTCGCCGAGAACCTGACCATCGCGTACATCTTCCTGGGCTTCATGGGCGGGATGGCGATCTTCGCCGCGATCCTGATCATCCACCGCCTGCCGTCGCTCAGGCCCGAGAACCAGATCCAGTCGTTCCTGTCGCGCGAATCGGCCTTCCTTTTTAACAACCTCCTCTTCATCGGGGTCACCTTCGCGGTCATGTGGGGGACGCTCTTCCCCCTCATCACCGAGGGCTTCTTCGGCGAGACGCGCAACGTCGGGCCACCGTATTTCAACCGCGTCAACATCCCCCTCGGCCTGATGCTGCTGGCGCTGATGGGGATCGGGCCGGTCATCGCTTGGCGGCGCGCGTCGAAGCGGAATCTGCGGAAGAACTTCACGCTACCGCTGGCTGCGGGGGTGGGGATGCTTGCGATGCTGCTGGTTGCGGGCATTCGCCACGGCATGGCGCTGGCCACCTTCTCGCTCGCCGCCTTCGTGATGACGATCGTGGTCAGAGAGTTCTGGAAGGGGACCAAAGCGCGGGCCCGGATCGCCGGCGAAGGGATCGTGAGCGCGTTTCGGGGCCTGGTGAAGCGCAACCGGCGGCGCTGGGGCGGCTACATCGTGCACGCGGGCGTCGTGGTGGTCTTCACGGGTCTGGCGGGGGCGGCCTTCGACGCGCGCGTGGAGCAGGAGATGGTGCCGGGCGAAGCGATGACCGTGCGCTCCGCGCTGGGAGGCGAGTACCGCCTGGTCTACGAGAGCCTTTCGCACACGCGGCCCCGCGCCGCCGGGGACGTGCAGGAGAACGACTGGCGCTGGACGGCGCTCCTGACCGCGTACCGCGACGGCGAACGCATCGGTGTCCTGCGGCCCGAAAAGCGTTTCTACCCGGTCATGGAACAGACGTCCACCGAGGTGGGGATTTCGAGTTCGGCGCTGGAGGACCTGTACGTGATCCCCAAGGACCTGGAGACCGGCACCGACCGCGCGACCTTCGAGGTCAAGGTGCTGCCGCTGGTCCCCTGGATCTGGTACGGGGGAATGATCGTGGCGATCGGCGCGCTCGTGGGGCTCTGGCCGCCGCGGGGGGTGCCGGTGCCGTCGGCGGCGCGGGAGAGGGCGGTGCGCAGGCCGGTTCCGGCGGAGGTGACGGGGTGAGCGTGCGCCGGGCGGACCGGGCATGAGCGTAGTCATCGGCGGAGTGCTGCTGGCGGCGGGGGTGCTGCTGTTCGTGCTGGAGCCGGTGTTTTCGGGGAAGAGTGCGCCGATGTACGATGGCGACGATGTGTTCGACGAGGGGGCAGCGCGACGGCGGGTGGCGCTGACGGCGCTGCGCGATCTGGAGTATGACCGCGCGACGGGGAAGCTGGATGAGGACGACTATGGGGAGCTGAGGACGGAGTTGTCGCGGGAGGCGTTGGAGCATTTGGGGGATGAGGGGGGTGGGGGGAGTGGGGGGGATGGGGGGCGTGGGCCGGACCGGGCGTCGAGGGAGCTGGAGGATGAGATTGCGGAGTTGCGCAGGGCGATCAGGGAGGGGATGCAATGTGGGAAGTGCGAGCACTTGAATCGGTTGGGGGCGCGGTATTGTGCGCGGTGTGGGGAGGAGGTGGGGGGAGGGGGGGAGATGCCGGACGAGGGCCTGGCGTGACGCTGGAAGGACGAGGGCTCGTGTGCAGCTACGGTCCCACGCGGGCCCTCGACGGGGTTGACATCCTGGCCGGGGGCGGGGAGATCGTGGCCGTGGTGGGGCCGAACGGAGCCGGAAAGACCACGCTGCTGCGCGCGCTGAGCGGGGAGAGGCGACCCGATCAGGGTGAGGTGCGCCTTGACGGGTCACCGGTGTCGGGCGCGGATACGGGGTGGCGGGGAAGGGTGGGGCTGGTGTCGCACCGGACAGGGCTGTACCGGAAGCTCTCGGTGGCCGAGAACCTGAACTTCTTCGCTTCCCTGCACGCGGTCTCCAACCCCCGCAACGCGGTGGCCCAAGCCCTGGAGACCACCGGCGCGGCCACCCTGGCCAACACACGCGTCGAGGCCCTCTCACGGGGACAATGCCAGCGCGTGGCCCTTGCCCGGACGTTGCTGCACGACCCCGACATCCTCTTCCTGGACGAACCCTTCACCGGACTCGACCCGGCCGCCGCGGCCGCCCTCGAAACCGCCCTGCGGGCGCGCCGCATAGCCGGCAGCGTGATTGTCCTCGTCACCCACGACCTGCGCCGTTGCCTGGACCTCGCGGACCGGGTGGTAGTGCTGCAACGCGGCCACAAGGTCCACGACGGCGAAACGGATTCGGCAGATCCCGTCGACCTTCTCCGGTACTTCACCGCCACCGCCGCAGACCCGTCGTGAACGAACTCCGCCGCGCGTGGCTGATCGCCCTCAAGGATCTGCGCCTCGAGTTCCGCACCGGCGGCCGCCTGCTCTCCATGATCGCCTTCGTGGTGCTGGCCGGCTTCCTCTTCGCCTTCGCCCTGGACCAGAGTCAGGTTGCAGGCCGGGACGTAGCCGCCGCCCTCATCTGGCTCGTCATCCTCTTCGCCTCGACCGCTGGCGCCGGCCGAATCTTCGACGCCGAGGAGGAAGAGGGCGCCTTCCGGCATCTCCTTCTCACCCCCGTCTCCCGCCCGGCCATCTTCCTGGGCAAGACGGCGGCGAACCTGGCCGTCATCTGGCTTGTCACTTCGCTCGCCTTCATCTCGCTCACCGCCTTTCTGGGTGTGCGCGACACGGGTTCGCCAGCCGCCCACGCGGCCGTCTTCCTGCCCGGCACGATCGGCCTGGCGGCCACCGGCACCTTCTTCGGGCGGATGTCGCGGCACAGTTCTCTGGGCGACACGCTCCTCCCCGTGCTGACCTTCCCGCTCCTCGTCCCCGTCATCTTTTTCGGTGCGACCTCGACGGCACGGGTTTTCCTGGGGCGCCCTTGGCCCGAGATTTCGGGTTCGGCAAGGCTGCTGTGGGCCTTCGCGGTGGGGTCGGTCTTCATCGGCGCCGCCCTCTTCCGCCACGTAACCGACGAATAGGATCCGGACCAAGTGAAAGCAAATGTCGACCAAGGGTAGGATCGCGGGACTCGCGCTCGTCACGGCCGGGGTGGCCACGATCCTGCTCGTCCACTGGATGGTGGCCTTCTGGGTGCCCAACGAGGCCGCGCAGGGCGTTGTGCAGAGGATCTTCTACGTACATGTGCCCGCGGCGTGGACCACCTTCCTCGCCGTCGGCATCGTGGCGATCGCGAGCGCGGTCTACCTGTGGCTCGAGGACGAGCGCGCCGACGCGGCGGCCGTGGCCGCGGCCGAGGGCGCTCTGATCTTCGGCGCCATCATGCTCATCACGGGTCCGCTATGGGGACGGATCGCCTGGGGGACCTACTGGGAGTGGGAGCCCCGCCTGACCCTGACGCTCCTTCTCTGGTTCACCTACCTGGGATACTTCCTTGTCCGCGGCTCCGTGTCGGATCCCAGGCGCGGCAAGCGCTTCGCCGCGGTCGTGGCGGTGGTCGGAGTGCTCAACATCCCCCTCATCCACGTCAGCGTGGAATGGTTCCGCTCGCTGCACCCGGGAGCGGTCGTCATCAAGCCCGAGGGTCCCACGCTGCCTTCCGACATGCTGGCCACCCTGCTGACGTCGCTGGCCGGTTTCACCATGTTGTTCCTGGGACTCTTCACCTTCCGCTACGCCGTCGAGCGGCTGCGCAGGCGCACGCTGCCGACGGCGACCGGCGAAACCGACGAAGCACTCATATGATCTCTCGAAGCCTGACCGTGGTTCTGTTCCTGCTCGCCACGCCCGCCGCGCTGTTGGCCCAGGAGGCCGGACGCGGCGCGCTGCGTCCCTATGTGCACGTCCTCCTTGCCTACGCGGCCGTGTGGCTCCTGATCCTCGTGTGGGTCTGGATGATCGCCCGGCAACTGAAGGGTCTGGGGGATTCCGCGAAGCCGGATGGGGGATAGACGCCCGGGGAGGTTGCCGCTCACGTTGCGCCGTATCCCCGCCTGTGCCTTTCTGACGCTCACCCTCCTGCCCCCCCCGGCGTCGTCCGCCCAAACCCTGGGCACGATGCCCGCCACGCTCCGTTACGGCTCCGGCCTCCTCGACATCCCGGTGGCGCTGGTGCTCCCCCACCTGGCCTTTACCGTCACGTACTCGGGGTTCGGGGCGTCGGCCGCCGAGACCGTCGTTCCCGACAGCCCGGGGCAAACGATCCCGGCGGGTGGGCGGTTCGAGCGATGGTTCTCCGATGGCTCGCTCGCGCTCGGCCTCTTCGACCGCGCGGAGGTGGGCGCCACCCTGCAGCACTTCGCGGACCGGGACCGAGGCGGCAGGATCTACGGGACCTTCGGGCGATTGGCGCTGCTTCGTCCGGACGGCCGGGGCCTCGGGCTGGCCGCGGGCTTCCGCCATGTGACCTCGCCCTCCTTCGGCGACGGCGAGTCTGGCGACGTTCAGCCGAACCGCCTTGGGTATCCGGACTGGCGGGTGACCCGGAACGCTCCCGGCGCGGAGGACTTCGGCGGGAACTTCAGCCCCTACCTCGTCGGGACACTCGTCTTTCCCGGTTTCGCCGGTTCGGCGCCATACGACGTGACGCTGCACGCGGGCTGGGGTGGGGGACTGTTCCAGGCCGGCCGCGACCTGGAGTTCTACCGCGAGACATCGTCCGGCGGGGTCTTCGCGGGGGCCGCGGTCCACTTCGGTCTGGGGGACCGCCGGCTGGTGAACCTGATGGCGGAGTTCAACGGCTTCGACGCCAACGCGGGCGTGCAGATCGACCTGGGGGGGATCCGGGTGGGCGCCTTCGCGCTGGGGCTTCAGTATGACGGGGAGACCACATTCCGCTCCAGGAAGTTCGGTGTGCTGGGGTCGGTTGCCTTCTGTGGTGGATTGAGGGCGTTGTGCCGGGGACGACGGGCGCCCGCGCCGGATACTGTGACGCTGCCCGCGCCGCCGCCCGATACGGTGGTGGTGGTGCGGCAGGCGGACCCGGAGGTCCCGGCGGGGAATTCGGCAACGCTTTGTCTTGCGACGGGCGAGAGCGCCGACATAAGGGTGACAGCGGTGGGGGATACTCTGGTTGGTCCCCCTTGGATCCCGGTTCGGGAGCTGCCGCCGGGCCTGGTGTTCGAGGGAAGTTACGCGGAGGGGCGTGAGTGGTTCGAATCAGGCGAGCCGATTCGCTTTGGCGGTGGGGAATACATACGAACGGGCGACCCTTCACCGCTGAATTGCAGCGACATCGTGCGAGTCGGGGAACACGAGGGGGTGCCCTTGTTTGCGAACCGCGGCGCCGAGGCCCCGTTCGACGTGCTGCATGTGCCTGTCAGGCCCGGTATCTGGCTGGCGTACCCGCGTCGCTGAGGGTGAATTCGGGACCGTTTGCGACGTAACGCCTGCCTTGGCCTCCAGCGGTCGTCACTCCCCAAAACCACTTATGAGCCGAAGTCGAGCTCGGCGATGTCGTACCAGTCGATTCCGCGCCTCGGGATGCCCGCCGGGTCGTCCGGTGTGGACGGGCGGTCTACGAAGACGACCAGGGTCGTTCCAAGCAGATCGAATCCCACTGCGCTATGACGCACTCGAACGGTGCCGACGTATCCGGCCTTTTCGTGGACATCAATGAAGGAAACGTCGTCGCCGACGCGTCTCGACAAGGCCCACAGCCGGCCGTCGTCGTCGAGGCGGTGGGGTGGTCGGTACCAGACCGCGGGCGTCTTCTTGTACTCGTCGATTTCCGCCTCGGAAGGCGCGCCCATCCATTCGCTGCGTTTCCTTGCTTCGATAAAGGCGGCAACCTGCTCCGGGCCTGGAAACTGCTCCACGTAGGTTGGTGTTCGGTAGACAGAGGATGGTGCCCGGTCGTCGCGGTGATCGAACCACACTACCAAGTGTCCTCCGCAGGTTGTGAATGCAATGCCGTCCCCGGGTGTGGGAATGCCGGCGCCCAGGGAACCGCGAATCCTGCCCGATCTGCAGTCGACCAGATCGGCAGAGAAGAAGCGGTTCCAAGCTGTATTGCCGGAAGCGATATCGACTTCGACCTGACGGAACCCGGCCCCGTCATGCACCACGGCGGCCAACGTCGAAGTCAAGTGGCCCATGGGAAGAAACACCAAAGGGATCGCCGACTCCGACAGGAATGCCCCCGTGACTTCGAAGATCGATACACTCGACTTTCCACCGTCCAGGACGGCGATGCTGCCGGTTGAATCACGAAAGATCGACATCGGGCCGAGAAACTCGCCCGGACCCTCGCCCTTGTGCCCGAACGCCCACAGCTTCTTGCCACGGTCCGCGCAGTAGATCTTGTATTGGTAGCTGTCGATGACACACGCCGTGCCCTCGTCGGCCAACGCGGTCTCGTCTCTCTCGGTATAGGGGGCTCTGGACTCCGCCACCGGGATCAACGAGACAACCCCATCCACGCCGCCGGGCGGGGGATCGTCACAGGATGCGCAGAGGACGGCGACGACCGCGGTCGCAATTCGCGAGCAGGAACAACTCAACGTCCGCCTTGAAATCCGTTCCCCCTGGTCCATCGTCCACGCTCAAATCACACGACACTCACTTGCCTTGGGTAACAATAGGGGTGTGCGCTCTCGGATTCAACAGGTCGCGCGGGATTGGACGGGGGGATCCCGCTCGCTCTCGAACGGGCGACCCTTCACCAAGGAATTGCAGCGACATCGTCCGAGTCGGGGAACACGAGCGCGTGCCCTTGTTTGCGAATCGCTCCGCCGAGGCCCCGTTTGCGGTGTTGCATGTGCCCGTTGGGCCCGGTCACTGGCTGAGCTACCGGCGTCGCTGAGGGTCTGGTCGGGACATCCCGCGGGGCTTTCTCTGCCCCGACCTCCCGGTTTTCGTCTATCCCCAGGACCGCCGCCACTTCCCGACCCGCCGCTTTGACAGCACTTTGTGCTAGCATGATTCGAGGGCTGCGGCCGGTGCTACATCCACCCCAAGAGCCGACGACTGGAGCCCATGGAAGCCATCTTCCGGATGCCATGCCGGCTGGCTCCGCGGCGCGCCGGGGGCTAGGAGCTTGCGCCGCAGAAGCGCGGCGGACGTGACGGGAACTTGGGAAAGGCACTGGAGGATCGAAAGACTCGGGGGTGGGGGGATGGGGGATCCGAGCCGCTGACGGGGCGGGAGGGC
>LXNI01001384.1_pt1 | contig 21422 bp, 20 predicted proteins | sample 809091 | NCBI WGS metagenome assembly LXNI01 (sample SAMN04870527, study PRJNA318959) | sponge metagenome | biome: 01000161; feature: marine sponge reef; material: water | host: Sarcotragus foetidus | place: Greece: Milos, Mediterranean Sea | collected 2013-05-29 | depth 5-7 m | reverse complement strand
ACATCGCCGGAGCGGTGAGGGCCGGGTCCCATCGCGGCCATGGCCGCCAGATAGGCCCGCTGGGCGTCGGTCGTGCGGTCCATGCGGACACGGAAGAACCCGGCGTCCAGTTCGACCTGCGCCAGCGGGGCCGCGTCGAGCACATCCTGTCGAGTTATCCGGTCGGGGCCCTCGGCCATGCGCCAGGCCTGCCTGCCGAACTCCTGCAGGAAGTACGGGTAGCCCTGAGTGAGCGACAGCGCTTCATCGATCGCGCCGTCGTCCCACGACACGCCCTCGGCTGAGGCCGGCTCGGCCAGTGCCTGGGCGGCGGCGCCGTCGTGAAGGCTGTTGATGTCGACGAAGCTGAACAGTCGTTCCGCATAGGTGCGGGCCTCGCCCAACAGCCCCAGGACCGAGGGAAGGCCGGCACCCACCATCAACAGGGGCAGGTCCAACTGGCTGATCTCATGCAGCCCGACGATCAACGGCCTCAGGTGCTGCTTGGGCAGGTGCTGGATCTCGTCGATCATGACCACGACGCCCCTGTCGCGGTCCCCGGCGTGCTGGGCCACCTCTCGCAGCAGATCGGTCAAGTCCCTTTGCAGGATGCGCGAGTCCGCCCGGCCGTCTACCGGGTCCACGCCGAGAGTGATCGTGCCGGCTTCAGGGATGTCCCAGGACAGCTGGAACGACTTGAGCACCCCGAGCACACGGGAGGCGATCTGCGACAGCCGGCGACCCGGTGTGAGATCGAGGAGGGCGCCTTGGGCAGCGGCAGCGATCTGGCGCACGAACGGGCTGTCCTCGCCGGCTTCGAGGCTCTGACTGACCCAGCCGTGTCCAGCAGCGACGTCACGGAACTCGCGCAGCAGCACGGTCTTGCCCACGCCGCGCAAGCCCGTGAGCATCTGGCTCCGGTCCGACCGACCGACGGAGAGCCGTCGCACCGCTACATCGAACGCATCTATCTGGTCGTCGCGGCCGACAAGCGCCGGTGGACGCTTTCCGGCGCCCGGACTGTAGGGATTCGCAATGGGGTCCATGCCCGCACCTCCAGCCGACCGGAGAGATTATAGGAGTCTGTGATACTTTTAGCAATGACTCTTAAAAGTTGAGCAGAATGCTAAAAGATTCCCGGAGCCACGGCTGACTTCTGACGGGCCGCCGAAGTGTGGCTACGGTATACAAGCGGCCCCACTCGCGGGCCAGTGATGGCCCGACGGGAGGCAGTGCATTGCTTCGATGGCTTGCCAAACGCATCATCGCTGCCGCCCTCGTCGTGTTCGTGGTCACCTCCCTGGTGTTCGTGGTCACCCACATCTTCACCGACCCGGCCACGGTGTCGCTGCCGCTGGAGGCCACCGAGGAGCACCGGGCCAACCGCCGGGCCGTGCTCGGGCTGGACCGGCCCCTGAGCGTCCAGTACTGGGACTTCGTGTCGGGCATGGTGGTGGGCGACCTCGGCGAGTCGTTCTGGCAGAGCCAACCGGCCTCGAAGCTCGTTCTGGAGCGGTTGCCGGCCACCCTGAAGCTGGTGGGCGGGGCCACCGTCGTGACCGTGCTGCTGGCCGCGCCCATGGGCATGCTGGCCGCCTGGTTCGAGCGCCGCTTCCCCGACCACGCCGTGCTCGGCTTCTCGATGGTGTCGATCAGCGCGCCCCCGTTCTGGATCGGCTACCTGCTCATCATCGTGTTCGCGGTGCAGCTCGGCTGGGTGCCGACCTTCGGCTCGAGCGGGTTCGTATCGCTGATCCTCCCGTCGGTCGCCATCGGCCTCGCCAGCGCGGGGCGGTTGGCCCAGATGACCCGGCGCGGAATCGTCGAAGAGCTGCGAAAACCGTACGCAGTCACCGCGATGTCTCGGGGATTCTCCCGGTCCTACACAATCGTGCACCACACCTTCCGCAACGTGGCCTCTGGCTTCGTGACCATGACCGGGTGGGAGCTGACCCGCATGTTCACCGGCTACACGGTGGTGATCGAGGTGGTGTTCGCCTGGCCCGGCGTGGGCCGCCTCGCCATCCACGCCATCGAGAACCGTGACCTCATCCTGGTGCAGGCCGCGGTGGTGGTGCTGGCCACGCTGGTGGTGGTGACCAACCTGCTGGTGGACGTCGCCCGCCGGCTGATCGACCCGCGGGTGGACCTGGCATGACGGTCACCGAGAACCCGGCGGGCCCGGCCGCCGACGGCGGTGCGGGCGACGCGGCACCGCCCGAGAACGCCACCGTCATGGCCGACCTGAGGTCGCACCTGCGCAAGTCCAAGGCGGGCATCTCAGGGCTCATCATCTGCACGATGTTCGCGCTGGTGGCCATCCTCGGCCCGTGGCTGCCGTTCATCAAGGACCCGGCCCAGCAGAGCCTGCCCGACAAGCTCACTCCCCCGATCGGTTGGGGCGGCGCCTGGTCGCACCCCCTGGGCACCGACCAGCTCGGCCGCGACATCCTGGCCCGGCTGATCGACGGCGCCCGCATCTCGCTGCTGGTCAGCCTGGCCGCGGTCATCATCGCGGCCGTCCTCGGCACCGCCCTGGGGCTCATCGCGGGCTACATCGGCGGGAAGATCGACACCCTCATCATCTCGGCCGCCGACGTCCAGATGGCCTTCCCGGGCGTGCTGGCCGGACTGATCCTGGTGGCCGCGTTCGGGCCGAGCGTGTGGCTGGTCATCGTCGTGATCGCCATATCCAGCTGGATGGTGTTCACCAGGGTGGGGCGCGGCCTGGTGTTCACCCTCAAGACGTCGCTGTACGTGGAGGCGTCGGAGCTGGCAGGCGCATCGTCGCGACGGATCATGTGGCGACACCTGCTGCCCAACCTGGTCAGCTCGCTCATCACGCTGAGCGTGCTGGAGATGGCCGCGGCCATCCTCTCGGAGTCGGCCTTCGCCTTCCTCGGTTTCGGGGTGCAGCCGCCCCGCTCGTCGTGGGGTCTGATGATCCAGGAGGGCCGCAACTACATCACCGACGGATGGTGGATCGTCACGTTCGCCGGCATGGCCATCGCCATCGTGGTGCTGGGCGTCAACCTGCTCTCGCTGTGGCTGCAGTCGTTCAACGACGTGGCCGAACGCGAGCAGATCGTCCTCGAGAGGCCCGGAGGGTGACGGTGAGCACGACCGGCGACAACGGCCGCACCGAGCGCCTGCTGGAGGTCAAGGACCTCACCGTGGGCTTCCCCACCCGCGACGGCACGGTGCTGGGCGTGGACGGCCTGACCCTCAACGTCGGCTCCCACGAGCGCCTCGGAGTGGTGGGCGAGTCGGGCTCAGGCAAGAGCGTCATGGGCCTGGCCATCCTGGGCATGGTCCTGCCGCCGGGCCGCATCATGGGGGGCTCGGTGCGCTGGAAGGGCGAGGACGTGCTCGACGAGGCGGTGGCCAACCGGGTGCGGGGCCGGGAGATCGCCATGATCTTCCAGGACCCGATGGTGTCGCTCAACCCTCTCAAGACGGTGGGCGCGCAACTGCGGGAGCTGCTGCAGCGCAGGGTCGGCCTGCAGGCTTCGGCGGTCAGGAAGCGCTCGCTGGAACTGCTCGACATGGTGGGCATCGCCAACGCGCCGGAGCGCCTGAAGTCCTACGCCTACGAGCTGTCGGGCGGGATGCGCCAGCGGGTGATGATCGCCACCGCGCTGGCCTGCGAGCCCACGCTGCTGATCGCGGACGAGCCCACCACCGGGCTCGACGTGACCATCCAGGACCAGATCCTCACCCTGCTGCGAAACCTGTCCACCGAACTCGGCGTGTCGGTGCTGATGATCACCCACGACCTCGGCGTGGTCGCCCAGTTCTGCGACCGCGTGCAGGTCATGTACGCCGGGCGGATCGTGGAGCGGGCTCCCATCGCCGAGATGTTCGCCGATCCGCAGCACCCCTACTCGCTCGGCCTGCTGCAGTCGGTGCCGAGGGTGGACCAGGCCGAGACCGAGCTGACCGGCATACCGGGCGAGCCGCTCGACCGGGCCCAATTCCCACCGGGCTGCGCCTTCGAGCCCCGCTGCGTCGAGGCTCAGGACACCTGCGGGGTGACGCCGCCGCCGCTGGTCAAGATCGCCGAGCGGCGCTGGGTGGCCTGCTACAACCGCCCAGAGGCCGAGCGGACGGAGAGCGACTCGTGAGGATCCTGACGAGGGCCCGAGCGAGGCCGTGGCCCGAGCGGCCCGTGAGCGCAGCGAACAAGAGCGGGAGTGACACCGCTGCTACGCGATGGTCTCTGACCCGTTTGTGCTCGTTCCGTGGCGAGGAACAGACGTGACCGGCCCCAGCCGACCCGGAGCGGATCGGACATGAACGACCAAGTCACGCCGCTGGTCGAGAGCCGGGACGTCAGCGTCCACTTCAGCCGCTGGGTGGGGAGCCGCCGGCGGACGGTGTACGCGCTGGACGACTTCAGCATCGCGGTGGCACCCGGCGAGACCGTCGGCCTGGTGGGCGAGTCGGGCTGCGGCAAGTCCACCGCGGGTCGTGCGCTGCTCGGAGCGGTGAAGCCCACCAAGGGCCAGGTGCTCTTCGAGGGCAAGGACGTGACCAACCTCAGCCGGCGGAACTGGCGGGCCATGCGCAAGCAGGTCCAGATGATCTTCCAGGACCCCTACTCGGCCCTCAACCCGAAGATCAAGGTGGGCGAGAGCGTCGCCGAGCCCTTCCTGGTGCACACCCGCAAGCGGGGCAAGGAACTCGACGTGGCGGTGGCCGAGCTGCTGGAGACGGTGGGGATGACCGCCAGCGCGGCCGACAAGTACCCCCACGCCTTCTCCGGCGGCCAGCGCCAGCGCATCGTGATCGCCCGGGCCCTGGCGCTGCATCCCGGCTTCGTGGTGGCCGACGAGGCCACCGCGGCCCTGGACGTGTCGATCCAGGCCCAGATCGTCAACCTGCTGATCGAGCTCAAGGAGAGCGTCGGCCTGTCCTACCTGTTCATCTCCCACAACCTGGCGGTGGTGCGCCACATGTCGGACCGGGTGGCCATCATGTACCTCGGCCACCTGATGGAGATCGGCAGCCACCACGACATCTACGAGAACCCGACCCATCCCTACTCCCAGGCCCTGCTCTCCGCGGTGCCGGTGCCCGATCCGACCACCCGCGGCGACCACGAACCCCTCAAGGGAGACCTGCCCAGCCCGATGAACCCGCCCAAGGGCTGCCGGTTCAACACCCGCTGCCCGGTGGCGGTCGAGCAGTGCTTCGAGGAGCGCCCGCCATTGCGGGAGCGCTCCAGTGGCCACCTGGTGGCCTGCTGGGTGAATTGAGCGATCACACGGCCGGCGGCGGGATGACGCCGCGGCAGGCGACCTTCGCGTACCTGTTCACGCTGTACTTCATCCTCGGCGGGGCCGAGACGATGATGTCGCCGCTGTTCCCGCTGGTGCAGCCCGACCTCAACATGACCGAGAGCAACCTGGCCGCCATCCTGGCCGCGGTGTCGGCCGGGATCGCCTCATTCAACATTCTCGGCGGCATCAGCAGCCGCTGGCTCAGCAACCGGGCCCTGGTCCGGGCCTCAGCAGTGGCGCTGGCGACCGGCATGACGCTGTCGGCGGTAGCCCCGAGCTTCTGGACGCTGCTGTTGGGCCAGACCCTGCTGGGTGTCGCCTTCGGGCTCTACTTCCCGCCCGGGCTGGCCAGCGTGGCCCGGCTGTACCCGGGCTCGGAGGGCAAGGCCATCGCGGTGTGGGGCCAGGCCTACTCGTTCGGTCTGGCCGCGGCCGCCCTGAGCGTCTTCGCCGGGGCAGGGTGGCGCTGGGTGTACGTCGGCTGCGCGGTGCCCCCGCTGCTGGCCATCGCCTACGTGCCCCGATGGGTGGAGCCCGTCGGGGACCGGGCGCCGATGCCGCTGCTGGCCCAGTTGGTCCAGTACGCCCGCAAGCACACCTACCGGCTGGCCTTCTGGGCCAGCTTCGGAGGGGTGTCCATGCACTTCGTGGTGATCGGCTTCTCGCCGACGTTCTTCGAGTCACGGGGGGTGGACCTGTGGCTGGTGGGCGTGCTGCTGGCTGCGGGCCGGATCCTGTCGGCTCCCGTGAAGCTGGTGGGCGGGGCCCTCTACGACCAGCACGGGGGACCGTGGACCGCCAGGCTGATGACGGCGACGACGTTCGTCTTCGGCCTGCCCCTGCTGCTGGCACCGGCCAAGGTGGGAGTGTGGATGCTCGTGCCCTTCGTGGGGATGGCGGTCTCGGTGCTCCCGGTGGCCAACGCCATGCTGGTGGCGGCCCTGCCGGCCCAGTCCGGCTGGGGAATCGGCACCTTCCGCGCCGCCCTGCTGGGCTCGGCCGCCCTCCTGTCGGCGATCGTCAGCGGCCTGCTCCAACTCGGGGCGCCCCTCAAGACCCTGATGCTGATCTCGCTGGCCCTGCCCGCGCTGGTGGCCGCAGCCATGCACCGCGCCGTCGAACCCCCCGCACCGGCCGCACCGTGAGGCGCGGAGGTGTTCCCGAGCCGGGCTAGGCCGGGACCGGGCAGGCGGCGAGCCTGTAGGTGTTGAGGCGCTTGCGCAGGGTGTAGAGCAGCAAACCCACCGCCAGCAGGCCGATGATGGGCTGCACCGGCGCCCACCACGACAAGGCGCCCGACACGCCCACCAACGCCACCACGGCCTGGTTGCACACCGGGCAGCCCACCGCCAGGAACGACACGAACCCGCCCCAGATGGTGCGGGTGCCCTGGCGGTCGACGGTCACGGCCAACTCTTCCGACACGGACTCCTCTGCCGGCTGGGGGCGGATGGCGAATATCAGCCCTATCAGCGTGGAGGTGACGGCCAGGATCACGTAGTCGATCCAGCGCACGGCCACGGGTCGGCCGAAGATCGGGGTGTCGATCAGATCCGATGGGATCGCGATCAGCACCGCGGCGATCCCGGCGAACAGCACAGCCCGCGGCCATGTCGATCGCGGCAGCTCGAGCAGTTCCCGGAGCACACCGAGACCCTACCGCTGGTAGCCGGGCGAAATTGGCGACGAAACGGCCGCTATACACCCACAATCGACATCAATTCTGGTCGAGTCGGAGCCGCTAGCCGTCAGGTGACCTTGTCGATGACCCGGAAGGCGTAGTCGCGCTGCTCGTCTCCGAGGGTGGCCCTCACCCGGTAGCCCCCGGCCTGGGGGAACTGGACAATGCCGGTCACGACCAACGGCGAGCGGCTGTCGGATCCCGGCACCTTGCCGGGCGGCCGGCCGACCTCGATGTTGGCTTTGGCCTCCATCAGCTTGTGGTGGCCGTCCTCGTCCTCGACGCGGATCACCACCTCGTGGCGCTGGTTGGTCTCCGCCCACGGAACCAGCACCGACAGCGCGATGGAGAAGTGCTGCGGGCGGGGCTTCTTGCCCTCCCGGTAAGCCCGGGTCACCCTGTCCCAGCCCGCGCCGCTCATGTACAGCAGCCCGTTCTGCACCTCGGCGTGGTTCGCCAGGGTCAACATCTCGATCTGAGGCATTGAAGGCAGTCTAAGCAGGCGTCCGGAGGCGCTGATCGCCGACGGACGCGTCCCTCCGGCCGGCGGGTCCTGTCACGGGCCGAGTCCCCCGGCCGGCGGGTCCTGTCACGGGCGCGGCCTGGCGGCGCGAGCGCCGCCATTCCTTGCCCCCGTGCCACCCCCCGGCCTCACCGTCCAGGACCCATCGGCGCGAGCGCCGCCATTCCTTGCCCCCGTGCCACCCCCCGGCCTCACCGGTCGACGATCGATGGACTACGCGTCGGGTTGGGTGAGGCCTAGGCGTTCGGCTAGGCCTATGCGCTGGAGCTTGCCCGTCGGGCCCTTGGGGAGTTCGTCTAGCACCAGCACCCGGCGGGGGACCTTGAAGGCGGCCAGGGACTTCGACAGGAACCGGCGCAGCTCGCGCTCGTCGACCTCGGCTCCGTCGGCGGCCACCACCGCGGCGGCCACCTCCTCGCCGAGCTTGGGGTGGGGCATGGCGAACGTCACCGCCTGGGCCACCGACGCATGGCGCAGCAGGGCCTCGTCCACCTCCAGCGGGGACACCTTCTCGCCGCCCCGGTTGATCTGCTCCTTGAGTCGTCCGGTCAGGAACAGGTACCCGTCGTCGTCGAGGTAGCCCTCGTCGCCGGTGCGGAACCAGCCGTCGGTGAAGGCGGCCGCGTTGGCGTCGGGGTTGTTCTCGTAGCCGTCGATCACCGTCGGGCCCTTGATGGACACCTCGCCCCGCTCCCCCGGCGCCAGGACGCGGTTGTCGCGGTTGAGAACAGCCAACTCGATACCGGTGGCGACCCCCACCGACCTTGGCTTGGCCACCGCCGGCGGCAGCGGGTTGGCGCACATCTGGTGGGTGGCCTCCGTCATGCCGTAGGCCTCGATCACCGGCGCCTCGAACAGCCCTTCCAGTTCCTGCAGCACCGGCTCGGGCAGCGAGGCCGACGACGAGCGCACGAACCGCAGGGCTGCGTCCCGGGCCGCGTCGCGGTGGCGGGACGACCGGGCGATCACCATCTGGTGCATGGTCGGCACCGCGGTGTAGTAGGTCGGGAGCAGCTCGGAGAGCTGGGCGAAGAACCGGAAGGCGTCGAAGCCCTCGGTGCAGGCAACCGAGCCACCGGCCGACAGCGGGGCCAGGAGCCCGGCCAGCAGCCCGTGAATGTGAAAAAGCGGCATCACCTGCAACGACCGGTCGGCCGTGGTCAAGGCCAGCGACTCGGCGATGCCGGTAGCGGAGCGGGCCAGGTTCCGCTGGCGAAGCGGCACGATCTTGGGCCTCGACGTGGTCCCGGAGGTGTGCAGGACCAGGGCGACGTCGTCGGGGGACGGCCCGTTCGGCGCCGAGGGCTCGGTGGCTGGCGACGATGCGATCAGGTCGATCAAGCCGGAGCCGCCCGAGGCCGAACCGGTCAGCGCCACCGGCAGCACCCCGGCATCGGCGGCCCGGGCTGCGTCCCGGGCATCCGAGCCGGACTCGTCGGGGCGGGTGATGAGAGCCTTGGCGCCCAAGTCGTCGAGGTAGAAGCGCAGCTCGTCGGTGCGGTACTTGGGGTTGAGCGGCGCGGCGCAGCCGGCGCAGGCCGCGGCCAGGAAGGCGATGGCCATCTCCGGACCGTTGGGAACCACGATGGCGATGCGGTCGTCGGCTTGCAGCCCCAGAGCCCTCAACCGGCCCGCGAGCCGGTCCACCTCGGCCCGCAGTTCGCCATGGCTGAGCACCGCGCCGTCACCGGTGACGATGGCCGGATCATGGTCGGCTCCCACGTCGAGCAGGCCTCGCAGAGTCGTCGGATGGGTCATGTTCTACCCCGCAGGCGAATGCCAGTCCCCCGTGAGGCGGCGCAGTGTCTCCCGCTCTTGTTCGCTGCGCTCACGGGCCGCCCAAACCAAGGCAACACAGCCCACGGCCTCGCTCGACGCCCCGCCGGGATCATCACGAACGGTTGCCTTTCCGCTCGGCCTCTGTGACGGCCGCCAGGCGGTGGTTGAGCAGGGAGGCGAGGCCGTAGACGGTGCTGATGGCGGGCGTGGGCACGCCGGTGAGCTCGCCGAGCTCGACGAACACGCCGACCAGCGGATCGAGCTCCAGCGGGCGACCGGCCTCGGCGTCCTGGAGCATCGAGGTCTTGTGCTCGCCGACGGCCTCGGCGCCGGCGATGCGACGTTCGACGCTGATGCGGATGCTCACCCCGAGAGCCTCCGCGATCTGGCCGGCCTCGGTCATCATGTGCGCGGCGAGGTCCCGCGTGGCCGGCGTGCGGCAGATCCCGGCCAGCGTCGCGCCGGTGAGGGCGCTGATCGGGTTGAAGGCCAGGTTCCCCCACGCCTTGACCCACAGGTGGGAGCGGATGTCGGTCAGCACGCGGGACTTGAACCCGGCCGACGCCAGGGCGTCCGCCAGCTCTCTCGCCCTCGGGGACTTGGTGCCGTCGAGCTCGCCCACCGGGAAGCGGTCGCCCTCGACGTGGGTGATCTCACCGGGCGCGGTCTTCTCCGCGGCCGGATAGGCGATGCAGGCCACGATCCGTTCCGCCGGCACCGAGGCCGCGATGGCGCCGTCGGGGTCCAGAGCATCGAGTCGGTGCCCGTCGTGGGGCCCGCCGTGGCGTTCGAAGTACCACCACCCGATGCCGTTCTGCACGGGCACGACCGTGGTGTGCTCGTCGAACAGCGCCCCGAGTTCGTGGGCCACCGCCGCGATCTGGTGGGCCTTGAGGGCCAGGATCACCGTGTCGTGCGTTCCCAGGGCTCCGAAGCTGGCCGAAGCCTCGATCCCGGCCGCCACCGTGGTGGACCCGTCGAGCTCCACCAGCCTCAGTCCGTGCTGCCGGATGGCGTCCAGGTGCTCGCCCCGGGCGATGACGCTCACGTCGTGACCGTCGGCCGACAGGCGAGCCGCCAGCATCCCGCCGATCGCTCCCGCGCCCACGACACAAATCCGCACGGCGACAGTGTGCCAGGAGAATCGCGCCGTACGGTATACAGGCGATGACCGGGGCGGAGTTGGCGTTTGGCCTCGCGGCCCTGGCGATCGGCGGTGCACTGCACGGCTCGATCGGCTTCGGTATGGGCTTGGTGGCGGCCCCCCTGCTGGTGCTGATCGATCCCGAGCTGATCCCCGGACCGATGCTGTGCGCGGGTGTGATCCTGACACTGCTGATCACCGTCCGGGACTGGTCCTCGGCGGACTTCCGGGGGGTCAAGTGGCTGCTCGTGGGACGCACGCCGGGGATGGTGCTGGGGGCGCTGGCGGTGATGTGGCTGTCGACCACCGGACTGGCCATCGTGTTCGCGTTCGCCATCCTGGCGCTGGTCGCCGTCAGCATGGCCGGCGTGTCGCTGCCCCAGACCACGCCGGCGCTGTTCGGCGCGGGGGCACTGTCGGGTCTGATGGGCACCACCATCGGCGTGGGCGGCCCACCCCTGACGCTGGTCTACCAGCGCAGCTCCGGCAGCGAGATCCGCGGCACCCTGGCTCCGATCCAGTCCTTCGGCGCGGCCACATCGCTGGGGGCGCTGGCCGTGGTGGGAGAACTCGAGTTGGGTGACCTGGGCCGGGGACTGCTGCTGGCCCCGGGAATGGTCGTCGGGTTCGCGGTGTCGGGATGGGTGGCGCCCCGCATCAAGCCCTCAGTGGTACGCCCAGCGGTGCTGGTGTTCGCGGCCGCCTCGGCCATCGCCATCCTCGTCCGGGTCGCAATCTGAGCGCTGCCCTGACGCGCCGGCGCCGAGGCCTTGGGGGGGAGACCTCGGCGCCAGTTGGGGCTGGAGTGAACTCAGGTTGGCATCGGCCGGTAAGAGAACCGCGAGAACGTTCCCCGGCCGGCGTCGCTTAGACCACGGGCCAGCGGGGGGTGGCGAAATGGGCTAGGCCGGTTCGCTCGGCTGCGGCGGTGGCGGCCTCGCGGCCTCGGGCCATGATGGCGCGGGCGTCGAGGTTCACGAACTCACCGGCCTCAACGATCACGTTGCCGTCAATGACGACGGTGTCGATCGAGTCGCCGCTGACGCCGTGGCCCAGGTTCGACAGCGGGTTGTGCAGCGGCACCCACTCGGGCCGGTCGAGGTCGAACAGCAGGAAGTCGGCCCGCTTGCCCGCCTCCAGCGAGCCGATCTGGTCATCCCACAGCACCGAGCGGGCGCCGTCGATCGTGAGGTGCTCGAGGATGGTCTCGGCCGGCATCAGCGAGGCGTCCTCGAAGATGTCGCGGTACACCCGGAAGTACTGGGCTATGCGCAGGATGTCGGTGGTGTGCGAGCACGCCCCGATGTCGGTTCCCACCCCCACGGTCACTCCCCGCTCCAGCAGCTTGAGGTGGGTCGCCCGCTGGAGGCCTCCCCAGCCGAACACCGCGCTGGCGGTGGGGCACATCGACACCTTCACGTCGCGCTCGGCCAGCAGGTCGCACTCCTCCTCGGTGAGAAAGTGGCAGTGCACGAGCTGCACGTTGGGTCCGAGCACGCCGTTGCGCTCGTAGCGGGCGATGGGCCGCTCGCCGTCGAACACCCGCTGGTGGTGCTCGACGGAGTCGCGGTTGGAGATCATGTGCGACACGATGCCGGTGCCGTGCTCGGCGGCCATCTCGCGGACAGCGACGCACAGACGGTCCGAGACCATGCGCTCGGTGCGCAGCGAGAACCAGGGCCGGACCCGTCCGCCGGCCGCACCCGCATGGGACTCCACGAAGTCCAGGCCGGAGGCGATGGCCTCGTCGGTGGTCGAGTCGAACGTGCCCGGCATGACCCGTCCCCCGGCCATGTCGGTCAGCGACCGGGACAGCACGGCCCGGCAGCCGACCTCGTCGACGGCCAGAGCCGAGTTCTCGGGATTCTGGGAGCCCGGATCGCACAGCGTGGTGGTGCCGTGGCGGACCGACTCCAGCAGCGCGCACATCGCGGCCAGGTAGGCCTCCTCGTCGGTGACGCCGGCCTCCATGGGGTAGCAGCGGTCGTGGAGGAACACCTTGAGGGGCACGTCGTCGCCGAGGCCCCGCACGAAGAACGGCGCCAGATGCTGGTGGTTGTCGATGAAGCCGGGGGTGATGAGCCGGCCCCGCCCGTCGATGGTGCGGGCCGCCTCCCGGTAGCCGGCAGCCTCGATGTCGGCGGTGGTGCCCACCGCCTTGATCTCGCCGCCGTCCACGGCCATGGCGCCGTCGCGCACCATGCGGCGCTCGGGATCCATGGTGATGAGCCAGTCGGCGTTGCGAACCAGCATGTCGATCATCTGTTCAGCCTCCCAATGCGATTGACGCTGAATTGGCAGCGTTCGGTGCCCTATAGGGGCCAAACTGCTGCCAATTCCGGTGGAGTGTCATCCGGCCAGCCTCCTGAGTTCGTAGGCGTAGTGGCTCAGCCCGGCCTCCATGTCGAACGTGGGGGTCCAGCCCAGACCGGCCTCGGTGTGCGACAGGTCGAGCGGGTCGCCGGCCGACACCGCGGGCGGCTTGCCCGGGATCACCTGGACCTTCAGGTCGCTGAAGATCCGGCGGGCCGCGGCTACCAGGTCGTCGAAGGTGGTGACCGAGCCGGTCCCGATGTTGAAGACGGCCCGCTCGGGAAGGTCCACGGTGGCTGCGAGGTCCACGGCCCGGCCGACGTCGAGGTCGTACACGTACTCGAAGTCCATGGTGTGCTCCTGCTTCACGAAGGCGGTCTGGCCCTTCATACCGGCCTGGAGCAGGGCCTGGATCTTCGACCCGAAGGATCCCCCCTCGAAGTGCCCGTACCCGTAGGCGTTGGCCGGCCGCAGGACGGCCAGCTCGAAGCCGAACTCCTTCTGGTAGCTCTCCGTGGCCAACTCCTTCATGACCTTGGAGTTGCCGTAGGCCCGCCCCGGCCCCCGGGGCGCTTCCTCGGTGATCGGCGCACCCCGGGCTCGGCGCCGGTCATACACCGCGAAGCTGCTGATGTGCACCAGGCGGCGCACCCGGTTGAGCCGCACCGCCTCCAGCACGTTGATGGTGCCGGTGACGTTCACCTCGAAGCCGACGTAGAGCTGCCGCGACACGCTGTCGCCGATCAGCCCGGCGGTGTGCACCACCGTGTCCACCTTGTGGTCCCGCATGGCTGCGAGGACTGCCGACTGGTCGCGGATGTCGGCCTTCACCGTAACGATGTCGGCCGCTACCGGCCCGAGGCGCTCATGGAGGTAGTCGGGACGTTCCTGCAGGTCCAGGAAGACGACCTGCTCGCCCCTCTGCAGGGCGCAGCGGGCGAAGGACGTGCCCACCAGCCCGATTCCGGTCACCAGCGTGGTCATGGGTCTGACACCTCGAACTCTCCGTTGATCTCGACCGGCTGCTGGCGGGGCAGGCTGGCCATGCCGACCGCGGCCCGGGCGTGGCAGCCGCGCTCGGGGCCGAACAGCTCGAAGAACAGGTCCGAAGCGCCGTCCACGACCCTCGGCATGAGCTCGAAGTCGGGGGTCGAGTTGACCATGCCCAGCAAGCGCACCACCCTGCGGACCCGGTCAAGGTCGCCCAGCTCGGCCCGCAGGGTGGCCAGGATGGACAGCCCGCAGGCCTTGGCCGCCTCGTAGCCCTGCTCGACGGTCAGCTCGGCACCGAGCTTGCCGGTTCGCACGATGTCCATCCCGGGATGGTGCGGGCCGTGACCCGACACGAACATCACGTCGCCGACGCGGACACAGCCCCGGCGGTTGGCGCTGGGGAACTGCCGGGGCTCGGGCAGGGTGAGCCCCATCGCGGCCAGCCGGGCCTCGACCTCGCCCGCTGCCATCACAGGATCTCCTCGGCCTCGCGCACGCTGGAGATCAGCGACGCCCGCAACAGGAACTCCCGGGCCAGGTCGGGATCGTCGGCAGCCCGGCGCAGCTCGTCGCGATTGCGTCTCCGCACCTCCGGGTCGGCCTCTGCCATCAGCTTCTTGTTGCGGATGGTGATGGCCTGCACATGGGCGACGGCCACATGGCGGCGCTGGCGGACATAACGGTCGAGGACCCCGTCGCCGGCTTCGTCGCGCAGCACCGGCGACAGCTTGGCGGCGAGGTTCACGGCGTCGTGTATGCCGCTGTTCATGCCCATGGCGCCGATGGGGCTGTTGACGTGGGCCGCGTCACCGGCCAGGAGCACCCGCCCCGCCCGGAACGTCTCGGCCACCCGCTGGTGCACGGTGTAGAGCGACTTCGACACCACCTCGTAGGGCTCACCGGTGGGGTGGAACCTCTGCAGGCCGGCCTCGATGACGTCGTCGTCGAGGAGCGCTTCGGGGTCGGCGTCCACGTCGGCGGGCAGCACCACCCGCCACAGGTCGGTCCACCTGAACAGGTTGGCCCATTCGACCGGGTCGAGGATGTAGTTCCGATGGCCGTAGGGCAGGATCGAGTCGAAGTCGAACAGCACGCTCAGCGTCATGGTGCGGTCGGGGAAGGCGAACCCCTCGAAGTCGATGCCGAGCTGCTTGCGCACGACGCTGTGGGCGCCCTCGCAACCCACCAGATGGCTGCCACGAAGCTCCTGGCGCTCGCCGTCGGCGGTCTCGACCGCCGCGCTCACCGAATCGGACCCCTGGCGGAAGCCGATCAACTCGGTGCCGGTGCGGATCTCGATCAGGTCGTTGCCGGAGGCCATCTTGAGCGACTCCTCCACCAGCTTGAGGCGGTCGCACTGCAACGCGTGGGGGAAGCGGGCGTCGCGGGCCAGCACGCCGTGATCGAACACCGCGATGGGCTCGGAGTCGCCGCGGTCCCAGTAGTGGACCAGGGGCGCGACGATGCCGCGGGGCTCGAGGCGCTCGTACAGGCCGATGTCGTCGAGCATCTCCAGCGTGGCCGCGTGGATGGTTCCGGCCCGCCGGACCTGATCGAGCAGGTCCACCAGCTTCTCGACCACCAGCACCCGGTGGCCGCGCCCGGCCAGACACAGGGCCAGCACCAGACCCACCGGTCCGGCGCCGGCGACCAGCACCCGGTCTTCAGCTCGTGTCACCGGAGTCAGCCGGGTCAGGCCCCGCCGGATCTCGCAGCGCCCCGATCCAGCCCGAGGTGGTGAGATCGAACACCAGACCGTCGGGTGACCGGTACTTGACCTCGTAGTAGCGGTTGGGCTCGTCGGGCCGCCGGCCCCTCAGATGCTCGGCCCCGGCCGACTCCACCTGGGCCCCGGCCTCCTCAAGATCGTCAACCCACATCCCGAAGTGATAGAGCCCGTAGAAGGGCTCCGAGCCTTCATCGGTGACCCCGACGACGGGGTCGTCGCCGAAATGCAGCAGGGCCACGTTCATCACCCCGTCGGTCATGTACACGCCCCGACCGGCGTCGCCGGCCTTGGTCATGCCGAACGCCTGCTCGAAGAAGGCCTGGGCCACGGCCACGTCGGGCACCGAAATGGCGAGGTGTCGGAGCCGGGCAGCCACGAAGACCGACTGTATACAACCGCCGCGGGTGACATCTCATTCAACGGTGCGAGTCGCCAACAAACACGAACCGGGCAACTGGAGGTTGTCCACAGTTCGCTATCGAGTATAATGAAATACAATGACAGCTTCAAGAGGGCGTCTCAAGCTGCCGTTCCCGGACTGGGAGGGACCCGTGGGCGTATTCGACTGGCCGATCCGACTCGAGAGCCTGGACGGCGAGCGGTCGTTGCAATTGGACGCGATGGTGGACACCGGCAGCAGCTACACGATCGTGCCGGACAGCATGTTGAGGAGTCTGGGAGTCGCGCCAACGGAGAAGGTCGGCCTCACGCTGGCCGACGGCCGTCGAGTCGCCTGGGAAGTCGGCGAGGCGCGGGCAACGGTAGACGGGCGCAGCACCGTTACCTGGGTGATCTTCGGCGAGGATGGCGCTCGTCCCCTGCTCGGGGCGTACACGCTCGAAGGGCTCCGCATGTCAGTTGATCCGTGGAAACACACGTTGATCCCCATGCCTTACGGTTGGGCGTAGCGGGCACGGCCGCAGCCACCTCCATCAGAGGACGTGGACCCAATGGGCACACTCCACCGTCCGATCCGGCTAGGCAGCATGGACGGCAGGAAGTCCTTGCAGCTCGACGCGTTGGTGGACACCGGCAGTTTCCTCACGATCGTGCCCGCCAGCCTGCTGAGGGAGCTGGGAGTGGTGCCGACTGAGAAGGTCGGACTTGAACTCGCTGACGGAAGGCGCGTCGTCTGGGGCACCGGCGAGGCTCGGGTCACAGTCGACGGACGCAGCACGGCCACTCTGGTGGTCTTCGGCGAGGAGGGCGCCGATCCTGTGCTCGGGAGGTACGCGCTTGAGGGGCTCCGCCTGTCGGTCGATCCGGTCGAAGAGACTCTCGTGCCCATACCGTACGCGCGTGCGTCGCGCCCGCTGTCGCTGTTCGCCGTGGTGCCCGTAGGGCTGGGCCCGTAACTTCCCACATTGTGATCTCTCAAGGCCACCTCCTGACCGGCGCCCGAGTGGCGGTATCAGCCGGCCATGAGCAGGCCACTAAGGCCGCTGCAGCACTGCTTCGCGCCGGGGGGTCGGCGGTTGACGCCGCCATCGGGGCCGACGCGGTCATGGGGGTGGTGGAGCCCACCGGCACCGGTGTCGGCGGCGATCTGATGGCTGTCGTGGCGACACGCGAGGAAGTTGCAGTTCTCAACGGCAGCGGTCTCTCCGGGCGGCGCACCGATCCGGCATCGGTGCCCAACAACGGCCATGGCTTCGTGCCCTCCGTCGGAGGCTGCGCGGTGACCGTGCCGGGGGCGGTGGCGGCCTGGGCGGATCTGCACGGCCGGTTCGGCCGGCTGCCGTGGCCGTCACTGTTCGAGCCGGCCATCGAAGCCGCCGCCAACGGTGCCGAGGTCGGCACAACCGGCAGCCGGCTGTGGCAGGGTGCCCGAGGCCGGCTCGATGCCGCGGGCGAGGCCATCTACTTCGCGGACGGCACTGCCCCGGCCCCGGGCGAACGGTGGCGAAATCCCGCCCTCGCCGCATCGTTGGAGCAGATCGCGACCGACGGCCCTCAGGCGCTGTACGGCGGCCCCCTGGCCCGGGCCATCGCCGATGCGGCCGAAGCCGCGGGCTCCAGCGTGCGTATCGACGACCTCACCGACCACGCCAGCGTGTGGGTGGAGCCGCTGCGGGCAGGCCTCGGCAGCCATGAGCTGCTCACGGTGCCGCCTCCCTGCCAGGGCGCGGTCACAGCGCTGGCCGCTCAGTGGGTGCATGACCGGGGCCTGCTCGGCGCTACCGACCACGATGCGGGAGCCGAGGCCGCCGCGGCCATGGTCGAGGCGCTCGACCGGGCTCTCGCGGTGGCACTCGACTGCCTGGCCGACCCCGCCAGCGCCTACGTTCCCCCCTACGACGAGATGCGGGCCCGGATGGATGGCGCACCCCGGCGTGGCCCGATGCCGCTGGGGCCGGGCACGGTGTTCACGGTGGTGTTCACCCCGGAGCAGGCTGTGGTTCTCACCTCCAGCGTGTGCGACCGCTTCGGTTCGGGCGTGGGCGTACCCGAGGGCGGGTTCGTGCTGCAGAGCCGGGGGCGGGGCTTCTCCACCGATCTGAGCCACCCCAACGCGGTAGCGCCGGCCAAACGCCCCTACCACACGATCGTTCCCACGCTGATCCTGGAACAGGGTCAGCCGATGCTTGGCATGGGCGTGGTGGGCGGCATCATGCAGCCCCAAGGGCAGCTGCAGATTCTGCACCGGCTGCTCGGGGGCGCGGACCTCGTCACCGCAGTCGAGGCCGGCCGGTTCCGGCTGATCGGCGACGGTCAGGTGACCACCGAGGAGAGCCTGGAACCGGGCTGGCGAGCCGCCATCGGTGATGCCGGCTACGAACTCGTCGACACGGCCGACGTCATCGGCGGTTTCGGCGGCGCCCAGGCTGTCCTGCGGGCCGACGACACCCTCGCCGCGGCCGCCGACTCCCGCCGAGACGGCACCTCAGCCGTCATCGCTCTGCCGGACTAGTCCCGACTTCCCCCGGCCTCACGGGGTCCACACAGCCCGCCGGAGTAGACGCGACACGCCAGGCCGGGGGGTGGCGGCGAGTCCGGGCGACCGACAATGGGCCGCAGGCCCGTCGGTCGAACGGAGCTCGACGACAGGACCCGCCGGCCGGGACAGGCATGTCGGGCAGATGAGCTAGTCCTGCAGGTTGTTGAGCCAGGTGATGACGTGGTCGAGGGGGGCGATGTCGGCGTACTTCATGTGAAGATCGAGCAGGTTGACCTTGTGGGAGATCTGGCTGCGGTCGGCCACGCACTCGAAGGGGATGATCACGTCGAAGTTGTACTGGAAGGCGTCGACCGCGGTGGCCCGCACGCAGCCGCTGGTGGTCAGTCCGGTGACGATCACGGTGTCGACCTTGTCGTAGACCAGCAGCGCAGCCAGCTCGGTGCCGAAGAACCCGCTCGGCTTGTGACTCTTGCAGATCACGAGCTCGTCGGGCTTGGGAGCCAACTCGTCCACGATGACGTCGCCCGGCGGCAGGTCCGGGTCCGGGAGGCGACGGCCCACCGTCTTCCAGCGGCCCTTCTGGCCCGGGAAGGGGGTGTGGCTCGGATCTGCGTACAGCTTCGTGTAGTACACCGGGTAGCCGAGACGGCGCATCTCGTCCAGCAGCCGGGCGTTGGCCTCGACCGCGGGCCGGCCCGTGTCCGGGCAGCCGGTGGGCCAGCGGCCATCGATGAAGGCCAGCGTCATGTCCACCACGATCAACGCCGGCGAAGTCCCCGCGCTGATGGCGCGGTACTCGTCGCCGCTGAAGGTGTCCCCGTAGCCGGCCGCGAGGTACCGGGCTATGTCGTCAGCGGGTATCGCGTCGTTCCAGGGATACATGGCGTACTCGCCCCTCAGTGGCAGTTAGGCCCCGGTAGCAGGCCCCGGAGAAGCCCACGAGGGAGCACGACCGGTCCTCACCGGGTCGTGCTCCCTCGCAGGTGGAGGGGACTGTTACTTCCTGGAGATCAGCTCAGCGTCATGTCCTCCACGCGAGCCGTGTCGTCGTAGCGCGGGATCCAACTGAGATTCTCGGCGCCGCCGTTCACGCTCAGGTAGGTGAGGAGCGGCAGGATGCCGACGTTCTCGCAGTTGTACTGCATGATCTCGTGGTACTGGCCCTCGCGGACGACAGGATCGAGCTCGCTGGCAGCTGCCTCGAGCATGCCGACAAGGACGTCATCGTCGTAGGAGGATGTGATCGTGTTGCCGATGTAGGAGCCCAGACGGGCACCGTCCTGCAGTTCGTTGGAGGACGACGACAGGAAGATGTCGCCTGCAACAAGAGGCTTCCGGTCACCTTCCGGCCGGGGGTCCTCCACGGGGAACCGCAGGAACTCGTCGAAGAGCCAGACCTCCCAGGCGAGTAGCTGGAAGTCGATGTTCAAGCCCACGGCCTCCATGTCGGCCGCAATCGCCTGGGAGAGCTCGTCGAACTTTGTCCAACGAGTGCCGTTGGCCAGGAACGAGATCTCCTCGCCCTGATAGCCGGAGTCGGCGATGATCTGGCGGGCCTGATCCGGGTCGTAGGCTCGGTCGGTGATGTTCGGGTTGTGGCCGAACACGCCCGAGCCGAAGATGTGGCAGTTGGCCTTGCCAGCCTGGCCCTGGTAGATGAACTCGATGTAGTCATCGGTGTTGAGGGCATGGGCGATGGCCACCCGCAACTCGGGATAGTCACCCAGCGGGCCCTCGTAGTTCTTCATGCGAAGGTACGGGTACTCGATGCCCTCGCCGCGCACGAACAGCTTGGGCATCTGAGCGGCCGAGTCGGCCGACAGGCCCACCGCGAGGTCCACGTCGCCGGCCTGCACGGCCACCACCCGGGACTGCTCGTCGGGCAGGAACACGAACTTCACGTCGTCGATCTGCGGCTCGGGGCCCCAGTAGTCGGTGTTGCGGGTGAGGGTGAGGGAGTCGCCCTGCACCCACTCGACGAACTTGTACGGACCGGTGCCCACTGCCTCGTTCTGGAGGCCGCCGGCGGCCACGCCGGGCTCGACCATCTGCACCATGTAGAGCCGGGCCGGCAGCACCGGATCAGGTCCATCGGTGTTGATGCGGATCGTGTAGTCGTCCACCACGTCCACGCTGGTGATCTTCTCGATCTGCTCCTTGAGGTCGGAGTCGGAATCCGGGCTTAGCACCCGCTCGATCGAGTACTTCGCCGCGGCCGCGTTGAACGGGGCACCGTTGTGGAACGTGATGCCCCTGCGCAGCTTGAGCTCCCAGGTGGTCTCATCGACCAGCCTCGGCAGCGACGCCGCCAGCCTCGGCACGAAGATCGACGGGTCGACGAGGTCGCGCTCGATGAGCCGCTCGTAGACGTTCTCCATGGTGCGGCGCATCTCGCCGTCCTGGAAGTGCGGATCGATCCTGCCGGGACCCTCGAGGATGGCGATGGTGATCGACTCCGGGGCCTCGGCCGCCATCATGGCCGCTTCTGCAGCCGCAGCCGCCTCCTCAGCCTCAGCCGCAGCCGCAGCCGCGTCGGCCTCAGCAGCCTCAGCCTCAGCCATGGCCGCAGCTTCGGCGGCCTCAGCCTCCTGGAGCTGCGCCTCGAGCGCGGCTAGCTCGTCGGCGCTGGCGGCGCCCTCGGCCTCAGCAGCCTCGAGGGCCGCCTGCGCCTCAGCGGCAGCGGCCGCAGCCGCGTCGGCCTCGGCCTGGGCCGCAGCCGCGTCGGTCTCGGCCTGGGCCGCCTCGGCCTCAGCGGCAGCCGCTTCGGCCTCTGCCGCCGCTAGAGCAGCGGCATCCGCCGCGCTGGTCTCCGGGGCGGCCGGTTCATCGTCGCCGCACGCGGCCGCGACCAGCGTGAAGACGAACAGGGCGGCGATCAGCCGCGGCATGAAGGTGAACTTCTTGAACATCTGGTGGTGTCCCCTCCAGTGGATCCGTTGGATATTGGCGACTGCAAGACATCTTTCGCAGCCGACCCCAGCAACGGTATACCGGATCAGGACAGCCCGCAAGTTGCCCGCAGAGCCCGATCCGCGTGTCCGCGACCACCCTCCCGGCGCCAGGCGAACGGGCCTCCGGCGCCGTGTTGTTGCCGCTGGGA
>LXNI01001383.1_pt1 | contig 21428 bp, 15 predicted proteins | sample 809091 | NCBI WGS metagenome assembly LXNI01 (sample SAMN04870527, study PRJNA318959) | sponge metagenome | biome: 01000161; feature: marine sponge reef; material: water | host: Sarcotragus foetidus | place: Greece: Milos, Mediterranean Sea | collected 2013-05-29 | depth 5-7 m | reverse complement strand
AGGTCCTTGTTGCCACTCATAAACGTGTTTAGGAAGGATTTCATAGGCGGTTTGTATTGGTCGAAGCAGAAGTGCAGAGCGAGGAATCGCAATATCAATTCTTCGTCACGCTTGCGAGTGCTTCGATTCCCGTATAGAGCCCTCCATGGCTCAAACTCGTTGAGTGTTAGGATTAAGTCATTAAACTTCCCCCCATGAATCGCGGAGCGGATTTCCTGAGGAGATAAGGGCGTAGAAGTTGTGTTGATACGTTCAAAAATGGAATACTGGCTCGAGCCGTCTTCGTCCGGAGCTTCTTGCTGGATTACCGAGGCATGGATAATGGAGTCATTGAGCCGTCGTCTGTCTTCATCAGGCAAATCGTCGTATGCCAATCCGTTGAATCTCGAATCCAGCGATTGCAACGAGAATGTGCGCTTCGAGTCCTTGAACTTTCCCTCAATATAGTATCGCAGCGACATCAGTCGTTGGTGACCATCAATAACGCGTAGTTTCTGTGAACCTTTCTCACGATATAAGAATATGCCAGGTACTGGCAGACCCATCAACAAAGACTCGATAAACCGCGACGCCTTGTTTTTAGACCAGACAAAGTCTCGCTGAAAATCTGGAATCTCTATATCGTTCCGAATCAGTCGCTTTACTATGCCCTCAACATCAAAGTCCGCACCGTAACCAGAAATTGTATACTGTTCTACTGGAACTACTTCGTCAGGGTAGTCGCCTTCTATCGGTACTTCTGATTCCGGACCTTCATTTATGACGTGTTCTGCAATCATTTCGCACCTCACTTGGCGAACTGCGCCATCAGTTTAGCAGATTTCTACTCGAATTTGCATACTTCCTACCACTCCACCCGCTCCACCACCCACTTGACGACCTCGCCCCAGCTGCCGCCCTCCTGCACATCCCAGGCGTGCATCAGCAGGGCGCGGTGCTGCGCGAAATAGGGCAGTTGGCTCACCCAACACTCGTCAATGCTGTGCTCGCTCAGATAGCCGCGCATGAAGGCTTGGCGGAACTTGCGCCGCTCGTCCGCCGGCTGATGCCACAACTCCAGCAGCGCGCGGCAGACATCCGCGATGTACCAGTGGTAATTAGGCTCGTCGAAGTCGATGGTGCGGGCGGTCGACCCATCCCAGATGACATTGCCGGGGCGGTAGTCGCCGTGGATGAGCCCGTAGTCCCGCAGCGGCAAGCCGGCCATATACTCGTTCAGCTCAGCGTAGACGCGCTGGATGTCGGCTGAGGCGCTGGCAACGGTCGGCGCGATATTGCGCCAGAATTGCTGCACTGCGGGAAACTCATAGGGGATTGCCGGGTCGGGCTGATAGCGGCGCGAGGCGGCGTGCAGCGCCCCCAGCGATTTGCCCCAGGCTTCGTATACCCTTCGGTCCAGCATAAACGCTTCCATGATCTGCCCGGGCGCTTCCTTTTGCGCCGCGGCGAAGTAGCCGCCATCGAGCAGCTCGATATATTCGCCGTTGACCGACGCTATCGGTTCGCCGACGGGCACATTTTCAGCGGCGAGAAAGCGCAGGAAGCGCATCACCTGGCGCGCTTGAGGCAGCGGGTGCAAGCAAGTATGGCAAATGCGCAAGTAGAAGCCGCGTCCTCCCGCTTCAAAGCGGAAGACGATATTGTAATCTTGCCCGATCCAGCGCAGCGAGGCCGGGTCGCCGCGCCATAGCTCGCGTACAAGCGCCGGAACGCGCCCCTGATCAAAACTGTCGCGCCTTAAATGCCAATCGGTGATCAAGTGACGTTCGCTTTCTAGGGCTCAGCCGAGAGCGCGCCACACAGTCGCGTAGGTCAAACAAGTGGATTCTTGATAAGGGGAAACTCGCGCCGGCTAGACCAGCTGGTATTCGTCTTCGCTGCAGACGCGCAGGGTGCCGGCCAGTTCATGCCCCAGAAAGTGCGTTTGCCCATCGACTTGAAGTTGCAGCGGGCCCTTGAAGGGCGCGCGCATCACCAGGCGGAAGCGCTTGCCGGGTTCCAGCCGCAGCTCGCTGAAATAGCGCAGCTTGTGGCCGTCGTGGGTGTGTACGCGGCTGATGACGTAATCCAGGCCGACATCTACTTCGGAGAGCGGGTAGTCGATCACGCGCGGCAGGAAGCCATCGGCATGCGGAATCGGCTCGCCATGCGGGCAACGTTTGGGATAGCCGGTCATTTCATCCATTTTGTCGACCAGGATATCGCTGACGACCAAACCCAAGTCGTCGGCGTCGTCATGCACTTCGTGCCAGCCAAAGCCCATCACATCGACCAGGAACCGCTCGACCAGACGATGACGCCGGATGTTGGCCAGCGCCTCGCGTTCACCGGCCTCGGTCAGGCGGATGCCGCGGTAGGGCTCGTGATCGAGGAAACCGGCATGCTTCAGGCGCTGCACCATTCGCGTAACGGCCGGCGCCGATACGTGCATCTCTTCCGCTAGCGAGGAGGTGGATACGTAATTGTCGTCCGGCTGATAATGGGCGATGCGGTAGGCTTCCGCCAGGTATTCTTGCATGGAGTCGGTCGCGGTCATGGGATCCTTTGTCTACCGCAACGGCAATTCAAACATCGCCCTTAACTATAAGCGAGAATCGCCGCCGGACGCAAGCGCCAAGATAACACAAGCCAGCCAATTGTCCTGCACAGATGGCGATGGCATGAAATTTGTCTTTCCAAGCACATGTGAATGTATGGCCGGCTCACTTAAGGGGAGAATCCCAAGGCGCCAAGCAGCGCATCCAGCTGCCGCAGCAAGTCGGCCGGCGCGCGCTCATTGAGCAGCGTGTAATCGGCCATGGCGATAGGCCCGCCTTTCTCCAGGCGCTCGATTTCCAGCATATCGCGTTCGCGCGCTTCGCTCGGCGTCAGCGGACGATCGCTGCGGTCAGCCAACCGTTGATAGCGCAGATGGCGCGGCGCCGTTATCGCCACCAGCACCAGCGGCGCGCCCAGTTTTTCATTGAGTAACTTGTATTCGCTGAAGCTGTAGAGGCCGTCGATGACGATGTGGCTGCGCGCCTGCAAGGCCTGCTGCAAGCGCGGCAGGGAGATCGCCGCCATCGCCGCCATGCCGTGCGTTTGACGCAGCTCCTCCCGCACGACGCGCTCGTTCTGCGGATTGACCGCCAAGCCGCGCCGCCGGACCTCATCCACGACCACGCCCCCAAAGCGCAGCGAGAAGTAGCCTTGCGCTTGAAGATGATCGGCGCAGACCGTCTTGCCGGCGCCGGGCATACCCACCAGAGCCAGCGCTCCCTGTCCTGCCTTTGCTTCGCCCATGTAACTCGCTCGTTTTGATTGCCAAGCCGCGTGAGATTATACTGCCTGCGCCGCCCGTCCAATAGCTTGGATCGCCGGGGAGACCTGGCCGATGACGTACTGTACATGAAGTGAGGACCCGATCAAGGAGCGTACAAATGACGACCTGTAAGAGTTGCCAACTAATACGCCGGCGGGACGGTGGCGCTGCGCCGCCTTGGGACAGCATCTATCGCAGCGAGCGCTGGGATGTAGCTCATGCTTACAATACTTCGTATTTGGGCTGGCTGGTGCTGATCGCGCGCCGGCACATTGAGGCGCTGGACGAGATGACGCCCGCCGAAGCGACCGAGCTCGGCGCGCTGCTGCGAGTGGTCTCGCTGGCCTTGAAGCGGCAGACCGGCTGTCAAAAGACCTACATCTTGCAATTCGCCGAATCCGCCGAGCATCCGCACGCGCATTTTCACATTGTGCCGCGCTTTGCCAACCAAGCGCCGGAAGACCTCGCTTATAGGGTTATGCGCCGCCTTGGTGTACCCTTGTCGCAGCGCTGCGACGAAGCGGAAATGAATCAGCTTGCGCTGGCGATCCGCCATCAGCTCGAAACGATGAGACGGTGACAGTTCAGGCCCGGCGCAAGTTAGAGGCGGCGAGAATGATTGAGCGCGAGCACAAGTTTGAGGGCGCGGATGGACTGCCGATCTTCTATCGTGAGTGGCTGCCGGGCGCCGGGGAGCCACGCGGCATCGTTTACATCCTGCACGGATTGAGCGAGCATAGCGGCCGCTATCGCCACCTGGCCGAAGCTCTCACCGGCAGCGGCTTTGTCTGTATCGGCATCGATCAGCGCGGGCACGGCAAAAGCGGCGGCCTGCGCGGCTTCATGCCGGCGCCTCAAATGGCTGTCGCTGACTTCGGCGAGCTCCACCACATCGTTCGCTTGACACGCCCGGACGTACCAGCCTTCGCATTTTGTCATAGCATGGGCTCGTTAATCGGCTTGGATTTCGTCTTGCGCCATCCCGGTCAATTGCAGGGGCTGGTCACCTGCGGTACGCCTTTACATGGCGAATTCGCTCGGCCGGCTTGGCTGATCGCCTTGTGCTTGAGGGCCGCCCCCTACCTGCCCAAACTGCGCCTGTCTCCGCCGGGCGCGCCCAGCGCGCTCTCGGCCGACGCCGATATGCTGCGCGAATGGATGGCCGACCCGCTGGTAGACCGCGGCATGTGGCGCGTCGGCACCACCGCCGCGCTCATTAGCCTGTGTCGCGACATTTGCCGCGACGCCCCGGCTATTGAGGTCCCCCTTCTGATCATGCACGGCACAGCCGATCGCCTGGTTCCCGCCACCGGTTCGGAGTTTCTGGCGGACGCCGTCAGGTCAGACGATGTCACGCTCAAGCTATACCCGGGCCTGCGCCACGAATTGGTCAACGAAGTGGAGCGCGACGAAATCATCGGCGACATTCGCGACTGGCTGGCGCAGCGCCTGTAGCGCCCGTTTGCCCGGAATAGCGCCCTCTGGTATCTTAGTAATGGGTTCGTCATACGCCCGTCGCCCACTCCGCTGATCCCGCGCGACGCACTCGCTTTGCGACCCAAGGCCTAAGGCAGATCATGCCGGTCAAGCTGCATGTCGACAATATCTCCCTGAGTTTCGGCGGCATAAAGGCATTGCAGGATGTCTCATTCAAGATTGGCGCTGGCGAGATCTTCGCAGTCATCGGCCCCAACGGCGCTGGCAAGACCAGCTTAATCAACAGCATCAACGGCTTCTACACGCCGCAACAGGGACGCATCATCTTTGACGAGCGCGATATCAGCCACCTGCCGCCCTACGAACGCGCCAAACTGGGCATCTCACGCACTTTCCAAAATATCGCGCTTTATACCAACGCCACGGTTCTGGACAATTTAATGGCGGCGCGGCATATCCACATGAAAACCAACATGCTGACCGGCGCGCTGTTTTGGGGTCCGGCTCAGCGTGAAGAAATCGCCCACCGCCAACGCGTGGAGGAGATTATCGATTTCCTCGAATTGGAGCATATTCGCAAGTCGATAGTGGGCACATTGAGTTACGGCTTGCGCAAACGGGTGGAGCTGGGACGAGCCCTGGCGCTGGAGCCGAGCCTGCTGCTGCTGGATGAGCCGATGGCGGGCATGAACATCGAAGAGAAGGAGGACATGGCTCGTTTCATCCTCGATATACATGAGCTGCAAGGCATGACGATTATGCTGATCGAGCACGATATCAGCCTGGTCATGGACATTTCGCATCACATCGCTGTGATCGACTTCGGCGTAAAGATCGGCGAAGGCACGCCCGACCAGATCAGCAACGACGAAGCAGTCATCGACGCCTACCTCGGTGAAGGGGAGCACTAAAATGGCCGTCGCCGCCCAGCACAGCATCCCCTACCGCGAAGCAAGTCCCGGAACAGTTTTTACTTCCAGATTGAAGCATCGCATCACGCCGGCGCCGCCCGACCAGGATACGCTGTCGAAAGGCTTTCTGCGCCGCGTCAGCGAATTGGGCGATTCGGTTGCGCAGCGCAAAAAACGCTACGGCATCTGGCAGGAGTACAGCTGGAAGGCCGTCTACGAAGAAGTGGTCAACCTGGCCATGGGGCTGGACAAGCTGGGCCTCCAAGCCGGCGACACGCTGCTGATCATCGGCGAGAATGATCCGGAAATGTACTGGGCGCAGATGGCCGCCCACGCCCTGCATTGCAAGACCTGCTGCGTCTTCAGCGATGCCAGCCCGCAAGATATCCACTACGTCATCAACTCAACCGACGCCGCGTTCGTTTTTGCGCACGATCAAGAGCAAGTCGACAAAATGCTCGAATTGAAAGACGGGAATCCGCAGATTCTGCGCGTCGTCTACTGGGACGAACGCGGCATGTGGGGCTATGACGACCCCTGGCTGATGAGCCTGCGCGAACTGCAGACCATCGGAGCGGCGCATCGCCTGGACCTGCCGGACAAATTCGACCGGATGGCGCGCGCGACCCAGCCGATGGATACCATCATCCTGAGCATGACCTCGGGCACAACCGACCTGCCCAAGTTCGCCGAGGTGACGCATTTTCAGCTGGTCTACGGGCACGCCCTGAACGACCGTTACGTCGACTCGCGGCAGTCGGACAATTGGCTGTCTTTCAGCCCCATGGCCTGGCTGGCCGAGCAGGCTTTTGGCTTCGCCACGCATTTACTGAATGGCGTACAGGTGAACTTCCCGGAAGGGCCGGAAACGGTGCCGACCGATATGCGCGAGATTGCGCCGGCCGGCCTGCTCTTCCCCAGCCGCATCTGGGAGAACCTGGCGCGCGTCGTGCAATTCCGCATCAACGACAGCAGTCTGATAAATCGCCTTCTCTTTCGCGTCTTCATGCCCATCGCTTACCGCGAGATTGATCTGGAAGACGAGCACCTGGCGATTCCGCCGCATTTGCGTTTTCTGCGTTGGCTGGGGGAGTATGCCATTTTTGAGCCACTGCGCGACAAACTCGGCCTGACGAAGGCGCGCAACGTGCTCACAGCGGGCGCCATGTTGAGCTCGGATATCATTCGCTTCTTCCGCGCCATCGGCATCGAGTTGCGGCAATTCTACGGCTCGACCGAAACCTTCGGTACGGTGCACCTGCGCGGCGATGTGCGCTTCGAAACGGTCGGTGTGATCGTCCCCGGCGTGGAGATCAAGATCGCCGCGAACCAGGAGATCCTGATCCGCACCGAGGCGCGCTTCAAGGGCTACTACAAGCAGCCCGACAAAACCGGCGAGGCGCTGGACGTCGAGGGCTGGTACTACACCGGTGATGCCGGGCACATGGATGAAAAGACCGGGCACTTGATTTACCTCGAGCGCGTCAAGGATTTAATCGAGCTTTCGACCGGCGAAAAGTTCAGCCCGCAGTATATTGAGGGCCGCAGCAAATTCAGTCCCTACGTGCAGGACATGATGACTATCGGCGGCATAGACATGGAATTTGTCTCGGCGATCATTGTCATCGACTTTCAGAATGTCTCGCGCTGGGCGGAGAAGAATGGCATCGCGTTTACGACTTACGTTGATCTGTCGCAGCGGGACGAAGTATACGAAATCATCCGGCGGGAGCTGCGCGCCGTCAACGAGTCCCTGCCGACGTATTCGCAAGTCAAGCGTTTCGTGATTATGCACAAGGAATTCGACGCCGATGAAGCGGAACTGACGCGGACGAGAAAGCTGCGGCGCGGCGCTCTGCAAGAGAAGTATCACGATCTGCTGGAGGCTATCTACGGCGGCAAGCGCGAGGTGCACGTCAGCGCGGAAGTGAAATACCGCGACGGCAGGACGGGGACAGTTGAGACGGAGCTGAGAGTGGCGGATGTATAAGTTAGCCACAGAGGCACAGATGTAGTAACGAGAATGTAATGAGAATGCCTAATTCGCCGCTTTTCTACCCCATCCCCGGCCCTTCCCCGAATCATCAGGGAAGGGTGACTCGCTGTTTTCATTGGAAAATCCAGCGAAATTCGCATCACTTAGTTTGTTCTACTGAGGTTTGAACGTGCGTGCAATCGGCTCGACCGCAGACACGACGAGTTGTAGGGGCGACTCGGTGAGTCGCCCACAATAGGCATTTAAAGTACATTACGAGGACACCACCGGTGATGGATTTCATCCACAAAAATAAACGGCAACTGACCTGGGCGCTTTACGCGGTCACGGCCTTGGCGCTCGTTCTCATCATCGGCGACCAGCTGGCGGGCAAAAAAGCGGCGCGCATCGTGCAGACGCTGATCTCGGGTGTGTTGGTCGGCGGCGTCTACGGCTTGGTGGCCCTGGGCATCGTCGTCATCAACAAGGCATCGGGCGTCTTCAATTTCGCGCACGGCTGGATGATGGTGGTCGGCGGCATGGTCTTCTGGAGCTTCTTCACGGTGAGCGAGATCTCGATCATCGGCGCTGGCTTGCTCTCTGCCGCGACCATGCTGATGATGATGTCAACCGTGAGCTGGCGCGACCTGCGGGCGGCGCGCAACATCAGAATTACGGTCGCCGGCAGCGTGATTCTGACCCTGCTGATGACGGTGGGCGGCGCGGAGTTGCGCTGGCTGCACGCGCTGACCGGCACCTTCGCCGGCGCCATTCTGACCGGGCTGGCGGTGGAACGCTTCACAATCCGACCGCTGATCGGGCAGCCGCTTTTCACGGCCGTGCTCATGACCCTGGCAGTGGCGGAAGTGCTGCATGGCGTCACGCAGATCGTCTGGGGCACAGTCGAGCTGAATCTGCCGGTCTTCGTCGATCCGCAGACCAACAGCCGCTTCAAGCCGATTCGCCTGGATGCCTTCAAGGAAGCGCTGGACGGCATCGCGATCGTCCGCGTCGAGCTGGTGATCGCCTTCGCGCTAGCCATCGTCGCCTTCGTCGGCTTCCTGCTCTTCTTCCGCTATACCAGCGTCGGACTGGCGATGCGCGCGACTTCGGAAGACCAACAACTGGCGCAGTCGGTCGGCTTGCGCGTCCGCGTGATTCTGGCGATCACCTGGGCTGTCGCCGCATTTTTGGCCAGCATTGCCGGCGTCTTGCAAGGGGGCGCTGTCGGCCTGTCGCTGAATATCAGCTTCGTGGCGCTGCGGGTATTTCCCGCGGTGCTGCTGGGCGGGCTGGAGTCCATCAGCGGCGCATTGGTGGGCGGCATCATCATCGGCATCGTGGAGCAATTTGGCACGCTGATTAACTCATCGGAACAGATGGGCACGAATCTGGCGCCTTATGTCGTCTTGATGGTCGTCCTGGTCATCCGCCCGGACGGCTTATTCGGCGAAAAACGCATCGAGCGCATCTAGGGCCCGGCTAGCAGGAGCGTTTATGGCGAATATCAATCCGGCGGGCGTATTTGACACGACATACCATGAGGATATGTCTATCGACCGCACCTGGCGCGACAAGCTGTGGAAGAACGCGGCCTTCGTATTGCTGCTGCTGATTCCGCTCGCGTCGGCGTCGGGCCCGCTGGAGTTGGGCTGGATCAGCGACCAATACGTCAGTCTGATCGCGCGCGTCGCCATCTTCGTCATCGCGGTGCAGGGCTTGAACATCCTGGTCGGTTACACCGGTCAGATTTCGCTGGGGCACGCGGCCTTTATGGCGGTCGGCGCTTACGGCTCGGCCATTATGGCGCGGGAATTGGGCTTCAGCTTCTGGATGGCCCTGCCGGCCAGCGCCCTGCTGACGGGTTTGGTCGGCTTGCTGTTCGGGCTGCCGTCCTTGCGCGTCAAAGGCTTCTACCTGGCCATGGCGACCTTGGCGGCGCAGTTTATCATCCCCTGGGTGCTGCGTTATCCGCTGGAGGACTTCACCGGCGGCACACGACCCTTAAACGTGCCGGCGCCGATAATCGGACCCTTTGCTGCTTACGCCGATGATACCCTGATCGATGATACGCCGCTAAGTTTCGAAGCCGGCGCGCCCTACTTTGTCGATGTGATCACGCTCGAATTGCGAGACCTGACAGGCAACCGTCCTAATGTCGTATTGCGAAATCCAACAGGTGATGTGATACCGGCTGGCGATATCAATATGACTGTCACCACAGATGCGGAAGATCGCATCACAGGATTCTCCTACATCGCTACCAAAGCCGGCGAGTATCGAGTTGAGGTGGACACCGACGAGAACACCGGAATGTTCAACGCCCTGATCCGCCGTAGCAAAGCGCTGAGCTTCGCCAGCGACACAGCCATGTATTACATCATCGTGCCCTTGTCGGTGCTGCTGATGTTCCTGGCGCGCAATATCATCCGCACGCGAACCGGCCGCGCCTTCATTTCCGTGCGTGATAACGACCTGGCCGCGGAACTGCTGGGCATCAATGTATTCACCTACAAATTGCGCGCTTTTTTCTTGAGCGCCGTCTACGCCGGGATCGCAGGCTGCCTGCTGGCTTACGAGCGTAACAGTCTGTCGCTCAACGCCTTTGAGTTGGACACATCGATCGAGATGCTGGCGATGTTGATAATCGGCGGCGCGGGCTACCCGCTAGGCGCGCTCTTCGGCGTCACCTTTATTCGCGTATTGCAGGAAGCCTTTATTCCCTTCTTGCGCCCCTGGCTGTCGGATTGGCTGCCGCAACTCTTCCCCTTCGTCGATGCGGTGAACATCACCAGCGCCATCAACCCGATTGTGTTCGGCGGCGCGCTGATCATATTCCTGGTGCTGGAGCCGCGCGGCATCGCCCACCGCTGGGAAGTGTTCAAGGTGGCTTGGAAGATCCGTCCCTATGCCTATTAGTTGGCCGAGCCAAGTTGATAAAAGCGGCGCTTTAGCATAAGCTAAGTGAAGTAAGCACTATCGCTATGTACAAGAATGTTGAACGAAATCGGATAGAGGAGCAAATACCATGAAGAGGTTATCTGCCTTGCTTGTCCTCCTGTTGCTGATCGGCAGCGCGCTGCCGAGCCTGGCGCAGGAAATGCTGGACTACCCTTCGGACTTGACCGAGTGCGAAGTTGATTTGACCGGTGAGACGATCAACATCTTTCACTTCGGCGATTTGAGCGGGCCCTTCGCCTTCATCACGCAGCCCATCGTATCCGCCCTAACCGACGCCGTGAGTTACTGGAACGGTCGCGGCGGCGTCTGTGGCGCCCAATTGGAGCAAGTTTACGAAGACACCGGCGGCAATCGCGAAGCCGCGCAGAGCGCCTACGACCGCTTCACAGGCAACTATGGCGACGAACTGGATCTCTTGCTGCTCTACAGCTCGGATGATGGCGAGCTGCTGCGCGAGCAATTGGCGGCTGACGAAATCGTCTCCTTCATTTCCGCCGGTTCCATTGAGAGCCTCTACGGCGAAGACGGTCAGACGCCGGGTTGGCTCTATGCCAGCAATCCGCTCTACATCAACCAATTCGGCTCCTTCTGCCAATTTGTCGCCGCCAGCCCGGAGACTTTCTCCGATCCGGTGATTGGCTTCGTCACCTGGCCCAACGCATTTGGCCGGGCGGGCACCGAGCCGGCGGCCCGGGAGTATTGCGCCAGCCTGGGCGTTCAAGTCCTGGAAGAACCACAGTTCTTCTTGCCTACCGATTCCGATATCTTGACGCAGGTACAGAATGCTATCGACGGCGGCGCCAATATCATCTACACCAATACCTTGGCGACTGGGCCGGCCTTGATCGCTGGCACCCTGGTCGACCTGGGCATGGAAGACGATATCAAGCTGGCCGGCGTCAATTGGGTGATGGACACCAGCGTGGGCATCCTTGGGCAGCGTGTGCTGAAGCCCAATGGCTTGCCGTCGGTGGATGGCATGTTTGGTTCGATGCCCTTCCTCTGGTGGACGGAGACCAGCAGCTCAGCCATACAGTTCATCACACAACAGTTTGCGATCAACGAACGCTCGGCAACTGAGCAGAATATCGCTTATCTGTTGACCTGGGCGTCGGCCGACAGCATCATCGAAACCTATATCCGCACGATCAACTCGGTCGGTAGCTTGCAGGCAGTTACAGGCGCGGACATACGCGCAACGGTCGAAAGCATGGACTACCAGGTAATGGGCGGCTTGATGCGTTTCCACTACGAAGATGGCATGCGCGACGCGACTGAAAATCGTATTGCAGTGCTCAAGTACGCGAACGCTGACTTCTCGGGTTTTGCAACTGGCCCTGAAGATGCGATGTTCGTTGACGTTGGTGGCAATATGGCCTACGTTCCCGTCGTACATGCTCTGACCGACTTCATGCCGGTTCCTCAGCTGCGCGGATAGCTAATCGTAGACACTGCTCCCTCTCCAGTACGCGGGAGGGAGCGCCTGTAAATCTGAGTTTAGCCACGTTTCAATTGTGAGACTGCGCCAATGTCCTTGGCAAAAGCGAAAAACGCCTCAGAGTCTACCACCACGCAGACCTTATCCGTCAACAATATCGAGGTGGTATATAACAGCGTCATTCTGGTGCTGCGCGGCATCTCGCTCGAAGTGGAACCCGGCAAAGTGGTGTCGCTGCTGGGCCCAAACGGCGCCGGCAAGTCGACCACGCTGAAGGCGATCAGCGGCTTGCTGAAGGCCGAATTGGGCGAAGTGACCCGCGGCCAGATTCATTGGGGCGAGCAGCGGCTGGATAGCTTGAGCGCCGAAGACGTTGTGCGCATGGGATTGGTGCAGGTCATTGAGGGACGGCTGCTGTTCCGCCATCTGACCGTAGAAGAGAATCTGCGCGTTGGCGGCATGGTCTATGCCGGCGGCCGGCACATTCGCGACGATTTGGAGCGCGTCTATCATTACTTTCCGGCGCTGGCCAAGCTGTCCCGACGCGTCAGCGGTTATCTTTCCGGCGGCGAAGGGCAGATGCTGGTCATCGGCCGAGCCATGATGGCGCATCCGCAGATTCTGATGTTGGACGAGCCATCCTTGGGCCTGGCGCCCATGCTGGTGCACGAGATATTCGACATCATCCGTGACATCAATCGTCAGGAAGGCATGTCGGTCTTGATCGTCGAGCAAAACGCGCGCGCCGCGCTAGAGCTGGCGGATTACGCCTACGTCATGGAAGACGGCCGCATCGTCCTGGATGGGCCGGCCGAGCAAATGCGCGAAAACGAGGACATCAAAGAGTTCTACCTGGGGCTCAACCAGGCCGGCGGACGCAAGAATTATCGCGACGTCAAGCACTACAAGCGCCGAAAGCGCTGGTTGGGCTAGCCTGTGCCGGGGGTCTGCCGCCCTCGTCTCTCAACTGCTGACTAACGAATCTGGAGAAGACTCGTGACTGATTTCGATGCGCGAATCAGCGACCTGGTCAAATACGCCTACGAACATGCGCCGGCGATACGTACCTTGCTGGACGAGGCCGGGGTCGCGCCCTCCCAGATTAACGGCGCTGACGATCTCGCCAGCATCCCGGTCTTAAACAAAGACTCGCTGGTGGAGATCCACCGCGAGAATCCGCCCTTTGGCGGTTTCCTTACGATAGACCCGGACGATTTGCCGCGGATCTACATCTCGCCGGGGCCGATATATGACCCGCAGCCGTCGCTGGATGATCCGCAGGCACAGTTGGCGCCCTTCCGCTATATCGGAATCGGCCGCGGCGACCGCGTGCTCAACACCTTCATGTACCACTTGACGCCCGCCGGTATTTTGCTGGACGAAGCGATCCGCGCTTGCGGCGGGACTGTGATCCCGACTGGTCCGGGCAACACTGACTTGCAGATCATGATGATGATGGCCCTGGGCGCGACCGGCTTTGTCGGCCAGCCGAGCTATCTGATGACGCTGCTGGACAAGGCGGCGGAGATGGGCCTGGGCGCCGGCGCGCTGCCGCTGAAGAAGGCGCTGTTTTCAGCCGAACCCTATACCGAGAGCCAGCGCGAACGCTTCGAGGGCGAGTTTGGCATGAGGACCACCTCGGCCTACGGCACGGCTGACCTGGGTTTTATCGGCTACACCAGAGCGGACGTGCAAGGCTTTTGCATCATGCCGAGCATTTATTTGCAGATCTGCGACCCGGAGACGGGCGCGCCGCTGCCCGCGGGCGAAACCGGCGAAATAGTCGCCACCACACTCAACAAATCTTATCCGCTGATCCGCTTTGGCACGGGCGACCTGGGCGCGCTGGCCCCACAGCCGGCTCCGCCATGCGAGGGACAGCAACTGCTGGGCTTATTCGGGCGCAGCGGCGACGCCATCAAAGTACGGGGCATGTTTCTGCATCCCAATCAGCTGCAATATGCCGTGATGCAATTCCCGGGAATCAAGGCGATCCAGGTAGTCGTCACGCGAGCGGAAAACCGCGATGCGGTCACGGTGAATCTGGAGTTGCATGAGGGGGCGTCTTCCGCTGGCCTGGCCGAGAAACTCAGCGCCCTGGCGCAGCAAGCCGCGCGCCTGAGAATTGACGCGGTGAACTTTGTCGACGCCGGCAGCATTGACCCGAGCGCGCGCACGATCATCGATGAGCGTGAGTGGGACTAAGTCGCCACATTCAGCGTAATGCGCCGTCCAAGCTGGGTTCGGAGCCCGCCCTACTCGTCGCCTGAATCGTCCTCTTCACCCGGCTCGTCTTCGTCAGCGTCTTCTTGCTCGGCTTCGAATTCCTCCTCCGATTCTACGCCGACTACCTTGAGCGTGAAGGTCTGCGCCTCGCTGGTGTTCTTGACTCTCACTTCAAATATAAACACACCCGATTGCTCGCCGACCGCCAGATCAGTCCAGGCGGAGCTGCGGGTGTCGTCATCGGCGTCGTCGTTTTCGCCCAAGAGCTGCTGGCCCTCTCGATCGTAAATACCCAGCACGGTATCCACGCTGTCGTCTTCGCCGGCCAGGAATACGCTGACCGTTCGGTTGGCTGGCAGCGTGACGCGGTAACGCACGCGCTGATCCGGCCCCACCGCGCCGTTGGCTTGCACTTCCGTGCTGCCGATGCCCAGCGACAATTCCCCGCCGTCGATGAGCTCGCCCAGGATGAGGTCGGTCAAGTAGTTTTCGGCGGCCTCAAGCAAGTGATCGCCTTCGCTGGTCAGGCTCTCCAAGGTGACGGGAACCACGACCGTCGGCGCGACGCCCTGGGCTTCGATGTGGATCTCCTGGTCCGCGTTTAGCCCGCGCGTGACCGTGTAACGTATGTCCAGGTCGTCGGGCATTAGCATGTCGTCCACAGCGCCGCCCAAGCCGCCGGTCGGGTAGTGGCCGACGATGGCGGCCCGATCGGCGATGGTCAGGTTGTACGAGAAGAACTCGCAGGCGCTGAAGCAACCCGGCGCGATGATCACGGCGAGTTCGCCATCATAACGCAAGTCTTCCTCGGGCAAACAAAAGCGGTCTTCGGAGCGCGGGTCGAGGTAAAATTCGCCGGTCGCCTCGTTGTAGGAGCTGGTATAACCCAGGACATGCTCTTCCTGGTAGAAATAAGCGCCGAGTTGATCGGCCAGGTAGCCGCTGCCGCCGCCGTTGTGGCGCATGTCGATGATGATGCCCGGGACGTCTTCTTCGATGAATTTCTCCAGCATGCGCTCCCACAGCTGCACCGTCAGCCGTTCGTTATCGCTGAAAGAATGGATTTCAACATAGCCGTAGCCGCTGGGCAGAATCTCGAATTCAACCGGCAGCGCTGTGTCTTCCACGCCGGAAAAGAAGGATGAATTGGTAAAGCTCGCGCGCTCGCTAATGGTGGCAAGCGTTACCGACTGCTCTTCTTCTCCCTCTGGATTGCGGAAGGTGATATCGACGTCAGTACCGAGCGGAAATCGCGTGATGTAACGCAGCTGCTGCAGGCGCAAGGTGTGCTCGGTGCTGAGCGCTTGATGCGCCCAGATAAATTCGCGCTCCATGGCCTCCTGGACTGTGCCGCCATCCCAGGCCAGAATCTCCGCGCCCAGCTCAATGCCGGCGTTGGCGGCGGGGCTACCGTCCAGCAGAAAGCTGACGACAATGCGCCCGTCATCCAGCTCCGAGAGGGAAACTCCCAGGCCGCCATCAGTCTCTTCGCGGAAAAGATCGCCAAGCGGCGTCAAGGGCATACCCACGTGCCCATCGGGAATCTCCCACAAAAAGTCGCGCATGGCCAGCGCATAGGCATCCGTATCTTCCGCCGCTTCAGCTTCGGCAAAGCGTGGCGCATACGTGGCTTCCAGCGCATCCCAATCCAGCTCGTAGAGGTCGCTAAAGGCGTATTCCCGCCGGAAAAGATCAACCATTGCCGTGAAGGCTTCGCTATACGAAAGCGCGGAGAAATCGTTGATGGCGGCAGTCTCCGGCTCATGCAAATCCAGTATCTGGCGAGCGGCGCGATCGAAGACGAAGGGGTCTTCGTCCAGATCCACCACCGAGTAGCCTTGCGGCACAGTGACAATCGGATCGTCGGATGTAAACAGCAAGCCGTCAGCGCCAAAGCCGGAGGGAAATCCCTGCCCGGGTTCAGGCGCGTAGATGATGAATTTTCCTCCGATGACTTCCCAGCGAGTTTCGGGATCAATGCTGGCGCGAGTGGAGGCATAACCCGTCGACCAGCCGCCGCCGTGCTGATCGCATTTCTCCAGCAAGGGACCGCCAAAGAGATTGGTCCAGTACGCCACAGCGAAGACTATAACCCCGATGTCGTCGTCGCCGTTATTGTCTACATCGCGCAAGCTGCCCGCCGGCGCCAGGGGCAGCGACAAACTGTAAGAAAAGGGCGAGGTGAAGAAGTCGGATGTGATCTGTCCCGGCACTTGTGATTCCAGCGGAATGATGAAGTACTGATTGCGGTCCACGAAGCCCGTCTGCTCTTCCAGGATTATCAGCGGTTCGGCCACGCCGCTGGTGAAAAAGGCATTGGTATAGTGGAGATTGCCGCTAATGCTGACCGGCCCGCCATCATCGTTTACGATCAGCGCCGCGCCGGCATTTATCGCGTTGGCGGTTGGCGTATCGTCTTCATCTTTTTCGCCAATCGCGAGTGAGGACAAGGCCGATAGCAGCAGCAGACTAATGACAGCGATACGCGACAGCAGTTTGCGTTGCATACAAGGTACTCCAAGGTATAGGCGCGCGAGACCGTCAAGACGGCTACCTAGTAGGATACGGGAGACCATCAACTGGGGCAAGGCGGTATGCCGGGCGCAGGTCACGCTGACCAGCTTGAAATCGGGTCGATAGATGAGCTCAGTCGACGGTAAACCGGAGCAGCTCGAGGTCGCGATCAAAGCGCCGCTGCTCGGCGACGACCGTGCCGCTTTGGCTGGCTTTGCTGACGAAGTCGTAGACGATTAATTTGACCACGTAGTCGCCGGCGTCCAGCTCGGTAATGTCAAAGGCAAAGTGGTCCAAGGGCTCGCCCGAGATCACGGCGTCGAGCCAAAGTACTTTGTCGTTTTCGGCGTCGAACACTTGCAGCGACAAAGAGTAATCCTTGCCGATCGTCCGCCCCCACCAGAAGTAAAAGTCCAGCGACTCGCTTGACCGCTCTGCTTCATAATTAGCCAGCTGCGTGCCGCCATCATAGTCAACGGCGAAGGGGTTCGTATTTGTGATCAACTCGCAGGGGAAGGCGCGATGCAGGACATACTCAATGATGCTCTCCGGCTCGTCCAGGTAACGCTTGCAAAGCGCAAAGCGCTCGGCCAGCCAATCAGTGTACAGGGGCATTGAGCTTAAGTCGGTCTGCTGCGGATTGTAGATCAGCCAGATGCCGTTGGCGTTGGCGGTGATGGCGTCCAATGTAGCGTAAGTTGTGAACCCGCTCTGGATTACCGCTTCGTTGTCGTCACCCATGGAAATATGCACAATGTGCGCCCAGCGCGTCAGTACTTTTCGGTAATAATCGAGCGTCTTTCTTACCGTTATTCGCGCCTCAGGATGCACGCTCAGGATCAGTTCATTGTAGCCCGGCAAGCTGTCCGCTTCGTAAACGAAGTCTTGATAGCGCGGGATTTTATCCAGGTTTTGGATGCGCGCGCCGGTTGCGACGAGCAGGTCTTCCGAACGGTAAAAGACAGCAAAGGCGGCGATCCACAATGCCGCCAAGGGCAGCCGCAAGATTTTCCAACCAGGCAGCAGCCGCAAACCTATGGCCAGGGCACAACAGAAGGGCACGACAAAAACGCTCATATAGCGCATCTGCCATTCGCTGAATATGGCCGCCAGCTCGTTCGACAGCAGAATAAGCAGCAAGGTAACGACAGCGACAAAGACCAGGAACAATTCACCGGGTTTCAGCCGCCGATATCTTACGGCAGCCGCGCCGAGGGCGAGCGGGGGTATGAAAATGAGACCATTCGAAAAAATGCGCAAGATATGCAAAAGCGAGCCCAGCAGAGGCAGGCGCGTGTCGGCGACGTCGGGCCGCCCGGGAAAGCCCAGGATGGCGACCGGCAGCCAAGGCAGGAATAATAAACCGGCCGCGACCATCAGCAGCGCCACCTTCAGCCAGCGGCGGTTTTTCTTCGCGACGACCAGATGATAGAGGCCAAGCGCCGCCAACAGCATGATGCCGAAGTAATGGATGTAAAGCATCGCTGCCGCCGACAAAAATAAGGTTATCCAAGCTATACGCGAAGGCGCCCGCCCGGGCTGAATTACGCGCGCGTAGGACCAGAGTAGCCAGCCCGACGTCATCGGCAGCAGGGTATACATTCTTGCCAAGTGGCTGTAGTAAAGAATATAGGCGAGGAAAACTGCAATGAAGAAGGCCGCGAGACCTAGCTCTTGATCTCCCGCAGAAGCGGCCAGACGATAGGTGACCGCCAAAGCAAGCAGTCCAAAATACACCGACAGCAGACGAAGCGCGAAGAGCTCAGAACCGGCCAGCGTCCGCCAGACATTGAGCAACACAAAATAGGCTGGCCCGTGCTGCGCGCTTTCAGCGATGACGTCTTCCACTGTCTGGCGCAAGCTGTACGGGACGCCGGTGGCGCTATCCAGAATGCGATTCCAGGAGTTGTACTCGTCGTTGCCAATGGGAAAGCGCGTCAAGTTTGAGACAGCGGCCGCATAAAACATCAAAAGGCAAATGACCACTATCGCTAGCGCGACACATTTTCGGTCAAGCGTTCTCATGCCTTATCTCTCGACTACAAATCTGTGTAGCTCAACAGCGCGTTCAAAAGATCGGCTCTCGCTGACAACGGTTCCCGATTGGGTGGCTCCGGTTTGACGATCATAAACAATGAGATCAACAGAGTAGGCGCCGGCCGGCAAGCTCGAAATATCAAGCGCGCGCGCGTCAACGGGGTCGCCGCTGATGACGGCATCGAGCTGCTGGGCCTTTTCCCCGCGATCGTCAAAGACTTGCAGCGAGTAGGCGTACACCTCCTCATCGCTTTGCAGCCACCACAGGTATACAGCAAGCTGGTCCGGCTTCTGCGCGAGCTCCGCGCCGCCCAGCCAAACGCCATTATCGTATATAATCTCGAATCCCCGCCCGTCCGCGATCAAGCTGCACGGTATGGGAATCTTGACGAAGTAATCGATGACGCTTCGCTCAGTGTCAATGAAGCGACGACAGATCTGAAAGTGTTGCGTAAACCAATTCCGGTAGACCTCGAGCGAGTTCAAGTCCGTCTGCTGCGGATTATGAATCACCCAAATGCTATTGCTATTGTCGACAATGGCATCCAACGCAGCATAGGTCGATAGTCCGCTTTGAATTACCAGATTGCCCGAGGCGTCATAAGTGATATGCGCGACATGCGCCCAATCTGAAAGCACCCAGCGGTAGTATGCCAAGACCTTATAGTCGTCGACCATCGTATCCGGATGAAAACTTAATATGAGCGCATTCCGGCTGGGCAAGCTCTCGGCTTTGTAACGAAAGTCCTGATAAGATGGAACGGCGTCGCTATTCTGGTATTTTCGATTGGTAAAAACATTCAGTTCATCAGATCCGGCATAGACAAAGCAGCCCAGTATCCACAGGCCCACAAGCGCCGGGATGGCGAATTTGCGCGCAGGCAGCAGGGTCAGCCCTATGGCAATAGAGCAGACCAGCGGAACGGCGAGGATAATCGTGTAACGCAGGCGTCTGGCAGCCAATACCGGCGTGAATTCGTTGAGAACGATTATCATCAGTAGAATGGAAATCGCGAGGAAGAGCAGATACCGCTGCGATGAGTTTAGCAGCCTGAACCGCAGGAGACATACCGCCAGCGCCACCACGAGGATCGGCGCCAATCCATTGCTATACACTTGCGCGACTGTCACGATGGATTCGAAAAGAGAAAGATTCTCGCTAGGGATTCTCAGTTCTGTCCATCCGCGAACCACGACCGGCAACCAGGGAACAAATACGAGGCCCGCCACAATCATCGCCGCGCAAACCTGCAGCCAGCGCTTGTCCTTCGCCGCGAAGAGCATGTGATACAGGCCTATTGCAGCCAAGACTATAATGCCGTAGTAGTGGACGTAAATCAGGGCAGCTGACGAAACGACAAGTAATGCCCAGCCCCAAGCCGACGGCGCTCTTGCAGCTGAAATCGCTTTCCAGTAGGCCCAGGCGACTATGGCGACCAGCAGCGAGAGCAGTGAGTACATCCGCACCAACTGCGCATAAAATATCAGATAGGCGACAAAGGCCGTCAAGATCGCGGCGACTGTCGCTATGTCTCTGTTGCCCGAGATTGAAGCCAGCCGGCAAGCCCAGGCAATTGAGAGGATGCCGCAAAAGATGGAAAGAAGACGCAGCGAAAACAGATCACGCCCGGCGAATTTCTGCCAAATGTTTAGCAGGACGAAGTAAAGGGGTCCGTGCTGCGCGCTGCGCTCGCTGACGCTATCAAGCGTCTGGGCGACCGTATAGGCGGGATCTAGATAGGTCTTGAAGAGATGCTGCTGCGAATTCCGTTCGCTGTGGGAAATGGGTTCCGCTTTGAGATTCGCAACGCCAAGAAAGTAAACGACAAACAGACAAGCAGCAACGAGCAGACCATGCACCCTCTGGTTACCCTTTCCGGCCACAATTTGTCCTCATTTTCCCCGCCCGCGCGGCAACAAAGTACTGGCGCGGCGCCAACTCGATATGCGCTAGCCTACAGTAGAATCATTTCGTCGGCAATATAACCGGCGTCAACCTGACCGTATGAAGAGAAGCTCGCGCAATGCAGACAAAAGTTGATTTGGCGACAGCGAAAGTATAAGGGTTATCATTCAGAAATCTCAAAACCAAGCAAATCCACCGCGCGCTCAAATTCACTTGCCGCGCGCCCTGGTACACTCTTGCTCGATTCAAAGTGATACACGATTAGATCGACCTGATATTCGCCCGCGGCGAGATCCGCCAAGTCTAACTGAAATACGTCGATCGCCCCGCTGGAGATAACAGCGTCCAACTGACGAACTTTCTCCATGGCCTGGTCAAAAACCTGAATGGACAGCGAATATTCTTTGCCGTATGTTTTGTCCCACCGCAGGTAAATCTCGAGCTCACTTTCATTCTGAATTGTTATCGCGTTGCCCAATACAAAGCCGTTATCGTAGTGAACGGTAAATGCTGACTCGCTGTTAATCAGCTCGCAAGGAATCGAATGGTTGACGTAATAGTCGATACTGGTGGACTCCGCCTCATGGTAGCGCTTGCACCACTTAAAGTGTTCAAGGAACCATTCGCTGTAAACTGGTAAATCAGTCAGAGTAGTTTGTTCCGGATCATGGATTACCCAGACTGCCTTGCTGTTGGCTGCGATGGCATAAAGCGATCCATAT
>LXNI01001382.1_pt1 | contig 21431 bp, 24 predicted proteins | sample 809091 | NCBI WGS metagenome assembly LXNI01 (sample SAMN04870527, study PRJNA318959) | sponge metagenome | biome: 01000161; feature: marine sponge reef; material: water | host: Sarcotragus foetidus | place: Greece: Milos, Mediterranean Sea | collected 2013-05-29 | depth 5-7 m | reverse complement strand
AAACCTTGACGCCTCTCTCCCGACATGGCAAGCCCGTTGACACTTCGCATCCAACCTGTCAAGAAATCCCGGAAACCTTGACTCGTCCCCGTCTTCGTGTAAAACGCCTTGACAGGTCCGCCCCGACCTGGCAAAGATTCCCTGAAACCTTGACGCCTCTCTCCCGACATGGCAAGCCTGGCTGACACTTCGCATCCAACCTGTCAAGAGAATCGGAAAATCTTGACACCGATTCTACATTTGAGTAAACTAAACCTCTTTTCTTGAGATCTCACATGTTGCAGCCAACTTACGCAGTTCCTCCGCTGCCCCCGCCGGCGGGGTTTGAAACCCCCTCAATCCTCAGGGCCGCAGCTCTCGCACATCGACATCTTGCGGAACTGAAGGGTAGGGCGATTTCCGTGCCAAACCCAGAGATCCTCATTGACACGTTGACACTCCAAGAGGCACGAGCAAGCTGCGAAATCGAGAATATCGTCACCACTCAAGACGACTTGTATCGCGCCGCCGTGTTCCCGGCGTCTCAGTCGAACCCGGCCGTTAAGGAGGTCACTAAATATCGGAGCGCGGTCAAGCTAGGATTCCATCGGCTTCAGCAGAATGGTCATCAGCTGACCGATGACCTCTTGATCGATATCTACCAAGAAGTGAAGTCTCGCAACGATGGATACCGTGTCAGGCCGGGAACAGTGATCTCGAATACGTTCACAGGAGAAATCGTTCACGTGCCGCCCCAAGATCCGGACGAGGTGTTGGAAAAGATGGGCGAACTCACTAGATTCGCCAACGACGACGCACTTTCAGAGCTTGACCCGCTGGTCAAGATGGCGGTCATCCACCATCAATTCGAGAGCATCCATCCATTTGAAGACGGAAACGGACGAGTAGGGCGCATCCTCAACGTGCTGTACTTGGTTCGCTGCGGGCTGCTCGAGATACCCATTCTCTACCTGAGCGGAGCCATTATGCGTTCAAAGCCACAGTACTACCGACTGTTGAGGGAGGTGCAACAGGCGGGTTCTTGGGAAGACTGGGTGGCCTACATGCTCAAGGCAGTCGCGGACACATCCCGCGACACTCTGCAGCTCGTCGAGAAAATTCGCTCCTTGATGGCGGAGTACAAAGACACCATTCGCAACAAGTTGCCTCGCATATACTCTCACGAACTCTTGAACGCACTATTCCGCCACCCATACACACGGATCGCGGCCATGCAGCGCGATGTGCAAGTCTCTCGTCCAACAGCAGCGAGGTACTTGATGCTGCTCACGGCGGAGGGGCTCCTGAGCAAGCGGCGTGAGGGCCGGACAGACTATTACGTCAACACGCGCCTGGTCGAGCTATTCCGAGAAGACTTCAACGATGTGCTCGGCTAAACGGTCCTGCACCACACGTCGTGATCGGGGACCAAGCATAGACTGTAGAGTGTTACAATGCATGCGTACTTTGGAGACTGTAGCGGAGTACTCCTCCGCCCGGATGCTCGATCAAAGGAAGAGACACTAGAACAATGTATCGTTTTAGCGAGACCATGGACGAGTACAGCCTACTTGTTCGGACCCTAGCGCTTAGGCGCGACGGCCATCCGCTCTACAACGAATCAATCGACCATGCATCAATCGTCGTCGAGAACCTGTTCAGGAGCGCCCGGAAGAGTATCGACGTGCTGTCCGGAGACATGAACCCCCGAGTGTTCGGACGGAATGAAGTGATCGAAGAAGCAAATCTGTTCCTAATCTCGAATCCGGAGCACAAGATTAGAGTCATTCTTGAGAAGGATCTTCCCAACGCGAGGAAGATACACCCATTCTTCAAGAAGTTCGGCAACCTTCCGAACGTTGAACTCCACATTGCACCCGCTGAGCTACAGGCTAGGTACAATTTTCACTTCATCGTGGTAGACGAGGACTGCTACCGCTTTGAAAACGACAGGACACTTCCTGCGGCGGTAGTGGCGTTCGGTGATCAAGATGGCGCGACCCACTTAGGAAGTCTCTACGACAAGCTCTGGAGCAAGAGTGCTCAAGTCCCTGCACTACCAAATGCGCAAGCAGCTTCCTGAATCGGCAAACCTTCACGAATGCAAGAATCTATGCTGCCTGAGGTCGCTCCCGTGGCTGCACTTCTCCTGGCTGTCAACCTCGCTTACCTGCGGCTCGATCGATTTCAACACCTGCTAGAGATCAGAAAGCACGCAGCGAGAGTGCTGGTGAACATCTCCCAAGGCGAGAAACGGATTCCGCGCGGTTTCTTGGACACCAAGGATTACAAGCTGATTGCAGCATGGGCCGGAAAAGACACTGGCAACAACACGAATATCAATCAGGGGCTCATGGACAGGATTTACAAGAACGCTTGGGACAGCAGATTCTCGTCCGTCATGGTCTGCGTCGGATTCATTCTGGTGACAGCAGGTGCAGCGCATGCAACTGGACAGATTAGCTGGGCTGCGTCTCTCTTCAGTGGGAGCAAGATACTCTGGACATTCTGGCCACTCGTGCTCCTAACTGGAATGTCTGTCGTCTTGGTGCTGGTCGGGGACCGCTATGTGTCTAGCGCTCTTGATGATATCAACAAGGCTGCGGACAACTTCCAAGGTTACCTGGTAGCAGTTCCCGGTCGTGCGACGATTGAAGATTGAGGTCCGAGCATAGCGGTCGGTAGTTCAGCGTAGTTGCGGAATACACCCCAGATTCACCGACCCGTGGTCTAAAGACACCGGACCGCTTCAGTGGCTCTCAGCAAGGCGCTGGATGGAACTCTGCGTACTCCGCGACGGACCGGTCTACCGCCACCAGTACCGTGATGAGCAACGAGCCTAGTACGACACACTGCGGGATCTCGTGGCAGCATCGATCAGGGACTTGCAGTCGACAGTGCGGCTAGCATAGGTTCTCTCGCACCGGTCAAACTGGCGATTCCACCCCGTCAAGTCGATCTGCGGCCAAGGATGCCTCCTGTCTGGCATTGGGCATGTGGTGCGCATTGCACTACAATGAAGTTCTCGGGAGTGTCCGGCCATGTTGAACTTCGAAATCGCACCAAGTGCCTCGGCAAAGAGGACAAAGACCACACAGGTGCGTCATGACGACCGGCTGGCGTTCCTAATTGAGCGGGCAGCCCTTTCACTGGCTGTCGACAAGTCAGCCTTCCTGCGGGCAGCAATCGAGCGCGAAGCAATACGTGTGATCGAGGCACAATCCAAGCATGTCTTGACACGAGAGGATGCTGAGCAGTTCGCCGCAGCCCTCGATGCCCCTCCTGCCCCGACCCCGCGCGCCTTGGAAGCGGCCAAGCATTATCGTGCGCGGGTGGTTCATGCCGATTGAGCCACAAGCCCTCAGAATCGAACGCTTTGATCCGGGGCGGCACGACCGCACCGCATTCGACTGCGGAATCGATCGTCTGAACAACTATCTCCGCCTCAGCGCCAAGAAGCAGCAGAAGGACGACATGACTCGCGTCTATGTGGTCGTCGGAGAGGGTAGCGAGAGGATCCTCGGCTGCCATGCGATCAGTTTGGGCACGATCAACGTAGACGAATTCAAGCGTCGGCCGCGCGGGGCACCGGGCCATGGGGAGATTCCCGTGCTGTTCTTGGGGCAGGTCGCGGTAAACAGGGATTCGCAGGGTAGAGGTCTGGGCAGTGTCCTCATGCAGCATGTCTTCGAAAAGGCGAGCCAAGTCTCGAGCATGGCAGGCTGCCATGCGATCGTTCTGGACGTTATCTCGGATGGGGGCGAAGAGGCATCCTTACGTCGCAAAGCGTGGTACGAAAGCTTCGGTTTCGCAACCTTCGTCAGCAATCCGGCAAGAATGTTCCTTGTCATGAAGCAGGTGCGCGCTGTGGTTCGGGCAAGGCACGAAGGCGCAGACGCTTAGCTTCCAAGCCGCCATACTTCGTGCCCTTGCCGATGACGGGCAGCTTCCGTCGTCTGTCAGAAACGAGCCCGTCCGAGATCTGACCCAGGGCTGTTCGGAATCTTCGTTGTGTCAATCGGGCGCGAGCTGACGACCGTCCGTCATTCTGCAGGCATCGAATAAGAGAGAGTCTGCTCGATGGCTCCATCAGCGGGATGGATTGGGCGGTCTAGCGCCTGTGAGCAATCTAAGGCAGCGAAACGTAGGTCTAGGCCAGTGGCACGAGGTGGGCATTCGTACGGAATTCAGAGCCAGAGAGCAATGCGGGAGTTTCCTTCCCAGCAGCTACACCAACCCTAAAAGTCGGCGGCTGTAGGCCAGATCGGCCGCGACTTCTTGGCGTTCGAGTGCGACCGGCTCCCCCTCCGGCGCAACATATGGCTGGCCGTTCCGCGCCAGCTTCATGAAGCCCTCGTACACCCAGGCCGGCACGTCGCGGTAGTCTTCCCAGAATCTTGCGTCGCGCACGGCGAACTTGCGGGCGGAGCGCAAGTTGATCATCTCCAACGAAAACGCCAGATCCGGACGCAGTTCGCGGAAGCGAGCGGTCCAGCGATCAATGCCGATGTTGCCCTGGCCCAGAGGCACCCACATTACATGGACTTGATCGTCGTCGATCCAAATCCGCGAGTCGCGGATGCCGGTCGTTAGCGCCAGCGGTGCCAGGACCTCCAGCGTGTGCAACGGATCCTCGAGCGTCCAAGTCGCGTTGCCTGCATCGAGCAGTGTCCCGACATAGTCGGTCCCGGCCTCTTCGACCAAGGCGCGCAACTGGAGCGCCTGCAGATCGCCCGCATGGTTTTCAACCGCGATCTTGATGCCGTGGCGGCCGTCTTCGTCCCGCACCGACTTGCAGGCGGCGATAGTGTTTTCGATGTGAGCCTCTAGAGGAAGCTTGCCCTTGCGCTCGTCAGCACTGCCAAGATAGCACCGAACAAACGGCGAGCCAAGGATCTTTGCGATCCCGAACATCTTCAGCAGTTGCTCGCGAGCCGTGCCGTCCTCCTTAAGGAAGCGCGTTGACGTGGGACAGATCGAGCCAAACCCCACCTCGACCCCGATGCCGAGCGAATCGGCGTGCTCGCGCACTCGCTTCAGGTGATCAGGCTCTGTGCTGCCCAAGAAGCGCGGCTCCGAGAAGTTCACCAAGGTTGCGCCGTGCGCGTGCGCAAAGTCCAGCAGCTGGAATGCGGTCCAGCCTTGGGATCGCAGGCTGAAAAGGTCTAGGCCGAGTCGAGAGGTAGGCATCTGGGCTCCGAGGGATTGCGCGGCGGCGAGGCCGGCTAGGAGTTCGCGACGAGTCACTTGCACTGCACCATCGAGTCTTGAGCTGGCATCGCCGGATACTACGATATCGAAGACCGGGCCATCGCGTGCAACCCTGAAGCCCGCAACGGCTCACGCACGGAACGCGGACCGAACCGCAACGCCCGATTCGGGGTCAAGATCGTCGACCGCCGTCTCCAAGCGATCCAGTTCGCGATAGGCATCCTCGAGATCGGCATGCAGCTGCCTGCGCATCTCCAAGATGAAGTTGCGCCCGACCGAGCGGGCGTGCTCGTGTTCCTGCATCATGCGGGCACCCGGCGAAGCATGCAACTGGCCCGAGGCGTACTGCAGTTCGCGGATGCGATAGCGCGCCCAGGCAATCTGGCGATTCGTCTTGGCCCACGATGCTCCGAGCCCACAACCAGAGATCGGTTCGCTCTCCGCTTGCCAATGCTCGAGCAGCCATTGCAAGCGGCGCTCGTCGTTGTCGCGGTAGGCGAGCGTCGCTTCGGCCATGAGCTCGTGGCGCCGGCGCCGCTCCTCTTCGTCCGCGGCAAGGTCGGGGTGAATCTGCCTAGCCAGCGCCAGAAAGATCTGGCGTGCCCCTTCTTCCGGGCGCGGCGAACTCGCGGCCTCTCCGCGATCCTCGTCGGGATCAGGCGCGGACGCGACCGTCTGGCCGTCCTGTGCTTCGCCCAATGCCTGCCAGCCTCGATTGATCCGCGCGCGGAGCCGTTCCAGCTCGTCGTAGCGGTCGCCAACGGCCGGGCGAAAGCGCCGTTCGAACTGCCGCAATTTGTCCACATCCGAGGCGTACTCGCGTTCGAGGCCCCGTACGGTCTTTTCGAGTTCCAGCAGCATTCCGCGCAAGCGGAACAGGGCACCGTTGGTCGCAGGGTGATATCTCACCAACGCCAGGCTCATGTGTCACCCCCTGCGTAGGCGGCAGCCACCCGGTCTTGGACCTCCACGGGCACCAAGTGGCGCCAGTCCGCGCCGCGAGCGATGGCGGACCGCACCATCAGCGAGGATGTCGCATCGTGTGCCGGGGCAATCTCGAACGGCAGGATCCGACCCGTGTGCTCGGGTGCAACTCGATAGGCCCCGCCACGGGAACCTACCAGTAGCGTGAACCGCTCGAGCTGGTCGCCGAACGGTTCGCGGTCGCCATAGTCCCAACTCGCATAGCGCTCGGCGGCGTCACGTCCCGCGATCACGAACAGCTCGCATGTATCGCCAACCTCCTGCCGCCACGCGTCGACGATGTCTACGACCAAGCCGCCGTGGCACATGCAGGCCGCCCAGCCTCTCCGCGTGCGCGCCAGCTCTGCAATCCATTCCAAGCGGTCTTCCACGGTCGGCCTCGCAATTTGCTTGTGTGGCAGAGAGTGCGGCACGACCTGCACGATCTGGTCCAGGTTGAAGCGACGCTGCGCCGTCTCGGCAAGCGCCAAGTGGGCCCTTGTCGGGGGATTGTACGTACCCGGCAGTAAGCCCACGCGGCCATGGCGGAGCAACTGGCCTGCGACCGTCCGGATCACTACTCCAAGAACGGCGCGAGGACTCGATCCAATTCTGCGTCGTCCCAGCGCTCGACCGCGACCGGGCGGTGCAGGGACCACTCTTCCAAGTGCTCGATCGACTCGCCGGGCTGCAGCGTGCGCAGCGGGCCAAGCGTCTCGATCTCCAAGAAGCGCTCGTTGGTGAATGTCTCGTAGGAGGATCCCATGTCGGGATACTCTTCCTCGGCAGAGGCCGCGAACTTCTTGACGAATAACTCCCCGTTGAGTAAGTACGCGCCGCGCGTGGCGGGATTGAACAGCCCGATCTTCTCGGGGTCGGCATTCTGCGGATCCTGCCGCAGGACGATGTACTTTTCCAACCAGCTCCAGCGCGGATCGGCCATATTGGTGAAGGCGAACACGACCAGCGGGTTGGTCGGGGCTAGGACTTCGGGATGCGTGCCGCGCGGCGGCAAGGTTGTGATCCCCGCCCCGCCCGGGGCCATCATCGTCAACACCCAAGTGGCTACCCGCAGGGGCCAGATCGTGCGATTGGCGAGGGTGTAGACCACCCGGACCGCACTGCCCTCGTCGGACAGCTCGACCTTGATCCCCTTCTGAACCCCGGTATGCTCCACCGGCGCTTGGGCCGTTAGCGAACTGCCCGCGATCTCGATCTGCACGGGATCGTTGTCCGCGCCGTAGCTGTAGACGGGATCTTCCGGGCCTACCCACAGTCGGCTGCCGCCATACAGCCGCCAGTTGTCGCCACCGGTCTTGCCCAGATCCTCTTCGAGCTCGACGAAGAAGTTCTGTCCGCCCACAAAGCCGTACCGGATGATCCGGGGCCCGACATCGGAAGTGACGATCAGCTCGACCTCCCCATTGGACAGCCGATAGCAGTTCTGCCAGCCTGCATACGGGATCTTTTCGACAATCACGGCGGCGTTCACGACAGCCGAGCCCATCACGAGCAAGGCGGCAAGGGTCCTCAAGAGGCGCAAAGACACTCCTAGCGGGCTGCGGCGGGCAGCAGGAGCGACTAGTAGGTCGCCCGCCCGCCACTCACATCGTAGCACTGGCCAGTCACGAACGAGCAGTCCGGGCTGGCTAGGAAATGGGCCACCGCGGCGACCTCTTCGACCGTCCCGGTGCGGGCGCGGGGGATCTTGGAAGTCATGTAATTGACCTGCTCCTCGGTCAACTGGTCGAGAATGGGCGTGCGGATCACGGTCGGGCTGATCGCGTTGACGCAGATGTCGTTCAGCGCGGTTTCCTTCGCCATCGACTTGCTGGCAGCGATCACGCCGGCCTTCGATGCCGAATAGGCCACCATGTTCGGATTTCCCTCTTTGCCCGCCAAGGAGGCGATATTGACGATCCGTCCGTAGTCGCGCTCGACCATCGCGGGCAGCACGGCACGGCAGCAGTTGAAAACGCCGCTGAGGTTGATATCGATGACCTGTTGCCAGTCGGCGTCGGACTGCTCCCACGTGGGCAGAGCCCTGCCCGCGATCCCGGCGCAGCAAACCAGCGCGTGGATGCGACCTTGGCGGGCCAACACCAGGTCCACAGCCACTTGAACCGAAGCCGGATCCGCCACGTCGAGCGCAACGGAAAAGGCCTCCAACCCCTCCGCGCGGAGTTGATCCGCCTGAGCGGCGGCTGCTCCGGAATTCAGGTCCGCGACGACGACGACGGCACCTGCACGCGCCAAGCGGGCAGCAATGCCCGCGCCAATCCCGCGTGCTGCGCCGGTGACCAGGGCGGTCTGCCCGCTCAGGTCGAAGAAGCTATGCGCCATCCGAACCCATCGCCTCGCCAGCATCCTGGTCGGCGTCCTCAGCCGGCGACGCCGCACTATCCTCGGCCGCTTGCGCGGCAGCTTCCTCGGCAGGCGGTTCGGCAGCGTCGCTGGCGAACTCCTCGCTGAGCGCTTGGTCAGGCGCGTCGGTTTCCGCTGCGCTCGCTTCACCTGGGGCCGCTTCGTGCTCGCCCCCCTCGCCTTCCGTTCCTTCCTCGGAAGCCTCGGGCTCGATGGGCGGAGCAAACTCAAACTCCGCCGATGGCTGCATGGTGCGAGTCAGCGGCTCGTCCTCGCGCCCCTCGGCACGGACTTCCACCTTGATCGTGGTCGACAGCTCCTTGTAGATGTGGATCGGGATCTCGTAGTCTCCCAGCGTCCGGAGCGGGGTAGTGAGTTGGACGCGCTGGCGGTCGATGCCAAAGCCTTGCTCGTTCAGCTTGGCCGCAATGTCGCGCGCTGAGACCGAACCGTAGAGCTGGTTATTCAGGCTGGCGCGCACGACCAGCCGCACCACCACTCCTTCGAGGGCTTCCAGCTGCTTGGTCGCGTCGCCGTGCAGCCGCACGGCCTCCTTGGCCGCGGCCCCCCGCATCTGCTCGAGCTGCTTCAGGCTGCCCTTGTCGGCAGGAATCGCCAGCTGTTGCGGAAACAGGTAGTTGCGGGCGTAGCCGTCCTTGACTTTGACGACGTCGCCGCGCTCGCCCAACTTGTAGATGTCCTTCTTGAGAATCACCTCATGCATCGGAGCCACCCCTCTCTCTGTCTCTGAAGCGATCCCTGTCACGTTGCGGCTTTTCGATCACGCCGACGAACGGGAGCAGGGCCAAGTTGCGGGCGCGTTTGATCGCCCGCCGCAGGTCGCGCTGGTGCTTGGCGCTCAATCCTGTGTGGCGGCGAGGGTTGATCTTGCCGCGGTCGCCGACGAATTGCTTCAGCGTCTCCACGTCCTTGTAGTCGATGTGGTCAATCCGGTTGACGCTGAAGTAGTCCACCTTGCGTCGCCGGAAGAAGCGCTTGCCGCCAGGCCGGCCGCGGCCTTCCGGTCCGCCCCGGTCACGGCGCGGGCCGCCGCTACCCTCGCGTGCGGGCGCCGGTCTCGTTTCTTCGTTCTCAGCCATTGGTCAATTCCTCTCGATAGCTTGCCCTACTCCTCGGCAGGCGCGGCTTTCTCTTCCTCGGTCGGCGCTTCGGCGCTGACCGCCGCAGGTGTCTCAGCGGCAGGTTCCTTAGCCACTTCGGGCTCGGCAGGCCCCTCGGGCGCCTGGGGCTGGGCGGGTACCGGGGACGCCGGCAGTTCGGGCTCGGGCTTGCCCGGCGCCTTGGCCTTCTCGCCTTCGGCGGCGCGCGCGGCGGCCTTGGCGTCCAACAGCGGCTGCCGTTTCGCGCGGCGCGCCTGTGCCTTGGCCAACCGCTTGAGATCCTCGTCGATGCGGATCACCATGTACTTGATGACGTGATCGGAGACGCGCAAGCGGCGCTCCAACTCGCGGTTCAGCGAGCGGTCACCATTGGTCGAGTACTGGATGAAGATGTAGTGGCCGCTCCAGAACCCGTGCACGCGGTAGGCAAGCGGCCGCTTGCCCCAGTCATCGACCTTGTCCACGTTGGCCCCGCCGGAGGCCAGCACGCGCTTGACGCTCTCAAGGGATTCCTGCGCTTCCTGCTCGGGCAGGTCCGGCTTGAGGATGAACCCCAACTCGTAAACTCTCATGATTCTCTATTCCTGTGACTCCGGCACGCGGCGGTTGCTCCGCGCCATGGCCTTCTCTGTGCCTTCGGCAAGCGTGTGTCGCACGACATCCGCCGCGCGTCCGACGATTTCCTCGACTTCCTTGATCTCGTCGCGGGCGAACGGACGCAGGACATACTTCGCTCCGTTGGAGACGGGATGTCCCGGGTGAATCCCGATGCGCAGCCGCGGGAACTCGGGCGTCCCCAGCGAGTCAACGATGGACTGCATACCATTATGACCCGCAGCCGACCCTTTGTGCTTGAGCCGCAGCCGACCCCAAGGCAAATCCAGCTCGTCGTAGACGACGAGCAACTGCTGCGGCTCCAGATCGTAGCGCCGCAGCAGCCGCTTGACGGGCCCCCCGCTGCGGTTCATGAACGACAGCGGCTTGGCGAGCAATGCCCGCCTGCCGCCCAGCTCTCCGAATCCCACCAGCGCGTCCTCTTCCGGCCGCGTGACGCGGATCCCGGCATCCTCCGCGAGGCGCTCCACCGTCAGGAAGCCGAAATTGTGCGGCGTATGGCGATACTCCTCGCCTGGATTGCCCAAGCCGACGACCAGCCACTCGGCCTTCTCGGGCAGCGCGCGCCTCCAGAACATGGTTTCCACCGCGCCTCGAGCGGATCAACCGGCAGCCTGCGGGCACGCGGCTACTCCGCCGGCCCCTCGGCCACTGCATCCTCGGTCTCGGCCTCCTCATCCTCAGGCAGTTCGGCGGTGGCACGCGAAGCCATGATATGCACGAGCACTCTCTGGTCGAGATCCGCCAGCGCCCACGTGTCGCTAGCAGGCAGGTCCTTGGCCCGGACGGCCTGGCCGACGCGCAGGTCGGAAACGTCCACGTCAATGCTTTCGGGAATGTCCAGCGGCAAGCACTCGATGCGAACCTCGCGACTGACCATCTCCTCGAAGCCGCCCTCTGTCTTGACGCCGTAGGACGTGCCGACAGCCTTGATCGGGACCGATACAGTGACCGGCTTGTTGACGTCCACGCGCAGCAGGTCGACATGCAGCAGCGAGTGCTTCACGGGATCGATCTGGTAGTCGACCGCCATGGCGTGCTCTTGCGTGCCGTCGCACTTGATGTTGAAGACGCGGTTGTGGCCCGCCGGATCCTTCAGCACCGTCGTCATCTCCTTGGTGTTGACCGAGATCGCCCGGGGATCCTTGCCCAGCCCGTAGACCGTCGCAGGCACGTTGCCCGTCAAGCGCAGGCGACGCGCTGCGTTCTTGCCGCGCTCCTCGCGCACCGCCACTTCCATTTCAATCTGCCGCTGCATTGCGTTTGCTCCCTAGCCGCCGAGGTGGCGGCCAAATTCTGAGCGAGCCTCGCGCGAGACCCGCACTCATCCCCTACCCGAACAACATGCTGATCGAAGACTCGCTGTGGATCGAGTTGATGCCGGCCGCGAGCAGGGGCGCTACGCTCAACTGCTGGATTCGGCCGCTCGCCTTCGCTTCCTCTGACAGGGGGATCGAGTTGGTGACCGCCAGCTCCTTCAGCTTCGACCCCTTAATTCTATCGACTGCGGGCCCCGATAGCACAGCATGCGTCGTGACGGCATAAACTTGGGCCGCGCCTTGAGCAAGCAAGGCATCGACGCCTTTGACCAGCGTGCCCGCGGTGTCGACGAGGTCGTCAGTGATCACGCACGTGCGGCCCCGCACGTCTCCGATCACGTGCATGACCTCGGAGACGCCCGGCTTGTCCCGCCGCTTGTCAATGATCGCCAAGGGCGCGGTCAGGCGCTTGGCCAGCGCCCGGGCGCGCTCCACGCCGCCTGCGTCCGGAGACACCACGGTGAGCTGGGGCAGGTGCTGCTGCCGCAAGTACTCCACGAGCACCGGCCGGCCGTAGAGATGATCGACCGGCACGTCGAAGAACCCCTGGATCTGGGCCGCGTGCAAGTCCAGCGTCAACAGGCGGTCCGCGCCGGCGGCGACCAGCAGGTTCGCCACGACCTTGGCCGAGATAGGCACCCTGGGCCGGTCTTTGCGGTCTTGGCGCGAGTAGCCGTAGTACGGCAGCACGGCCGTGATTCGCTTTGCAGAGGCGCGCCGCAAGGCATCCAGCAAGAGCAGCAGTTCCATCAAGTGCTGGTCCACCGGAGTGCAAGTGGGCTGCACGACGAAGACGTCCATGCCCCGCACGTTTTCTTCGATCTGGACATGGATCTCGCCATCGGAGAAACGCGACAGCGACAGCCGTCCCGGCTGGATGTGCAGGCAGGCGCAGATGTCCCCCGCCAACTCCTTGTTGGCTGACCCGGCGAAGACCCTCAACCTCGATTCGGTCGGCACTGTGCGAATTCCCAAGCGATGCGTCTTCTTGCAGCGTGTGGTACGCGCTGGCTAGCCCGCGGCGGGGTCGCTGACGGTCGCGCTTGACATGCCGCTCGCTGACCGGCCGACATACTTCGCCGACCACGCCGCAAGCCCTTCGGCCCGCAACGTGTCCGCCACTAGTCTCGCAGACTGATAAGACTCAAAGACCCCGAAAACGGCGGATCCGCTGCCAGACATCAATGCCGCCTGCGCGCCCAAGGCCTGCAGCCGACTCTTGAGAGCGGCAATCGGCGGGTACCGCCGGAAGACTACCGACTCGAAATCATTCACCATGCCCTCTCTACTGCCCGGCAGCGAGCCGACTGGGGGCGCGTTGGAACTCAAGTCGAACCCCTCAAGCTTACCGTAATCCGCATCCGCTGTCAATCCGGCGCGGTGCTCGGAAAGCGCACCGTAGGCCCAAGCCGTGGAGACTTCCAGCGCCGGCCGAGCGATCACCAGAGCGGCCGGCGGCAAGTCGGCCAGCGGTTCCAGCTCGGTGCCGCGGCCAGAGCCAATCGCGGAGCCCCCGACCAAGAAGAACGGGACATCGCTGCCAAGCTCGGCTGCCACGTCGAAGAGCAGCCGCGCGGCCGGTCGCGCGGGAAGCATGGAGGCAACCGCGCGAATCACCGCCGCGGCATCGCTGGAGCCGCCCCCCAAGCCAGCACCGGACGGTATGGCCTTGTGCAAGGCGACCTCCAACTGCGCCAAGGTGCGGGTGCGCTTGAGCATCAGATCGGCGGCCCGCCAAGCCAAATTGTGCTCGCCCTGGAGATCGTCCCGGCTGCAAGTGAGCTTGACCTCCGGCCGGCCGCTCGGACTCAGCCGGACGCTCAGCGCGTCGCTCAAGCTCACGGTCTGGAATAGCGTCCGGATGTCGTGGAAACCATCGGGACGCTTGCCGCGCACGCGCAAGAACAGATTGACCTTGGCGTAAGCGCGGAGATGGCGTGCTTGCGGCCGGAGACCCGCGGGATCCGCCATGCGTCCGGCCAGAGCCCGCTAGCTGGCGTAGTGCAGCAGGGAGGAGACCTCGTATCCCCGCAACTTGTCACGCCCGTTGAGGAAGTCCAGCTCGATCACGAACGACAGGCCGGCCACTGTTCCGCCGAGCTTCTCCACGAGTTGGACGGCAGCCTCGGCAGTCCCCCCCGTTGCGAGCAGGTCGTCCACGATCAGCACGCGCTGCCCGGGCTGAACGGCGTCAGTATGGATCTCGAGCGTGTTCGTGCCGTACTCGAGCGCATAGCTCACCTTGGTCGTGGCGGCTGGCAGCTTGCCCGGCTTGCGCATCAGGGCGAAACCTGTTCCGAGGCGCTGGGCCAGCGGCGGGCCGAACAAGAATCCGCGGGACTCCATGCCGGCCACCAGGTCAACGTCGAGACCGTCCACAGATCGGCCAAGCCGGTCGACCACCATGGCCAAGCCAGCGGGATCTTTCAACGCCGTAGTGATGTCGTAGAAGAGGATGCCCGGCTTGGGGAAATCCGGCACCTCGCGAATCAGTGAGCGCAGTTCTTCCATGCGTAGTTCCATGTTAGCGAGCCGCCGGGGTCAGGAGAGCGGCGTCGCTCGCCGTCCGCGCGACGCGAACGCCTAGGTCTCGGAATCCTCGGCCGCAGCGCCGGACTCGGAGGAATCGTCGTCGGCGTCCGGCGGCGCCAGAAGATCCTCCAGGGCACGCTCGATGTCTAGCGCGGCGGATTGTTCGACCCTGTAGGTGGAGGGCTCGCCAACCCGCGCGGCATAGACCAGGGTCTGGTCCGTCTTGGAGACGATCACCGTCTCGGCCGCGCCATCTGCACCCGTCGGTGTAACCGCTGCCGTGATTGCGGGCGAGCCTAGCCCGAAGTCCTTCTGGCGGCCCTCGTTCTCGGAAGGGAACTCGATCGCTGTCAGGTTGCGCAGGCGGTCCAACAGTGTCTGCGCTTTTTCCCCGTCCAGTTCCCGATTCCCGTCCGATTCCAACAACCACCCGTCACCGCCGCGCACGATGGCTGCGCTAGTCTCGCCAGCCTGCAGCTCCACGCGCGCCGGGTCGGCGAAACCAAAATCAAACAGCTTCTTGTTCCGGAAGTCGGAAACAGGCTTGTCGAAACTCTCGGCCAGCGTCTCGCTCACGCCAAAAACGCCGCTGTGCGCGCTGCTGCGGGCGTAGTAGGTCTCCCCGTCCTTGGCGAGCACGAGCTCGTGGTCGCCGCTCTCGTCACTGACGAACACAGTTGCGAGAGGCGACCGAAACGAATAGTCGGGACTGTCGGCCGAGTCGCTCAAGACTTCGGTCATCTCGGCCGTTCTCACCGCTCGAACTAGATCGGAGACGGTGAAGTCGTCGGCCCGCAGCGGGGTGGGCAGGACGATCGACCAATTCCCGTCCGCGCGTTCGAACTGCAGCTTGCGGACGCCCGCAGAGACCGTGACGCTGGAAATCGAGGCATCGTCTAGCGCCAGCAGGCGCTTGTCGCGCAGATCGAATCGGGACTTCTCGAACGACGTCTTGTTGTAGCTGTAGAGGGTGAACAGCCGCGGGTCGTCCTCCAGCCGTGCGAAGACGCCCGAGCCGGTGGGCGTGTCACGCCCGAAATGCACGGCTCCGCCGCCCTCGGCGAGTTTGAAGCTCACGGCCAGCTCAGGCTCGTCAAGTTCGTAAGGCCCCCACTCCACCACGTTTTCTGAGACCACGCGCTCGGCGTTAAGAGACGCCAAACTGGAGACGAGCTGGCCCACCGCAGATTGGTCGGCAGGGATCTCGGAGCCGCCCCCGAATTCCCATTCGTCGTCCGCCCCGCGCACGAGGGTGATGGCATCCTCGCCCTTGCGCAGCAGGCTCACCTCACGAATCTCGGCCTGCTCCACATCGACGACGCTCGGCTGGGCGTCGTCATCTTCGGGCGGATTTTCCCGCGTGTACCAGACCGCTCCGCCAAGCAGGGCAAGCAATACTGCGGCTACGAGAAGGGGATTCGCTCTCATGGCTTTATGGCGCGTGGCGCAAGCAATCCTGCAAGCGGTCGGATTTCTCCTCTAGCGGCGACCCCACCATGTCCACACACCCGTCACGATAATGATGAGCGGTAGCAGCAGCAAGCTCGCGTAGAAGATGCGGCTCATTTCCGCAGCCGTCATCTCGATCACGGTCGATTCCGGATCCTTCGGCCTGACCGAGATTAGATCCTCGTCAGAGCTCAGCCAGTTCAGCATGTTGAGCAGCAGATCGTCATTGCCGCCCAGCGCCAGCCCGTAGTTGCTGGCGAACCCGGCCGAGCCAACCACCACGACGCGGCCCTCCGGCTCGGCCTCGTCCTCACCCGGCTCGAATTCGTTACTGCCGGTCTCGGCCGGCTCGGGATCCTGCTCGTCGGCTAGGGGCACGTCGTAGACCGCCGCCACGGCTAGCGAGACGGGACCGTCGGTTTGGCTGGATTCCGGCCCCAAGGTGAATCCGGCAGCTTCGGCCTTCAACGTTGCGGTCGCGAAGCTCGTCTCCGAACTCTCGAACAACACATCCACGCTCCAGCCATCGGGCACCTCGGACGCCCGGCCCACGCTGCGGGCGCGCGGAAACAGGGTCGCCACGTTCTCCAAGGGCTCGACGATCGGATGGAAGCGATACTCGCTGACCAGCGGCGTGAAGGGCCCGCCGCCGAACAACTGGCCGATCGCTGACTGGTCGATGACCACGTCGTTCTTGGCCTCGATTCCCCAACTCGCCAGCAGTTCCACGAGCTTCGGACTGCGCTCGTCTCGGCGGCCTCGCTCGTCCGGCAGCACTGGCGCAAGCAACAGCAGCACCCGGCCGCCGCCCTCGACGAAGTCCCGGATCGCAGCGACTTCCGGGTCGAAATAGGCGGTGCCGGGACCGGGCACGACCAAGATGGTGCAGTCCTGAGGGACCGCGCCTTCCGCAAGGCTGATCTGCCGCTGGTCGTAGTTGGCGTCTTCCATGCGCGCCACGGCATTCGCGAATCCGTTACGCTCCATGTCATCGCTGGCCGACTCGCCGTGCCCGGTCACGACACAGGCGGTCTTGTTTTGGCCCTTGATGGCAGTGATGATGGCGTTGGTGATGTCCTGCTCGCTCAGCGACGAGGCCTCGTGCCGCACGCCGTCAATGTTGAGAATCAGAGTGCCGTACGAGCGCACGTTCATGGCCTCGGTCTTGATCGGATCCTCGTCGGGATCGACGTATTCGACCGAGACGCGGTTCGACGCGTTCTCGTAGCGCCGCAGCATGTCTTGGGCCATCACGAATTGCGACGTCCGGTCGAAATAGGAAATGGTCACATCGCGCTCGAGGCTGTCAAGGATCTTGTGCGTCTGGTCCGACAGGCTGTAGAGCTTGCGCTCCGTCGCGTCGTAGGTGTCGTTGTACTGGACGCCGAGCCAATTCGCGGTCGCCAAGATGGCCACGAACACCAAGATGTAGACGGCGGCATACCCGCCGGATTTGAACTGTCTGGAACGGAACCAGTCCATTGCGAGCACTCCTTAAGCCTTCCAGCGCAGCGCTTCCAGCGAGCGCTTGCTGAGGAAGAGTCCGAGGGAAATCGCGCTGAGGTAGTAGAGCAGGTCCTTCACTTCGATTACGCCCTTCGAGAACTGCTCGAAGTGCGGCGAGATGGCGAGATACTCGCAGAGCCGGCTGATCGTGGAAGTCTCGTACGAACTGATCCAGTTCAGGACCCAGAGCAGCAGCAGGACGCCAAACGTCAGCGCGCCGGCTACGATCTGGTTGCGCGTCAGTGTCGAGAGGAACGTGCCGATCGAGATCATCGAACCGCCCATCAGCAACAGCCCGAGCAGCGAGACCAGCAGAGGCTTCCAGTCCGGCGTCGTATATAGGAACAGCACCGAGATGTTCAGCACTGCTACCAGCAACAGGCAGCCGTACAGCAGCACCGCCCCCAGCCACTTGCCGCAGATGATGTGGTAGTCCTGCAGCGGGGAGGTCAGCAGCAACTCGATGGTGCCGCTGCGCTGTTCCTCGGCGAACAGGCGCATTGTGATCATCGGCACCAAGAACAGCAGCACGATGCTCATGTTTCCCAGCGACGGCTCGATGACGAACTGGTTCACATTCAGCGGCGGAGCGCCGGCGCCGCCCTGGGCCTGGACGCTGGCGCTGTAGTCCATGAAGAACGCCAGGCCCGAGGTGAAGAAGTAGCCGAACACCACGGCGAACATCGCTAGCACGATGTACGCGATCGGCGAAGTGAAATAGACCTTGAACTCGCGCATTGCGATGGTCCAGACGTTTCTCATTCGTCCTCGCCCTCCCCGCTCTGAGAATCCTCGGCATCGGACGGAGCCGGCTCGACAACGTCAGGCTCGGGCGGCTCGTCCGTAGCCTGCTCAGCCGCTGCCTCGTCGCTGGTCAGCTTGAGGAAGATGTCCTCAAGGCTCAGGCCGAGCGGCTGCATCCCGTACAGGCCCCAGCCGGAAGTCACCACCACTTCGGCCAGCCGGCGCGAGACGTTGTCGTCCTTGTCGGCTTCGACGCGCCACACCGTGCGGCCGTCGCGGGGCTCGTGCTCGACGACCTTGCGCACGGCCAGGTCGAGTTCGAGCCGCTCCTTGACCTGTTCGGGCGGGCCGTCCACATCCAGCAACAGGGCATTGGCGCCCTGCAGTTGCGAGGTGAGGTTCTCCGGCGTGTCGCTGGCCTCGATCCGCCCTTCGTTGATGATGATCACCCGCCCGCAGGTGCCGGCGACTTCGGGCAGGATGTGCGTGCTGAGCAGAATCGTGTGCTCGCCCGCCAGCGATCGAATCAGACCCCGAACGTCAATGATCTGCTTCGGATCCAGTCCAGATGTCGGCTCATCGAGCACCAAGACTTCCGGACAGTGGATCAGTGCCTGTGCCAGACCGACTCGCTGCCGATAGCCCTTTGATAGCTTGCCCACCAGCAGGTCGCGGACAGCGCCGGTGGCGGTCCGCTCCAAGACCGCGTCTACGCGCCGCGGAATCTCTCGCTTGGGGATGCGCTTGATGGCAGCCACGAAGCGCAGGTAGTCGCCGACCTCCATCTCGGGGTACAGCGGCGGCGTCTCGGGCAGGTACCCGGTGCGCCGCTTCACCTCGATCGGGTCCTTGCCCACATCGAAGCCCGCCACGCTCGCCGTACCGAGAGTCGGCGGCAGGAAGCCCGTCAAGATGCGCATGGTCGTGGTCTTGCCGGCCCCGTTCGGGCCGAGAAAACCGACGATCTCGCCGCGCTCGACTTCAAAGCTGATGTTCGAGACAGCGGTCTTGGGTCCGTAGCGTTTGGTGACGCCTTCAACCTGAATCATGGACGAAAACTCAAGAGAGGAATGATAAGGATGATCGTAGACGGTCCGGCCGTGAAGGGCAGCCTGGCCGACCACCAATCAAGTGGCACTCTCTATTTTGAAGGGATCGACGCACGGGTGTCAATCGGGCGCAGCCGACTGGGTCGCGGCACGGGAGGATGAGACTCCCTCGGGCGACTCGGCCCCCGCCCGGCGAACCAGAATCTTGATCTCTTGTTTTCCCGCCGGAATGTGTTATCTTGGCTCTGGGCGAGGTCTTGGGATGGTCTACCTCTCCCCTGCCAGCTCGGCTTGTATCTGCCTTGCGCTGAGCGAGCTATAGCTGGAGTTTTCCTTAGCCCCAAAACGCTTCACCCTGCGGGATTTCTGTTTCCGCGAAAGGATGCTTGGAGAGGATGCGCCTCACACTAGTTTCATCAAGGTTTCGTGCATGCATTGCCGGAACTTCGTTACCCGCGCCGCCTGGTGACCGCACCGGCGTGCCAGCCCTACTGGAAGCCCATTCGCTGGCCCCGCTAGGCCCACCCGTGGGGGGGGGCGACATTTCTCGCAACGGCAAGAGCTTGTCGAAGCCGGCCCGGTTCGGGGCCTGGCGTAGTGGGGGCCGCACAGCGAGACCAAGCGAAGGCAACCGGCGCTAGGCCAGCCGTACAGGTTGCGAACCAGTGTGTCTCCCCCCTGGCGGCAGCCAAGAGCCGTGAGGCGCAGCCCCGAGGATGCAGGTCGCGACAGCGGCTCCATGCTTTCCTGATGTGTTTGGTCGCATCCTCTGTTCTTGTCACGGAGGCGAAAGCGCAAAGCCCGATCCTTGACTTGTCGTTCCACCAGCTGATCGCTGGCGTGAATGGCGGAGCACTCTCGCTCGATGCGGTGCGACGCGCGGGATTAGAGGTGTTCACGCGACCGGTTGGCGCCTTGGAAGGCTATGGGGACGGCCCGTTCAATCCGGGTGAATCGCCCTCCTCGGCCCCGGGGAACCGGCCGACATTGCAAGGCAACGGCACATCGCTCCGCGTTAACGGGCTGGACGCCCAGAGTTGCAATGAATGCCACACCATAGTCAGCCACGCTACTGTGCCGCCAACACTCGGAATCGGCGGTGTCGGGGGTCTCGTCCAGAATGCACTCATCAACCCGACGCAGATTGATGTCTCCGATGGCTGGCACACCGGCTCGGGAAGGGATGGAGCGGCTGATTTCAACGGGAGATTCGCGAATCCCCCGTTCCTGTTCGGAGGTGGCGGAATCGAGCTTCTAGCCAAGGAAATGACTGCTGACCTGCAAGATCTGCTCGTGCTGGCCAAGGCGGCTCCTCCGGGCACGATCATTGCGCTGAACACCAAGGGAGTTGGCTTTGGATTCCTCAGGACCGAGCAGGCCGGTGTCGTGAGCCTAGACCACGTGGAGGGAATTGGATTCGCGAGCAATGCTGGCCGGGAGGCCGAGGATGTGTTGGTGGTCAGGCCGTTCGGGCGCAAGGGGGAGAACTTCAGCATGCGGGACTTCGACCGCGGCGCGATGGCCTTCCATTTCGGCCTGCAGCCAACAGAGGTCGTGGGCTGGGGCACGGACCCCGACGGAGACCGCGTGGCTAACGAGATCAGTGTAACTGCGATGACGGCCTTGCATGTGTTCGACGTGACGAATCCGCCGCCGGTCATGGAAACGCTGGAGCCCGAGGCCGAGGCTGGGTTTCGTACGTTTCGACGAATCGGCTGTTCGGGCTGTCACCGCCCGGTGATGACAACCCGATCCAGATACCTGCCTCTGGCGCATCCGGAAGTGCCTCAGAATCCTTCCGCGAATGTCTATTATCTGATTGACCTTGTGGATGTGGGATTCAGCCCGGCGCCGACAGGCGGCGTCTACGTTCCCTTGTTCGCGGACCTGAAACGCCACGACATGGGGCCGGGTCTGGCCGAGAATGCACATGAGGAGCAATTCCGCAATTCTGAGTTCACAACCGCGCGGCTGTGGGGCGTGCGGGATACAGCACCTTATCTGCACGACGGGCGCGCCTTTGACATCCCGACCGCGATCAGCGCCCATGGAGGCGAGGCCCTTGGGCCTCGCGACCGGTTCCTAGATCTGGAGCGGGAAGAGCAAGCCGCATTGATCCAGTTCCTGAAGGGGCTCCGCACTCCAGACAATCCGAACCGCGAACTGCTGCAGCTAGTCTCGGAGTAGGCAGCCGATGTGAGAAACGTCCAGCTCTTTGCAAGATCCGGCGCAGGGCATGACGTTTCGACGAGGCCGTGGTCCGCGGGTCGAGTCGCCGCGCCATCGAATAACACGTTCCGCCCGTGGCTCTTGTCCGCTCCCGGACTCATCGTCGCTATAATGTGCCCGGCGGTTGCGGAGACAACCTTGGCTCCGACCGCCCTTAAGGAGACATCCCATGCGCCATGCCGCTTGCTTCCGCGCTGCCGCCCTAACCCTTGGCCTGGGGCTGGCCGCTATCGCCTACCACGCAACCACCGAAGACCTGATGGTCTCCACCGCCAAGGCCTGGCTGGCCTCGCTGAACAGCAACCAGCTGCCATCGGCGCAGTTCAAGCTCGACAATCCCGATTACGAGC
>LXNI01001381.1_pt1 | contig 21439 bp, 20 predicted proteins | sample 809091 | NCBI WGS metagenome assembly LXNI01 (sample SAMN04870527, study PRJNA318959) | sponge metagenome | biome: 01000161; feature: marine sponge reef; material: water | host: Sarcotragus foetidus | place: Greece: Milos, Mediterranean Sea | collected 2013-05-29 | depth 5-7 m | reverse complement strand
GGTTCGCCCCCAACACGCCTCAAGCGCCTACCGCCAGCGTCATCAATGGCACGGCAGGCCCTGACAGACCTGCCCAAGGTCAAAATCCGACCGCATGAAAAATTAGCTCGCCGATCGGGGATGAAAGCCCGGGAGATGAAAAGCCGGGCGGCAAGGACAATCTGAGGTCCGCGCGCCGCCTCGAGGGCAGCCTGACGTCCAGGGCGCACCGGGAGTCACCCGGACGCGTCTCGTATTCAAGAAGCTCGCCGAATGACGGGCTATGTTTGAGCGGTGAAAGGCGGCATTTCGATAGCGCGATCGGCAAGGACCACCTGCAAATCCATATCAATGCCCTCGATGGATTTTCCGTCAGGCCTTGGCGGGGTCTCCGCCGTTCCCGGCGCATAAGCCTCGGCGGCGGCCCGACGGGCCATCAACCGGTCCCGCCACGCGTTGACCTTCGGGAATCGTTCGGGCTCCACCTTTTCGGGATGAAGTTCACGGATCCGGTGCACGTTCGACAGGACATACACATCCGCCAGCGACATCTCCTCGCCGGCAATCCAAGTCGATTGCGAGAGCTCCCGTTCCAGCCACGCGACGGTGTACTCGACAATGTCGAGGGCAGCCCGTATTTCGCTCTCGGTGTAGCCGCCCGTGGTGAGCCGGCGCCACCGTTCGCGGCGGTCGGGCATGGGCGAACGGGCAATCATCTTCGCCTTGTCGTCTTCGCTGAGTTCTTCGACCAGGGATTGCAGCCGTGCGGAGAAGGTCAGATTGATGATCGCCTGGTGCACATAATCGCCCATCCACATCCAGTGGCGCATTTTCCACCGGAGCCGGGGATCCTCCGGGCGCAACGGCCGCTCCGGAAACGCATCCTCGATGTATTCGAGGATCGGCGCGGCGTTATAGATCGCCGTCCCGTCATGATCCAAGGCCGGCACGACGCCATTGGGGTTCCATTGGAGATACCACGGGTTCAAATTCTCGTAGCGCCACAGCTCCACGTACCGGCTTTCATAGGGAATCCCCTTCTCCTTCAGGCAGTGGCGAACCTGCTTGGAGCACGTACTGAGGCCGCTGTGATAGAGCGTCAACATGGTCTTCTCCCGCCTGCTGGCCTACCTTGGGCCGAAGTAGTATCACACCAATAATATCCGCTTCAGGAAATCAAGAGATGGCCATCAACGTCAAAAAAATCGAAATCAAGAGCGTCAACGACGCGTCCGGGCTGGACGAATGGATCGCCGCGGGCGAAGTGTCGGCAGACGAGATCGTCGCCGTCATCGGTAAGACCGAGGGTAACGGGGGCGTCAACGACTTCACCCGCATCCTCTCCGATGAGGCGTTCCGGCGGGTGCTGACCAACCGGGGCACACGTGATGAAGCCGCGGTCAAACAGATCCCCATGGTCTGGTCCGGCGGCTGTGACGGCGTAATCACGCCCCACGCGGTGGCCTTCGCCCGCAACGGCGAGACGGGCCCCGAGAGCGAACACCGCCTGACCATGGGCACCGCCATGAGCAAGGACATTTTGCCCGAGGACATCGGCCGCCCGGCCATGGTCGAGAAGGTTGCGGACGGCGTGCGCGCCGCCATGAAGGATGCGGGGATCGACGATCCGAAGGACGTCCACTACGTCCAAACCAAGACCCCGCTCCTCACCGTCGAGACGGTTCAGCAGGCCCGCGGACGGGGACGGACGGCCGCCTGCGAAGTGCATGACTCCATGGGGGTTTCAAATGGCACCACGGGCCTCGGCATCGCCGTGGCGCTGAACGAGATCGATATGCCCAAGGCCGAAGACATCTGCCGAAATCTCGATCTCTACTCGGCGGTGGCCTCGTGTTCATCCGGTGTCGAGCTGGACAAGGCGCAGATCGTCCTGTTCGGCAACCGGCCCGGGGCCGGCGGGCGTTACCGGATCGGTCATTCGGTAATGAAGGACGCCCTCGATATTGACGGCATCTACGACGCCATCCGGGATGCCGGTCTGGAGCTGCCGGAGCGGCCGCGCGCCGGGGATCTCGGTGACCGCGTGGTCAATTGCTTCATGAAGTGCGAGGCGGACCCAACCGCACGGCTACGCGGCCGGCGCCAAATCATGCTCGACGATTCCGACGTTCATCACCACCGCCATTCGAAAGCGGCGGTGGGCGGTGTGGCGGCGACGGCCATCGGCGATCCCGCCGTGTTCGTTTCCGTCGACGCCATGCATCAGGGGCCCCGCGGCGGCGGACCGGTCATCGCCATCGTCGATTTGGAGGGGTAGCCCCTTCAGCCGTCCCGCACCTCGCGAAGCAACTGGACCGCCTGGATGTGGTCGGCGATGAGGCCGTCCATGTAGGCGTTCGCCGTATCCAGCCCATCTTGATTCGACATCTTGCCCGGACCGCGCCCAAAGCCGCAGGGCGCGGCGATACCGAAGTCGGGAATTTCAGACTTTACCGCCTCCATCTGCGCCCGCATGCCGCCGTCGCCATGCAACGCGTGAATCAAGCCCATATAGACTCGGGCGCCGCGATGATCGAGATCGCCCAGCGGTTTGAGGTAGTCGTCTCCCTTGGACGCAACGGTGGGAAGATGAAGAAAATCCACCCGCCGGCCCGACGCCTCGACCGCCGCGTTGCACAACAGGACCGCGCCCGTCAGATCATCCGGCTCCCGCCGCGGCCAACCGCCGGACGTTCCATAGCAGGCATGGTATCCGAGAGTGACCTCTTCGGGGATGTGGGAGCACAAGTCGTTCGCCGGTCCGAATATGTCCGCCGCCACCGCCTTGACCTCGTCGGTCAGGCCGTTCGCCTGTTCCAGCGCCTGTTCGATGATCGTGTCCTCGATGGCGCAATCCCATTGGATCGCCAGATCCTGGTGCGGGATTTGGGTGAAGATGGTTTCCACCTCGTGATGCATGGCTTCCGTGAACCCGTCGCGTAGCGCCGGGTACCCATCCTTGTCGGCGAGCCAGCGAAATACGGCGCTGGCCGGGAGCGGCAGGCAGACCTGAAAACGGACATCCGCCGGGATCACCCCGTCCGCCCGCAAAGTCTTGAATACAAAATACGAGTTAATGGCGTCCTTGGCATAACCGAGACGCCAGCCGGTGTGGCCGAACCGCACCTTCTTCACGCCCGGCTTGACCCGGAATGACCACATGTTGTCGTCACCCTCGCCGTGCCAGAGTTCGACGCCGTCGTCGGTCATCGGCCGGTGAACCGTCTCCAGGTCCGGGTGGCCGTGCAGCACCCGGTAGGCGACGTGATTGACCCAGTAGATGCGCTCGCCGATCTCCCCGTCCGGAATGAATGGAAGATACTCACCCAGGGTGGGCCCGATCGCTCGGAATACGTCTTCAGCCGTGTCGTAGGGAATGCTCCCCACAAGCATGAGATCCTGCGCCATGGAATTCATCCTCCCTTGAGAGGACAACTCTACTGGGTACGGCCGGAATAGGCGACTCCCGGCTACGCCTTCAGGTGCCGGTCCAGAAACGCGATCGCCTTGGCCCAGGCATCCTCCGAAGCACCCTCGCGGTACCGCTCCTCGTTGGCGAAATTCTGAAAGGCGTGGCCGGCCCCGTCATAGCGGTGGAACTCGTGACTCTTGCCGCCGGCCTTGAGCGCGGACTCCAATTCATCCACCTGCTCCGGCGTCGGGTTTTGATCTTCATTGCCGAAGAACCCGGCCAGCGGCGCGGAAATGTTCCCGACCCCCTCCTGGGGAGCCGGCAATCCATCGCCCCAGGGCAGGTGTACCCGGCCGCCCCAGAAGTCGATGCCTGCTTGGTAGTGGGAATCCCGGGTCAGGGCGAGAACGGTCATCCGCCCGCCCGTGCAATGGCCGAGGACGCCGATCCGGTCGGCAATCACGTCGTCCCGCGCCGCGAGCAACTCACGGGCGGCGGTCAGGTCCCGCATCACTTCGTCGTCGTTCATGGCGGCCATCTTGTCGGGCGGGTCCCGGTCCAGGGGTTGGCGATGGAAGACCCGCGGCATGGCGCAGACATAGCCGGCTTCCGCGTAGCGGTCAGCGACGCCGTCGGAAAACGCGTCGGCCTTTAGTCCCCGATGGGCCGGCATGTGGGGCGCGAGCACCAGGCCCGGATGCGGACCGTCACCCGCCGGTACCGATATCAGGCACTCCATTTCACTGCCGTCCACAGTCAGAAATGTCTGTTCGGCCATCTTTACTCCTCCCCTGCATTTTCAAGTATGGCGACCCCGGCAGGATACCTATTATGCTTATAAATAATTGAAATTACACAATAATTTAATAGGCGGTTAGTGATTTGTACCCAATTTTGTACCACGATGCCAAAAAAGATTCCGAATTTCCTAGTTTAAGGTCTTAGCGTGCTAGAAGATGACGATAAAGAATAGCACCGTAAAGATGATCCCGAGCACGAAGGCGAGGATCAACATCAAGGCCATATACTTACTCATCTAATTCAGCAGGCTTCCGCGTTCACGCGCAGGTATTCGTCAATGAATATGTCGGTGTGTCTGGAAACGCCCTGGAGGATGTAGCCTGCGTCTCGGCCATGAGTTCCGGTGGTACGTCTATCCCACGTGGAGGCAGATCCCAGTTTGTCTGATTTCAAGTCTGTGACGACTTTCTTCAAATAGAAACCTATAGTGTAAGCTGAACTAACCACATGGGCGTTCACATAAAGATACGGCGATGTGTTGTTTATCTCTGGGGTGTAGATTCTAGCCGCCCGAAGCCTGCTTCGGACCGCAGTTTCAATCTGCTCTTTTGTTAGGCCGATCTTGGCGGCATCGTTGTTTAAGCTTTCAACCACCAAGTCAATAGGCTTGCACTCATTCCATAACTGAAAACGGTCGGCCCTGGTCGGGGCTGTTGAATCCTGCGCCATTGCAAGGCCGGGAGCGACCAGCAACGCGGCGATGACAGCAAGACGTTTCATTTGCCATCTCCGAGCGTCCATCCCTCTCTGTCGCCTTGCAGCTTGATGCCCATTCCTCCAATCTCCGACAGTAGCCTTTTGCATTCTGCCTCGGACGTTCCTGTTTTGCGCATCAACTCTTCCAACGAGCGCCCCTGTGGGAAGCGACTGTCGTTGAGCAGTTCCTTTAACAGCTTCTTGCGATTGCTCGTGGCTTTGTTTGGCCATAGCCGATCCAGCAACCAAAGCACAACAGCTGACCAACCTGTCATTTGTCGTCTCCCAGCGGTAGGCTGCGATGTTGGCACTGGTTCGCAATTATACGCAAGCGCCAAGACTAGTGACATCCTGGTGACTCGCTCTCTGGTCTCTGTTGCTGACCCCCCCCCTAAGTGATTGAAAATATTGGCGACCCCGGCAGGATTCGAACCTGCGACCTGCGGATTAGAAGTCCGCTGCTCTATCCAGCTGAGCTACGGGGCCGTATCGGCATTCCAACTGGAACCGGTGACCCGAACGCTGAGGCTCTGGTCATATGGCGAACCTACGGCCGGCAAATATATGCGAGCCTCAAGGCTCGACCCGGTCCCAGCGGAAATTGTCGGCGTGCCTTTTGGGTTTCACCCGTCTCGGATGCGGCTTGTCGACCGTATACTCGTATCCTTTCTTCTCCGCGAAGGCGATGGCTTCTTCCCTGGTATCGAAGCTCATGCGCAACTGACCGCGGGTATCACCCGAACCGATCCAGCCCATCAGCCTGTCGGCCCGCGCGGCCTCCTGGGGTTCATGCTCCAGCCGCCACTTCCGGGTGTTTGCCCGCCCCGACTGCATGGCGGTCTTGGACGGCTGATAAATCCGCACTTTCATCCCATTCACCCCCGGTTCCGGGCTCGCCTTACTTGCGCGCATTATGCTCAAGATGGGCAATTTCGCTACGGTTTTCTGTCTCGCCGCCCGCAATTGCGTCCCGACCCATGCCAAGGTCCGGCCGAGCGGTCCCTGTAATACTCCGATCAACCAAGAAACAAGGAGAACCTGCGAATGCGCCACCTGTATGCCGCCGTGATTCTCTCCGTGATCGCCAACCCGCTCGCCGCCGAATTCGGCAACCCAACTGCCGGGAAAAAATCGCCCTAAGCACTTCCGCGAGCTTTCACCGCGTCACCCGCGAGCAGCCCGAAACCAAGGTCGCCTTGGCGCCGCCTTTTCATACGCCGGCCAACGATCCTTCGGTCACGTCATTTCGGATAACAGCGTTTCCGCGGACACCGCACCGGGTGATGCCCAACCGTATTCTTAAGGCTGAGGAGACAGACGACATCGTCGCCTGCATCCTCAGCCTCAAGAACAACAGCGGGAAGCCTTGACGCTTCCTCTTGGTTTCCTCCCGGGTGAACCCGGGCCGCGCCGACAGTTCCGCCGGTTGGTGGGACCGGCGGCCTAGAACGCGTGACGGAGACTATCGAGCCACACGACAAAATCGTTCGAGAACCACGTCGCCGTGATGAAAACGCCGGAGATGGCGACCGCCCACCCACCGGATGATTTGAATGTCCGCATACGCCGCATGCGGCGCGCCGCGGCTTCGGCCTTGGCGCGCTGTTCACGCCGGAGCGCAATCCGCCGCTTTCGCGCCTTCGCTTCCCGATCGAGAAGCCGCAGGGCCTCGAGGCGCCGGCGCCCGTCTTGGTTTTTGTCGAGCCGCTCCAATTCATGAAGATTTTGAAGCGTAGCGTTCACGATAATAGACATGACTGCACCCACCCATGCTTCTTCCAAGCAGGCCCATCACACGCATGAACCGGCTGTTTCCCGGCCTTTGATCCGAATTTAGGAATCGCCGGTTAACCCGAGGTTAACCGGACGGTGCAATTCGGAGGTTTTCCGGAATTGGTCGGGGCGAGAGGATTTGAACCTCCGACCCCCTGCTCCCAAAGCAGGTGCGCTACCAGACTGCGCCACGCCCCGACAGGTGAGCCGTTAATAGGCGGAACGGATGGGACGGGCAAGGGCCAATCCCCTCGCCCGATCGCCGCCGTCAAAATCGGCTATTCCGCAGGTCTTGCCGCCGCGGCCTTGTTGGCGCTCATGTAGTGCCAGATCAGCCACGCCAGCGCGGCCGCGAACACCACCCAATGAACGGTTGGCACGATATACAGCAGTCCAAAGGCCATCGCGAGCCGAAGGACGACTTCCCAGGCAGGCAAGCGCTTCCGGTCAAACGCCAAGGTCGCCGAGGAGACCAGGTAGATCACCAGCAGCAACCGTACGATGGCCGAAGCGAAATCAACCGCGTCGAACTTCACCCCGCTTTCCTCGACAATCAGCAGCACCGGATAGAACGCGAAGGCGAACGGCACGATGAACTTCACCAGGCCGACCCGTATTGCCAACACGGCCGTTTTCATCGGCGGCGCCTCGGCGATCGACGCGGCGGCGTAAGCCGCCACCGCCACCGGCGGGGTAATGGAGGACGCGACGCCGTAATAGAACACGAACAGGTGGGCGACGAGAACGCTGAGACCCAGGTTTTGCAGCGACGGCCCAATGATCAGGATGATGGTCAGGTACGCCGGCAGCGTCGGCATGCCCATGCCCAGCATCAGGGCGGCAAATGCGGCAACGATCAGCACCAGGAAGAGTTGCGTGTTGCCCCCGATATTGTTCAACACCAGCGCGAAGTCGTTCGGCAGTCCCGTCGCCCCCAGCACCGCAACGATGATGCCAACAACGCCGATGGCCATCAGAAGTTCACAGAAGGTCTGACCGCCCTTGGCCAAGGCCTTGACGATGATGAACGGGTTCTTGCGAATATCCGGATTGAAAAAGCTGAGCGGGATGATGGAAAAGAGGGCCATCATGCCCGCGCCGGCCGGCGAGAAGCCGAGGATCAGCGTCCCGATGACGACGCCCACCGGCAGGATTACCATGATCAGGTTGACGATATCCTGGCCGTCGACCGCAAGATCATCCTGCATGTCGGGCACGGCTTCGACGCCCAGGCGGCGAGCCTCGAAGACGACCGACGTGAACAGGCTCGTATAATAGGCCAGCGCCGGGATCAGCGCGGCGACGATAATCGTCAGATAGGAAATGCCGGTGAAGTCGGCCATCACCAGCGCCGCCGCGCCCATGATCGGCGGCATGATCTGACCGGCGGACGATGCCGTCGCTTCAACGCCGCCGGCGAAGGCCGGGTCGAAACCCCGCTTTTTTATCATCGGGATGGTGATCACGCCGGTGGCCACCACGTTGGTCACGGCGCCGCCCGACATGGTGCCGAACAGGCCGGACGCCATGATCGCGGCGTGGGCCGGGCCGCCCCTGAAGTTGCGGGTGAGGTGGAAGGCGATCTTGATCAACGAGCGGCCGCCGCCGGTCTGTTCGAGAACCACGCCCAGCAAAATGAACGGGAAAACGGTGAAGATCAGAATGCCCATGATGGTGCCCAGCACACCGTCATTGAGGTTGAAGAACAGGTCTTCCGACGAGTCGATGAAGATCACCGGGGCGGTCTCGAAGATCCACGGCCAGCCTTCGCCCGTGTAGAAATAGACGAGGGCCAGTATCCCGACCACCGCCAGCGGGGTACCCCAGACCCGCCAACACAGCACGATAAATATCGCGCATGCGGTGAGCGCGATGACCGGGTGGATGATGGTGAAGTCGAACAGGCCGATTTCGATTTCCGAGACGTCGGTGTAATAACGCCAAAACACCCACAGCGCCGCCGCCATAATGATGACGTCGATAACCCAGGCGGCCGATTTGAGGGACGGCACGCCGCGCAGCAGCCAGGGGCCGACGGGGTAACGGACAAGAACCAGGAAAACGGCGCCGCCGAGAATAGACGGGCGGATGACTGCGGACGGATAAGGTCCCATCTTGGGGATGATCCAGAAGCTCGGCGACGAGTTGCCGATACCGATGATGGCAATCGCAAGCGCGACGGTGAACGCCGCGATACCCAAGGTCTTTTGAATGCTGGACCGTTCCGTTTCGGCGTTCATGCCGCGTCTCCCCTAGAGAGGCGTCCCTCAGACGAAATTCTTAATCGAATAAACGGACGGACCCGGCAGTCGCGTGACTGCCGGGCCCGGTCCCAATACCACGGACTATTTGGCTTCCGGCGGCAGAATGGCGTCCGGAATAGCGATGCCCTTCTCGCGGTAGTACTTCACCGCACCCATGTACAGCGGCATGTTGACCCCGACGAACGGATTCTTCGGATCGATCGGTTTCAATGTCTGTGCCGTTTTGTGAATGGTGTCGATGTTATCCCACGTCAGCTTGGTCATGTTGTAGGCCATCTCTTCCGAGATACTGTCCTTGTTGACCGCGACCTGGAATGTCACCGCGCCGACAGCGATGTTCTTGCCGCCATTGACCTGGCCTTGATATGTACCGGCAGGGATGATGCCGGGTGCACGGCCGAGTCCGCTGACCCATTTCTTCCAGGCTGCGCTGTTAGAGCTGGCCGCGGCATCAAGAAGCCGGAACTTCCTGGTCAGACCGAGCTGTTCGATCATCGCCGAACCTGGACCGTCCGGCCGCATGAAGACGTCGAGCTTGCCGTCCATCATGGCCTGCAGGCCACCGCCCCACGGCAAACGGATCGCCGTGTAGTCCTTGTTCGGTTCGTAGCCGGTGAGCGCCTTGATCATGGTCTCGGAAGTCACCGCCGCGGCGCCCGAGGGCGGGCCGGTGAACACGCGCTTGCCCTTGATGTCGGCAAACGTCTTGATGGTGTCGATGTCGAAGGTCACCGGGTGGAAGACCACAGCCTTCCAACCCCAGATCGAGCGGACGTTCTTGGAGGCCGCCTTAGCCTGCTTGCTCAGTTTCTTTTTGTACATCCGGCTGCCTTCGGACAGAAACTTATAGATCGACGTCGGGAAGGGCATGATTTCAAGTTGGCCGCGGCCCAATTTGAGCGCGGAACGGGTCAATGTCTGGCTGTCGTTGATCTGAATGGTGATGCCCAGATCCTTCTGCCAGACCTTGCCAAGGACCACGATCACCGCATGCGAAACCGCACCGGGGGATCCGGTATCCGCACGGAGAATTTTGGATTGGGCGTGTGCGACGCCGCTCGACATCGCCACCACCCCGGCAAGGGCGAGCGCGGCGATGCCGTACTTCAAGGATTGCTTCATGTTGATCTCCCAATATATGGAACCGCCCATCGATGTTTCCCGTGAAACATCGGCCTGTCGCCGTTCCCCGCATTTCCCACCCGCCGGTTCCGGAACTTGGAAGCTCTCTTCGGCAGGGTGGCGATATCGTCCTTGGGCGGCCCGGGTTTGCCCCGGATCGCTTCCGACGATCCGCCAACCCTAGGTGAACCCGGATTCAGGGTCAACGCGCACGGCAAGACGGCCCAACCGATGTGACACAGCCAATTTGGCGAAATTGCGGGGACTCCCTGGGCAGATGTCCAAAACCCGAGGCGCCCACGGCCCTAGTTCAGACCGATCATCACCGATTTCAATTCGGTATAGTGCCGGATCGCTTCCTCGCCCAGGTCCTTGCCGATTCCCGACTGCTTGTAGCCGCCGAGGGGCATCGCCGGATGGGGGAACGGCGACGAGTTGACGAACACCGAGCCCGCCTGGATGCGGGGGATCAACTGATGAATTCGCTGAATATCGCTTCCCCAAATATAAGACGCCAAACCGTAACTTGTGTCGTTGGCAAACCGGCCGGCGTCTTCAAGACCGTCGAAGGGAATCGCCGTGATCACCGGGCCGAAGATCTCTTCCTGGACGACGGTCGATGATTGGGGCGGCTGAACCAGGACGGTCGGCTCCACGTAGTAGCCGGGTCCGTCGACCGCCTTGCCCCCGGCAACCGCTTCACCGCCCTCTTTGACACCGGCCTCGATGTAGCCCATCACCCTGTCCCGGTGTTGGGCGGAGACCAACGGGCCCATCTGAGATTCCGGGTGCAGGCCCGGTCCGAGCTTCAGCGAGCGTGCTTCCTTCGCCAACCGCTCCACGGTCCGGTCGAAGACGCTGCTCTGTACGTAAAGCCGCGATCCCGCCACACAAACCTGGCCGGAATTGCCGAAAATACCGCGGGCAATCGCCGGGGCGGCCTTATCCACATTGGCATCATCCAGCATGATGACCGGCGATTTGCCGCCAAGTTCGAGGGTTACGTTCTTCAAGGTATCGGTCGCCAGCTTGTTGATCGCCTTGCCCGTGGCCACCGAACCGGTGAAGGAGATTTTCGCCACCCCGGGATGGGCAACCAAATCCTCCCCCGCCTCGGCGCCAAATCCGGTAACGATGTTGATCACCCCGGGCGGCACGCCGGCATCGAGAGCAAGCTCGCCCAAACGCAGCGCGCCCAGCGGCGTCACTTCGGACGGTTTCAAAACGATGGTGCAGCCTGCCGCCAATGCCGGTGCGATCTTCCACATGGCAATCATCAACGGCACGTTCCACGGCACGATGGCCCCGACGACGCCAACCGGCTCGCGGGCGGTGTAGGCGAAGAACCGCTTTTCGGGCAGCGCATTGCCGATATCCATGGTATCGCCTTTGATTTTGGTCGGCCAGCCGGCCATATAGCGAAGCGTCGCCAGGACATTTCCCACCTCGGCGTGCTGACCGATGAGGCTCGGCATACCGACATCGAGTGCCTCCATTTGTCCAAGTTCTTCGGCGTGCGCCTCGATGACGTCCGCAAAGCGATGCATAAGCCGCTCGCGGTCGCTGGGCTGCATACCGCGCCAAGCCGGGTCGTTGAGCGCCACGGTCGCGGCCTGGACCGCCCGGTCGATATCTTCGGCATTGCCGCGCGGCACCTTGGCGACGGCTTCGCCGCTCGACGGGTCGATGACGTCGAACGTATCGCCGCCCGCGCTTTCCACCCACTCGCCATCGATCAGCAGCTTCTGATCCCGCTGAAGAAAGGACCGGGCGCTGGACACCAGCCGGCTCATGTCATTGGCCATCACATTCATCTGCCTGTTCCTCTCCGATGCCTGATTGAGTTCGGCGTGTGGACGACATCATAAGGCATCAAGATGTAGCGCCAAGGGCCGCGTTCCGGGACCGGTCCCCCCGGGCGCGAGCCATGCGCGTGGCGCATATCGGTAAGATGTTGAAACAACGGTATTTATACCTAATTTCCAATTAGCGCATTTTCAGCGGTATGGACATTCATGGACATTAATGGACATTTGATGACACCCATTTGGGAGGTACCCCCCGAACAGTTCGTACAAAGCTGCATAGCTCCCCCTCCAAACGCAAAACGCCGCCCCGGGGACGGGACGGCAGACGCCTATTCATTTAGCCCGGGCGGATGCCGGGGCAAGGGGGGAATTGGGGGGGGCCGGGGTCGGCCGCGTTGCCCGGACGGTAAAGTAACGTGCGCCACTATCGTGGAGCCCGAATTTTGTGCCATATTACTTGCCCTCTTCCTCCGATGCCCGGTTCGGCCCGGCGTCTAGACGTCATCGTAAAACATCAAGATGTAGCGCCAAGGGCTGCGTTCCGTGTTCTTGTCGATAATCACTTCGATCAGCGCCGGCTCGTCTTTCTCCAACGCCGCGGCGAGCACCGGCTTGAGCTCGTCCGGCGATGTCACCCGATGTCCGGCGACGCCGCAGCTCTCCGCCAGCGCGGGGAAGTCCGGGTTCCGGAACTCCGTGGCAATGGTCCGGCCCTTGTAGAACTTCCGAAGATCTCGGCGCACGTTGCCGAAGGTCGAGTTGTTGAACAGCACGGTGACGACGCCCAGATTGTATTGGGCCGCGGTCGATAGTTCCTGTACCCCGAACATGAACCCGCCGTCCCCGATGATCGAGACCACCGGCTTGTCCGGGTGCGCCGCCTTGACGCCGAGCGAGGTCGGAAAGCCAAATCCCAACGTGCCCTGGAACCCGCAGGACACATAGGTGCGGGGCTCCAATACGGGATAGGCGAAGTTCGAGGTGAACCCCGTCTGACAGAGCTCCTCGACGAAAAAACCGTCGCGCGGCAGCACATCCCGGATGACGTCCAGGTACTGTTTATGAGGCTTGACCCAATCAGCCTTTTCTTCGGCCCAGGCTTTCGATTTCTTGATCCGCTCGACGGCGCCGTCCGGCGGCGTGCGCCTGCCCTTGACCGCACCCAGCAGCGCGGCCGCGCCGTCCGCGGAATCCGCGACCAGCGGAACATGCGGCACCAGCCGCTCCATCTCCTTGGGATCGATGTCGACCCGAATGAGATGCGGCGGTGCGAGCGGCTGGGACTGTTCCTTGAACATGTCCACCGACCAGCGCATGTACGGCATCTCCAACCGGGAGCCAATTCCCAGCAGCACATCGCACTCACGCCACAGATCGTGTCCGGCGAGGCTCGACACACCCAGTTCGTGATCTTCGGAAACCACCCCGCGGCCGCCTCGAAACGCGGTGACCGGGGCCTTCAGTTCCTCGGCGAGCGCGAGAACTTCGTTGGCCGCGTGCTGTGCGCCGCTGCCGGCAAAGATCATCGGCCGCTCCGCGGCGATGAGCATATCCGCCGCCTTCTTCAATTCCGCCTTGCTGATTTCCGGGTGCGGATCCAGGTCGGCAGGCGGCAGGAGGCCGACCATCTCCGACGTGGCCAAATCGTCCCAGCACATTTCCACCGAGACCGGACCGGGCCGGCCGGAGGTCGCGACCCGCACGGCCTCGTTGACGATTTCCGGCGCATCCGCCGGGTTGTCGATCCGCACCGCCCATTTGATGAGCGAGTCCAGGGTAGCAAGTTGGTCCGGGATTTCGTGGAGCGCACCCCTCCCCTTGCCCAGGTAGTCGCGCGGCACCTGAGACGTGACGCAAAGCACCGGCTGGCTGGCGCCCCACGCAGTCGACAGGGCCGCGGTGGTGTTCAGGACCCCCGGTCCCGGCACCACCGAATAAACACCGAGGCGGCCCGTGGCCTTGGCGTAACCGAACGCCATGTAGGCCGCCGCCTGTTCGTGCCGGGTGCCGATGGTACGGATACTGCTTTTCGCCCGGTCCAGGGCATCGAAGATGGGGTAGGTCTGGGCACCCGGGATACCGAAGACCGTATCGACCCCGTTGGCAACCAACGTCCGGACAATCGCCTCCCCGGCGCTCATCAACCGGGTTTCGAGGTTCTTCAACACGGGCGGCCCCTATCTCAGATGATTAATCCGAAATATATTTAACATGTTAAATATATGGCCGCAATATGGAAAAGCGCGACCGGCCCGAAGGCCGGTCAATACAACTTCTACTTCCAACGGATATGGCTAAGGGAGGCCCCATAGGGCGACAAGGAACCCTTCAACACCTCCACATCCTTCGAATGCACGAACACCGTCGGCATGGTGGTGAGCGGCATCACATAGGCCTGCTCGTTCACGCGATCGAACATGGCCTTGTAGGCCGCCTTGCGTTTTGCCTCGTCGAGTTCCGAGTTCCCCTTCAATCGGAGGGCGTTCAGCTGTTTGTCCCCGTTATAGTTCCGGGGCCCCGGCGCAAACATCATATTCGCCGTCGAAGATGTGTCCGGAAGGCCGCCGGAACTCCACATGCTGACCAAAATCTGGAACTTGCCGTCCCGCTGCTGTTTGCGGTAAGCGCCAAAGTTCAACCGGTTTACCCCGGCCTTGATGCCAAGTTTCCGCAGTTGACCCGCGACCGCCTCGGCCACCACACCGGCCGGTCCGAGTGCGGATATAGTCGCCTCGAAACCATTGGGAAAACCGGCGGCCGCCAATGCCGCCTTGGCCTTGGCCGCATCGAACCTGTGCGGCACAGGTGAGAAGTCACAGCCCAGCTGATATTCCTGGCAGAGTGCCGGAGGCACAGGATCCTCGGCCCCGCCCGCGACAATGTTTTTCTGGATCGCCTCCCGGTCAATGCCCTGAAGAATCGCCTTCCGGACTTTAATGTCGGACAGCTCGGACTTGCCGGACCGGTTTGCCGCGTCGAACAGGATATAGCTGTAGAGCATGCCCGTGGTCGAGGTGACACCGAACTGCGGGTTGGCGGCAAGATTGTTCACCTGGTCACGCCGCAGCCCGCGGACCAAATCCACGCCGCCCGTCAGCAGTTGGGCAACCTGGGTCTGCCGGTTGGGAATCGGCACCGCATGCACGTTCTTGATGTTGGCGGCGTTCTTGGAATCCCCGCCATGAGCAATCTTTTGGGAACTCATCCTGATGCCGTCGGTCGGCGAAATCGATGTCACCCGCCACGGGCCGGTGCCGACGGGCTTCTTGCCGAATGTGGCCTTGTTCGCAAGCGCGCCGTGTATATTGGACGGGAACATGGGGATCGACTTCGCAAGCCGCATCAGCCCTTCGGGCGCCGGCCTCTTGGTCTTGATCCGGATCTTGTACTGCCCGAGTTTCTCGACACTGCCGATCCACGTGTAATTGGTCTTGAAGCGGACTTTGGTCTTTGGATTGATCAGCCAGTTGATGGTGTAGACGGCGTCGTCGGCATCGAACGCAGACCCGTCATGAAATTTGACGTCGTCACGCAGTTCGAACTCCAATGTCAGCTCATCCATGCGCTTCCACGATTTGGCCAGGAGCGGTTTAAACTCCTTGCTGAAATCATCGAAGTGCACCAAGCCGTCGAAGACAATCCGCGCGGTCAACGCGGTTTCGGGCTTCGGGTCGTGAATGAGATCGACGATGGAAATGGGATCGGTAAAGGCGATCCGCAGGGTGTCCTTGGACTTCTGCGCCGCGGCGGGCGCCGCAATCATCAGCGCGCCGAGAGCGGTCGTGGTCAGAAGAAGATGACTCCTAGACATTTTTTCCTCCCATGGAGTGCCGGCTTTGCCGGTCTTTCGAGAAATTGCGCGACGCGCGCCGCGCGTTATTGCCAGGTGGCAAATGCCATCGCGTTCCCCGTCCCCGCCTCGGAGCGATAGCAGGGCACGTAATCCAGCAGGTTCATTTCCAGGCCGGTCTCGGACAGGATGCCGCTAACGGTGATCCAGTTCTTGGTCTCCGACGTGCCGGATCGGAACATGTAATTGGGCTCGTTGACGAGGGTATCCACATCCCGCGCCGCCATCGCCTTCAATATCCGGTCGTCGAAATCCTCATCGATCACGAAATGACTCACCCCGCCTGACGCGCAGACGGCCACCCGCTTGTTTTCGCCCCACGACTTGATCGCCCGGCCGATGGACTGTCCGAACTCGTAGCACCGTTTCGGCGTCGGCTGGTTCGGCGGAAAGAAGGTATTGAGCAGGATCGGGATGACGGGCACCGGCTTGTCGCGGAGAATGCGGCGATAGATGAAGCCGACCGCGTGACCGACACCGATCAGGCCTTTTTCGTTGCTCGGCTGCACGCCTGAGGTCGCGATATCGAACTCGTCATCGATCGCCTGTTCGATGATCCGGTGCGCCAATCCCGTTGGAACGGGATAGCTGTGATCCTCCGGGGGATGATTGGCGGCCATCGCCAATGCGAGACCGAGAGAGCGCTGGGCCATGGCGTCGTAAGCTTCCTGCGTCAGTCCCGTGTTGATCACCTCGTCACCGAAATAAACGGTGAATGAAGGCTGGACCTGGTCGTGGAACCATTCGTGCTGATCGTCACCGACCACGATGCAGATATCGGGATCAACCTCCTCAAATTTGTCGGCCAGCGCATTGAGGCTCTTTTGATTCCGTTCCGCGCGGCCTTCCCGCACGCCGATCTCGATCTCTTTCTCGAAATGGTTCTCCGACTTCCGGTGTTCGTAAAGTTCCGGCCAAGTGTAAAAGTCTCCCCGGAACGGGTGCGACGGGTTCTTCTTGTCGTCGGCGGCGCGCAAATCCCATTTCTCCGGCGGCGTGGACAGAAGCGGTCCATGCGATGAACCGAAGCCGTAAATGATCTCTGCCATATCCTTTCCCCTTCCCGCGCCTAACTAGGCGCGATTTATTTCCTCGACTTTTCCCTTTGATTTTTCCGAGCGGAACGCCCGAATGCTCGACAAGTGATCGTGCATCAGTTCCCGGGCTCCCGCCCCGTCTCTTGCGGCGATCAGTTCATATAGCCTGTGGTGACAGGCCAAAATTTTCCGGGTCTTGGTTTTCGTTTCACTGGCGCCGCCCGACGGCCACACCACATGACGGATCGCGATCAACTGCGCCACCAGCGCGCGGTTGTGGGATGCTTCGGCAATCGCCATGTGAAAGCGCATGCTGCTATCGGCAAAGGCCGCCGGATCATCCTCGAGGCGTTCGGCTTCGGCGAGCAGCTCGCCCAGATGCTGCAAATCATATTCCGTGGCATGGGCCGCCGCGAGTTCCGTCGCCATCCCTTCGATCGCCCATTGCGCATCCAGGATTTCCACCTCGCTGACGCCGGCGAGATTGAACTGAATGGCGAGAGCCTCGGCGAATTTGTCAGGGCTTCCCGATGCAATCCGGGCGCCGCCGCCTGCGCCCACACGGATATCGACGATGCCGAGCGCTTCCAATGTGCGGAGCGCATCCCGCGCCGTGTTGCGGCTGACACCGAACCGCGCGGCAACATCCTTTTCCGAACCAAGGAAATCACCCGGGACCATCCGGCGGGCAAACACCGCTTCGCGCACGTCGGCGACAATCATGTCGGCATAGGTCGCCGGCCCGTTGAAATCCTGTTTGGAGCCCGACCCCTGCACCGATCGAAGAGCTGGTTTCGCGGCCATTTCCACGCCTTGTGAGTTAAAACACCCATCGATAGGATGATTGCGAGAAGAGTGGCCGCTGAGTGCCACGCATGTCAAGGTTGCGCCGGTCAAGCGGCGCCACGCCGGAGGTAGTTCGAACCGTGCTCTCCGTCCCCGCGGATCTGCTAAACCGCCAGATCGTCGAAGTATTCACCGCCTGGGGAATGCCCGGTGACTACGCGGATACCGCAGCCCGGGTCATGGTCGATACCGACCTCAAAGGCATCGATTCCCATGGAATCGGCATGTTGCCGGGCTACCGGAACATGCGGCGGGACGGAAAGATCATCGTCGACGGCGAGATCAGGGTGGTCCGGGATTTGCCGTCCATGGCGTTGATCGACGGCGGTCATGGGCTGGGCCATCCCGTCGCCGAGAAGGCGATGGGCCTGGCCATCGGCAAGGCGAAGCAATCCGGCATCGGCGTGGTCAGCGTTCGGAACTCCAATCATTACGGCGCCGCCGGCTATTACGCGGCCATGGCCCCCGAGGAAGGTCTGATCGGCATTTCCCTGACCGGCACGCCGACTTCCCTGGTCGTACCCACCTTCGGCAAACGGACGATGTTCGGGACCAACCCCATCGCCTTCGCCGCCCCGGCGCGCCGCAATCCGCCGTTCCTCCTGGACATGGCGACCAGCACGGTCGCCATCGGCAAGCTCTCGGTCGCGATTCGCGCCGGTATCGATATTCCCCTCGGATGGGCAATGGACCGGGAGGGACGGCCGACAACCGATGCGGCGGCGGCACGGGAAGCGCGAAAACTAACCCCCCTCGGCGGCAGCCGGGAGATGGGCAGCCATAAGGGTTACGGACTGGCCGCCATGGTGGATATCCTTTCGAGCGTGCTTTCCGGCGCGGCCATTTTCCGGGTCGATGAATTCACCGGCCGATCCCAAGCGGCCGGTAATGTCGGGCACTTCTTCCTTGCCGCGGACCCTGCGGCGGTGCGCGGTGATGACCGGTTTCCGGACGAAATGGACGACCTGATCGACGCCCTGCACGCCACTGAACCCGCGGACCCCGGCCAGCCCGTTTTGGTCGCCGGAGACCCGGAGCGCGCGGCCTACGCCGAAAGGTCCAAATCGGGAATCCCGGTGACCGGCCGGTTGGCCGAAGAAATCAAGGAAGTGGCGCGGGAATGCAATGCGCCGTACCTGCTTGAAGGGAGCGACGCATGAACGGCGCCGAAGCCATCACGGAAATACTCCGGCGGGAACGTACCGGGTTCCTGTCCTGCTATCCCCGCAATGCTCTGATCGAGCCCTGCGCCGAGATCGGTATCCGGCCCATCCTCTGCCGGCAGGAGCGCGTGGGCGTCGGCATGGCCGACGGCTACAGCCGGACGACCGGCGGCAAATCCATCGGCGTGTTCGGTTCCCAAGCGGGTCCGGGAATCGAGAACGCATTTGCCGGCGTCGCACAGGCCTACAGCGAAAATGTTCCGCTGCTTGTCATCCCGGGCGGTGCGGAATTGGGCCGGCAAAACACACGCCCCGTATTTTCGGCGGTCGACAATTTCCGCCATATCACAAAATGGGCGGCCAGAATCGACCGGGTCGAGGACATCCCGCGCGTTCTCCGCCGGGCCTATCACCTTCTACGGTCCGGCAAGTCCGGCCCGGTGCTATTGGAGATTCCTCCCTCCGTTTCACAGGCCGAGTTCCCGGGTGAACTGGACTACACGCCGCCCGCGCCCTTGAAATCCGCACCGGCTCCCGACGACATCGGGGCCGCGGCCCGGATGTTGGCCGAAGCCAAATCCCCGGTATTCTTCGCGGGTGCCGGTATTCTCTGGGCCGAGGCCACGGACGAGTTGGTCACGCTCGCCGAACTGCTGGATGCCCCGGTCCTCACGACCAATCCCGGCAAAAGCGGATTTCCCGAAACTCATCCCCTCTCCCTTGGGGCATCAGCCGTGTCGGCGTCTCGCCCACTGACCGAGTACCTGAGAAACGCCGACGTAGTGTTCGCGGTCGGCAGTAGCCTGACCGCCTCCCCGTTCAACCCGAATGTGCCGGCCGGCAAACGTATCATCCACGCCACCAACCACGAGGACGACATCAATAAGGACCAGCGGGTCGAACAGGCACTGTTGGGAGACGCGAAGATCACCCTGTTTCAACTGAAAGAGGCCATCGGCGATCGCGTGACACCGTCCGAGGAACGGGCCACGGCGGTGCGGGCAGCGAAGAAGGCCTGGCTCGCCGAGTGGCAGGCCCGGCTCACCTCGGACGAAGTGCCGCTCAACCCTTACCGGGTCGCCCACGAGACGATGAAACTGGTCGACAGGGACAACGCCATCGTCACCCACGATTCAGGCAGCCCCCGCGAACAGGTCGTCCCGTTTTGGGAGACCACCACGCCCCGCTCCTACATGGGTTGGGGCAAATCGACACAGCTCGGGCATGGCCTTGGCCTTACCATCGGCGCCAAGCTGGCGGCGCCGGAGAAGACCTGCATCAACTTCATGGGCGACAGCGCCATCGGCATGGTCGGCATGGACGTCGAGACCGCCGCGCGGAACAACATCGCCACCATGACGGTGGTGTTCAACAACGGCATGATGGCGGCCGAACGCCCGGTCCTCAAAGTCTCCGACGAGAAGTACGGCGCCATGGCCGTCGGCGGCAACTACGCGGAGCTTGGGCGGGCGCTCGGGGCGACGGCCTTCAGGGTCGAACAACCGGACGATATCGTGCCGACGCTGAAGGACGCATTGGCAGCCAACGAAGACGGCGCGACGGTTCTGGCGGAGTTCGTGACCAAGGAAAACCAGGAGTTTTCCCGCTACTGACGGGTTGCTAGAGCAGTTTCCGCCATGAACGAACAGAGCAACCTCCCCTTCACGTCGCCCGACCGCGAGCGGTATTTTGACGATTACGAGCAAGGCGCGGTTCATATCCTTGGTACGGTGACGGCGGATGAAGACGAGATGCTGGCCTTCGCCGAACTTTACGATCCCCAAAACATCCACATCAATCCGGAAGAGGCCGCGAAGGGCCCCTTCGGCGCCATCATCGCCAGCGGCTGGTACACCTCGGGCCTGATGATGCGGCTCTATGCCCGGCACTATCTTTCCAACGTTTCCAGCCTGTCGTCTCCCGGCCTCACGGATTTGAAATGGCCCGCCCCGGTTTATGCCGGCGATGAGTTGACGGTTCAGGTCACCATCGAGAGCACCCGGCGATCCAAATCGGACCCGTCCCGGGGGATCGTTCAATCAGCCGTTGAGGTGACAAACCGGGACGGCGCGGTCGTCATGACGGTCACGGGCGTGAACTTCATCGCATGCCGGACCTCGTGATGCGCCCGGCCCGGCCGGAGGACGCGGACCGGCTGCGTGCCTGGGACGAAAAACCTCATATCATGGAGATTATGGGTGAGAATGAAGGCGACGAGCACGAGAACTGGGGCCGGAAGCTCGCCCGACATCAACCCTGGCGGTGGCGGTTCATCGCCGAGGTGGAAGGCAATCCCATCGGTATCGTCCAGATCATCGATCCGGCAGAGGAAGAGTCCCGGTATTGGGGAGAAGTCGAACCTAACCTCCGGGCCATCGATATCTGGATCGGCGAGGAAGAATACATCGGCCGAGGTTTCGGAACGGCAATGATGGCGTTTGCGCTTGCACACTGTTTCGACAAGACCGACGTCACGGCGGTTCTCATCGACCCGCTGGCCTCGAACATGAATGCCCGGCGGTTCTATGAGAAAATGGGATTCGAGCGAGTGGGGCCCCGCCGTTTCGGCAAAGACGATTGCATGGTCTATCGACTCGGAAGGGAGAGATGGCGCACCATGTCGCCAAAGCCCCAGACGGATGTCATAACATGACCGACAATCTGCCCATCATTGCTCTGTCCACCGGC
>LXNI01001380.1_pt1 | contig 21454 bp, 17 predicted proteins | sample 809091 | NCBI WGS metagenome assembly LXNI01 (sample SAMN04870527, study PRJNA318959) | sponge metagenome | biome: 01000161; feature: marine sponge reef; material: water | host: Sarcotragus foetidus | place: Greece: Milos, Mediterranean Sea | collected 2013-05-29 | depth 5-7 m | reverse complement strand
GACCCCGATCGCGTGCGGGTTCCGCTGATCCGTGATGCGTCGGGCAGCCTTGTCGAAGCGAGCTGGGAGGCTGCCTTCGAACGGTGCGCCGAGCTGCTTGGCGGCGTGCGGGACCGCTTCGGCGTCGAGGCAATCACCGCCTACCTCGGAAATGCCACTGGCTTCAACTACTCGATCAGTCGCTATGCCGGCATGTTCTTGCAGCTTGCTGGGATACCCACGGTCTATTCGTCCGGCACCGTCGACACGTGGTCCAAGAACGTCGCCTGCCAGTTGATGTACGGGCATTCATGGCGCATCCCAGTACCCGATATCGATCGCACCGATTTCATGGTGGTGCAGGGCGCCAACCCGTCCGCCAGCCAGGGCAGCTTCATGGGCTGTCCCGATGTTCCGGGCGCCCTGGACCGGGTGCGCGAGCGAGGCAAGGTGGTGGTGATCGACCCTCGTCGCACCGAGACCTGCGCCCACGCCGATCAGTGGCTGCCGGTGCGGCCTGGCACCGATGCGCTGCTGCAACTCGCCGTGGTGAACGTGCTCTTCGACGAAGGGCTCGTGCGGCTCGGCCATCTGGCGGATCGGCTCAAGGGCGTGGACGAGGTCCGCGCTATTGCTACGGGGTTCCCGCCCGAACGGGTCGCAGAGACGTGCGGGGCCGACGCAGAGGCGATCCGCACCTTGGCCCGCGAGTTCGCTGCGGCTGAGCGGGCGGCGTGGTACGCACGCATCGGCACCTGCAACCAGGAATTCGGCACGCTGGCGTCGTGGCTGCCCGACGTGATCTGCGCGCTCACCGGCAACCTGGACGCCGTCGGCGGAATGATGTGGGCGAAGCCTGTGGCGTGGTCGATGCTGCAGCAGGACTGGGGCTTCGAGGGGGGTTTCGACCGTTGGCGGAGCAGAGTGCGCGACATTCCCGAGGTGCTCGGGCAGTTCCCCATGGGATGTCTGGCCGAGGAGATCGACACGCCCGGCCCCGGACAGCTCAAGGGGCTGGTGGTGGTGGGTGGTAACCCGGTGCTGTCTGCCCCCAATTCCGAACGCCTCGACAATGCCTTGCCCCTGCTGGAGGCGATGATCTCGGTAGACAATGCGCTGAACGAGACATCCCGCCACGCCCATGTGGTACTGCCGGGGCTGGCAGCGCTGGAGCAGCACTTCTATTCCGAGATGCTGTGGGGCTGGGCAAAGCGCTCGGCCGCAAAGTACGCACCGCCGCTGTTCCCGCCCGCCGAGGGTCGGCCCGACGAATGGGAGATTCTGACCCGGCTCGGAGCGATGTGCGCCGGAATGGGAGACGTGAACGCGGCCGAGTTCGACGATCTGTACTTCTCGGCCCTCGCTGAGCTTGCCGGTGTGGATCCTGCGATGGCGCTGGAGACATCGCCCGAGCCCGGCCCCGAGCGATTGAACGATCTCGCCATCCGCACCGGTCCGTGGGGAGACCGTTACGGCGATAATCCCGATGGGCTGAACCTCGACAAGCTGAAGGAGCTTCCCGACGGCCTGGACATGGGGCCGATGGTCCCGCAGGTCGACGAGATCGTGACTCATCCCGACGGGAAGATCGACTTGGCCCCCGAGCGCATCACCGCCGACATCGAGCGCTTGGCGAGGAGCATCGACCGAGGGGCCGGTTCCCTGGTGCTCACGAGTCGTCGTCACGTTCGATCCAACAACTCCTGGATGCACAACGTGGAGGTGCTGGTGCGGGGCAAGGATCGCTGCACGCTGCTGATGCATCCCGAAGATGCCGCCAGCGCCGGCGTCTCCGATGGCGAGTTGGCACGAGTCGCTTCGACCAACGGCGCCGTGGAGGTTCCGGTGGAAGTCAGCGACGAGATGTACCCAGGCGTGGTGTCGCTGCCCCATGGCTGGGGTCACGACAAGCCGGGCACCCGGCAGTCAGTGGCCAGCCGGTACGCAGGTGTCAACTACAACGTGCTGGTCCCGCCCGATTTCGTGGACGTCCCGTCTGGCAACGCAGCCGTCAACGGCGTCCCGGTGAGTGTCGCCCCGGTTTCGGGTGTACCGGCCTGATTCGGCGGCAGGAATGGGCACCCCGCCTCGCCCACTCGTAGGATTCCCCGCTGATGCGCAGGGGGGCGGCCGCCGCTGAGGCGCCGCGCCTCGAGCACGAGGTCCGCGGCGGTGGGGCGTTCTCGGCACGCGGGTTCGCCCCGCTGTGGTTCAGCGGGCTGTGCTGGCACTGGGGACGCTGGGCGATCGCCTTCCTTGGGAGCTACCACGTCAACCAGATCACGGACTCGCCTCGGATGGTGCAGCTCACCGGCGCCGTCATGTGGGCGCCGCTGCTGCTCGGCGGCGCCATCGGGGGTGTGATCTCGGACCGGTTCGATCGCCGTCGCACGGTGCGGCTCCAGACGGCGCTGCTCGTGCCGTTTGTCGCGGTCATCGGCTTTGCCGAGCAATCTGACCAGCTGGGCATCTTGCTGTTGTTCCCGTTCCTGCTCTTCGCCGGCATCGGCTGGGTTGTCGACATGACCAGCCGTCGCGCACTGCTGCTGGACATCGTTGGCCCGTACCGGCTGCACAAGGCGATGGCGTGGGAGACCATGGCGCTCGCATCCGGTGTGGCCGCGGGGCAGCTGCTCGGCGGCGCCGTTGCCGACCGGGCAGGAGTCGGGACGGCCTTCCTGGGTGTGGCGGCAATGCTGGGGGTGGGCTTGGTCTTGCTCATGTGGGTACCCAAGGTGCCCCCGGCCCGGCCGGCGAACGCCGCAACAGATCGATGGTCCGACGCTCTGGCGGACCGGATCTTCGAGGTCGTGCCCCTCGGCCGAGCCGGCGAGGCGCAACAGCACGGCCGAGCCGGCGAGGCGCAACAGCACGGCCGAGCCGGCGAGGCGTCCCGCACCTCGACGATCACGGAGCTTCGTGAGGGCTTGCGGCTCGCTCGCACTAACCGCAGCCTGCTCAGCATCCTGGGCGTCACCGTGATGGCGAACTTCTTCATGTTCGCCTACTTCCCGGCTGTCCAGCTCATCGGCGACCAGGTCGACGCCACGGCGTCGCAGATCGGGATCATCGGTTCGATGACCGGCTTTGGGATGATCACCGGATCGCTGGTCACTGCCCGATGGGGCGCCGGCCGCTGGGGGCTTGCGTACACGCTCGGCGTCTTCGTGGCCATGGCGACGCTCATCGTGTGGGCGATGTCGCCGAATGTTCTCGTTGCCGTGATCACGCTGTACGTCGCCAGCTGCGGCAGCGGGCTGTTTGCAGCGACGCAGTCGACCTTGGTGCTCACCACCGTTTCCGAGGAAATGCGGGGCCGCGCGATGGGCTTGTTGAGCATGGCGATCGGCGCTCTGCCGGTGGGCACCTACGTGCTCGGCGAGGTCGCCCAGCAACTCGGTGCTCGCGCCGCAGTCGTCCTGATGGCCTCGCTTGGCCTCGTCGGCATGACGCTGTGGCTGCTGATTCGTCCCGAGGTCATTCGCCGCACTGGCCCCACACCCTGAGCTTTCATGGGTCTGTCGCGTGTGACTACGCTGCGGCGTGGCTAAGTCGCGCCGTCGGCGTGCGCGACGGGAGGGGAGCCGACCATGAAAGCTGCAGTGCTCAACGAGATCCCGGGTGAACTCGAGATCGAGGACATCTCGGTCGATGCGCCCGGATCCAACGAAGTCCTGTTGCGGGTGGTGCATGCGGGCCTGTGCCACAGCGACCTGCACTTCATGGATGCGCACTGGCCGTACCAGCTGCCCGCTGTCATGGGTCATGAGAGCGCCGGCGTGGTCCAAGCGGTCGGCGACAACGTGTCCTATGTGAAGCCCGGCGATCACGTCATCAGCTGCCTGTCGGTGTTCTGCGGCCACTGCGAGCGCTGCCTGACTGGTCGCCCCAACATCTGCCAGAACCACGCCGCGGTAGCTCGCCCCGACGGAGCGGCGCCCCGGCTGTCCAAGCACGACGGCACCGAAGTCGGGCAGTTCGCCCGGCTTGGCGGATTCGCCGAGGAAATGCTGGTGCATCAGAACGCTGTGGTGAAGATCCGCGACGACATGCCGCTCGACCGTGCGTCGCTCATCGGCTGCGGCGTCACCACCGGTCTGGGCGCGGTGTTCAAGACTGCTCGCATCGAGCCCGGGGCCACCGTTGCGGTCTACGGCGCAGGAGGCATCGGCCTGTCCGCAGTGCAGGGCGCCCGCATTGCGGGGGCCGGTCGGGTGATCTCGGTCGACGTGGAGGACTCCAAGCTCGAAACGGCCCGTCAGGTGGGTGCGACCGACACCGTCAATGGAAGCGAGGTCGATGCCGTCGAGGCCATCAAGGAGCTGACGGGCGGCGGCGTGGACTACGCGTTCGAGTGCATTGGCCTCAAGAAGACCTGCGAGCAGGCGTGGTCGTCGTCTCGCCCCGGCGGCACGACCGTCATTGTCGGGATGATGCCGTTCGGCGAGAAGATCGAGATCCCCGGCTACGAGGTGTTCATGCTCGAGAAGCGGCTGCAGGGCTCGATGATGGGCTCGAACGCCTTCCGGGTGGACATGCCGCGCTACGTCGACATGTACCTCGACGGCCGGCTGATGCTTGACGAGATGATCTCGGCGCACATGCCGCTGGAGGACATCAACGCCGGTTATGAGCAGATGCGTCAGCGCGTCGGCACCCGCACCGTCATCGACTTCGACTAGCGCCAGGTAGGGCGCGGCGAGATCGTGGCTACGCACAAGACACACATCGACAACAGAGGCGAGTGAGCAGCAATGGACGTCGAAGGCAAGGTCGCCGTCGTGACAGGGGCGGCGAGCGGGATGGGCCGAGCCATGGCGGACACGTTCGCCGCGGCGGGCATGAAGGTGGTGCTGGCTGACATCGAGGAAGCCCCGTTGAACGATGCTGCTGCCGAGGTGCGCGCGACCGGCGCAGAGGCCATCGCGGTGCGCACCGATGTGTCGAAGCTGGCTGAGATCGAAGCGCTCGCAGAGGCGACTGTGTCCGAGTTCGGCACGGCTCACGTTCTGTGCAACAACGCCGGCGTCGGCATTCCGGGCCCGGTGGGGGACATGTCAATTGAGGACTGGCGCTGGACCCTCGACATCGACCTGTGGGGTCCGATCTACGGATGCCACGTGTTCCTGCCGATCATCGAGGAGGCCGGTGAAGGCCACATCAACTCGACTGCATCGGTAGCGGGCCTGTATGCGGGTGCCTCGTTGGGCGCCTACAACGTGGCCAAGCACGGTGTCGTCGCGCTCATGGCCACGCTCGAGCGCGATCTGCGGCTGCGCAACTCGCCCGTCCGTGCCTCGGTGCTGTGCCCAGGACCGATCAAAACCAACATCGTCTACAGCCAGCGGAACCGCGATCCCGAAGATGCCTCCCACCACGTTCGCACCGACCAGGGCGAGAAGTTCTGGGACATGATGAAGGGCTTTCTGGCCGAAGGCATGGATCCGGCCGAGGTGGGACCGATGGTGCTCGACGCCGTCCGCACGGAGTGCTTCTGGGTGCTCACCCACCCCGACATGGGCAAGATCGCCCGCTACCAGGCCGACGCGATGCTCGACGACGGTCATCTCACTCGCTGAGCGCCTGTTGGCCTGTTGAATGGCGTGCTTGAGCGCCGCTGAGCTGTACGACCGTTGATGCCCCGATGAAGCCTGCAGGGCCGATCTGGCGCGCCCCGACGCAAGCGCCGGCGGCACGGCCGTCAGTGTTCACCGTCGTCCCGCAGGTGCTCGACGCGGCCGGTCGTCCGCTGCCCCCGACGGTCGCTCCGGCACCCGCTCGTTCTGACGGTGGGCCTCCGCTCGCGACTGCTTCGGAATCGGACAGTTACCAGTGGCGGCTGCTGGGGGTGATCGGGATTGCTGTACTGGGATTCGGGTCGCTGATGACGCTCGTCAACGCTGCGTTGGTGCCGATTGCAGACGAATTCGGCACCACGGTGTCCACGGCCGGTTGGGTCATGACGGGCCTCATGTTGGCGATGGCGGTGTCGACCCCGGCGGGCGGGAAGCTCGCCGACATCTACGGGCATCGCCGCATGTTCATGGTCGGAATGGCGGGCATGACCGCCACGATGATCGCCAACTACTGGGTCTGGAACATCGGCTCATTCGTTGCCGTGAGGGTCCTATTCGGCCTGTGCGGTGGTGTGCTCATGCCCTCGGCCATGGCGCTGCTCATGCACGCATTCGGGCCTGGACGCCGCGCCCAGGCAGTCGGCTGGTTTCAGTTCGCCATGACCGGTGCGCCCTCCATCGGCGTCGTGGCAGGCGGGCCGCTGCTCGACGTTGTCGGATGGCGTGCAATTTTCATGCTGTTCGGCCTGGTTGGCCTGGCAGGCACCGTGATTGCCGCGTTCGTCGTGAAACCGATTCCTAAGGGCCAGCGAATCCCGATCGACGTGCTCGGCGCGCTGCTGCTGGGCACCGGGACACTGCTGGTTCTGCTGGCCATCACGCGGGTGCCGACCTTGACGCGCGCGGGCACGCCCGTTCTGTCGGATCAGACGCTGATGCTGATGCTGGGCGGGGCGATCGCGGCATTCGCCGTGTTCGTGCTGTGGGAGCTGCGCGCACCGTCCCCGCTGCTCGATGTCCGCTTGTTCCGGCTGCCGAACTTCTCCATGCCGCTCATATCTGCGGCATGCAACCAATTCGCATACATGGGTGCATTCGTGATCGTGCCGATTGTGCTGCAGGAGCGTTACCTGTATTCCGTCGGCGTCGCGGCCTTGCTGATGGTGCCGCGGCCGGGCGTGTTCGCGCTCGCGTCGCCATTCGGCGGCACATTGGTGACCAAGATCGGCGCTCGTATTCCGATGATCTTCGGGTCGACTGCCATGATCGGCTCGATGCTGGCCTTCGCTGCGGGCAGCAGTCCGGGTAACTGGGGACTGACGCTCGTCATCGTCGGTCTCGTGCTGTCGGGGGTGTCAGCCGGAATCGGTTCACCGGCGTATCAGATGCTCGTTGCCAACTCCGTGGAAGACAAGGATCTCGGCATCGCAAACGGCATGAATCAGACCGTCATGTGGATCGGCATCATCTTCGGCATCCAGTCGATGCTTGCATTCTCGGGCCAGGATCCGTCGCTCGGCCGCACGCAAGCCACCTTCGTCTTCGGAGCCATCGTTGCGGCGTGCGGCTTCATGGCACCGCTGTTCGCCACACGCGGCGCCACCCGCGCCAAGTTCTGAGTCGAGGCCACGCCAATCCCCGACAGGCGTCGCGTTAGAGCGCGGCGAGAAACTCGAGCAGCTCGGCGTTGAGGTCGTCGGCGGCTTCCTGCTGGACCCAGTGGCCGATGCCGTCGAGGATCACTGACTTGTGCAGGTTCGGCATGGTCTCGCCGAACTTGGCAATGGAGCCGGCGCCCCACACGGTCGGGCCGTCGACTTCGCCGCCGACGAACAGGGACGGCTGGGTGATGGGAGCGCCGTCGAAGGCGGCCATGTCCTCCCAGTCGCGGTCCACGTTGCGGTAGCGGTTGAGCCCGCCGGACATGCCGGTGCGGGTGAATTCCGAGGCGTAGTAGCCGAAGTCAGACTCAGTCATCCAGTGGGGCCAGGTGCCGGGCTCGGGCCAGATGAAGCGGTCCGACAGCTTGCCGCCGTGGGCCACTGTGAATCGCCCGCCTGATGAGTCGTTTGAGGCCATGCGTGCCCGCACGCCATCGCCCGAGGCGGCGTAGTACATGCCCAACAGCCAGTGGGGCAGGTCGACTTCCATTTCGGCCTCGGCGCGGCCGGGCTCTTGGAAGTACTCGATGTAGAACTCTTCGTCGCCGCCCATCATGCGGAACGCTTCGCTTGGCTTGAAGTCGCTTCGGGCGTTGTAGGGCACGCTCACCAGCCCGAGCGCGGTGAAGACGTCGGGCCGCAGCAGGGCAGAGCTCCAGGCGATGGGCGCGCCCCAGTCGTGTCCGACGATCACGGCCGAGTCTTCGCCGAGTGCTCGCACGACGCCGACGTTGTCGGCGACATGGCGCACCATGCGGTAGTCGTCCACCGCCGCGGGAGCGGAGGAGCGGCCATAGCCCCGCACGTCGATAGCCACTGCCCGGTACCCAGCCGCGGCCACCGCGGGGAGCTGATTGCGCCACGAGTACCACGACTCAGGGAAGCCGTGGACGAACAGCACCATCGGCCCCTCGCCCAGCTCGGCCACATGGATCCGGGTGCCCAGCGCATCTACGTCGTGGTGCTTGACACCCGACAGGTCGAGGGTGGTCGTGCCGTTTGATTCGCTCATGGCCGACATTCTGGCCTCCTGCGCCGAGTTCTCGCGTAGCTGTGCTCGCGTTAGCTGTGCCGAAGACGCTGCCAGTTGCCTGCTTCGCAACGTGACACTTAGATGGATGTGAGCTCGGGCAATAATCTATGAACAAGTCTCACAATTAGCCTTGAGGCCATGGCCAAGGCATTGCCGATCTCCGAGGCGAAAACTCGATTGTCGGAGTTGGCGGACCGGCGAACTTGTTGCACCCCCTCGCGATGCTGGCGATCGTGATGACGCGACTGACTGAACTCATCGAAAGTGCGCCGTGGCGTGAGGCAGTGACCTACCGGGACACGTGGCCGCACGAGTACGTGCTGAGCGAGAAGGACGACCAGCGCGAGCTGCTCGCAGCGATTTGCGCCCGGTTCCACGCCGGCGAGGGCGTGGCAGGCCGCTTTTTCCGCATGACCAACACGTACCTGTTTGCCGGCGACCACAAGTACTGGCTGATGACCGACTACCGGAAGATCAATCCGCTCGCCGGCGAGGACAACTACGTCGTCAACCGGGCCCTGCTGTACCGCGACCGGCGAGACTTCGTGATCCAACCCGGCGACACCGGCCGTCCCGGCGACTACCCGACATCGCCCGCCCACGACTGGACCAACCGAACGGAGACCCGCTGATGCCCGACGATCAAACGATGTCCAATGACGACACGCTCCTCGCCCATCTTGTGCCGAAACTGACATCTCAGGTCGAGGACGCGGCAACTGATGCTCTCGCCTACGTACTCAACAAGTCCAAGCCGTGCCGCGACGCACTCGTCGAACTTCTGTCCGACGATGATTTCCGTCTCGACGACTTGCAGCGCGTTAGGACTCAGGCTGTCCGTGACGACAGGTCGCGACTCGATCTTGTCGGCTATGACGATGACGGTTCCCAACGGCTCATTATCGAGTCCAAATTCGGGGCGACGCTCCTTGAGGGACAAGCGAGTGGGTACCTGAGGCACCTCGAACGCGACAAGTCGGGTGTGCTGCTGTTCGTGGCTCCCGAGCACCGAAGGGCAACCCTGTGGAGCGAGATTCGTGCTCAGATGCAAGACGACAATCAGCACCCGCCGCTCAGCAATGTTCGCGACGACGAGCGAATTCGGATTGCCCGCGTGGGCGACTCTGGCAAGCGTCTGGCTTTGACGACATGGACTTGCGTGCTTGACGAGCTAAGACGAGCCGCTTCTGACCTCACCTTGCAGTCGGAGATTGGGCAGTTGGCCAGTCTTGCAATCAGTCAGGGTGACCTGCGCTTCATGCCATTGCATCCTCAAGATCTCGGCGATTCGTTGCCCCGCAGGATTCTCGATTTCAGTCGCGTCATCAACGACGTCGTCGACGCACACGGAGTCCCGGATCGCTGGATGTCAGTTGACGGCTATCGAGCCGGCGGCGGCAGTTACGGATTCGGCCGCTATTTCGCGTTCCTTGATGACGACGAGGAAACAGAAATCGCTTGGCCTTGGCTTGGCCTCAGCTATGAGCAGTGGGCCACCCAAGGCGGAGCACCCATCTGGTTACAGCTTGGGGGTGAGCCGCACATCGAATCAAGCGTGCTCAGGCGACAGCTCTCCCTTCCAGACGATTGGCACCTCGACGAGTCCCGGTACATCCCGATCCGACTCAGAACCGGAGCGACGTACGACGACTTGCTTGCTGATGTAGTCAGCCAGGTGAAGGCGGTTCGCGACATCATCGCGTATGCCGTCGCCAATCAAGCCTGAGCTGGGACCTGCGACGATTGTCCCCTTGGGCAAGGATGGGTGGCATGAGTTTGTTGTCGTTTGAGCTGCCGTCGTTGGAGACGATTGAGCTGGAGCCTGATGGGGAGACGCTGCGGGTCTGGCTGAACCGGCCGGAGTCGCGCAATGCGCACAACCAGCTGATGATCCGCGAGGTGGGGGACGTGTTCCTGGCTCTGAACGGGCAGACGCAGTACCGGGTGGTGGTGCTCGGCGGGCGGGGGAAGTCGTTCTGTGCCGGCGCTGACCGCAAGGAGCAGCCCCCTGCCGCGGCGAACGACCGCGAGGCCCGCTACATCAACCAGCTCGGGCGGCGGGCGGCACGGGCCATCGAGGACTGCGAGGTCGTCACGATCGCACGGGTGCATGGCCACGCCATCGGAGGCGGGTGCTGCTTCGCCACCAGTTGCGACTTCCGCATCAGCGAGGCCAGTGCGATGTGGTACGTGCCCGAGGTGGAACTGGGTGTGCCGCTGCCATGGGGTGCCACACCCCGGCTGATTGCCGAGATGGGCATGTCGCGCGCCCGCCAGTTCGTGATGACCAGCGAGCGCATCGACGGGCGCAAGGCTGCAGAGTGGGCGCTGGCACACGAAGTGTGCGATGGCGAAGGCGAACTCGACGCCGCCGTAGAACGCTGGGTGGCCCGCCTGCTTGATCTGCCGGCGCTGTCAGTACAGATGGCCAAACACCAGCTGCGCGGCTACGCCCAAATCACCCGGCTCGGCGACCTGTCCGAATTCGACGGCGACGCCTCGGCCCGATCGATCACCAGCGAGGACGCGCAAGCGCGCTTCGGCTCCTTCTAGCTGCGGGCGTCGAACTCGTCGCAGCGTTAGCTGCGAGCATCGATCTTTGTGAAGGCCTTCTTCATCGCTTGGTAGCCCTCGACCGCACGGGGGATGCCGCCGTAGATGGTCATCTGCACCATGATTTCTTCGATCTCGGTGCGCGTCAGGCCGTGGTTGAGGCCAGCCGGCACATGGAACGCCAGCTCGTCGGTTCGGCTCAGCACGGTCAGGATCGATATGACGACGATGCTGCGATCGCGCCGCGACAGTTCCTCTCGCGACCAGAGGTCTCCGAACGCCCAGTGATAGGCGATGCGACCTACTTCGCCGAGATGTTCCACGAGACGCGCCATGTCTTGGGTGGGATCGGTTGATGCGCGGCCTGCCGTGAGGGTGCCGCGCACCTCCGCGGCGCGTCGCTCCCGCTCGTCGTCGTCGAGTTCAGCGGCGCCCGAACGCTCTGGCAGCCGCTCGACCCCGTCGCGCGTCCGGAACCGGTCGTCGACCACTCGCGACGCTGCCATGGCCATCGGGAAGCCCGCGTAGGCGGCCACCTGGATCAGGATCTCCTCGATCTCGGTGCGCGTCAGCCCGTGGTTCAACCCGACGTCGGTGTGCAGCGAGAGTTCCTCGCTCGAGCCGATCGTGGCAAGAACGGTGATGACGATAAGGCTGCGGTCGCGGCGCGACAGCTCGTCCCGAGACCACACGTCGCCCATGACGACGTCGAAGGCAAACGTGCCCAAGGCGCCGTGACGCTTGGCCATCGCCCGCTGAGCTCGCTCCGCGTCGAACTCGCCGTTGGTGAAACGCTCGAACACCTCGAGTGCGGCAGCGCGCCGTTCGGCGTGCGTGCGTGATCCCGTCGTCGACATAGTCATCTCCTTGCGCCAGATCGCCAGATCATCCATGTACCAGCGCAGGTCATCATCGCCGCGATCGCGCTGGTCGTGCCCGACTTGCAGGCGTGACGCAATTGGTCCGCCGTTCCAAACGGACCCGAGACGGGGCTACAGCTCGCCGGGCTCTCTGCCGGGAAGGTACGTGACCGGCAGTCGCGTGAGGCGGCGCACCCGCGACGGCAGGTCGGCTCCCACCAGCCGCGACGCCCCGGCGGGCAGAGTCGACAGGATGATGCCGTCGAAGCTGGCACGCGACAGCACCGCCTGGATCGCCCGCAGCGGATCAGGGTCACCGAGCTCGCCGCTTGCCGCGTATGACGCCGCCGCGATCTTCGCGAGCTGTGCGTCGAGCCGCTTTTGAGCCTGCTCCATGCCCAGCGTGTCAGGCCCCAAGTAGTCCGCAGCCGGCACATGCTCAGAGGGGATTCCCGTCACCGGATCGGCTGCCAGCATCGACAGTCGCCGGGCCCGGGCGTAACTCTTCGAATGGGTCATCGGCACCAGCAGGTGGAATTCACACGGGCCGTGGGAGTTCAGCCGGTCGATCTCGGCGACGACCTCGCCGGTGCCCAAGGTCTGGTTCGCGACGATGAGCCAACGCGTGACTTCTACATCGGGTGCACCCGGTGTCAGGCCAGGCCGCATCCGGTCGACGCGGAACGCCACACGCAGCTTGATGCGGTAGAGGGCGATCTCGCCCTCCACAATCATCACGTCGCGCTCCTCGACGTGCGCCACCGACAAGTCCCGGATCGTCTTGGTTGCTTCAGCAACACCTCGACGTGCCGCGTCCTCCCAAGAAATCCGGCTTGCCGCGACCAGCACGATGACTTTCTCGACAGCGTTGCGGTTGCGCTGAGGTGATTCGTTCAAGATCTGGACCTGTTCGGTGTGCGGTTCGTTCCTGCGAGCGGGAAGCGATGTGCTCCGGTGGGGCAGACTGTAGGGCACACCGCGTTCGTGCGGCACACTGCGCGCCGGCGGGCGAGCAGAATCGGCAGTGGCGTCCTGCGGCGTCGGACTCGACGGCCTAGCAATGGGTCGGGACGGAATGTCGAACCCCAAGGAGAAACCAATGAGCAGCGTCTACAACGTGATCGAGTTGATCGGTACGAGTGACGAGTCATGGGAGAAAGCGACGCAGAATGCGATCACCGAAGCCTCCAAGACCCTGCGAGATCTCCGGGTCGCCGAGGTGGTCGAGCAGGACGTGGTGATCGAGGCAGGCGCGATTTCGGCCTTTCGCACCAAGGTCCGGCTGTCGTTCAAGCACGAGTCGCCTTGAGCCGCACGGGTTCGCCCACGTCCGGCCACCAGCGCAGCCGTAGCGGCGCGCGGGGTACCGGCGCGACCACAGGTCGCGTCGTCCGACGCTGCGCGCTTCGATGATCGCGCGCGGTCTCGACGGCATCCGTGTCGTCGAGCTGGGACAGATGGTGGCGGCTCCGTGGACGGCCAAGCTGCTTGCCGACCTCGGCGCTGACGTCATCAAGGTCGAGCCACCGCAGGGCGACGCCGCACGCCGCCGTGGTCCATACCCTCCGGGCACGACAGAGCGGGATGAGTCAGACCCCGACCAGATGGGCGGCCTGTTCGCTGCCATCAACACCAACAAGCGCAGCGTCGAGGCCGATCTCGACGATCCCGCCGGCCGCTCCACGTTGCACGAATTGCTCGCCGAAGCGGACCTGTTCGTGCATGACCTTGTACCCCGGTTCGCGACAGAGCACGGCTTGGTGGCTGGGTCGCTGCGGGCGCAGCATCCGTCGCTGGTGACGATGTCGATCACGCCATTCGGGCAGACCGGTCCGTACGCGAATTGGCGAGCCACCGAGCTGCAGGTCGTTCACGGCGGCGGCTGGGGCTGGCTCACCCCCGGCTGCGTGGGGGACCCGGAGCTGCCCCCGCTGAAGCCCCACGGCCACCAAGCCGCGTTCCAGTCCGGCTTCGCTGCAGCGTGCGCGTCGCTCGCTGCGGTCGACCGGGCACAGCGCACCGGTCACGGCGAGCACATCGATTTCGCCCAGATGTCCTACGTGGTCGGGATGCTGGAAGCGGCGTTCATCAGCTGGTCCTACCGGGGCGAGAACCCCAGCCGTTTGGGTGCTCGCATCCTCAACCCGTGGGGGATCTTCCCGACCAGCGACGGGCACATCTTCCTGGTGTGCGTCGAAGCCGACCAGTGGGAACGCCTGAAGGATTTCATGGGCCGGCCGGAGTGGGCCGACATGGACATCTTCGCCACGCTCGAGGGCCGATTCGAGAACGAGGATCTGCTGCGGATGTGGCTCGGCGAGTGGATCGCCGCCCAGCCGGTGATGGAGCTGTTCCATCGGGGTCAGGCAGAGCGCCTGGCATTCGCGCCGGTGAACACCGTCGCGCAGATGGCTGCCGACGAACATTTGGCTGCCCGCGATTTCCTCGTCACCTACGACCAGCCGGGACTGGGCGACATCACCGTGCCCGGCGCGCCGTCACGGCTCACGACTTCATGGTGGTCCATCCGTCGACCGGCGCCCGCTCTGGGCGAGCACAACGGCGCGGGCTTCGAGGGTGCGGCAACATCAGCACAGGCGAGGCCAGCCACCGCAGCGCCCTCGGTGACGCCGTCAGATCGCCCGCTCGACGGCGTCACGGTGGCCGATTTCACTTGGGTCTGGGCGGGGCCGTACTGCACGCTGCACCTGGCGCACCTCGGCGCGACGGTGATCAAGGTCGAGTCGTCGGCCCGACCCGACCTGGGCCGCCGCCTGCCGACACAATCGGGCCGTCACAACCCGACGCTCGACACCAACGGCTACTTCAACCAATACGGCCAGGGAAAGCAGAGCATCAGCATCGACCTGGGCACATCGCAGGGCCGAGCGCTGGCGAAGCGGCTGGCACTGTCGTGCGACCTGGTGGTGTCCAACTACGCCACCGGTGTCATGGACGGGTGGGGTCTGGGCTATGAGGCGCTGGCCGCGGAGCGTCCCGACGTCATCGTGGGCGCCATCAGCGGGTACGGCCAGCATGGGCCCTACCGGTCTTACATGGGCTACGGGCCCACGACGGGGCCGCTGTCGGGCTTGGCGTCGATGACCGGCTACCCCGGTGCGGATGCAGACGAGCTCGGCGTGTCGCTGGGCGACCCCGCGGCGGGGATCGCCACGGCCTATGCGCTGGTCGCTGCGCTGGTGGCGCGCCGACGCACCGGCGAGGGCCAGTTCATCGACACGTCCATGTGGGAGGCCACCACGGCGTGCACCGCCGAGGGCTGGATGGAATGGGTGCTCAGCGGCACCCAACCCGCTCCGACGGGCAACCTCGACACCCTGTGGTCTCCGCACAACTTGTACCGCTGCGCCGGCAACGACGATTGGGTTGCCATCTGCTGCGTTACCGAGACCGAGTGGGCTGCGCTGGCGAGGGTCAGCGGCATCGACCCAGCGGATGAGCGGTTCGCGACGGCCGCCGATCGCAAGACCAACGAGACCGAGCTGGACAAGCTCATCGGTGCGTGGACCCGCGAGCGCGACCAGTGGGACGTCACCGAGCTGCTGCAGGCGGCCGGCGTGCCCGCATTCCCCTCGCTCAGTTCCCGCTCGCTCGAAGCAAACCCGCACTTGGCGGATCGCGGGCTGATCGAGCGCCTGGATCACCCCGTGGTGGGCCAGATGAGCCACGTCGGCATCCCATGGCGCCTGGCTGCCGGCACCAACGGCGTGCGAGCGCCGGCTCCCACGCTGGGCCAGCACACGCACCAAGTGCTCACCGAGGTCTTGGGGCTCAGCGGAGACGAGATCGCAACGCTCGAGCAAGCCGGCGCCCTGCGCTGAGCGCCTATCCAGGCCAATCGGCGAGGGTGACCAGGTCGAAGACGGCGCCGGCGGGGTCGGCCACGGTCGCAGCACGGCCCGGTCCGAAGTCGAACGGCGGCACGATCACGTTGCCCCCGTTTGCCGCTGCTGTGGCGCATGCGGCATCCACGTCGGCCACGCCGAGTGAGACACGCCAGTGCGGTGGCACGCCCGTAGGCAGCGGTGCCATCGAGGTGCTGGCAACCGGCGCTCCGTTCAGTGTGAACAACACAGGCCCGTCGGGTGCCTCGTCCATCGTGCCGGCTTGCCAGCCGAACAGCTCGCAGTAGAAGGCCGCTGCAGCGTCGTCGTCGTGCGTCGCTACCTCGGCCCAGGTCAACGCACCAGGCGCGTTGACGATTCCCGCGCCGATCGCGGTGATCGGCGTCCACGTACAGAACACCGCGCCCGTCGGGTCAGCGGCAATGACCATGCGACCGGCGGCGTTCGGACCCGGCTCGGGCACGTCGAAGGCGGGTCGCATGACTGCTCCGCCGACCGCAGCAACCTGGCCGGCGAACTCGTCGGCATCGTCCACGGTGATGTAGACGTTCCAACAGGGTGGGACGCCTTCGCTGAGCATCTCGGGCGGCATGTCGAACACCCCGGCGGCTGGGCGCCCGTCCACGACAGCCATGACGTAGTTGATCTCACCGGTCGGGTCCCGCTCGTAGTCCCAGCCGAGCACCGCTGCGTAGAAGTCGAGCGCACCCTCCACATCGGTTGTGGCCAAGTCAATCCACGAGGGCGTCCCGGCCCGATGGCTCTCTCTGACAGGCATGTTGACGCTTCCCTCGTTAGCGACTACTGGGCGGGCGCGAGCGCGCGGCGCATGGCGATGGCAGTGAGCTCTTGGGCTTCGTGTGCTTGGTCCAAGAAACGGGTCATGCCGAAGAAGCCGTGGAACTGGCCGGGGTACTCGATGAGCGTCGTGGGCACCTTCGCGTCGGCGAGCTTCTGCGCGTACTCGACGCCTTCATCGCGCAGCGGGTCGTGGCCGGCCACGATGACGAACGCAGGCGCTGCTCCGGATGGGTCGTCGACCGCGAGCGGGGCGGCATAGGGATTCGTGCGCTCGGACGGCGGGCAGTAGTGATCGTCGAACCAGGCCATCGTGTCTCGGGTCAGCAGGTAGCCCTCGGCGTTGGCGATCATCGAATGGGTGTCCCGGTCGAAATCAGTGACCGGGTAGATGAGCACCTGCAAAGCTGGCTGGCCGCAGGCCTCGCCGTTCGCAGCGCCGTCACGGCACATCAGCGCCACGGCTGCGGCCAGGTTGCCGCCTGCACTGTCGCCGCCGATCGCCACCCGTGCGGGGTCGATGCCCAGCTCCGCCGCGTTGTCGATCGCCCACTGAGTGGCAGCGCAGCAGTCATCGGATGCCGCCGGGAACGGGTGCTCGGGTGCGAGGCGGTAGTCCGCCGACACGGTCACCACGCCGGCCAGCATCGTGAGGGCGCGGCAGATGCGGTCATGGGTCTCGATGCTGCCGACGACCCAGCCCCCGCCGTGGAAGTACACGAGGCAGCCGAGCGTCCCGTCGTCTGAAGCAGTCGCCGCACCGTCGCCGGGACGGTAGATCCGCAAATCGATGTCGTTGCCGTCGGGGCCAGCGATCGTCCGGTTTTCGGTGCCGGCAACGTCGACGAGCTCCCCGGAGGGGGGCATCTCCTCGAATCCCTGGCGGGCACGCTCATGACCGACCTGTTCGAAGGTCGGCCGGCCCAAGGCGTTGAGTTGGTCGATGACAGCAGATGCTTCGGCTTCGAGAGTCACGGCGGCGAGCATAAGAGGCTGCGTCGAAGGGTGCAGCAGACACCGGAATGCCAGGTCCGTCGGAAACGCCAGTGTCCGCTGCCGTACGCTGAGTCCGGCACGACGGCTCGACCTGACGGCCGAAACAATGGGGGCACGACATGGGTGATCTGCTGATTTCAGGCGGGACGTTGATCGACGGCATAGGCGCCGAGCCGCGCCGGGCCGACGTGCTCATCAGCGACGGTGTCGTTGCCGAGATCGGCGAGACGCCCGGAGCGGTCGCAGGCCGCCGCGTCGATCGCACGGTCGACGCCGAAGGCCACGTCGTCACGCCCGGTTTCATCGACGTGCACACTCACATGGATGCCCAGATCGCCTGGGACCCCATGGGAGAGAGCTCGTGCTTCCACGGCGTGACCACCGCCGTCATGGGCAACTGCGGATTCACGCTGGCGCCGGCCCGAGCTGACGCCCGGCATCTCGTTGTCCGCAACCTGGAGCGGGCCGAAGACATCTCCGCCGAGGCCATGGCTGCAGGCATCGACTGGACCTGGGAGACCTTCCCCGAGTACCTCGACTTCGTGGATGCCACGCCCAAGGGCATCAACTACGCCGGCTATCTCGGCCACTCGGCGCTGCGCACTTGGGCCATGGGCGAGGCAGCTTTCGACCGCGGTGCCAAGGACGACGAGCTCGCGCTGATGCTGGGTCAGCTCCGTGACTCGCTGCATGCCGGCGCCATCGGCTTCACCACGTCCATCTCCTACAACCACGAGACCGCCGACGACCGGCCGGTTGCCTCGCGCCTGGCGGAATGGTCCGAGATCGATGCGCTGGTCAGCGAGATGGGCGTCATGGGCGCCGGCATCTTCGAGTTGGCCAACCACAGCGATCTGCGCTCGCGAGATTCCGAGCGAAACGACGCCTATATCGCCAAGATCGTCGAGCTGGGCGCCCGCACCCGCGTGCCCATCACCTACGGCATGCTCGCCCCCTCCACCGAAGACCACCACTGGAAGCCAATGATCAAGCTGCTCGACGGCATCAATGCAGCCGGCGGCACTTCGTGGGGTCAGGCGCACTCCCGCTGCCTCGGCACGTTGCTGTCATTCAAGACCTCGCTGCCGTTCGATGCCTTGCCGCTGTGGAGCGAACTGCGGGCAGGCTCACGGGGCGAGCAGTGGTCTGCCCTTCGAGACCCCGAAATTCGCGCTCGTCTCGTCGACGAGGCGGAGAACGGCGACTACGGGCGGGCTCTCGGGCCGGAAGCCCGCAAGCCCATCTGGTCCCACATCTATCCGCTGACCCGACCGTTGCCGCCATTCCGGACGATGGACGTGATCGCCGCCGAGCGTGGCGTCTCGCCGATGGAAGCGTTCGTCGATATCGCGCTCGACAGCGATTTGGAGATGTTCTTCGTCCAGGCCCTCGCCAATCAAGACCAAGACTTGGTGCTGCACCTGCTGAAGCACCCCCGGGCGATCCCCACATTCTCTGACAGCGGTGCGCATGTCACCCAGATCATGGACTCGTCGCTGCAGACCCACCTGCTCGGCCACTGGGTGCGTGACCGCCAGGAATTCACGCTGGAAGACGCCGTGCACCGCATCACGCAGCTGCCCGCGGCGGCGTGGGGCTTCGATGACCGTGGCGTGCTGGAAGTGGGCAAGGCGGCCGACGTGAACGTGTTCGATCCCGACACGGTCTCGCCGGACATGCCCGAGCTGGTGCACGACCTGCCGGCGGGCGCCTCCCGTCTCCGCCAGACCGCCACGGGCTTCGCCGCCACCATCGTCAACGGCGAGATCATCACCGAGCACGGCAAGGTGACAGGTGCCGTACCGGGCCGGCTGTTGCGCGGCCCGCTGGCTCGCTGACCAGTTCCCCGCACAGCGCCGGTCAGCGTCCGACGCGGCCCGGGCGCTGACTCAGTTGAGGCTGTCCCGCTTCTGGGCGACGCCGGGATTGGGGCGGTTGCCGACGTACGCGCTGCCGTAGTTGGGCTCGCTGAGCCAGTCGATGCCGGCGAGAGCGCTCGCAAGATCATTCCGGGCGTCATTCCATGCAGCGACGAGCCGGTCTTCAGCGTCGTAGTCGAAGGGGTCGCCCAGCCGCTGCTCGAGCGCCCCGTTGCGTTCCGGCGGGTTCTCGGCGAGCCACCGAGTCGCTGATCGCCAAGCGTCCACCGGTGCCAGCACGTCCCGGTAGCCGAGATCGCGCATGGTCGGCCCGATGTCGAGCACCCGGTGCGTCGTGGACCAGCTGCCTACCAGGGGCCGTGCCGGCGCTGCGAGGTCGTAGGGCAGCGACACCAGCTCCCAGCTGTGGCCGAGTTCGTCCGCGACAGTCTCGGCGATCTGTGCAATTGACAACGCAGAGGAATCCGCCACGTTGTAGATGCCGCCCAGTGCGGCCACGGGCGCCTCGCACGCCAGCAGCGTGGCGTGAGCCGCGTTGCCAATCCAACCTTGGCTCTTCACGGTCAGACCGCCGTCGGCCACGACTAGGTGAGGCCGGCGGTCGAGGGCCCGCCGCACGAGCGGCCATTCCCGCGGCAGCGGCTGGCGCGGCCCGTAGAGCTGGGGGTAGCGCAGGTGGATGGCGTGCGGGTGATGTTCGAAGACAAACTCCTCGGTTACCCGGATCATCCGCAGCTTGCGGAATTCCTCGCCGTCGCCGACCAGCGGCGCGCTGTGCGGCAGCGGCACCGGCATGCCGAGCGGGAACAGATCGTCAGGGCTGCCGAAACCCCGGTACACGCCCACCCCTCCGATCGACACAAGATGGCCGCAGCGTCCTGCGAGCAGCGGTGCCAGCATCCGCAGCCGCCCGTACATGGCCACGACGAGATCGAATGACTCGTCGCCGAGCGCCTCAGCGGTCGCCTCGCCGTCGAAGGGATCGGTGTGGATGTGGCGGACTTCGGGGCCGATCAAGTCGGTCTCGTGCCGCCCCGTGTGCAGGATGGTCACGTCGTAGCCGCGCTCGATCAGCCCGTTGACGACGATCGGCCCTGTCGGGCCCGTCCCGCCTACGACGAGTGCCGTCTTCTGTGAAGTCACCGGCTCATTGTGCCGCCTGGTCTCGACCGGATCTGAGTTCGCTGCGGGCGAGGTAATGCAGCATCGCGACGTGTAGCTTCATACGGACCACATTTCGCATTGACACGATGAGACCAGGGGGATGCTGTGGCGACCAAGGCTGGAGAGCGTCTGGACTTCGATGGCGGCGTACAGGTCATCGTCACCAAGGGCGGCGAAGCTGACATTTCAGCGTCTGCCGGTGGCGAGGGGCTGAAGGTCGGCAAGCGCTACCAGGACGAAGATTCAGGCATTGAGGTGCTCGTCACAAAGCCGGGCGCGGTGACCTTGCAGTGCGACGGCAAGGACATGGCGCTGCAGGAGCCGAAGAAGACCAAATCGGCCGACTGAGGCCGATTCGAGCGACCTGCGCCGCCCACCCGAGGGGGTGGTGGCACCCTGAACCGCATCGAGCACATCCTGAGCGGCGGCGAGTTGGATCAAGCCGCTGCCCGTGCGCTGGTTGACCTGTGCGCGTCTGTGCGCGAGGCGCGACAGCCAGCAGTGCTTGTCCTCCGCAACGAACCCGGCACCGATTTCTGTTCGGGCATCGGCTTCGATCCCCTCGAGCTGCAACCCGATCCGGCATCCGCGCTGGCTGCGGTGCGGAGTCCGGTGGTCTGCGCGATCAGCGGCGAATGTTCCGGCGCAGGACTTGAGATAGCGCTTGCCTGCGATGTCCGCTTGTGCGATGTCACCGCACGCTTCGCGATGCGCGATGTGCTCGACGGCCGGTTGCCGGCTTGGGGCGGCACGCAGCGCTTGCCTCGCGCCGTAGGGGCCTCGCGTGCCAATGCGATGCTGCTGCTCGGGGCGACCGCTGACGCTCCCACGGCGTTGGAGTGGGGGCTGACTCACGCCGTCGAGGAAGACCTCGACGGAGCCGTCGAGCAGTGGCTCGACGACCTGGCAACTGCCGGGCCATTGGCGCTCGAATTCGCCAAGGAAGCCGTCCATCGAGGCTCAGAGCTTCCGCTCGCCGACGGGCTGCGCCTCGAGGGCGACCTGAATCACCAGCTCGCCGCCACCGAGGACCGCGCCGAAGGCCTCGCCGCCTTCTTCGACAAACGCCCGCCCGACTTCGCAGGGCG
>LXNI01001379.1_pt1 | contig 21475 bp, 16 predicted proteins | sample 809091 | NCBI WGS metagenome assembly LXNI01 (sample SAMN04870527, study PRJNA318959) | sponge metagenome | biome: 01000161; feature: marine sponge reef; material: water | host: Sarcotragus foetidus | place: Greece: Milos, Mediterranean Sea | collected 2013-05-29 | depth 5-7 m | reverse complement strand
CATGGTAACAATTGTTACCATGCAGTTGAAAAAAAGGATATATCACTTATGAAAACAAGTAAATCAGGAAACAGACCGCGCATCGCAATTGACCATAACTGATCTACACTTTCGCAGGACATTCATACGGGTCAGCATGGAAACAGGCATACCCCCGATCTTCATCGTAAGATCGGTTCGCCAAATGGCGAACCGCGAACCAAGTAAGCATGGAAACATACATACCCCCGCCGATCCCCAATCAAATAGTCAATACAGTCCAAATCCGATGAGATCAGGTCATAGACGGCGGAATGTGCTGACATATAACCAAAAGCACGCGCAATCGGTGAAACATTTTCACACGACGACACCATACGCACAACATCACGCATCTTTTCAGAAAGAGAAATATGCACCAACCGCGCACCAGCACCCAACAGAGAAGCAACATTTGAACGGCTTCATGAATTACTTCACCAAAAAGAATGCGTTGTACGGCATTCTGAGTGTTTTTTTATAATTGAGGCTCTTCCAATTGGAAGAAGTCAGTTGAAAAAAGTATAACAAAAAGGATATATAACTTATGAAAACTGGTTGGATCGCACCAAGAGACATAGCAGACGACTCAATGAGTCCCATGTGGAAAGTCGGAAATCAGGCAAAAAATGCTCACGTTGGCGTATAACGCACTTTTGCATCGGCTTGTGTGGTTTACACTCAAGAGACACTATTTTTTAGACAACGTTGAGAATTCCCGTCAAATTTCGGGGATCTGGAAAGAGTGAATCCAAAGGATGAAGGAATTCACTTGACATTTTCCTGAATCTATGCTACATTCAATACCATTCCAATACGATTCTATACTATACCAACAAGGAGATAAACCATGATAGTAATTGACTCAGAACTTTTTGATACTGGATGAAAAAATCTACAAAACATTTTTTACAAGTATCAGATTTAAATGAGAAACCCGCCGGGCAGACGGGTTTTACAAGGTGTTATTGCGCGTTGACTGGATATAGCTCGATGCGTCATAACATAAATATAATAACAACTTGTCCCCATTGTGTCAACTGTTATTTTATGCACCTTGTTGCCCACCTGTCCAGCGGTTGCTCAAGAGGAAATAATGATGCAATCGTATTTACATACGTTGATTGATCGATGCACCGAACGGAACAAGCACCCCAAAATTGCACACCCAACGCGCTATTCTCGTCATGGGTATTCCATATACTATGCCACTCGCGATGGGAAACTACAAGTCGCGACACCCCACGATTTTGAGGCAGCACGACTCGGTATCCTGCCTATCAACAAAAAAGGAAAGTCGATAGAGTATTACGGTGATACCGTTGAGAAAAACTGGGAAACACGCTACGGCTTTGATGACTGGGAAATCAGCAGTTGGAAGCGATCTTATGGCATACAAGTCTACACGGGAACACCAAGCGACTATCTCACTGACCTTGACTTTGAAATTGACATCGTTCGCGAATATCCCGACTTACTCATTCAAACATTAGCAGCCCTTTGTGATCTCACACCAAACCCCCTGATTGTGTTGTCAAAATCAGGGGGCGTTCGCTTTTGTTGCAGAACACCCAACTATGTTCACCCAAATAGTAAAAAGGATAGGGAGTATGTCGCAAAGTGGAATCAAGATACTGGCAAACGTGACGCACTCTACCTTGAGATATTCGGGGACAAAGGACTCTCTCGATGGGACGCAAGATATGAGATCATCGTAGGTAACCCGTTTGATTATCCCCTCATTTCGGATATAGACGCACTCTTTGAGATTATAGATACTCTCAAATCTAAAATCCACGTGCCAGCCCCACCAAAGCAAGAGAAAACGAAGCAGAACCCACACGCTCAAACCAACAACAAGAAAAAGGCACGCACACCTGATGATGTCCATATCGCCTCTGGACTGCCAAGCGATATGGAGTGGATACCGACAGGCGAGAACGGTAAATATAAATCCCGGCGCGGTGATTATCCATGCAACTTTACGGAACATACCAAATCGCATGGATCGGTGCAATACTACAAGGACACACAAACAAACGGCATCAGCGAATTTTGCCATAACTGCAGAGAATGGAAATGGATACACAAACCGAAACAGAACAGAACCGCTCCCGATAGATTACACATCACAGACACCCCACCCCACACGCACACCTACGAAAAAACCCAAGACGATATGACCCAGCAGCTACACGACTGGGAAGAAAGCACACGAAACAAAGAGGGACAGCACCTTATCAATATCATCACACCCGCACAGACAGGGAAAACCCGTGTCGTGATTACGACAGCCGACAAACTTACATACATCACCACAGCACAAGATAAGGCGACAGAGGCATATACCGAAGCAGTATATCTCGGCAAAGATGCTTATCTGCACAAATCGCGTCTGTATAATAGATCACAGGAGAATTGGGATAACTTACCGCTTGGAACAGATGAAGAAAGCAAAACTTGTGAACACCCCGAAATTTGTAATGACATCGCAGCAAAGGGATTTTCACCTGTCAAAGAGTTTTGTCGTATTCAGTGTGAACACTACGAACCTTGTAGGAACGTTGGATACCTCTCGCAGCAGCAGAAAGAGGCAGTAATAGACCACGTCTTTTACTGGCAAGGTGAAGCATTTTTTGCGGATGAGGTGTATCGTTCTCGTGTCCAAGCGGTGATGGGAGATAGAGACGCACTGCTGGCAATTGACGAACCTAACCCCGCAGACCTACCACAAATGCGAATGATAGACACCTCTGCACTACGGCAGACATTCAACAATATCAAACATACACCCAGTGCAGAGAGACTCGCGATGGTTTTGAAAAGTATTCTACAAGGACTATCAACCGCACAGACACCAGAGGAAATACACACCGAATTGTCAGAAGCGACCAAAACCTTATCAGATACCGACATCAATCAGTTTGATGATAAGCTCAGTGGAATACCTGTAGGCTTTGTGTGGCACAAAGACCCCGCAGCCCGAATGTTCGCAGAAGTGGTTTACAATGACCAGATACGCACCTGTTATGTAACGCCCGATGAAGATGATACAATCGGTACAATTCCACAATCCATTCTCACAGAGGGTGTCACGCTTGACACAATGGAAACCCGATTTATCGGATTAGACCTCTACCAAAGACTCGGATTTATAGACCTACAAAAAGAATCTGAGAATGTCCCGCGGGTTTATCAAAATCTTATCCGGGATATAAAGCGATTTGTAGACAGTGAGAGTATCGCCTGCCACCGAACAGACGATAACGCTATCGTGTTTTACCTACCCCCAAGCATAAACGCGCGTCGCGGGATTACAATAAACGCATCGGATGTTGATAATCTCATCGGTGAAGTCTACAAAGATACACCTATCAACGTTGATGTGATTATAGGCAATCCGCCACCATGGAAATCGGGATGTCAGATATTCCAAATTAGCACAGGCAGGTATCCACCGAATAGCCTTTTTCTCTCTGAGGGGAAAGGTAAGGACAAAAAATATGTCGGTATCACAAAGACGATGCAAGATTTTCTCAATATCATTCTAAATACCGCAGAGAGATATAACGTGATTGTCATCGGACCCAAACGACTACAGGACACAGAGATTGACCCGCTTATCGCACAACTCAATGATCATGCAAGGATCACACTCGACACCCACAAGGGCACGCAAGGTAAGAATGAGTATCAAGACCGAGATGTTGTACTTGTATTCTGCTTTGAACCGAATCCTGAAATTCTCAACGCAGAATCAAGACGCATCCACCGTAATGCACGTGATTTATGCTTTGATCGGGAATTGACAGATGTGGTCGTTGATGGCGTAACACTCAAAGATGTGAAGCGATACAAAGATAAACGGGTGCAGAAGGTATATGACCTGTTATGTGAAAAAGCGATCATGCAAGCAATCTATAGGCTCAGACAAGCACGCAATGAAAATAAAATCGCAATACTATTCACCGCTGAACCTATATCACAAATACCTGTGACACCACTGCCGTTTCAAAAGGAACAGCTGCTAAAGTTTATGGAGCGCCCCGATTGGCAAATATCCGATCTACAAGCATACCTACAAACCGAAGCCGAGAGAACGCCAGCAGAGATAGCAGATGCCGACGGTGTATCTATCAGAACCGCTTACTACAAATCTGAACCGACGCGTAAGAAAACCAAAGCCGAGAAAAAGGCGCGAGCAAAAGAGCTTGATGACCTGAATATTCCTGTTGCACAAATCATAGCGGAATTGGGTATAAGCAGGCGAACATTTTTCAATTGGAAGGATGAAAACTTTGAATAAGAGTGCAGAAATTGCAACATGGCTGTACGTACGTACGTTATTGGCATGTTGCAAAAACTGCACTATTTTCAACATTATGGTAATTCGTTTTGAAAACTGAATCCCAGCAAAATAAATATTCGGCTATTTTTAACGACAGAATCATAGCACGTGAAAATTATCATACTGTTATCCAATTTCCGATGATTATGTAGATTTATACTTGACAGAAAAAGATTTTCAAGTCACCAAATGGTGCGTTTCATGAAACTACGATTTTCACAAGGTGTCGACAGGATCAAGTCGCCACATGACGACTTGAAATCAAAGTACCAAATGATACTTTGAAACTACGAGGTATTTATGATGTCAGAGAAACAGAATGAGCTTGCCCCGCCCTCGTTGATGCGGAAGTAGAAGTGATTGATCAGGTAGATGACCAGTCCATTGTAGAGATGATGACCGGGCTGACGATCCAGGATTATGTCTACACCTTCAAAAAGGAGACAAAGAATTATGAAAACCAAATTCTGGCGACCTTATGCAAAAGATAATCTTATTAAAGCGGCTACACCTCGCGAATAGGATATGTCCATTCAGCATTGTCTTGTCATTGACCACACGGGTATGCAACGCCCACAGTCCGCCCGCGGGGAGACTGACACAGTGTCCGAGAAAATGAAAAAATATTTACAAAAAATTGCCACGGTCTCAATAATAAAGGGATTTAGTAATAGATATATTAGAACGCATGTTGTATCAAATTTTCAAAAAAAACAAAATATAACAAACTTCATGTAAGTCTCAAATCTTACATTATATTCATTATATCTTGACGGTAGCAGGTGCCACCTTGATCCCCGACATCTTACACCTACTCAACATCACACAAACAGATGACACTACTACAGGAGGATCCGAATACAAACATGAGCCTATATCAATATACGCGGGACTATACGCAGAGAGGATTTAGCAGCAGGGCACAAGAACTATTATTATCCAATCTCAAAGACATAATACAACAAGTTGATCTAAGCTATACCGGTTAGGAACAGCATCTCGATTATTGATTAGAGCAAGTTTCTTGACATCTATCGGAACTTTAGATATATAGTAAAGCACATAATTATTTATACGCGCTAATGATTTCCTGAATTGATTTTTCGGCATTGTATTGCCATCGTCTTTTGATGTTGACAAAATCCTTTTCAATTGGGTTCAAATCTGGTGAATATGGAGGCAAAAATAATAGGCTCGCACCACATCCGTTAATCAACTCCTGTGTGCGATTGCTTTTGTGAAATCTCGCATTATCAAGTATAACCACATGAGTTTGATCGAAATGTGCACATAAGTGTATTTCAAGCCATTCGTTGAAACGCTCGGTGTTGCAAGCACCTGTAAAAAGTAAAGGTGCTATAAAATCATCCGATAGACGCGCAGCAATCAATGAGGTGCTTCTATACTGTTGACTTGAACGCAAATCTGAGACAATAGCTCCTCTTGGCGCATAAGCATAATGTCTAACTGCTTCTATCGTGAAACCACTTTCGTCAATATAAACAGGTGCTTTGCCTTCACACAATGCTGCGGTGAGTGCGGACACATAAGTGTCTCTTTTCACGGCACATTGTTCTTTATATCCGAACTGCTTTTTTTTCGCGTGATTTTCATTTTTTTTAGCGCATACCAAATACAATGCTTGGAAACACCGAAATGTGAGGCGCGTTCAAGTTGTGTATGATCAGGAAAATCGATAACATGTTGCTTGAGTGCTTCATAGTTAAGACGATAGGGTCCGCGAGGTCCCGGTTTTTTAGAAGTGAGTGGGTCTTCGGATTTTAGCCAAGTATAGATACACATGCGCGAGATGCAAAATGTTCGTGATGCGGTTGTTATACTACCACCTGCGTCCACAAAATCTAAAACGCGTTTACGTAAATCTGATGAATATCTCATAATAACAGAGTCTCACATGAATAAATTAAAATGTCAACATATTTATGGACTTTACTATATTGTAGAAAACGCACCGGTGTCGACAGCAGATATTGTGGCTTTGGAGATCGTCTCGCGTCGTCAGACCTTCAATCTGATCCGTGCATTAGAAAAAGTGGATAAAATAGAACGCATCGGGCATGGTAAATACATTGCACTCTGAAGTATCGATAGGGTTGAGAAGGGTATTTATCGGTGTTTGCTTAATCGTTTGGATACAACATGGTGAAAACCCAGCAATAAATATAGTGGCAGATGATATAGCGATGTGTTCAAAGAAATATGGGTGGAATTCATGGGATCGTTAGCATTGCGGCAATGTCTTTGGGTAGTTTTACGTTATACTTCTGCTCAAAATCTGAAATGCTTTGAGAGTCTTGACAAAATAAGCTGGTAATATCTTCACCCATCTCTTTGGCAACCTCAAAGTCTAATTTTGCTTTTTCCCAATCTTGCAGGTGTAACGCTGCAATTCCCCTAATGATACGTGCCTTAGCATTATGTGGGTTCTTTTGTATCACATAGTCAAGATCTTCTATAGTGTCTACGTAATCCTTTTTGCAGAAAAAAGCAAAACCGCGGTAAACGTAGGCATCAGAATAATTGGATTGTAGTAATATTGCTTTACTACAGGCTTCAATTGTACAATTGAGTTCGTTGAGATAGAGGTAATATATACTCTGTTTCACATAAAGTTCTACATCATACGGCGAATATTGTAAGGTTTTTGTATAATCTTCAATCACTTTTCGATATGTAGTTTGTTGTTCTTCAGCAGGCGGATTATTGTCCGCAATGTATTTCAATTGAAATTCAGCCCAAGCAAGTGGAAGTCTCGCTTCGCGTGAGTAACGTATATTGTGATCTCTAATGAAACCATGTAGATCGTTGTAGATGCTTTGTGTAGATATATCTTGGAATTTCCGAAGATAAATGAGTATCCATTGTTTCAGATTTGCAGGAACATTCACACGGATGAAATCGTTGTGATCAATATATCCCTTATGAGGCAGAGTGAATATACTCTTTTGTGTTAATACGCGATTGAGAGGTTTTGAAGGTCGCTTGACTCTGTATCTATTATCAATATCCTCGGTTCTTGGCAACACGATAATCCTGCCATTTTTATCATGAGATCCGTTGCATGCGAAAAACAGAGCTATGTGCAAGTCAGTCGTGAAGTCTATAAGGCTGGTTTGACTACCATAATGCTGCAGTTCAGTTAACAGTTCAAAGTCTTCTTTTTCGTGATCATGGATATGGTTTCGAGCATTTCTTAGAATCTCCTTTTGTAGAATATCTAAATTAAATTTACCTGAATCAAATCCATCTGGATCAAAGCGGTAATGAGCGGAGGATACTTTATCGTAGTGTTCGGGTTCACCACGATAAATGCAGTTACCATTGGTTGATTTTTCTACTATCTCACGGATTAGTTCAAGGATTCTGCTAAGCGCGTGTTGAGTTACGGATTGTGTTTGTGTGCTCATAATTTATTCTTCAATAGCACCGCGTATTATGTATGGATTACGAAAAGCCTCAATTATACAAAGTTATATTTATTCATAATTTCCATTTTTCGTGAGCGAGCGGTGTTTTGTTTAGTTCATCCCGAAAGTTCTGCCACTGCGGTAAAAACTTGTCCATCAACTCACGGAAATGGTCGTTATGGTGAGGTTCTATCAGGTGGGTCATTTCGTGAACCAGTACGTATATGAGACAGGTATTCGGTTTCTTTGCCAGTTCAAGATTAAGCCAGATCCGTTTTGCGTCAATGTTACAAGAACCCCATTGAGTTTTCATTCTCTTGATTCTGACCTCGTTGACATCTACACCGATCTTTTTTTTCCATTCATCAATCAGTGATGGCAATTGTGAACGGAGATGCTCACGATACCACTCATAAAGCACAGACTCGCGTTTATTTCGGTCTGAACCGGGGCGAATGCTTAGCTCTATCCACGAGTTATTGCGCAAACGCACCTTTGGTGGACAGTTTTGCTCAACCACATCAAGTCGGTAACGTCTTCCTTCGAAATAGTGAGTTTCACCTGCCACGTACTCTCGTTGTGATTGGCGTTCTTGCTTTTCAATATTTGCCTGTTGTCGTTGAATCCATCCTAAGTGTGAAATCACAGCCATCCGTATTGCGTCGCGATCCAAGCATAAAGGAGCAGATACCCTTATCTGTCCGTTCGGTGGATGGACACCTATATAGAAGTTTTTGATGTCCTTTCGATTAACCTCAATGGAAAGCCCACTGACTTCAATATAATAGCTGTCTGCGTTAGTATTCATTCTGATTTTTCACTAGTTCAAAGATGACATCAATGTCAAGATTGTATTCAGGATACTTGTTCGTAATGTGTTTTGCGATTGCATTGTAAACCTCACGTTCTCTGTACTCGTTTTCTCTCCAATTGTCTTGTCTTGTTTGGTGGATAAGTTGGTCCAGTTCAACTGCCAACGTCTCTCGGCTATCCCTTACGTTCTCAAAGTTATCATAAAGTGCTTGTTTTGCTGGGGTATCAATGGCTTCGGGGTAGTCGGTATAAGTATCGGGGTTATTTATCTGCTTGCATAATTCTATAATTGCTAATAGGTATTCTTGATAATCCAATGTTTCTTGTTTTCGCTTTAGAATTAGAGCATCAAGCAGTTCAGACATCTCTTTGTAATACCGCGGATTGACTTGTGTTTTGTCAACGAGGAGCCGTCGGACGTTGTTTTCTATTGTTTCTGCAATCGCGTTTTTGTTGTCTCGAATACCGTCAGGGAGCATATCGGTGGCAGCTTTACCTCTTTCAATTAGCTGTTGTATGAGGGTTAGGTCATCAAACGTTGCGAGTGTTTCACTATCCTCAGATCGAATATATGTATCAAGGAGATGGCGCATTGCGGGTTCATGAACTTTTAGGTCAATGTAATCCCCACTTGCTAACTTAACGTGTTTGCGTACATTTGCGTAGTAGTCCACTTCACCTTTGATCTCTTGAGTTTCGGTCTCACTATAATTGGCATCTTTCATTTCGTTTGCTAAGTTCGCGTAGGCTCGTAAGAATGCTGCTGTTAGCTGATAGAGCTTTGATCGTTTCTGTTCATTCGCTTCAAGCTGCTCAATATTACCGCTTTCGGCTGCACAAAAATAATGTCTGTAAGCTTCTTCATCATGAGGCGGGGGCACACATTCACAGAAAGCATTTATTTTTTCTCGTGCTTCGTCTAATCTGATTCTGCTTTCCTTGAATCTGTCTTTCAGCATGCCCGCTACGTCTTCATCGTCGTAGTCTTCAAAAGCCTCTCCAGTGTAGGTTATATATGCTTCTTGAAGCGGTTTGAATTGTTGCTTGTAATCAATAATATAACCGTATTCCTTCTCTTCACCGTCACGGTCAAGACGGTTGACCCGACAGATTGCTTGAAACAGCCCATGATCCTGCATCTTCTTGTCCAAATAGAGATAAGTCGCAGGCGGTGCGTTGAAACCTGTCAGCAATTTATCAACGACGATGAGGAGTTTCATTTGAGCAGGTTGCTTAATGAAACGCTTTTTTACTTCTGACTCAAACAGATCACCCTTGTGCATCGCTTCATCTTCAGATTCGTTGAAGTGTTCAGCGAGCATCTTCCGATAGATGATATACTCCAATTGTCTGTTGGTAAGCCCTTCCCTTGTATCTTCACCTGTGATAGCACTTACACCCGGTCTAAAAGAAGTCACAACAGCACATTTACCTTTTAATTCTGTGTTTTGGAATAGTTCAAAATAACGATACGCAGAATAGATACAGTCCGCGACAAGCATAGCGTTCCCACGTCCACTTTTGAGGCGATCCAGCGTTTCCATATCAAGTATGATATCGGCAACGATAATTTCTAAGCGGCTTTTTGAACTCAGCACGTTTTGCATTGTTACCCAACGCTGTCTAAGTCTTGCTTTCGCGACTTCGGTGAGTCCACGCGTCTTGCTCTCAAACCATTGATTTATTTTGTCTTCTGAGCTAAGATGCTGCGCTATGTCTCGTGCCTCATAGCGCAGACTTAGAACGGCATTATCCCGAACCGCTTGGTCATATTTGTAGATATGGATAAAGTCGCCAAATATTTCAATGCTACGTTGTTTGTCACGCTTAAATATTGGTGTTCCTGTAAATCCAATCAGCACTGCATCCGGCAGTAGCTGCTTCATCGCCTTGTGGAGTTTGCCGGATTGTGTGCGGTGACATTCGTCTACGAAAACGAAAAACTCGTCTTTGGTAAGAACATCTGTGCTTAAATTTTGTCGGATTTCGCTTATATAGTTGTCAATGTCCTGATCACTAATATCATCAGACTTACTAAACTTCTGAATGAGGGAACAAACTAATCTTTCGGGTGAATCGCGAAGCACGTTCACAAGATCAGCACCACTTTGTGTCCGCTTTATGTTTTCCTTGACCCCCGTAAAAACCATTTCAATCTGTTCGTCCAGTTCCGTGCGGTCAGTGACGATGAGCACACGAGCTGGAGGAATGTGTTCGAGAATCCATTTCGCCAACCAAACCATCGTTAGACTTTTACCGCTACCTTGCGTATGCCAGATAATACCACCCTCTCGTTTTTTGATGCGTTCTTGGGCTGCCTTTACACCGAAGTATTGATTATGACGGCTGATCTTCTTAATTCCGCTATCAAATACAATGAAGTCGTGCAAGATTTCAAGTAAACGTTCTTTACTGCATAGTTGACTAAGTTCCCGATGCAACGGGGGATCGCCTGCATCAAAATCTGTATCCGCTTCTCTCCATTGGAGCCAGTATCTTTCTGGTGTATCAATTACGCTATAACGTAAACCTTCTGTCTCGTTACCTGCCATCACAAGTTGAACAGTCGTGAAAAACCAGCGGATGAACTCCTTATTTTGATTATTAAGATTCTGGCGAATACCTTCAGAAACAGAAACTGTGGAACGTTTCAACTCCAGCACACCGATCGCAATACCATTAACGTAAAGCACTATATCGGGACGCTTGGTGTTCTCACCCACAAGAGTAACTTCCTCGGCAATCGCAAAATCGTTCTTATAGGGATGTTCCCAATCAATTAACTTGACAGTAACACGGGGTTCACTGAGACTCGGCTTTATATTTACACCGTAACGTAACATTTCATAAACCTCACGGTTCGCTTCGTATAGGGATTGACTCCCGCGAATTTTCACCGTCTCTTGCAAGTCACGTACTGTCTTATCAATGAGATTATCGTCATGGTTTCTCTTTTTCAACCAATTAGAAAGCAGCGTCTTCTCAATGTTGCTGTTCCCTTCACGCTCTTGCCAGTTACCAAGATACGTATACCTCAACTCATTCCTAAAAAATATAATAACATTTTCCTGTGTGTATCCTTCTATTTCCCCAAAGGTATTCATGTAATCAACCTCTTATTACATACTTAATATTTAACTTACGGGCAACCGAACACTGCCCGTGAGCAACTGCTGCATTATGCCCTGTTTGATGTCAATGGTTTTGTTTCTGCGGTGTTCTAATGCGGTGATTTCGGCATCCATATCGGAGAGGACAGTGGCGATGGCGTGTTGTTCCTCTAAGTTTGGAGGAAATCGGACAGTCATTGCTCGGAATTTAGGAAGACTTATAACGTAGCGCGTCCCACTACCTTCACATTGTCTGCTGGCTTGGTCAAGGAATTCCTTTGTATTAAAAATATAAGCGCGAAAATAGATGTCCCAATCCGTTTTCAACCGCAGACGGACAACATGATAACTGTAAACGCCATCGGAAATATCCTCCATAGCAACTGCAGAAGTGCCAATGTCATCGGGAACCTCGGAAGAAGGTGTAAAGAAAACGTCCCCTTTTTCAACAGCACAGTGCCGAACCTTTTCCAGTTTCGCTGTTACTTCATGCGTCAAATCTTTTGAGTAAAGAAAAGTTTTGTTGTAAACATCAAGATAGTTTACAAGCCGGACAGACACCTCATTAGAATTAATTTTTTTGTCAACCCCCGCGCCAGATATTTCACCAATTTCCCCCAACCGCTTTGTCTCCCATTCCCCACTGAAGCCGGGTAGCCGCGTCTTGCCGGTGAGGAGTTGCTGCATGGTGGCTTGCTTGATGTCGCGCTTTTTGGCGATGAGTGCGTCCAATGCGTTGATGAGTCCATCTACATCTGACAGGACTTCGGCGATGGCGCGTTGTTCTTGTATACTTGGCATGGTAAAAGAAAAGTTCGCCATATCATGACCATACAAGTGATATACCGTTGTTCCCGTAACAAGTTGCATCACCTGATTACGATTAATTTTGATTGCATAAGCAAGAAAAACTCCATTGAGAATTTCCTTTGGAATTCTAATGACTAAAATGTCACCGCCAAGGATAATATCGGATTCGGTTATGCAACTTGCGGTAGCAAGACCATTAGGCGTAACATCTGATGCTGGCATTAGGACATCATTACTTGCAGAAAGGAAAAAGGACGCATCTCTATCAGTCCCATGCAAAACTTCAGAAATACATTCTTCATAAGTTGTAAATAATTCTCCGTAGTGAATACATCTCCGTTTTCCGTCAAGAGACATGTCCGATTTTGTGAAAAGGCTTGATCCCTTAAAAAACGATGCAATCTTTCCTAATCGCTTTGTTTCCCATTCTTCGCTAAATCTTTGTTGATTATTCATGCTACATCACCCCTATATTTGCCAAATGCTTCTCAACTTTCAGACTAAACTCTTGCACCTCACTTACGAGTTCTGGCAAGGGTTGTGCGTAACGTTCCTCTAATTTCTGCACGCGTTCCGTGAGCTTCTGTATCATCTGCTGGACCATACAATCAACAGCCGCGTGTATACTCACAAACCACTTATCTTCAACTACAAGGGTCTTAATCTGCGAGTCAGCAAGTTCTTTGTAGTGAGCCAACACCCGGATATTAAGTGCAAGTTGTGCGTCTTTCACTGCTTTGCTCGCCTTAGATTTCACGCCAATTAGAGAAAGACAGTATTCAAGTGCCCCCAGTTCCTCATTGTCTACCTCTGTATTGTTGAGTTTCATCAGAGTAGCCGTGAGTGCCTTAAGCCGTGCTTTTACACTGTCTTTGGTGACGTTGCCAGCGTCAGTGGTAGCATCTGCAAGCAGGCCATAATCACCGGTGTGTTCCTCAACGTATTCCCTAAATACCTGTTCGGCAGTTTCCAGAGTGGTTTGTAATTTGTCAATCTCGGCTTGTTCTTTGACATAGTAGCGGGCAACAATCAACGCAGGCGGGATTAAATCCATCCTATACTTCTTTTTCTTGATCGTGAGGTCGGAGGTTTCCTTGAGTTTCTTATTGGGAGTAAATTCCTGTGGTTTAGCTGACTCCATCCAGCCATTCGAGGAAATAAGATACAGATCGTCCTGCATCACATCATCCCAATAAACCATTAGTTTCTGATACAGATCATAGGGATCAATCAGCGGCAGGTCTGCGAAACAAACTAACATGTCCTCAGATAACGTATCAATAACGTCACTTGGAGTAGTGCCAACACCGATATTATGTAGCAAAGGTTCATGCGTTTTCTGCCATGTTTTTAAACATTCTGTAACATCTTGTTTGTAAGCTTTGAATGCGTCATGAGTAAGAATGGTTTGCTTTACCATCTGTGTTTCCACTTTTGGGTCACTGTAGCCGGGCCTGCCGTTATCTATGAATAACTCTTGACGGAGAGTGGGGAATACCTGCCAATACTTCTCAAGTGCCTTAATATCCGTGTTTGGAATACCACCGTTTAGGTGTGCGTCAAGATTATGCAGATCCTCTGCTTCTCTTGTATCAATATAACGCGGGATATTAAGGTTATATTTGTTGACAGGGTCGGCAATTTTAGAGGTCGGCACCATACGAGAATAGTGGTCTATCTCTTGCTGTGCGTTGAATACTGACACGATTTTATGAATATCTTGTGCACGAAGACGGTTTTTGTTCCCATCCTTGATAAAATCCTTACTTGCATCAATCATAAAGATACCTTTTCGGTGTGAGGCATTCTCTTTGTCAATCACAATAATACAGGCAGGAATACCGGTGCCATAAAAGAGATTTGGCGGTAACCCGATGATACCCTTGATATAACCGTGCCGAATAATGTTCCTACGAATATCCGCTTCTTTATTACCCCGAAACAGCACACCGTGTGGCAGAATGATTGCCCCTTTGCCTTTACTTTTAAGAGACTTTATGAAGTGCAGAAGGAACGCATAATCTCCATTAGTAGGGGGAATACCGAACTCAAAGCGGTTATACTCATCACTCAATGGATTAAGACCATTTATCCACGCTTTGTCGGAAAAGGGTGGATTAGCTACAGCAAAGTCAAAGGTCGTGAGTTGATCCTCGTTTGTGAAAGCGGGTGAAGCAAGGGTATTGCCCTGACGGATTTCTGCTCCCTCATGATTGTGAAGGATCATGTTCATCTTTGCTAAAGCGTATGTCGAATTATCTTTTTCTTGTCCATAAATACTGAGACCGTGCGGAGCTTCATCAGCAGCTTTGAGCAACAATGAACCGGAGCCGCAGGTAGGATCGTAAATTGTATTGCTACGTGCTGTATCTTGGCTTATGCCTATTACCTTTGCCATAACACGAGAAACCTCTGCTGGTGTGTAGTAGCTGCCTTTGCTTTTACCGGACTGGGCGGAGAAGCGTTGCATCAAATATTCGTAGGCATCACCCAATAGATCATCGCCTTCCGCACGGTTTGAACTCAAGTCAATCTTGTCAAAGATACCAACCAGTTTGGAGAGCAAGTCTTGTCTCGCTTTAGCATTACCGAGTTTTGTTTCATCGTCAAAGTTAGTCTGATCAATAACGCCTTTTAGAAGCAGGTTTTTGTCGGTAAATTTTCTGATAATAATGTTTATCTTCTCACCAATCTCTTTGTTGCCTATCAATTCTACCATATCCGCAAAACTACCGCCTTCTGGCACTACAATGGTTGAATATGGGTCCTTGGCAGCCTTATCAGAAACATATTTCATAAACAACAATGTAAGAATGTAATCCTTGCGTTGTGATGCATCCATATTATCACGCAGTGCGTTGCAGTGTGCCCAGAGAGACGCATAGAGTTGAGATTTTTTTATTGCCATATATAACTCCAATCTTAATAGTTAGTATCAGTAGAATATCTGTATTTGCTCTCTCCAATGCAATATGGAGTGGACAGGACATTAGCAAAAGGGGTAATGGTTACATTCCTATCCAGCAGATAGAAAAAGGATATGATATTTCTTGGAAAAAGTCAAGGGTTTCAGCACACAGTAAGTATGAGAGTATAATACACTTATAGCCCTTTGTCAAATAATGCGACTTGGGTGTGTGGCGTGAGGTAAGTTTCTTGAATATGTTCTGAATAGGTCTATGAGTATACGTTTGATAACAATCCATAGAGCTGTTGTCGCACCTTCAATAAGGTCATCTATTTCTAATAACGGTATCGGATCGTTGTTTTGTATGAACCAACTCATAAACTCCGGGTCTGTCATATCCCAGCGTAACGTCTTGACCTTCGCTTGAAATGGTGTTTTGATCCTGTTCCTGCTTGATAGTGCCAGACGATTTCATTTCTAAAGTTATGGTTTTTGCTATAATTGTTTTGGTCAAAGATTGCATCCATAATGCCTTTGAGGTAGTGGCTTGCATTTGGATCGCAGTGTAGGTATATGCTGCCTGTATCTTTTAGGATTCGATGCATCTCAGCCAGTCGGGGTGCCATAAACGCGAGGTATGCGCGCATTGCCCCTTTGTTGCCATAAAGTTCATTTTGTAGCACAAGGTCGTATCCTTGTAGGCAATTATCAAGAGCTTTGTATGTATCGTATGCTTGCGCAAGTTCTGTGACTTGGTCACGTGCTTTTTCTGCTGCGTCATCCCAGTTCCAAGTATCCGTAAAAGCTTTCTGAGCTTGTGATTCTTTGAAGAAGGCGTTGTATGTGCGTCCACTATTGAAGGGCGGATCGGTGCAGATGAGGTCAAATGAGTTATCTGGCATTTCCCGCATAATCTCAAGATTATCCCCGAAGTAGAGTTTGTTCATGACGTGTTCCTATTTCCTGTGTCTGAATATAGAAGCAGAACAAAGCGAGGTATCATTAGCATGATCGCCACAAGAGACCATCTGCTTAAATGGAAAGAACCGCCATAGCTACCAGCCTATGTTTATATAAAGGTAAGTTTAGATATAGGTGCCCGCAATGAGAAATATAGTTGGGCGATGCTTTGTATTATAAACAGATCGGTTGCGACAGGTTTAAAAGTTTATCCAAAAACGTGATGCGTTCATATTAGTATCACCAAGAATAGATCCCTTACAGTTTTCAAAGATCAATTCAATCAATCCAATCGAATTTATTAAGCTTCTATTTCATTTATTTCAAGGCAATAGTCTGTTTGAGATGTACGTGCTTTAAGGATTTGCAGATGCCCAAACTCAGGATCATCACGGCGTAGTTTAAGGATTTTGTCCGTCAATCCCATAGAACTGTGCTGTCCAAAGATTACACCTTTTATGCACTCCGAGGGTAATTTAAAGAGATGAACATCATGACTATTAGTATTTATGATCGTCTTGTGTGCATCCGTGAGAATCTTCAAATACCGCCATTCTTTCTCATATTGCCAATCAGAACCTTTGATGAAAAAGATCTTTTGGATAGCTTCCTCTCTATTTGTTTCTTCAAATGTCATCTGATGACGTTCTAATCTGTATTCGACACGCTCAGGTTTGGAAAACCAAGGTAAAGTTTCTTTTGCATTGAAAAAATCGTGGGAACCATCCAACATAATAACAAAACCGGTGTGTCCTGCAGCATAATGTGCCCACATAAGCAAATTATCTGGTGTTTCGGAGAGAGATAGAAGCCCAAATTTATTATGCAGATCGTAACTTCTTTCCTGTAAGTTAGATAAAAGGTCTTGTGGACTTTTCTTATGAAGATTTTTATATAGCCATTCAGCGTAGACAGGATCGTTCTGAACTTTGTTTGCTAATTCAAACCTTCCCGGATCGTTTCCTAACGCTCTACAGTAGTCAACCCAAACACTGTACATATATTTTTTAATTGCCTCGGCATAATGTTTTGCGAATTCCTCTTTTGATCCAAGTTCATAGAAATGCGGTTTCGCTTCAAAAGGATCATTTAGAGCAAAAGGTTGTGTAAATCTAATTAGATGATTTTGCAAAATGTCAATTCGTTCAGCAGGAACGTACTTATAGAAAACTTTTTCCAATTCCACTACTCCAAAATAATCCGATCCCAATCTTCTTCATAAGCTCTAGTGCCTCTCATAATGAGATGTTCAAGTTCATTTTTCTTATAATATATGTAGAACATTTTTATCTATAGTGAGCGAATTCAGAATAGCACTGGTACTAAACTGAGAATTGCCTTGTCTGCGGCAATAACAAGTTTTTGTAATCTTATGTAACACATTAGTTTGATATTTAGGGTGTCCCATTTTTAGACTGCACCAAATAACACATGGGGGGTGTATATACACTTTGACAGTCTACAGGGAAGGTTGACAGGTGTGTCAACGAGAGAGAAGAAGTTTTCGGTAACTCGCCCTATAGGGAGCTGGTTTCCACTTTAAAATACCCGAAAGTGGTGCTTTCTGATATAATAGAAACCAGCGCTGTCATACTGATTCTATGGCAGTGCTACGCGTCGCGGTGTCTCTAGCACCTGCGGCGCACCTAAAAAATTAGGAAGCAGCCCTGACGTAACTCACGCCCACCGTGAATTGCTAACGCCAACATATATTGTAGCAATAATACAAAATATGTGCAATAAGAAATGAATCTGGCTTAGAATCAGCTTATATTGCACATTTCAATACCATAAATGTTGAAGTCGTCAATACAACTCGCGAAAAATGCTATTGTTAGAGAAAAGAGATTAGGATTAATGGCTCTACATCCAGTTTACATGACTGGATGTGTTATTTTCTGATAGTAGTGATGGAGAGATAAAAGAAGAATTTGGTTCGCTCGTTATACTTTCTGAGACATTTTCGTTCGCAAGTGAAAAACTTGCCACTTTTTTTACTGCGTGCAATAAAAATAGAGTTGCAAGTTTACAATTTGGTATGAGTTCACTTCTTAAAGCGGAAACGGCTCCAAATACTACCTTTTACTGCAGGAGGTGGAGGCAGCATCAACTGACGAGTTTTTTCCTGTTCTTTCGATAACATATCCAATAGCTTATCAACGCGTCCAGTAAGATCTTCTTTCTCAGCTTTCAGTGAACGTTCGCGCGCAGTTGCTTGGGAGAGCTGCGCTTCCAACATGGACACCTGTAATTCCAACATTTGGACACTTCCGGACGGGTGTGGACTCGTTCCATTGGACGATGGTAAATGTCCGTTGGACGATTCTGGGCGTCCGTGATTGTCCGTTTCGGAATCCACTTTTTCATTTTGTGGATTCTTTAACTTTCCATAGGCACGCTCCAGTTCGGCAATATCAACAACTTTTACACCACGTTTATTCTTCTCAGTGCTGATAGTACCATCGGCAGCGTGTTCGTAGAGTTTAGAGCGACCAACCGGGACTAATTCCACGGCTTCAGAGAGAGTTATTTTGGACATTGGATTCCATCCTTTCCATACGGATAGGTTTGTCCATGAAAACGTCTTTATGGATTCCTTGGTTACAGAAATGGATTGAGGATGTGGAATCGGTTTACTTGGTAGGATACATAAATACTTGAGAATATTTTGAGACTATCTTATAGAGTGAAGTTACTGGATTACCTTCATCACCATTCCAATGGTATTTTTTTAGTAACACTTTCTTTTGTTTTATGAGTCGTTACTATTTCGATTCCTAATAAATAATTGTAATTGTTTTCTTGTACAAGTTCTTCAAGAGCAACGAGGATAAGACGAAACCATTGTTTCTTCTTGTACTCACTATCTAATATATTAACTAAATCTTCAGGTCTAATATACTTGTGTTGATCATAACTGGTTTTGACAGCCTTTCTCCAAATATCACCCCGCTTATTACAAGATATAATTTCAAGAATCTCAACCTTTAGTTCATCAATCATATCGCGTCTTGACAAATTCTTTGAATACAAATAACTTAAGAAGGCACATATAGCACTGAAAAGTGCAGCACCAGCACTGACAATTATCGCTACATAATTTATGGTATTTTCCATCTTTGGAATCTCCAGTCATTAGGTGTATCGTATAAAAGGCTTCGGGATGGGATCTGGATAGGATATTATTTAAATAGACTTGATTCAGATAGATCAGCGGATGGAGTGTTGTGAACGGGATTCGACGATTTTAGTTTTATCTCTATAAAATCAACTTGTTTATGATCTTCAGGAATTATGTAATAAGGTTCTATAATATCCCAATCAATGTTCCGAAGGGTGACAATCTTTTTTAGGAAAATACTCACCCAAGCATCACCGAGTTTTGAATTACTTGTTTCTTGTGAGAGTTTGTTTTCTATGATTTCCACATACATAGGGTCAAGTTCAATTCCGATATAGTTTCTACCAAGCCGTTTGGCTGCCACAGCGGTTGTCCCTGTTCCCATAAAAGGATCCAGAACCGTATCCCCTTCGTCAGTTGTCATTAGGACTAATCGTTCGAGTAAGTGAATTGGCAACTGACACGGGTGTTTGTCTCTATATTTGTTGTGTTTTATTCGGTGAATATCAGTCCATACATCGGTTATCAAGGGTCCGTATGGGTGTAGAGCTGCTTTTTTACCCCCATAGTCTTTTGAGAGGTATTTAGATTTCCTGTCTCGTTTATGTGGAGACCTTAATTCATAGCATTTGTTCTGCTTTATATCTTTGGCATAAAAAAGTATTCCATAATGTGCGGGTTGAAGGCTTTTTCCCATCGGGGTTGTCGGAGCACTCCACGAAATCCAGTGGCGAAAGTCTGAAACGCTATTCAGAAAAGAGGCGTAATAAGTTAACCATCGAGGTATATTATGAAGCAAAATTGATCCGGTCGGTTTGGTAATTCGAACCATCTCCTCAATCCACTGCTGACACCAATGAAGATATTCCTCCATATCCCTGCTGTCTACGTAGCCATTATACTTTTTCTTGAGATTGAATGGAGGGTCTGCAAAGGTCACATCCACAGAATTATCGTCAATGGTACGCATAACAGTTAGGCAGTCCCCCGCAACTACTGTGTTCGTGTATTCCACTATGAAATCACCTCTAATAGTTGAGATCGAAATCGATCCAATTCTTGTTCATGAAATGTAAAGACATCCTCATAGGCATTAACCATACGTTGCAAATCCCCTTTTCGCACATACCAACCAACTCCATCAACAAATCCCCAAAAGTGAGCATCAGGATAATGCTGTTTTAGTAACACATCAATATTGATTTCTGTCTTGGATTTATCTCCTTGTCCAGATGCAGTTGTTGCCAAATATGAACTTTCAATTACAACCTTTGGGTTAGTTTTGTCTGGAATAATGAAATCCATTGTTCGTTTTTCATCTGGAGCATAGTTTACTAATTCTGATAACTCTCCCTTCTCATATCCAATGTCTATTTCTCTTAAAAGTTTTTCTACGACTCGCTCTGGATTATTTTCTGACTTAGCATTATAAGAACCAAACTCTTTGTAACGAACCAAAGTATCAAGCAAGGCTTCCATATCAAAGTTCAGCTTTGAGAAACTCAATTTTTTCAAATGAAAGAGTGGCAATGCTTCGGATAACATCACCGTTGTCGCTCCGTTAAAAAACACATTGGCAACCCCTAACCTGAAAAAAGGATCTTTGTCCATCCGACGCTCAATGTAACCATTCGCCCACTCTTTAATATTCTCCGCTGAATCGCTTTTATTTTCGCTTAGCCATTGATCTCTGTATACCAGAGTATTGAGTTCTGGCACATCTTTAACACGGATAAATGTAAACACTCGTTTTAGAAATTCATAAGAAAAACCGGTAAGCGCAAGCAGAGCCGTTAAACCATTTTTCCCTTTCTCATTGAGGAACTTCGCTATGAGTTCTACTGATGGTCTCTCACTCTCAACGAGATTCTTGAGATGTAATAGATTTTCCTTGAGGCTGTGGATATGTCCTTCATAAGCATGTTCAAAATCTCGGTTGGAATACCAGAACGTATTCAT
>LXNI01001378.1_pt1 | contig 21477 bp, 25 predicted proteins | sample 809091 | NCBI WGS metagenome assembly LXNI01 (sample SAMN04870527, study PRJNA318959) | sponge metagenome | biome: 01000161; feature: marine sponge reef; material: water | host: Sarcotragus foetidus | place: Greece: Milos, Mediterranean Sea | collected 2013-05-29 | depth 5-7 m | reverse complement strand
GCGTTCACCGCCAGCCCGGCCAGCACGCGGAGCAACTGGCTGCTGCGCTCGAAACTGGTCTCGGCCGCGGCGAAGCCGGTCATGCGGGTGGCGCCGGGCGACAGCGAGGTCTCCTCCAGGCCCCGCGCCCGATCGCGCGGGCAGAAGCCGCGGCCGCAGTCCGGGCAGTGATAGTAGGCCCGGTTCAGGGTCATCGGCCCCAGCGCCGTCGTGAAGCGCTTCCGGCGGCGGCCGGCATAGCGCGCTTCCCCGCCGCAGGCGCAGGGCTTCCTCGCCCCGTCAGGGTCGGAAAGGTCCGCGTTCAGCCCGTTCTCGATGAGACGGACCGTGGTGCGCAACGCCAGCTGCCGACTGTGATTCTCCAGCGCCTCGAAGTCGAGACCCTCTGCCCCGCCTGCGCCGAGCAGGCGGCTCAACTCCGTGCCGATTTCCGCTTCGAGCGCTTGCTCCAGCGCCCCTTTTTTTCCGGGATCTCCGGCTCGCCGTGCTTCAGCCTCTCCTCGCAGATCCGGCTGCTGACCTCGGTCAGCTCCCGGGTCAGGGCGCGGAACCGATGGTATTCCGCTACCTGCGCCTGGGTCGCCTCCACCGCCGCCGCCGGGATCGACTGGCTGCGCGTCTTGCGGTCGACGCTGCGGGTCACCACCCAGCGCGGCCCGTGCCCGACATCGCCGTCCTCGGCACAATGGCAGCCCGGCTTTCCGCATTTGCGGTACTGGCTCGCCAAGGCCCCTTGGCGGAAATCGCCCAGCGCGTTCAGGTGGCGCCACAATTCGGTGCGGCGACGGCTCAGGGTTTCGAGGGAAGATTCCAAGTTCATCACGGCCTCTACTGGTAGATGAAAACATTACCAGAATATTATGCGATAGCCCCCCGCCGCCTGTCAATCCCGAAAAACCCCACAAATTTGTCGTGCACCCTTCTTGGGTTGCATAGTGGACGGACAGACTATTCTCCTTGTATCATGGAGAATTCCTGTAGGTGCGGGAAAGACAAAGTGCCAGATTTTTTGACTTTAACGGAACAGGCAGCAACCCAAATCCAGGAGCAGTTGCCGGGAGACGAGGAGGGTATTGCCCTGCGCTTAGCCGTGCGCAAGCTCGAAGACGGCAATCTCCAGTACGCGATGGGGTTCGATGTGGAAAGTCGCGAAGGGGACCAAAAATTCATGCAGCACAAAATTCCTGTGGTGGTCGGAGCCGACAGCCTGGCTTTGGCGAGAGGCATGACCGTAGATTTCGTGGAACTTGAACCAGGCAAGAAGCAGTTCATTTTTCTCAACCCCAACGATCCCTCTTACGTGCCACCGAAAGAGTAATGCCCGGGTTGGACTCATTAGGACTTATCGCATTCGGGCTGCTTTTGGCGGCAGCAGTCGCTTTCCTGGCTTGGGTGTACCGGCGCAGGCTGGTTCCCTATGAAGCCATTCGACAGTGGGTATTCCGGATGCGTGGGGGTGAGCTGTCGGCGCGGGTGCCGGTGCCTCTGAAGGGGGATTTCGTGGAACTTGCAACTGATCTGAATGTCCTGGCCGAAATGGTTCAGACCTTGTCGCGGGATACCGAGGAGCAGCTGCAGGAATTCAGCGACTATACCGCCATGAAGGAGCGCACCCGGTTGTCCGGGGAATTGCATGATTCCTTAGCGCAGACCTTGGCCGGGATCAAGATGCAGGTGCGAGTGCTGGACGAGACCCTGCATCGAGGCGACGAGGAGCGGACCTGGCAGGAACTTGAGAAAATCGAGGAGAGTCTGGAAGAAGCCAACATCGAGTTGCGTGAACTGATCGCGCATTTCCGCGTTCCGATCAGCGAGGCTGGCTTGCTGCCAGCGGTTGAGCGAACGGTGGAGCGCTTCCGTCGGGACTGTCCGGATGTCCGTGTGCTACTGCAGACTCAGTGGGGGGACCTGAAACTGTCGGCCGAACATGAGTTGCAGATCGTGCGCATTGTGCAGGAAGCCTTGGCCAATGCGCGAAAGCACGCCCAGGCAAGCACCGTGCGGGTCCTGATTTCAGGTGATGCGGAGACCGGGCGTTGCCGGGTACTGGTGGAAGATGACGGAGTCGGGATTGCCAACCCACCGCGGGAAGGGGGAGGCGCCCACATCGGGATGAGCCTGCTGCAGGACCGGGCGATGCGCATCGGTGGCCGGCTTCGGGTGGAGAGCGAACCGGAGGAAGGCGTACGGGTAGCGTTGGAGTTCGACACGATGCCGCGGAAGGCGGAAGCAGCATGACGCTTACGGTCACGATCATCGATGATCACACCCTGTTCCGGGAAGGCCTGCAGGGCTTGCTGGAACGCCATGGATTGAAAGTGCTGGATTCGGTGGGGGATGCCGAGGCTGGATATGCGGTAATTTCCGAGCGCCGTCCGGAGATTGTTCTGCTGGATTTGCGCCTGCCGCAGACCGGCGGGCTGGAAATACTCCGGAAGCTGAAGGAAGACGAGGAATGTCCGCCGGTGGTGATGTTGACCACAAGTGACGAGGAACAGGATCTGATAGAGGCGCTGCGTTCCGGAGCAAGCGGATACCTTTTAAAGGACATGGAGCCGGACACCTTGGTGATGGCACTACGCTCTATCGTCGCGGGCGAGACTGTCGTGGCGCCGAGTCTTACCCCGGCACTGGCACGGGTGGTGCAGGGACGCGAACCGGAGCCGCCAGAGGGAGAGGAAGGCCCGTTCGACGTTCTGACTCCTCGCGAGAGCGAAATTCTGGCTTTGCTCGCCGAAGGCTTGAGCAATCGTGGAATCGGAAACAACCTGGGCATTTCCGAAGGGACGGTCAAGGTTCATGTGAAAGCAATCCTGCGCAAACTTGGCGTGACTTCCCGGGTGGCGGCGGCGGTGCTCGCGGTCGAGCATGGCTGGGGAAGCCGCAAATCGGCCGAAGATCGGGAGGATTAATAGTTGATGTGAATCAATAAATATTTGATTGATCTTTATTTGTAGTGTAGTTCTTGAGTTGGTCTATCGGCGAGTTTAATATTGTGATCAAGGATCAGGACGAAGATCTGAGCCAATAAGAAAAAACAACAGACTGTCGATTTTCCGCCAATATTTCTGTCATATTTTTTACCTAGAGTACGCACCAGCGTAACCGCTAGGTTTTTCCCTTAACCTCTAAATATTTGAAGGAGGCACCCACGATCATGTGGAAATCACGATTTGCAGTTCCTGCTGCACTAACGCTGGCCATGGCATTGCCGGCATCTGCTTTGGCATCAGGTGAGGAAATCAATCACCTCAAACGCGAAAATGCCGAAATGAAGCAGATGCTGATGCAGATGCAGGAACAGTTGCAGGAAGTCATGATGAAGACCAACGCCATGCAGCAGCAGGCCAAGAAGGCAGCCAAAGAAGGCGACAAGAAAGGCGGCATGGTCAAGTCCAAGAAGGAAGACATCACTATTTCCACGACCGGTGGGGGTATCAAGGTCAAATCCAGCAAGGGCAGCGAATTCAAGATTGGCGGACGGTTGATGTACGACTACGATTCTTATGACGACTTTTGGGATGGCGAAGACGCGGAAGAAAACGAGATTCGCCGGTCTCGCATTACCTTGAGCGGCAAGTCTGGCAAGAACTGGTCCTACAAGTTCACGACCAACATTGATCACGAGGATTCTGAGGCGAACGTCGATACCGGCTATCTGAAGTATTCCAGCAAGCCGATGTACGCGATGTTGGGTAAATACAAGCGCCCGGGTATGCTCGAAGAGCGCACCAGTTCCAAGTGGATCTCGACGATTGAGCGATCCATCATCAATGAACTGTCGGGCGCCGTGATCGGCAAGCCTTCCTTCGGTGGTATCTCGGTCGGTTTTGCGACCAAGGGAGACATGCCGATGAGTGGTGTGATCGGTGTCTACGATGACGAGGTTGAGGAAGATGACGGCGGTGATGTCTACGGCGTCGGTGCCCGTTTCTCCATCATGCCGAAATTTGGCGACGACTCCTTCCTGCACGCCGGTGCTTCGTTCTACACCGTGGACTACAAGGGCAACACTCACCGCATGCGTACCCGCATGGGGGTGCACACCACGGGACGGCCATTTGAAACCAACAGCCACGCGTCCGACGACATCGATCAGTTCGGCGTGGAGCTCGCGTACGTCAATGGCCCGTTCTCGCTGCAGGGCGAATTCATGAACGTGGAGTCTGACGGTACCGACGATGCAGCTTGTGGGGCAGCGGGCACGTATACGCCGCCTATGGCTGCAAAGCCTTCAGTGCCAGAGACCGTGCTGGATGAGAACGGTGACCCCGTCAAGGAGAAATACCTGGTGATGCAGGTTTTTACAGGCGAGGTGGATGACCTCGACACTGCCGACGAAGATGAGTCTGTCAAGGAAGTGCCAGTCGACCTGAGCGTGTCACAGGAAGATCTGGCTGGCTATGAGAATGGGCAGTCGTTTGGTGCCGTCACGGATACTGATGATGACGGGGAAGTAGATGCTGATACGACAGTGGATGGGTCAGCAGTTGGAGATTTCATCGTTCGGGTGCGTGATCTCGAGAGGATGACGGAAGCCGTAGCCGCGGTGGACGAAATGTTCTCCGGCGCACCGGCCAACACCTGCGACATCGAGATGGATGGTTTCTACCTGCAGGCCGCATATACTCTCACGGGTGAGACCCGCGGCTACAAGGGAGGCTCCGGTGCGTTTGCCGCGATCAAGCCAAAGAACGAAGGCGGCGCTTGGGAAGTGGTTGCCCGTTATGAAGATGCAGACATCGACATTCCTGGCAGAAGCCTCAGTGCTGACCTGGAGCGCATGGTTCTGGGTGTGAACTGGTACGTCAACAAGAACGTCAAGTTCATGCTGAACTATGTGGACTCTGAGGTTGATGGATGCTCCGAAACCTCTCGGACGTTCACGGCTGATGAGGGGGTGACAGTGCCCACAGATCACGGTCATACCTATAAGATCAAGAAGTGCAACAACGACGATGGCCAGGCGTTCTCGCTGCGAGGCCAGTACGTATTCTGATCAGTCTCTGATGTCAGGACTCTTTGAGTCCTGACGGGACTCCTTGAAATCCGCCGCTTCGGGAAACCGGGCGGCGGATTTTTTTATGGGTTCTCCCGAATACTGGCCATGGCATCTAGCCCACAGTCTCACCGGCTGTGTGTGCTAAACTCGAACTCAATCACCGAGAAGCATCCGTTTTCGGGCGGATTCCAGATTAGGAGGTGGACTCTGGACAAGTTGCGCTTTCCAGCCTCATCGGGCTTCCTGTCCAAGTCGGGGCACCTGTCCGGTTCTCTCATGCCACGCTTCGCATTCCAGTTGGCCTGCGTAAGCCTTGGGCTGCTGCTGGCCGCCCCGGTGCAGGCACTGTCGGAAAATGAAATCGACAGCCTGGTGGACGAAGGGTCGCGCATGAAGGAATTGATGATGCGCATGCAGAGCCAGTTGAACCAATCCGCGTTGCCTCGAAGCGGCGGATCGGAAATTCCGGGTCGAAACAGCAACATGGGCCTTGATCTGGCCGCCACTTCCCCCTGGGCCTCGACATCTGCGATGCTGGGCGGATCGTTGCGGGACCGCTGGTTCCGAATGATTGAGCGGGGGGTGTTGGGCCGCTTTGCCAGTCTTTCCAGTGGACAGGATCAGGACGTTCAGGCGCCTGCGGTCGTCGGATTCGTGCATGGCGAAGAGATTCCCTGGTATGGCTCGCTACAGGTCCATGGCTACGATGAAAGTTCAGGTGTGGCGGATTCCACGGAAGTACAGGCACGGCTGATGGTAGCGCCGCGCTTCGAAGATGGAAGCTTTCTGCATGTTGGGCTGTCATTCCAGTCCTTTAGCAATTGGGGAGAGAATGTGGCCTTCGACATGCTGGATGGCGGGGAGTTGGAATCGCAGGGGTCCGGTCGGCACCTGGCTTTTGATATCGGCTATTCACAGGAGTCCTACGCGATCCAGGCCCAGTACCTGAAATCCAAGGCGCGGGCAGAAGGGTTGCCGTTCCGCAACCGGGCAAAAGTGAATGCGGACGGCTTCCATATTCGGGGTGCCTGGAGAATTACGGGCGAGCATACGCAAAGCCGCTATGCGCCTGGCCTTCTGGCGCACATCGAGCCACGGGACGAGGAGGGCATCTGGGAGCTGGTGGTGCGCTATGCGAACCTTGCCGACAAGACGAAGAACCTGGAGAGAGGTTCCGACTCGATGCTGCTTGGAGTCCACTGGCGCGCAGACTCCACGCTGGCTCTGGAACTGGATTATGTCGAAGGCAATGGAGAGGACTTCCGGGCGCTCAATGACGGCGGTTTGACTCTTCGGGGGACTCTATCGTTTTAGCGGCAGTAGTAGCGCGCCTGTTTGAGAGCATGAAAAAAGAAGTCAGTATGCAATCTCGCTTTGCAGCCTGTCCGATAAGATCTTTGGATTGCTCGCGACGGTCGCCGGCATCACGGTCAACCGCATAGATGTTGGTATCAACTTAGAAGCGTCCTTTAACGCTCATAAAGTTCTTCTCGCTTGATCTTCAGCCCACCAAGCGAGGTGCCTTTCTCCAATCGGTTCATCATTCGCTGATAGTCTGCCGCCCAATCAGGGTCATCCGCCTTGTCAACGGTGTGAGGGACCAGTTTGGCAATAGGCTGGCCTCTTCGGGTGATCAGAAAGCCCTTTCCATGCCCGACTTCTTTTATCAGCCGGGAGAACTCTTGATTGGCTGTGGTTAGGGAAACAGTGCGCATGAGAAGAGGCTACGGCGAACCGGCAGGATGTAAAGGGACTCCCGGTTGGTTGGTGTTGATTCATCCAGTGGGTGAGTGGTTCCTATTTTAACTGCTGCACGCAGTGACGACACGGCCAACCGGAGCCCTTATGTCACTAACACGATTGTCATAAATCCTACACTGAAGGAACCTATAGTCAGCTTGTCTTTGATGCTCTTTCTTTATTTTCGCTATGACGCCCCGAATTCTAATTCCAATTTTATGGCTTGCATGGTCATCGGCTGCCCATGCGACGCAACCCCGACTGTCCTTGGTCGCGACGTGGGTCTCAAGCGAGCCGGAAGGCACCGAAATCCTTTCCTATCAACCCAAAACCCGCACCCTCGCGGTGAGTAACAGCGAGGCTGGAAAGATCGATCTGGTGTCTCTGGCGAGCCCGAACCGTCCCATGAACATCCGTGCGCTGGATTTGGAGTTGCCGGACCGCCACACCATTAATTCAGTGGCGTTTCACCCGGATCAGGATGTTTTGGCGGCGGCCGTCGCCGGGCCGGTCGGCTCGGTGGGCGAAATCCAGCTGCTGAACCTGCATGGCAAGGTGCGGGCGCGATATGCGGCAGGCCATGGGCCGGATGACGTTCGCTTCAGTCCTTCCGGGGAGTGGCTGGCGGTTGCGAACGAAGCCGAAGAATACTGGGCCGAAGGCGGGAAGTGGCACTCACACCCGGGAAGCGTGACGTTGATCGACTTGACGGGGGGATTGCTGGAAGGGGTGGTGCGGGAAGTCCGGTTTGAACCGCTCCCCCAGGGGCATGGCCTGACGGCTTTGGATGCGGGCCGGTTTCTGGAACGCGAGATCGATGGCGAAGAGGTGGAAATTCCATTCGATTCGGGTGATCCAGCCCACCTGGAGCCGGAATACACGGCTTTCGCTCCAGATGAAGCGACGGTTTACGTGAGCCTTCAGGAAAACAACGGGATAGCCGTGGTTGACACGGCAAGCGCGACCGTTCGCGACATCATCGCTTTGGGAGTGACTGAACATATGGCGGATCTTGACGATGACGGGAGAGTTTCGTTCACGGAGGCGCTGCGAGCCTTTCGGGAGCCGGACCAGATTGCGGTGACTCCAGACGGACGGTATTTGGTGACGGCGGACGAAGGGGACACTGACCCGAAAGCCTCCAAGACCCGACAAGGCCCGGCAGGGGGTGGGCGAACGCTCAGTGTCGTGGATTTGGCAGCCGCAGAAGTAATCGGTGACACCGGCAACCAGTTGGACGAGGCAGCGCATGCCGCGGGAATTTATCCAGACGGGCGAAGCGACAACAAAGGGTCGGAACCGGAGGGCGTGATCACGTTTGAAGCAGAGAGTAGGGCTTGGGCGATTGTGGCACTGGAGCGCGCGGATGCGCTGGTGCTGGTCGACCTCGAGGAGCCGAGTGAACCACAGGTGAGAGAGATATTGTCCCTGCGCGGCGAAGGAGACGGCAAGCTGGCTCCGGAAGGGATTGTTGCTTTCGAGCAGGACGGTGTGCGCTATGTGGCGACTGCCAACGAGAAAGCAGGCACCGTCAGCATTGTGGCGATTGAATTTTTAAAAAAGTCCCGACCATGAAGGGTTTCATGGCCGGGATAAAGTGAGAGCGGTCGACATCCGTGTCGACCTTATGAACCGGACATCCGTGTCCGGTTTCAGCCTCACTGGAGGAAGAAAGTTTAGTCCAGGTAACCCAGGCGCATTACGGTGAAGACCGTCGCCCAGATAGCCACCGCGGCAAAAATGTCGATGACGATGATATCCATGAGTGTCTCCGGTAATGTTCGCGATGACCACCTCGCGCAGTCATCCAGTACTTCATAATATAAGGATATTTTTATATATGTCAAGCCCTAGAATGGGGATTCATTTATATATTTGATAAATAAAGGAATATTTTTAATATCTTATGAAATCAAGACACAGTGAGCGACAACGGGACGACAATATCCCGTTTTCTTGTCTCATATGCTTCAGTCTTTCAGCCGTGGAGTAAGGTAGATTCCCTGGGCCAGCAGGAACAAAATGGGCAGCCCCAAGGCCAGGCCGAACAGCTTGAACTGCACCCAGAACTCTTCAGAGAATTCATATGCCACGTATAGGTTGAGAGCGCCGCAGACCAGGAAAAAACCGATCCAGGCGATATTCAGTTGACGCCACACCTGCGCATCGTCCAAGGAAAAGGCCTTGCTGAACATCCGCTCCACCAGGTTCCGGGAGCCGATATAGCTGGATGCGAAGAACGCCAGCGCCAACGCCCAGTAGAACACGGTCGGCTTCCATTTGATGAACAGGGGGTCTTTAAGGAGGAGGGTCAGCCCGCCGGCGATCACGACCACGACCAGTGCAGCGAGGTGCGTGCCCCCCAATTCTCGCATCATCCACAGGATCCCGCATTGAACCAGCATGGTCGCGATCAGTACGGATGTGGCAAAGTAGATTCGGTCCCCAGACTCTCCGGCAGTCAATTCCAGATAGGTTGCGTCAGAGAACGCGTCTATCCACGCAGCAGGCAGGTCGGGGTAGAAGAAATATGCCACCACAAAAATCGTGATAGGCAATAATTCAATGAAGAATTTCATATTGCGATCATTATAAAGAGCCATGACCCAGCGTTTTTCGATCCACCCGGAAAATCCCCAGCCGCGCCTGATCCGCCAAGCCGCGGAAATGCTGAGCGCCGGGGGCCTGCTCGTCTATCCGACCGATTCCTGCTATGCCTTCGGCTGCGCGGTCGGGGACAAGGCATCGATGGAAACGATACGGCGTCTGCGTGACCTGGATTCCAAGCACCCGTTCACGCTGGTGTGCCGGGATCTTTCAGAACTTTCCCTGTACGCCCGGATCGACAATGCGGCGTACCGGATCCTGAAGGCTCATACCCCGGGACCGTACACGTTCCTCTTGGAAGCAACCCGCGAAGTGCCGCGGCGCCTGATGGAGCCGAAGCGCCGGACCATCGGCCTGCGCATTCCCGACCACCGGGTAGTTCAGGCTCTCTTGGAGATACACAACGCCCCTCTGATGAGTTGCACCCTGATGTTGCCGGATCTGGAGGACCCCCCGGTGGAAGCAGCCGCACTGTACGACCGCCTGAAAGGGCAGGTGTCCTTGATTATCGACAGCGGGTTTTGCCCGAGCATACCGACCACCGTGGTCGACCTGATGGGCGAGGTGCCGGAAGTGGTTCGCCAAGGCGGCGGCAGCTTTCCCTTGCTATAATTTTGCCATCGTGTCCAACCTCCTGTTCTCCGCCGGTTGGCGCCTGTTTTGCCCGCCATGTCATTAGCGCAGACGCTGGCGATCTGGGCGGTGCCTGTTTTGCTGGGCATCACCGTGCACGAAGTTGCGCACGGCTGGGTGGCGTATCGTTTCGGTGACCCGACGGCGGCCGAAGCGGGTCGGCTGACGCTGAATCCGCTTCCGCATGTCGACTGGCTGGGGACGCTTGTGCTGCCTTTGGCCATGGTCGCGTCTCTGGGGGTGGCAATGGGTTGGGCCAAGCCCGTCCCGGTCGATGCTTCCCGGCTGCGCCGGCCTCGCGAGGACATGGCTTGGGTTGCGGTGGCAGGTCCCGCCTCTAATGCCCTGATGCTGATCGCTTGGGCCGGAATCGCCCGGTTGGGTCTGGCACTTGATTCTGAATTCGGTGTCATTCTGTTCGCCATGGGGCAGGCCGGAATCGTGATCAATTCGGTTCTGATGCTGCTCAACCTCCTTCCTATTCCGCCCCTGGATGGCTCGGTTGTGCTCGCCAGGTGGCTACCGCCGGAATTGGGGAGGAAATGGCTGGAATTCGGGCGTTACGGCCTGATACTGGTCTTGGCTCTATTTCTGGTGGGGTCTTTGTACGGGTTCATCGGCAAGCCGCTGATCGCGTTCATCGGCGCGGCGCACCAGTTCTTCGGGCTTCCCTGGATGGGTTCCTGATGGAAAGCGACCTCCCTGCTGGCCAGCGCGTGGTGTCCGGCATGCGCCCGACCGGGCGCTTGCACCTAGGACACTACCACGGCGTCATCAAGAACTGGGTGAATCTCCAGCACAGCCAGGAATGCTTCTTTTTCGTGGCGGACTGGCATGCGCTGACCACGCATTATGGCGAGACGGCCGAGCTGGAGGACCATGTTTGGGAGATGGTGGTGGACTGGCTGGCCTGCGGCGTCAGCCCGGGAGCTTCGACCTTGTTCGTGCAGTCTCAGGTCCCGGAACATGCGGAACTGCACCTGTTGCTGTCCATGTTCACGCCGTTGAGCTGGCTTGAGCGGGTGCCGAGTTACAAGGAAATGCAGGAACAGACGGACCGCGATCTGGCGACATACGGTTTTTTGGGGTACCCCCTGCTGCAGGCGGCCGACATCCTGATGTACAAGGCGCAACTGGTGCCGGTGGGCGAGGATCAGGCGGCACACGTGGAGTTCACGCGCGAGGTTGCCCGCCGCTTCAACCATCTGTACGGGCAGGAGCAGGGCTTCGCCAAGCGGGCGGAAGGCTTGATCGATCGCCTGGGACGAAACGAAGCGCGCCTGTACCGGGAATACCGCCGCCGTTTTCAGGAGCAGGGTGATTCGCAGGCCTTGGAGGTGGCGCGCGAGATGCTGCGCGGGCAGCAGAGCATGTCGCTTGGAGATTTGCAGTGCCTGGACGGTTACCTGGAAGGGGAATGGCGCATGATTCTCCCGGAACCGAAGGAATATCTGACGGCTGTTCCAAAAGTCCCTGGAGTGGATGGCCGCAAGATGTCCAAATCCTACAACAACACCCTGGGCTTGCGCGAGGAGCCGGAGGCCATCCAGAAAAAACTGATGGGCATGATGACGGACCCGGCGCGCCAGCGGCGCAGCGACCCGGGGGATCCGGAGAAATGCCCGGTCTGGGACCTGCACAAGATCTATTCCGACTCGAAGACCCTCGAATGGGTGGAGGAAGGCTGTCGGAGCGCCGGTATCGGTTGCACGGACTGCAAGCGCCGGCTTCTGGATGCCATGGTGGCGGAACTGGATCCAATCCGTGCCAATGCCAAGGAATATTTGTCGGACCGGGCGGGGGTAAACGCCCTGATTCACGAAGGCTGCGAAGCCGCGCGCGATGTCGCCCGCGACACGCTGGAAGACGTCAGCGAGGCAATAGGGCTTGACTATGCCTGATCCGAGGCACGACAGTCCGCCGGTGCAGCGGGAAATGCCGCTGGCCACGTTGCATGGCGAGCCGGTGGTCGATCTGCCGGAAGATCTGTACATTCCCCCCGAGGCGCTGGAAGTCTACCTGGACGCTTTTGAAGGTCCCCTGGATCTCCTGCTGTACCTGATCCGCCGACAGAACCTCGATATCCTTGACCTGCCACTGGTGGAAATCACCGACCAGTATCTGCGCCACATTTCCCTGATGGAGGAGTTGCAGCTCGAGTTGGCCTCCGAATACCTGGTGATGGCCGCGATGCTGGCCGAAATCAAATCCCGTATGCTCCTGCCTGCCCCGGAAGAAGAGGGCGAAGAAGAAGATCCGCGTGCCGAGCTGGTTCGGCGCTTGCAGGAGTACGAACGCTTCAAGGTTGCCGCGGAAAGCCTCAACAACCTGCCGAGGTTGGAGCGAGACGTGTTCGAATTCGCACTGGATACCCGGGATCTATCAGTGCCCCGCCCGCTGCCCAAGGTTGGCATGCAGGATCTCCTGATGGCCTTGGAGGCCATGTTGATGAGGGCCCAGTACAGCGTGGCGCATCAGATCGAAACCGAATCGCTGTCCGTTCAGGACCGAATGTCGGAGATCTTGGACCGGGTTGGTTCCAACGAAAATTGCCTGTTTACCAGCCTGTTCACGTCGCAGGAAGGGCGCCAGGGCATGGCGGTTTCCTTGCTGGCGATCCTCGAGCTGCTCAAGCTTGGCATGATCGACTGCCGTCAGGAGGAATACGGCGGCCCGATCATTATTTTCCGGTGTCTGCACGGGGCGGGCGAGGAGTCGGCTCATGCCTGAATCCACAATCCGGGATACGGTCCAGGCCGCACTGATGGCAGCGGACGATCCACTGTCCGTGGACGCGTTGCTGAAACTGTTCGACAACCGCGACCGCCCATCGCGCAAGGAAGTGTCGGAAGCCCTGGAAAAGCTTGAGCAAGAGTGCGAGGGACGGAGTTTCTCGCTGGTCCGAATAGCCAGCGGCTGGCGCTATCAGATCAACCAGGACTACGCTGCAGTAATCGGGCGTCTTTGGGAACAGCGCCCCCCGCGTTACTCTCAGGCTTTGCTGGAGACGTTGGCGCTGATTGTCTATCGGCAGCCGATTACGCGCGGCGAAATCGAACAGGTGCGCGGTGTCGCACCCAGCACCAACATCATGCAGACGCTGACCGAGCGCAACTGGGTGCGCGTGGTGGGTTACAAGCAGGTGCCGGGTCGTCCGGCGCTATACGGGACGACACGGGAATTCTTGGATTATTTCGGGCTGAAAAACCTGAAGGAATTGCCGCCGCTGCCTGAACCTCGTGCGCAAGAGGAGGTGGATCCGCAGTTGAAGATTCAAGGCATGCCTCAACCCGAAACGGATGCGGAGTCGGTCGCAGTGGATACTCTGGTCTCTGAATCCCCGGAAGAAGACTTGCCGCCGGATTCGCCGGAAGAAGCAGCCTGAAGTGGCGGGCGATACGCCGCAGCGCCTCCAAAAACTGATCGCCCAGGCAGGGCTTGCCTCACGCCGTCAGGCCGAGGCCTGGATCGAGGCGGGACGAGTCCAGGTCAACGGCAAGCCTGCCAAGCTGGGAGACCGGGCGGCTGCGGATGACGTGGTGACGGTCGATGACCGACCGCTTCCGGAAGGGGAGGAAACCTGCCAGGTCCTGGCCTACCACAAGCCCGCAGGACAGATCACCAGCCGATCCGACGAGCAGGATCGCCCGACGGTTTTCGACAACCTGCCGGAACCCGCACATGGACGCTGGATTGCAGTCGGGCGGCTGGATTTCCAGACTTCAGGCCTGCTGCTGTTGACAACCGATGGGCAATTGGCAAATCGCCTGATGCATCCGAGTGGGCAGGTGCAGAGACGTTATCTGGCCCGGGTTCATGGGGCGCCAAGCCAAGAACAACTGGAACGCTTGACGGCAGGAGTGGAACTGGAAGACGGAATGGCGAAGTTCGAGTACGTGCGCGAGAAGCGAGGCCAAGGGAGTAATCGCTGGTACGAGGTTGCGTTGCGCGAAGGACGCAATCGCGCCGTGCGGAGAATGTGGGAAGCGGTTGGCTTAGAGGTTGGCCGCCTGATCCGGATTGGATACGGGCCGGTTTCATTGAATCGGAGCCATCCAGCGGGAGAGGTTCGTTGGCTGTCCAGGAAAGAGATAGAGAGGCTGAAGCAGGCTTGACAGAAGTCAAGCTTGTTAAACATGTCTGTAATGGGCAATATTGAAATTGAATTTCAATATTGCCCACATTATGCGATAATCAGCCATCATGATCGGACGTGATATCGCTCCCTGTTTGGCCAAGCTATTTGGGCAGTATCCCTTTGTGACCGTAACCGGACCCCGGCAATCCGGCAAGACCACTCTCTGCCGTGCGGCCTTTCCTGATCTGAAATACATCAATTTGGAATTTCCGGATCAGCGGGAATTTGCTCAATCCGATCCTCGCAGCTTCCTTGCCCAAGTCGGGGATGGAGCGATCCTCGACGAGATCCAGCGTGTCCCCGAACTCCTTTCTTACCTTCAGGTCCTCGCGGACGAAAAAGGGAAGAACGGCCTGTTTATTTTAACGGGAAGCGAACACCTGATGCTTTCCGAGGCGATCAGCCAGTCTCTGGCCGGGCGAACGGGCCTTCTCTACCTGTTGCCTTTTTCCCTTGCCGAACGCCAGCGTGCGGGGGTTGGAGGCAGTATTGACGAGATTCTCTATTCGGGTTTCTATCCGCGCATCCATGATCAAAAAATCGAACCGAGCCAGGCATTTTCCGATTACTTTGACACCTATGTCACGCGCGATGTGCGTCGATTGAGCGAAATCCGCAATCTATCGACCTTCCAGAGGTTCGTTCGTCTGTGCGCCGGACGGGTCGGGCAATTAACCGATTTCGTTGCGCTCGGGTCGGATGCCGGCGTCTCCTACGCGACGGCTCGAAATTGGCTCGAAGTTTTGGAGGCCAGTTTCATCGCCTTCAGGCTTCCTCCGTTTCACGCCAATATCCGAAAGCGTCTCGTCAAATCACCCAAACTCTATTTCTACGATGTCGGACTTGCCAGCTACCTCATCGGCATTGAGAAAGCCGAACAGATTGCAACCCACCCCTTGCGCGGCGCGCTGTTTGAGAACATGGTCGTGGTGGAAGCGCTGAAGTATCGCTTCAATCTCGGTCGCCGCTCGAATTTGTCTTTTTTCAGGGATCGCCGGGGATTGGAGTGCGACCTGCTGTTTGAGACAGCAAACAGCATCGGCGCGATTGAGATCAAGTCCGGTGCAACCATTGCCTCGGACTGGTTCGATGCCCTCAATGCTATCGAGAAATTGGTTCCCAAGATCTCCATGAAGGCGGCGGTCTATGGCGGTACGGAGCGTCAGTCCCGGAGCTCTGGCGAGGTCGTGCCATTCGCTGACTTGTGTGATGTGCTTGAACGTTTCGAGGCCAGCCAGTAGAGGGCTGCATTCGTGTAGGATAATGCGCGGCCAGTGCCCTTTGAATCCGAGGCTTGACTCCGGATGATCCACACGAAAGTCCGAAGTGCCAACATCGCGATCGCACGATCCGGCCTTACGAGTATCAGGATGCCGCTACGCGACTCGTAGATTTTTGGGCCGAGGTCGATGCGGGACTCAAAGAGAGAGGAATAAAACCATGAAGAGGCTTAAAGTCGGCATTGCCAGCTATGAAGAGATGAAGTCCCGAAGTCTCGCCATTGCTCGCGGTGAGTACAAGCCAAAGCGAGGGGAGCCAAAGGTGTGGTTCCTTTCTCTCGAAAGCTTTGCCAAGGTTTTGTCTGATCGGAACCGAACGCTCTTGAAGACAATCGCAGAGGAACAACCGGAATCACTGACCGAAATTTCGGGACGCGCCAAGTCCAACCTTTCAAGAACGCTTCATACCCTGGAGGAATACGGCCTTGTACGTCTGGAAAAAGGCCAAAAAGGCAAGATCGCGCCTCGTTCTCTGTATTCTGATATTACCTTGGACATGCGGATCTGATGCGTGATAGCAGATCAGGACGTCCCAAGAACCCGCTCGTGACAGGGCCGGGGATCATCATCGGTCTGATTCGGGTTCCGAATCAAGGATCGTAATTGCTCCACTGCTTCTTCGAAGTCATCGTTGATCACACAGTGCTCAAAATCCTGGCAGTGCAGGATATCTGACCGGGCCTGAGCTAGGCGCTGCGAGATTACGCCGTCGTCGTCCGTGCCCCGGTTGCGTAAGCGTGCCTCCAAGACTGCAAAAGAGGGCGGGAGAATGAAAATGCCGACGGCTTCGGGCATTTTCTGCCGCACCAGTTGCGCGCCCTGCCAGTCGATTTCAAGGATGACGTCGAGCCCTTCGCTTCGCAACCGTTCGACCTCCGTGCGCGAGGTCCCGTACAGATGGTCGAATACCTCCGCACGTTCGAGGAACCCATCCTGCCCGCTGATCCGTTCAAATTCTTTAGGCGAGACAAAGTAATAATCCACGCCGTCTTCTTCCCTCTTGCGCATCGGCCGGGTCGTGTGCGAGATGCTGACCGCAAGGCGCGCCTCTCGGCTCAGGAGCTCCCGGATCAGGGAAGTCTTGCCGGCTCCAGAGGGTGCCGTCACGATGAACAGCCGGCCTTCACTCATCGGTCTTCTTGTCGGGAGAGACCGGCTCCGGAGTTTCGGTGGATTCCATGGCATCAAGTTCGGTGTCCATCTCTTCTTCGGTCATGGGGCGGAAGCGGGTCTCTTCTTCTGCTTCTTCCTCGTCCTGTTTCGGAGCCACCATTTTGGAGAAGAGGATGCCGATCTCGTACAGCAGCCAGACCGGGATGGCGAGCAGGGTCTGGGAGATGACGTCCGGAGGCGTCAGCAGCATGCCGATGACGAATGCCGCCACGATTACGTAAGGGCGAACTTCGCGCAGACGTTTGGGCGTGGTGATTCCCATGGCGACCATGGCGACCGTGATGATCGGGACCTCGAACGCGACTCCGAAAGCGAGGAAAAGCTTCACCACGAAGTCCAGGAAGCGGTTGATGTCGGTCATGACCGCGACGCCTTCCGGTGCGGTACTGACGAAGAACCCGAACACCAGCGGGAACACCACGAAATAGGCGAACACCATGCCGAGATAGAACAGGACGACGCTGGACAGAAGCACCGGGCCGGCCAGACGCTTTTCATGCCCGTACAGCCCCGGGGCAGCGAAGGCCCAGACTTGATAAAGGGTGTACGGCACAGTGACCGTCAACGCCAGCAGCAGGGTCAGCTTGAACGGAGCAAGGAAAGGCGAGGCCACGTCAATGGCGACCATCGTATGGCCTTCCGGGAGGCTGTTGAGCAGCGGTGTGGCCAGCAGGGTATACAGCGTGTTGGCAAACGGCAGCAGTGCCACCAGCACGATGCCGACGACCAGGAGAACCCGCAACAACCGGTCGCGCAGTTCGACCAAGTGGCTGAGAAAGGGCCGCTCCGGGTCAGTTTTCTTCACGTTTCGGGGCGGGCTCATGATCGGGGGTGTCCGACTCGGTGTCGGGACGCTCCTCAAGCTGCTTTTCGATTGCTTCGATAAGGGGGGCGTCGGGGTCGGCCTGATTTTGGACGATATCCCGAAGTTCCTGAATCTCGTTTTGCTGCTGGCGCAGGACGTCCTTGAGTTCTTCGGCTTGAAGTTCCTGCTGGACGCTTTGGCGGAACTGGTGCACGAGGTGCCGCATGCGTCCCAGCCATTCGCCCACTTGGGCGGCGACTCGGGGCAGGCGTTTCGGTCCGATCACGATCAGACCGACGATCATGACCAGAATCAGTTCCCAGAATCCAAAATCGAACATGGCCGAGGGCCCGGAATTACGGAATCAGCGCCCCAGGATGCTCGTAATACGTGACTTCTCCGGGGCGACCGTCTTTGCATTTTAGCGCAGGCTCGGCATTCAAGCGGGCCGCGACAAACCCTCAAATCGCCCGGATCAGCGCGCCAGGCGTCACTTATTCAGGGATCGCCCGCAATAATGCCTTGACGACCTCAGCCGCGTTGTCAGCCGCAAGGCCGAAGAAGATTTCAAGTTGGTTTCCTGCTTCGTCACCGCCCGCCAAATCGGACAAGCTTCGGATGGCGATGAACGGAACATCGTTCGCATAGGCGACATGAGCCACGGCGGCGCTTTCCATGTCCAAGACATGTGCGTCGAAAGTCTTGAATGTGTAATCACGAAAATCTGCATTGTCGATGAATGCGCCGCCCGACACGCCGGAACCGCCGATGACAATCTTGGGCATGTAATCAAGGCACGTGTTTTCTGCCGCGCAGTGGTTGAGCGTGACGTCCGCGACCGCTTGGCGGGCATAAGCCAGCAGGGATTCATCAACCGGGAACCAGAACCGGGTCTCTGGCGCGTCGGCACCGGCCCGCTGTACGGTGATGGACCTCGGGAACATCATGCCGAAGTTCGCATACGGGTATTCGAAAAAGTCCGGTTTCTTCCATCCGCCCTCGACCTTTCGGGCAAAAACTGACTCAAGGTATTGCCCCCAGCGGTCCGCGATCACCACATCGCCGATGTGCAGCGCGGGATCGACTCCGCCGGCAATGCCGGAGAAGACAATCTGCTTGACGTTGAAGCGGTCGAGGGCAAGCTGTACCGTCATCGCCGCATTGACGACACTGATGCCGCTCAAGAACAGCACGACATCACGTTCCTGCAGTCGGCCGGTGGAAAACTCCACGCCGTTCAATGAGTGTACGGCGGCATTGTCCAGTTCGCCTTTCAGGATCACCATCTCCGGCGCGTAGGCGGAGACCACGGCAATACGGGGAGTATCGTCCTGAACGGCGAATGTTATCGCCGGCAGGGTCATGCCGACTGACGTCAGCATCAAGGCGGTTAGGCCACTCGCCCAATCCCGCAATTTATATGTTTTCACTGTTGGCGTTTGGACTTTTCTTCCAGCCCCGAAGTTCCGAAACGACGCTCCAATTCCTCCAGGACATCGCGGGCATCAAGATCGCGCATGGCCAGCAGGACCAGGCTGTGAAACCACAGGTCCGCGACTTCGTGCACCAAATGTTCGGTGTCGCCTTCGGCCGCTTCCACCGTCTCGGCGGCTTCTTCGGTGATCTTGGCCGTGACGGCGGGGATCCCGTCGTGGCAAAGCGCGGCCACGTATGAACGGTCCGGGTCGGCCTCGCGGCGCTGCCGGAGCACTTCCATCAATCTTTCCAGGATGCGAGGGGTCTCGTCCATGGGGATTTACAGGCGAACCTCAATACCGTTCTGGTGCATGTACTGCTTGGCCTCGCCAATAGTATATTCCTGAAAGTGGAAGATGCTGGCCGCAAGTACGGCATCGGCACCGCCTTCGGTGACACCGTCCACCAGGTGCTGCAGGGTGCCGACTCCGCCCGACGCGATGATGGGGATGCCGACCGCATCGCTCATGGCCCGGGTCAGTTCCAGGTCGAAGCCTTCGCGGGTCCCGTCCCGGTCCATGCTGGTCAAGAGGATCTCGCCGGCTCCGTACGCTTCCATCTTTTTTGCCCATTCCAGGGCGTCGATTCCCGTGTCCTTGCGCCCGCCATGAGTGAAGATATCCCAGCGCGGCGGTGCATCGGATGCGCTGATCCGCTTGGCGTCGATGGCGACGACGATGCACTGGTTGCCAACCGTATCGCTGGCCTCCTGCACGAATTCCGGGTTGGTGACGGCGGCCGTGTTGATGCCGACCTTGTCGGCGCCGGCGCACAGCAGGGTCCGGATATTCTCGACCGTCCGGATGCCTCCCCCGACAGTCAGGGGAATGAACACCTGTTCCGCCACGGCTTCCACCATGTGGACCGTAGTATCGCGGTCGTGGTGGCTCGCCGTGATGTCCAGAAACGTGATTTCGTCTGCGCCTTCCTGATCGTAGCGGCGGGCGATTTCGACCGGGTCACCGGCATCCCGGATATCAACGAACTTCACGCCTTTGACAACCCGGCCATCATCGACATCCAGGCACGGGATGATGCGTTTGGCAAGGCCCATCAGTCGGAAGCCAGTGCCAGTGCCTGCTCGAGATCGATGCTGCCCTCATACAGAGCCCGTCCGATGATGGCGCCGCTGATGCCTTCATCGGCAACGGCCTGAAGGGCCTTGATGTCTTCCAGCGTACTGACGCCGCCGGAAGCGATAACGGGGATGGGGAGGGCCTGGGCCAGTTCAACGGTAGATGTCACGTTGACGCCCTGCATCATGCCGTCCCGGCTGATGTCGGTGAAGATGATGGAGGCGACTCCCTCCTGGGCGAAGTGCTGGGCCAGATCAATGGCGTCGTGGTGGGACAACTTGGACCAGCCATCGGTGGCCACCTTGCCGTCCTTGGCATCCAGGCCAACGATGATGTGGCCGGGAAACTCCAGGCACAGTTCTTCTACGAAGTGTGGTTCGCGCACTGCGCGGGTGCCGATGACGGTATAGCGCACGCCGATATCCAGGTAGGTCTGGATGGTTTCTTCGCTCCGGATGCCTCCGCCGACTTGGATCGGAACTTTCGGATGATTTTTCGCGATTTGTTCAATGATCGGAAGGTTGGCCGGCTGACCCATGCGGGCACCGTCCAGATCCACGATGTGTAATCGCTGAGCGCCCTGATCGACCCAGCGTTGCGCCATGCTGACGGGGTCGTCCGAAAAGACGGTTTCGTCGTCCATCCGGCCTTGGCGCAGGCGCACGCACCGGCCTTCCTTGATGTCGATGGCGGGAATGATCAGCATGATTCGGTGGGCTCCAGGTTCAGCACCGGCCGTCCCAGTGCAGGAAATTCCGTAACAGCGTCAGGCCGTGTTCTCCGCTTTTCTCGGGATGGCTCTGCATGGCGAACACCTGATCTCTCGCGATCACCGAAGCGAAAGGCAATACGTAATCAGTGTGCCCGGCGATGGCTTCCTTATCGCGCGGAGCCGTGTAGTAACTGTGCACGAAATAAAAACGGCTTTGGTCGGGGATATTCTCCCACAGCGGGTGTGTCACCTGTTCGATGCGGCTCCAGCCCATGTGCGGGATTTTGAACCTGCTGCCGCGTTCGACATGCGGGGCGAAGGCCTCCACCCTTCCGGAGAACATCCCCAGGCAATCGACGCCGTCGTTCTCCTCGCTGTATTCCATCAGGACTTGCATGCCCATGCAGATTCCGAGAAAAGGCCGGTCCCGGGCTGCGCCCAAGACCGCATCGGCCAGGCCTTTCTGGCGCAGTGCGAGCATGCAGTGCCGCGCCGCGCCCTGACCCGGGAATACGACCCGGTCCGCTTGCTCTATGGCTGAGGGCTCGGTTGCGATCTGAATGTCAACATCAGGCCCCGCCAAGCTGCACAACGCGTTGTGCACGGAACGTAGGTTGCCGAAACTGAAATCGACGATGGCGACGGTTTGCATCGCGAAACTGAACGAGTATTGGCTATAAGGCGCTTCGGACTTTCGTGTGGATCATCCGGAGTCAAGCCTCGGAAGATTCCAGGACAAATGTCTTGACGGATCATTGGCGGTCTCCACTAGATGCCGCCATTCACACAGCAGCACCCCCGTTTCGTTGTCCCCTCCCCGTCCCGTCACCGGAGC
>LXNI01001377.1_pt1 | contig 21486 bp, 21 predicted proteins | sample 809091 | NCBI WGS metagenome assembly LXNI01 (sample SAMN04870527, study PRJNA318959) | sponge metagenome | biome: 01000161; feature: marine sponge reef; material: water | host: Sarcotragus foetidus | place: Greece: Milos, Mediterranean Sea | collected 2013-05-29 | depth 5-7 m | reverse complement strand
TTGCAAGTTCGGTCATTGCCTGTCGGTCTGATCCAGCGGAGCGCGCAGACTACATCAAACCGGCGCCCATGCTGCGCTTTCGCTGTGAAGATGCCGGCCGAGGCTAGGAGCCTGCGACGTAAAACCTACTAGACGTACATGTCGAACAATCGAATTTATCGTATTTTGCTGCGTTTACCTGTAATGTAATCCACTAGGACGTACTCCCCGAGTCGTCTTGGATTGGTATAGAAAACGCGACCTCCATTGATTTTCGTGACTTCATCTATGAAGTGTGCGAAATAACCTCCGGCATCCAACATGAACGTGTTTATCGAAATATCACGTTTTGTGCACCGTTGAACCGCTCGATAGGTGGCTCGCAACGTAGCTCGCGTTGGCGGATAGTTGAACTGAGTTCTACCGTTTACAAAGTGCACAGTCGGTTCCCCATCTGAAATGAGGATCACTTGCTTGGTACCGCTCTTGTGTTGCGAAAGAAGTTTTTCTGACAGCAAGAGCGCGTGTTCCATATTTGTGCCGGTCATGTATTCATCCCACTGCAGGTAAAGCAGTTCGTGCGGCTTCACCTCACGAGCTAGGACGTCGAAACCAATCACATAGAACGAGTCATGCGGAAACTGGGACGTGATCAAATGCTGCAAAGCGAGCGCTACTTTCTTTGCGGATTGAAACGCGCCTCGCATCGCCATCGACGTTGAAAGATCAAGGCACAAGACTGTATGTGTCGACGACTTGAGTTCAGACCGATGAATCTCGAAATCGTCGGCATTCAAATCCACGGGCGTACCTGGACCATTCCTAACGATGGCGTTGTATATCGTCTTAGGTAGATCTAGATGTAACGGATCACCGTATTCATACGTTTTTGTCTCTGATTGACGATCCCCGAATCGACCTTCTTCGGGCATCGCATGTGATCCGAGTCGAGCCTGGCGGAGCCTCGCGTAAATCTCGGAAAGAGCTTTGAAACCGAGCTTACGAGCTCCTACAGGGGTTAGCTCCCACTCGTTGTCATTGACTTGCCGAATAAGACCGGAGTCCTTCAACATATCTCGAATACGTTGCAAGTCGACAAGCTCTTCTTCAGCATCGTCGCCTAATATCTCACGTATCAAATCACGATCGATCTGCTCAAGATCACCGGATCGTTCTGCTGTGAGTATTTGTTCCTTTAGCCGCTCGTACTCATGCATTTGTTCCATAAGGCGCCGAGCCGTTTCGAGATCTAGCTCCTCTTCACCGCGGAACCCGAATGATTTACCGGGCGGTAATAAATACTCGAGTTCTTTCCGAAGCTTGTTGAATTCCGAATTGAGATCTTGGTCGTTAAAGCGATCATTCAGCAAATCGGCGAGCTGGTCGCGCTGTGACTTTGACATCGACCACAACAAGGATTGAGCAGCTGCCATCTGTTGTTGCATCTGCTGCAGCAATTCATCGAGCGACTCTGGTGGTTGATCGCCGAACATGTCGCCGAATTCCTTCATGAATTCGTCAAATCCAGTGTCTTCATCGCCCGCGATCTTCTTGACTAGCATGTCGTTAAGCGCCTTCATCATGTCCTTTAGACGCTGCATGTCTTCAGGTGACATGTTGTTAATGCGCTCCGACAGATTCTTAAAAAACGAATCCGTTACCGCGTCGCGCAGCTGCTTCAGTAACTCTTGAAACTTACGTTGCGCCTCTGGATCAAGGAAGTCGTAATCCTGAAGTGCTTGCATGCGTCCCGCGGTATCTGATGGGAGCTGATTGAGCTCTTCTTCTTTCTTGTCCGCAATCGCTCGAAGCGCATCCTCCGTGAAGTCGTCTTCGTCATCGTTCAGCTGATCGCGCATTCGCTTAATCGCGTCCCGTTCCAAATCGATGATCTCATCAAGCTGCTTTTTGATATCTTTCATCACGCTCGAAAGATCGAATCGACGTAGTTGCTCATTCTGTCGTTCACGAAGTGAACGTAGCATGTGGTTTAAACCGCGACGCTGACCACTATCCGGGTTACGAATACCGCGGGACATCAAGCGCCGCAACGCATCGGATAAGTCGCCGTACTCAGCGAGATCATCAGCAAGCTGCTGCATGACCTCGTCTACATTGAGTTTAGCTGCCTTCGTACCGTCCCATTCAAAATAACGGTGTCGTGATTGGATCTGACGCATAACCGCCTCCTACTCACGCGCCATATAGCGCCCGCGTTGTGCGTACGACTCCTTGCTAACAAGGTCGTGTAAGTACATCCCTTCTAGCAAGAACTCGAGATCTGAGGCAAGTGAAGCAGCTTCTGGCGCGTAGTTTTTTAACGTAGCTCGCAGCGCTTCCGATGCGGCTACGCATGACGCGTATACGTCGAGGGGCACATCAGCACCTACCTCGATCGATTCGACGTTCTCGAAGTACTCCATCATGGCTTCCATTTCGTCCAAGTCGTAAACGCGATCCCAGACGTTTTTGACCGCTGTGTTGATCAACTTTGTGACAACGGCGTCTTCCTCGCTTTCATCGAAAACCTCGAACTCCAGCTTCCCGTATAGGGCCGCAAGAATGTACTGTAGGTCGGAGATACGTGGAACCACCACCTTCTCGTTTAACTGCAATGCACGACGAAACGCATTCGCAAGCATGGTCTCGTAGACGGTAATCGATGTTCGAACTGACACACCTGATCGTTGATTAATGTCTGCTGAATCTCGTGCGAGGTGCGTGATTTCGACTGCGATCCAACCCATGAAATCTGGAACGTCGAGTGATCGATCCTGTAAATCCAGCGGCGTCGCTTCCTGATGAACAATCCGCATTTCGTCGCCTGTGGTTTGGGGGTAGTGCGTGCGTACCTGCGAGCCAAACCGATCCTTTAAAGGTGTGATCAATCGACCTCGATTGGTGTAGTCCTCAGGATTCGCAGTGACGACGAGAAACACATCCAAAGGCAGCCGAATCTTGTGACCTCGGATCTGAACATCCCGTTCTTCAAGTATGTTTAACAATCCAACTTGAATTCGTTCGGCGAGGTCTGGTAATTCGTTGATGGCGAAGATGCCGTGATTCACCCTTGGGATTAAGCCAAAGTGAAGCGTGGACTCATCAGCTAGGTACCTGCCCTCGGCGATTTTGACAGGATCGATCTCCCCGATCAGATCTGCAATCGTGATATCGGGGGTGGCAAGCTTTTCTGCGTAACGATCCTCACGATCCAACCACCGAATACCTGCATCATCACCCTGCTCTTCGATGATTGACTTGCCTAACTTCGTGATCGGTGCATACGGCGACTCAGGAATCTCCGCATCCGCCAAGACCGGAAATCCGTCATCGAGCAGCGAACCAAGACTCCTGACAATCTTCGATTTCGCTTGACCGCGTTCTCCCAACAGAATCAAGTCCTGACAGCTTAGTAAGCCGTTGGCAAGTTGAGGCACGACCGACTCGTCATATCCGATTACACCCGGAAACAACTCATCTCCTGATTGAATTTTGGTGATGAGATTCCGGCGCATTTCCTGCTTCACAGGCCGAAACTCATATCCAGAAGCCTTCAATTCACCCAGTGTGGTCGGTCGAGTTTCAGTCACGGGCAACTCCTTGCTACGTCTATGCAAAATCGACGACGCTTAAAGCATCGCACTTGCGGCGGTTTGTCACTTCTATTCTAAATAGTGCTCCCCATTTCATCGAATCGTTCAAGTTCCCGCGACAATAGCCGTTCAAATCGAATACTCGCAACGCTGGAATTCCACAATAAAAGCGAAACCGTACACCTCGTTAGTTCCTAGAATCTCATATCTGACCGCGACACCTAACTGAATTTCTTGGCAACAACCTTCGCAACGAATGACTCCACGCCTTGCGCTGAAATTTCCGCCGCGTTAAACGAGCCGATGCTTGGGAGCGCGCCGCAAGTCGGGCTATGGATCTTCCTTGAAGTACGAGACACTTGGGAACCGAAGAACCTCGAATCCAACTCACTGCCAACCGCAGTCAACGCGTGGTTAGATGATGTGATCGTGCGCGGCGAAGCCAATGGTTTGATGCCGCGCATCCAGTTCATTCGCCATCGGCGTCATCCTTCAGATCCGCTAACCGTGATGACGTTTAAGAAAGGCGAGCTTCGACGGCAGGAGATTAATGACTACGCTGAGCTCGCAGATATCGATGCGCTCAGCGCTCAAATGCCCACTTCTGACGAAATACTCTACTTCGTCTGTACTCATGCTCGACGCGATATCTGCTGCTCACGGGAAGGCTTGCCTACATGGCAGCGCCTAGACGAACTTTCTGCTGGTCGCGCGTGGCGAACTACCCATTTAGGCGGCCATCGTTTCGCGCCGAATGTTCTGACGTTGCCTACGGCTCGAAGCTACGGACGCGTACGGGTCAATGAAGTCGATGCTTTCTTCAAGGAGATTGAATCTGGTGGCGTACCAACACCGTATTTACGTGGCAATTCCGCATTGCCGCCGGACGCGCAGGCATGCGAACCAACGATCCTTGCGAATGGAGGTAGCTATCTAGGGATCTCGAATTCGAACGTGGAGTACAAAACCGATGACGGTGTCCAAGCAACCCCAATTCCGACTAAAGTAGAGCTGGAAATCATGGCGGGTTGCCGTGAACGTGAATGGAAAAAGGTGGAGGTCTACCAACCAATCGATTAGTCGCTTACACGCGAAAACCCGTCCGACCCGCTTTAAGGTCGTTTATTACAAAATCACGCACGCGCTCCGTCAGGTCTGCGATATCGACTTTCTGCGCTAATTCGAACGGTTCGCCAACGGTAATCGAGTAGGGTCTCCCTTCCTTCTTCACGATTTCGCGAAACAACGTCATGTCTTTCAGTTCGGTATTTATGTACCACGTAACGTAATAGAACAAGGTATTCTCGCCCTTAATGTGCATCGGAATGACAGGTACTTCATTCCTTCGAGCGAAACTCAAAGCGGTGGTCTGCCAGGGACGTTCTTTCAAGCCACGGAACGTCGGTTCCGCCAATCGACCTGAAGGAAAAATGACGACCAGACGTTCCTCTTTGAACGCCTGATTAATCGCTCGTACCGTTTCACGGGTCTTTTGCGTGTTTCGTTCCTGGACCCGCCACTCGACCGGAATAATGATGTCAGCTAGACCAGCCGACGCTCGAATAGCGTCTCGATTGGCAACGAAGCACATGTCGTTACGGATGTCCTTAAGTGCGTCGTAAACAGCGATTCCATCTGCGATACCCGCAGGATGATTTGGCGTGATCAACGCTGGTCCTGTCCGAGGGATGTGTTCGCTACCCCGGATGGAGACATTTAGGTGTAGCAGATTGGACATATAGTCCATGATCTCCAACCCAGACATGCCCTGAGTTGCATCGACCATTTCCAACGCGCGAGCATAGCCAAGAACACCCTTACACAGGGACTTGAGTATGGACCATAAGTAGCGATGTCGTCTGAGATGCACCGCGCGTTCATCGATCAGTACATCGACGATATGTTTGGGTTGATCCTCACCCGAGGCTGCATCAAGAAACATGCGTTGATTTTGTCGCAAGATCGCTCACGAACGTGCTTACGTGTGCATTAAAAGTGTCGGCCGCTTCCATATTTACGGCATGCCCTGCAGGTAAATCGTGTACGACCAGACTTCGCATCGCGGTCTTTGCATACGCCCGTAAAGGTCGAAACCTTCGCTCAAAGGAGCCGCACAGCAACATTGATGGAACCTTAAGTTGCGCGAGATTCGCTCGCACTGACGCAAACGGACTCGTCCATCGCATGGTTCCTGCAATTCCCTCGACGGTGTGCGATTCTGCGTCAACCAGAAGTGCTTGTTTGACCTCCTCTGGTAGCCGCTTTGCGTGACGAGGGTGAACAGGGATCTGATTGACAGCCTTCATGCCGCCTTGAATGATTCCCGCATACGATCCTGAGCTGCTCTCTCGCCACGTTCGACACGTGTCTTCGTCAGCGAACGCAGAGGAGCTATTGGTCAGAAACTGACCGAGAACCCTGTTTGGATATTCAAGTGAATATCGCATGGTTAGCGCGGCACCTAGCGAGCAACCTCCAACAATCCACTCGTCCACGCCGAGGTTCTTGCGGATCGTCTCAAAAATTCGTGAGTACGTCGCAGGTTTGTATGCGTCCGGGTCCGATGGGGACGGCGATAGATGGTGTCCCCACAGTTCCACGGTCACAGGCGTGGCGAAAGTTGAAAACGCAGGGAGATTAAGCAACCATTGAGCCCGACTTGCCAACATGCCATGTACTAACAGCAACGGTGGCCCTTGTCCGTCGTGCACTACGACGCTCAGTTCATCGCTCACACTGCTTCCGCGACCGCTTGCACCATATCGGTGGTCGAGGCGTTGCCACCTTGATCTGGTGTAAGTGACCTTCCGTCTGCGTAAACCCGTTCTATCGCGCGCGCAAGGCGAGCTGCATTTCCCGCAAACCCAAGGTACTCCAGCATCATGCCGACAGTCATCAGCGTTGCGGTTGGATTAATGATGTTCTTACCCGCAATGTCTGGAGCGGTACCGTGCGCGGGTTCGAAATACGCGTAATCGTCGCCGTAACAACCACTTGCGGCTAATCCCAAGCTACCTAGGAGACCTCCCGCGGCGTCCGAAAGTACATCCCCATACAAGTTTGGCATGACGACTACGTCGAACCGTTGCGGTTCGCGGATCATGCGACAGGCGAAGTCATCCACGATGAAGTGGTCGAACTCGACGTCATCATTAGCTTTTGCAATCTCCTTCGCGACTTCAAGAAAAAAGCCGTCGCTCTCTCGAAGCATGTTGTGCTTTACCACGCACGTGACCTTGTTCTGCTTTCCTCGGGTTCTTGCCAAATCAAACGCAAAGCGTACGACGCGTTCGGTACCTTCTCTCGTAATTGCCTTAATGGCATATCGACCTTCCCCTAACTCGCGTATGGGTTTTCGCGTAGTACGACCGGGTCGATCCAAGAAATCTAGCTCGGAAAGCTCTCCCTCAACTGCAACATAGAGATCTTCAAGATTCTCACGAACGATCGCGAAATCAATGCCGTCTGGACTTACGAGCGGACTCGCAATGCCTGGAAAATATCGACACGGTCGGACGTTTGCGTATGTGTTTTTACCCCACCGCAAGTACATGAGCGCGGCACCCGAAGGACCGCTCGTCGCACCAAACAGCGTCGCATCGCTGGCATCGATAGACTCACGAGCTTCTGCTGGAAACGGGCTCCCGAAACTATCGATTGCGGGCTGTCCAACGATCGGATAAACCAACTTAAGTGGCAGGTTCTGGTTTTGTAGAAGCTCAATGACTGGACGCATCGCTTCTGGAGCTGCATCGTCACCCTCAATCACCGCGACCTGTTTCACCGATTTCGATCCTAGATACACTCATACAGAAGGTACGTCGTGCTTTGTATCTGCCACGATCGTACGATACAAGTTTAGCGGTAGGCTCGGAAACGGAATTCACAATAAAATCCGTCTCCGCCATCCCTCAGACACGAACGTCATCCAATCTATGCTGTCGTAAGAACGTGTCCACTCTTACTATGAAAATCTTCGCAGCGGTACCTCTGCCCTTGGTAGCAAGCGTTGCCATCGCCATTGCATCTCATTTTGTCTTCGCACAAATATTGGATGAGCAGGTGCCGAGCGAGGATGACGAAGTAGACAACGCCGTTCGTGGTTGTCCCATGTCGCTTCCCATCGAGGTCGCCATGCCATTGCTCGATGAGATGGACCAAGCACTTGTCCGTGAAGCGATGAATCTGGACGGCGCGCAACTCTTCCCGGTTTGCGCCTATCGAGCGATCAACGACTCGAATGACCACAACGATTGGCTTGAACAGTACACGCCAACAGATGAACTAGCGGCGGACCCTAAAGACCAAGACCAAATAGGTTGGCATCTCGTGAGTATCGAGGGACGCGCACCAACCGAACGCGAGCTTGAAGAATACGAACATAGAGGAGGAAATCTGTACCCCTTTTTAGACTTGTACGAGCTCGTGGACTTCGAGCATCTTCAAGTCGCAGAACGCAGTGCAGATCGTGTTGTTTTCGAGACACGACCGACCCTAGCGTTCCTCGAAAAAAACGATGCAGGCATGCTAGACGACCATGTGATCACCACTATCGTGATTGACTCAAGTCTACGACGTATCGACTTCGTGACGACGAAGCTCGATGAAGAATTTAAGCCCAACCCATTCATGCGTATCTATGACTTTAATCAGTCCTTGGACTATGAATACATACCGGAAGTAGGCGAAGTGATCCTTACTAAATTGAGAATGCAGGCAGACGTCAAATTCGTGGTGATCCGTCGGCGATTTCATCTTAATGCGGAGCTGTCGGACTTTAGCTGTCCTCTCGCGTTACAGCCATCCACCTGCGAAATTCCTACGACACTTGTTGACGAGTAAGACAGAGTAGACCACGCAAGGTTGACGGATTACTTAAAAGTCTCAGTGTGCTGCGAGACGGCGCGAGTAGTCGAGGTTGAAGCGGAACTGGAACGGTGGGGAGCAAGTGCCATAGCACTCCACGATGCCACATTACACCGATCCGAACCGTCTCTCGATGGCAATTGGGCACGCACTCAACTAACTGCCTTATTACCTAGCCAAACTGACTTTAGCAAGCTTGAATTCGTATTCAAAAACTTGAATTGCGAAGATATACACGCGCAGATACTTGAAGAATCCAATTGGTCACAGAAGCTCAATCAACCAGCTCCCCACCTAATCATTGAACCGTTCGTGATTGGCGATTTTCGGTCTAGCGTTGAGACGCGACAGATCCAAATTCAGCTGTCCGCTGGTCTCGCATTCGGTACCGGAGAACACGAGACTACCGCCATGTGCTTGAAATGGCTTGCTAAGAAGAATCTCCTTCACAAGCACGTACTGGACCTTGGTTGCGGGTCTGGAATCCTTGCCATCGCCGCCATGAAACTGGGTGCAAAGTCGGCGACGGCAATTGACAACGATCAAAAAGCGCTGAGTGTTGCTGAAACTAACGCTGCTAAGAACGATGTCGCGATAACGTTTGAGTCTCACCTCGATCTCGAAAGTCAATTCGACATCGTCATCGCCAACATCTACGCCGATACCCTAATTCAATACGCCGAAGAAATAACGCACGTACTTAATCCTCGTGGCTTGCTCGCACTATCAGGGATTCTTGAGAGTCAGGAGGAACTGGTAAAGCAAGCGTATGCAAATGTTCAATTCGAATCACCAACTGTGCGAAATGCTTGGGTACTCCTCAGCGGCACTCGGATTGATGCGTCATAACATGGAGCGATAATTCGCGTGCTTCCATGTCGTCTCTATTCCGAAATTCAAAGATTGCGACGACCGACTTGTCTAGAAGCGAAGTGTTCTACCTAATCTTCTCAGCCATTCGTGCCTAAAGCACTCATTAGCGTAACCGACAAGACCGGTGTGGTCGAACTCGCGCGCACCTTAGTGGACCGCGGCTACGGCATCCTCAGTACAGGGGGTACGAGTCGTCTACTCCAAGACAGCAACGTCCGAACTACCGAGATAGCAGAATTCACGGGTTCACCTGAAATGCTTAATGGTCGTGTCAAAACTTTGCACCCGCGAGTCTTCGGTGGCATTTTGGGAAGACCTGGCGTTGACGATGAGGAGTTTGAAACTCATTCATTGGAACCGATCTCCATTGTTGTCGTGAATTTGTACGAATTCGAGAAAACCATCGCGGAGGGGGCAACTACGCGAGCCGACGCCATCGAAGCCGTCGACATTGGCGGGGTTTCTCTAATTCGTGCGGCGGCAAAAAACCACGAACACGTGCTAGTTGTGGTCGACCCAAAGGACTATGCGGAAGTAAATACGCGAGTAGAAAAAAGCCAGATCGACACCGCATTCTGCGAGCGTTTGGCCGCTAAGGCCTTTCGTCACACAGCGGCGTACGATGCGGCGATCGCGCGCTATCTTTCAACGGACGAGAAATTCCCCGAACGCCTCACGCTCACATTTGAACGTGACGCTGTCATGCGATATGGCGAGAATCCACACCAGGACGCAGCGTTTTACCGGGACGCAACCCTATCTGGGGGTCTGAATCAGCTCCAAGGTAAGACGATGTCCTACAACAACATCGTAGACACCGATGCGGCCTTGCAGTGCTTAATTGGTCTAGAAAAACCCGCCTGCGCGATCGTCAAGCATGCGAATCCATGCGGACTCGCGGTAGGCGCTACGCTGCAAGACGCGTACGAGAAAGCGTTTCGAACGGATCCAACCTCTGCCTTCGGCGGAATCATTGCATTCAATCAAGAACTCGATGGGGACACGTTCTCGGAGGTGTTAGACAACCAATTTGCTGAAGTGGTCGTTGCACCATCAGTTGACTTGAAAGTTGCGGCAATCGCTAAGCGCAAGAAAGCACTGCGCCTGCTGACGTCGCCCAACCATCACACCTACGCGAATCAATTGAGAATAACAACGGTCGCGAACGGCGCACTCGTTCAAGATGAAGACGGGGCTACTCTCGATGACGCCGAGTGGGAGATATTGACAGAGCGTGCTCCGACTCCCGATGAAGAACACGACCTACGCTTTGCATGGCATGTTGTCAAACATGTCAAGTCGAACGCGATTGTGTTTGTGCATGAGAGCGCAACCATTGGGATTGGTGCAGGACAACCGAATCGTGTGGTTAGCGTCAGGATCGCCGCACTACGAATGAAGGAGGAAGGACTTGGTTCTTCCGGATGTGTCATGGCATCCGATGCCTTCTTCCCGTTTCGAGATGGCGTCGATACCGCTGCCGAAGCAGGCGTCTCAGCAGTCGTTCAACCGGCGGGTTCGATACGCGACGATGAAGTGGTCGCAGCATGTAATGAGCACGGAATCGCGATGGTAGCTACAGGTGTGCGCCACTTCAGGCACTGATCGACTATGAAGGTTCTTATTGTCGGTTCTGGCGGACGCGAACATGCACTAGCGTGGGTAACGGCTCGCGATGAAAAGATCGAGCAGGTTTTCGTTGCACCTGGTAACGCGGGTACCGCGATCGAACCGAAGTGCACAAACGTCGAAATTGCCGTAAATGACTTCGACGCTCAGATCGAACTCTGCACGCGTGAACAGATCGACCTAACAATCGTGGGTCCCGATGATCCGGTGGTGAACGGTGTTCGTAAACGTTTCGATGAAGCCGGCCTAAAGTGTTTCGCGCCCAGCCCCGAAGCAGCTCGTCTCGAAGGATCTAAAGGCTTTGCTAAATCCTTCATGAAGCGGCACGGCATTCCCACCGCAGCCTTTTTGACGACTGGACAACTTGACGAAGCCGTTGCCTATATTGAGGCGCACGGAGCGCCAATCGTCGTAAAAGCCAATGGGCTGGCCGCGGGGAAAGGTGTTGTAGTCGCCAAAACCAACGCTGAAGCAATCCAAGCAGCAACCAACATGCTGTCCGGCGAACGATTTGGCGATGCAGGACGTGAAGTCGTGATCGAGGCATTTCTCGAAGGCGAGGAAACAAGTTTCATTGTCATGTCCGACGGGGAATCTGTCTTGCCATTCGCGAGCTCACAAGATCACAAACCTGTCTTCGACGGTGGGCGAGGACCCAATACGGGAGGGATGGGCGCTTATTCACCTGCACCCGTCGTCGACGAATTCGTCGCTCATAAGATCATGACTCAGGTCATTCAACCAACCATCGCAGGTATGGCCAAGGAAGGTACGCCATTTCAAGGTTTCCTCTACGCGGGTTTGATGATCTCCGAGAATAAGGAGGTTCACGTCGTCGAGTTCAACTGTCGTTTCGGCGACCCGGAAGCCCAACCTGTTCTGTATCGCCTGAAATCCAGTCTCCATGAGCTTTGTCTGGCCGCACTAGATGGAGAGTTAGGCACGAAGAAGCTTGAGTTCGATGATAAGGCTGCCGTTGGTGTCGTCGTTGCCTCGGGAGGCTACCCGGAACAGTACGAGACTGGATATCCGATTACCGGTCTCGATCAATCCCCCGCAGGTACAAAGATTTTCCATGCTGGCACGCAACTAAAGAATGGGCAGGTCGAAACATCTGGCGGCCGCGTCCTGTGCGTGGTTGGGTCTGATGAGGATTTCATGCAAGCTCGGCAATTTGCGTACAAAGGCGTCGAATCCATCCATTTCACGGACCTGCACTTTCGCACCGATATTGGGTATCGAGCTGTCGAGAGGCTTCAATCGTAGCCGCCATCACGATCCATGAAAGTTGATGTCGGCGTAAACAACGACCCGTTGCAAATCGGACCATCTGCACGAGCCATGGAGCGAATCGGATACGACGGCATCCGAGTATCTGAAACCAATCGTGACCCATTCATACCGTTAGCGATTGCAGCTGCCGAGACGTCAACAATCGAACTTGTCACCTCGGTCGTAGTTGCATTTGCGCGGAACCCGATGTCGCTTGCACTCCAGGCTCACGAACTGAACCGACTTGCTGAAGGTCGCCTAGTATTGGGTATCGGGTCTCAAGTTAAACCTCATATCGAACGTCGATACAGCATGCCTTGGCACAAACCCGCACGTCAAATGCGCGAGTTCATCAACGCAATGCAAGCCATATTCGCTTGTTGGTATGACGGGATTCGCTTGGATTTCCAAGGCGAGTATTACCAACATACATTGATGCCTTCGACGTTTACGCCCCCAGATCGAGACAAGGCGTACAAACCTGAGATATTGCTGTCAGCAACCGGACCACTAATGACGAAGGTGGCTGGCGAGGTCGCTGATGGATTAATCACACACCCGTTTTCCACTGAACGCTATTTGAAGGAAGTTACGCTTCCTGCAGTCGAAGCAGGTTTGGAGAAGCGCAACCGAACCTTCGACTCATTTCAGATCGACTACGCACCAATGCATGCGATCGGTACTACTGACGAAGAACTAGAGCGAGGGATTGCCGTAGTCAAAGATCGAATTGCGTTCTACGGCTGTACGGTTGCATATCGTCCGGTGCTTGAGCTCCACGGTTGGGGCGCGCTACAGGATGAGCTGATCCCGTTGAATCGCGCACACCGTCGTCGTGAGATGGTTGCTTTAATTAATGACGAAATTCTCAATACGATCGGAATTGTTGGTTCCCCGCGCGAGGTCGTCGGAGAGATGAAGAATCGCTTTGATGGAGTCGTGACACGCACTGGTTTTGGTGGGGCTGCAGTCGATCAAGAAGAATTACCTGAACTTCTGGCGCTGCTCAAGTCGTAGATACCATGTTTCGAGAATTAATAGATGAGGTCGTGCTGGTTGTTGACAGCGGACTACGCGCGATGACCGGCAGCCACTCCGAACGCGTCAACGAAGCTTCTTATCCCTCAACAGAGGAGTTATCAACCGAGGACCGTCGCACCGCATCGACACTCATGCGAATAAACCACTGTGGTGAAGTTTGTGCACAGGCACTCTACGAAGGTCAAGCTTTGACTGCTCGCTCACCAGCAGTGCAACATCAACTGAAACAAGCGGCTGTTGAAGAGCGTAGACACCTAGCGTTATGCCGAACCCGGTTGAATGAACTAAACGCGCGACCTAGCGTCTTCGAACCGTTGTTCTTTGCCGCGTCCGTAGGTGTCGGCGCTATTGCTGGTCAATTAGGCGACCGTGTGAGTCTCGGATTTGTTGAAGCGACTGAGGACGAGGTTTGCAAGCACCTAGATCGCCATATCGCGACGTTAAGTAAGGACGATGAGCGCACAAAAGCAATGCTTGAGTCAATCCGAGAAGACGAAGCACAACACCGATCAACCGCAAGGGAAAGCGGTGGAACGGTCTTCTCGAAACCGATTAAGTCCGCGATGGCACTCGCCGCCAAGGTCATGACGCGAACGACCGCCATCATCTAAGTTGTGTTATCACCACTCAACGGTGGGTGGTAGATTACTTGCACCCGGACACCCGCAGGATCTACGCAATAGAAACTACGAGCACCGTCTCGATGGGTACGCGGTAGCGCAGCGATCTCGACCTCATGCTCGACCAGGTATTCGTACCAAGCATCAACGTCGTCCGGGTCTCCGACGATAAATCCGATGTGATCCAAGAGTTGGAGTGTGCCCGCTCGACCCTCAACTCGATGGATTGCAAGATTGTCAGTGCCACTCGTTAGATAGACGTTGTCTTGATCCGGCTCCCACTCAACGGTCATACCAAAAACTTCGACGTAGAACGCTCTCGTAGCGTCGTAATTACTTGTGCGAAGTGCAACATGGTGAAGACCCCGTAGCCCTGGACGCGATTTTGTCGACCTCATGGTTCTATCAACTCATAGGCATGAGTTACGTTTACTCCTGCGCGCTGCATGAGAATGGACGCCGAGCAGTACTTCTCTGCACTCAGTTCAACCGCTCGCGCCAGCTTGCCCTCGGTTAACCGTACGCCCATGACCTTAAACATCAAATGAATTGAAGTGAAAACACGCGGCTCGGTCTCGGTTCGCGTGGCATCCACGGTAACTTTGCACCGCTGCACCTCGATTCGACCTTTCCGCAGGATGTGTACCACGTCCGTCGCAGCACAGCTACCGATACTCATGAGCATGAGTTCCATCGGTCGGGTTCCCGCATTCACGCCGCCAAGATCTGCAGGTCCATCAATACCAATCGTGTGACCACTATCTGCACTAGCGGAGAACTGGACACCTTCGTGCCAATCGACATCAACGTGCATGTTCCCTCGAAGATTCTTAACTGGTGGCTGTTTCGTGCCCGGGATCGAAAATCGCGCTCATCGCAACGCCCGGATCGGGCGCTCGCATAAACGCTTCGCCAACCAAAAAGGCATGTACGCCACATGCACGCAATCGGTCGACATCGCTTCGCGTATGGATGCCACTTTCAGAAACAACCTGAATTGAAGCGGGGATAAGTGGAGCCAGTCGTTCAGTAACCGCTAAATCCGTACGGAAGGTCTTGAGATCTCGATTATTGATGCCAATAAGACGAGCTTCAATCAAAAGCGCTTGCTCAAGTTCCGATTCATTGTGAACTTCGACCAGCACGTCTAGTCCAAGCTCGAGTGCGATCTCATGAAACGTTGCTAGTTGAGTACGATCAAGCGCCGATACGATCAACAAAACGCAGTCAGCGGGTAATACGCGGGTCTCAATGATTTGATACTCGTCGACGATGAAGTCTTTGCGCAAGACGGGTAGCCGTGTCTCATCACGGGCCGCGCACAGTGCCGCGTCACTGCCTTGAAAAAAACTCTCATCGGTAAGAACCGACAAACAAGCCGCGCCGTGGCATTCATAACTGCGGGCGATAGACGATGGATCGAATTCTTCGCGGATCACACCTTTGCTGGGCGATGCTTTCTTTATTTCTGCGATGACCGCGGGATCACACTCTCCAAGTGCATTGCAGAATCCGCGAGGTACCGGCATCCCTCGTGCGTCGGCTTCAAGTGAATTGAGAGGTATTTTTCGTTTTAACGAATCGACCTCGGATCGTTTCTTGGCGATGATCTCGTCAAGAATGGTAGAACTCATGCTGCCGCGATTGCTTTAGTGAGTGCGACGAATTCCTTGAATTTCTCAGATGCTTGACCGGTGATCATCAGGTCTTGTGCCATTGCCACGCCGTTTGCAAGACTTCCAGCGACATCGGATGCATAAAGTGCTGCACCCGCGTTTAAGGCAACCAGATCTGATGCCGCTTGATTTTCAGTGCCAGTCAGTGCGCTCTGGATCATTGCCAAACTCTCACTCGGCGACTCACAACTCAATCCGCTGACATCGTGTTCGTCTAGTCCAAAATCAGCTGGTTCAACCGTGTACTCCTCGATCTGACCATCGCGTAATTCCACGATTGAGCTTGCGCCAGCAACGGTTAATTCATCCAGTCCGTCTGCGTGAACAACCAGTACGTGTTCCGCACCCAATCGTGCAAGCACTTTAGCGAGTGGTCGCTGCAAATTTGAGGCGAATACGCCAAGAACCTGACGCTTCGCAGACGCAGGATTTGTCAGTGGCCCAAGTAAGTTGAATACTGTCCGTACACCAAGTTCTTTCCGAACAGGACCGGCAAAGCGCATTGCTGGGTGGTGTGCCATCGCGAACAAGAACCCAACTCCGGCTTCCGTGATACATCGCGCAACTTGTTCAGGATTCAACTCGAGGTTCACCCCCGCAAGCTCGAGCACATCCGCGCTACCACTCTTACTCGACGCCGCTCGATTACCGTGCTTAGCAACGATTGCGCCGCCAGCCGCCGCAACGAAAGCCGCCGCGGTGGACACGTTAAAGAGCTTGTGGGTGCCAGACCCACCAGTTCCGCACGTATCGACGAGGTTCTCGACTTCTACTTCAACTTTCACCGATGCATCGCGCATCGCACTCGCCGCACCGGCAATTTCTTGTACGGACTCACCTTTCGTCCTCAACGCCATCAAAATGCCGCCGATCTGTGCGGGGGACGCTTCGCCTCCCATGATCAACTCGAAAACTGCTTTCGACTGATGAAACGAGAGGTCCTCTCGTTCAGTAAGTGAGGTGAGCGCGTCTGCGATATTCACGCCAAGGAAATCCTTAAAAAGTTTCGCAATATGTCATGACCCGGTAGGGTTTTGATCGACTCGGGATGGAACTGGACCCCGTAGATCGGATATTTATTGTGTTTTATTCCCATGATCTCGTCGATTTCGCCGTCTGACGTCTCACTCCAGGCTGTCATCGTCAAATCCCGGGCCAACGAATCTCGTCTTACCACAAGTGAGTGATATCGCGTCGCCGTGAAACCGTCCTCGACGCCCTCGAAAATCCCGCAGCCATCGTGACGAATTCTCGAGAGCTTGCCATGCATAACTGTATGTGCGCGCTCAATCTTGCCACCAAACGCTTGACCGATGCACTGATGTCCGAGGCAGACGCCGAGTACAGGTTTCACCTTACCGAATCGATGTACGACATCGATCGAAACTCCCGCTTCGTTAGGCGTGCAAGGACCTGGTGAGAGCACAATGCGTTCTGGATCGAGCTCGTCAATTTCGTCCAACGTAATCTCGTCATTGCGATGGACGTCAACGTCTTCACCAAGCTCGCCTAGGTACTGCACGAGGTTATACGTGAACGAGTCGTAGTTATCGATCATCAGGATCATGGTCGTAGTTTGCTAAGTCAAGAGCTGAGTTCGAACCGTGTGGCCGACCACGCAATCAATCAAGTAAATAACATAAGACAAGAATTCAACATTTTATGACGAGGTATACGGAGTATGGGTTTCGCGCTAACTGATATGCAATTGACGAGTAGCGCTTTTTCCGCCGGCGGTGCGATCCCCCAGAAGCACACCGGGGAGGGAGAAGACGTGTCGCCAGCGCTTGCATGGAACACAGCCCCAGACGGTACAAAGTCGTTCGCAATCGTATGTCATGATCCTGATGCACCTCTCCTAACGCCAGTAGGCTACGGTTTCGTTCACTGGGTACTGTATGGCATTCCTGGTGACGTTTGGAAGCTATCTGAGAATTCAGGCGAGTACACGCAAGGAAATAACGACTTTGGTAATGCCGGATACGGAGGTCCTATGCCACCGGAAGGTCATGGCGTCCACAACTACTTCTTTTGGGTGATGGCACTTGACGCGGAGCTCGATTTACCCGCCGGTTTGTCAATGCTGGAATTGTTCGAGCGAATCGAACCACATTGCATTGGTATGAATAGGTTGGTTGGCACCTATCAACGCGGTTGATAACTGGACGCTATTTTTCTTCGCTATCAGCCATCTGGTCGGCTACGTAACTTATTGACCAATTGTGACCTAATCGACGGTCGCGGTAAGTCTCTGGTAGTTCAACAACTACACTATCTGGGATGTCCACCACCATTGGATTCTGGTCCATCCGGTTAAACGCGTTATCGAGCGCGAATCGTGTCCGCCACTGAATGAATCGCACGTCCTCTCGTCGTTTCTGCGGTAACTGTATCGCGCATGACTCATCGCTCTCGACCGCTAAAAATGAAAGTGGTGACGCGATCGTATGAATTGTTAGAGGTACATCAGCGTCCCACACATCCGCGAGTTGAGCAACAACCATGCCGCCTAATGAGTGACCGACAACGGAAACGGACGTATAGCCTGGACGGGATTCAAGCTCGCTATTGATTGACATTTTTATTGCCTCAACCACTTCTAGCTGACAGCGCTCGGCATTCGTATCCCAGTTGTAAAAGTACACGTGCCGGTCGTCGTTGTTAATCGTTTGCAGTGGATACACCCATTCATACCCTCTGGAGCGCCAACCGTGCACACCAACCACGAGCTCATGAGCACTCGGTTCCTCCGACTCCAATTCATGCAGTCCGTACGGCAATCCGATCAACCTCGATCCAGATTCATCAGCGCCCTCCCCAGCATCTAATGAGTCCAGCCACGGAAACGATTCGTCGGCTGCGAAAGCACAACACGACAGGCAGATTAATGCACAACTGATTGGACGTTTCATAAATTAATCAGGTAAACCGAGTACGCGCTTCGCGATGATATTGAGTTGGACTTCGTTGCTACCGCCGGCGATAGAACGGGCTTTACCAGCAAGCCACGTGCGGGTCATGCTAAGTTCAGTCGGCGAATACGCACCCCTCTCATCACCTAGGCCTTGAGTTCCGGTTAACGCAATCTGTAGTTCGGAACGCTCTTTGGCAAGAGTTGCTCCATAGTACTTGAAGATCGAAGTCGCAGGACCAGGCGTATTCCCTTCCGATTCCTCGACGGTTCGTCGTTGCGTCAAATTCATGCATTCTGTGTCGATCAGATTCTTGAGAATGCGCTGATGCAACGCAGGATCTGCGTTAGCCGCATACATCTCCTCAAGTCGAGGCAGGTCGATACCTGCTTCTCGGTTGCCTCCAGATGCGAGAGAGAGCATGCCCGAACGTTCGTGCTGAAGTAGCCGTTTTGCAACTGTCCAACCTTCGTTTTCATTGCTGACAAGATCCTCACGGTTGGCGATCGCGTTATCGAAGAACGTTTCACAGAACGGCGACGCACCTGAGATTAGCCGGATCGGTCGAACCGTGACGCCAGGTTGATCCATGCTAAACAAAACGAAACTTATTCCTTCGTGTTTGGGAACGTCTGGGTTCGTACGTACGAGACAGAAGATCCAGTCCGCAAAATTTGCACCGGATGTCCAAATCTTCTGACCATTGATCACGTAATGATCACCGTGGTTTTCCGCGCGAGTCTGCAGCGACGCCAAGTCCGAACCTGATCCAGGCTCGGAATAACCTTGACACCACCAAACCTCGCCTCGCGCGATGCGTGGCAGATGCCGTAGCTTCTGCTCTTCGGTACCAAACTCTAACAAGGTTGGACCAAGCATTGAGATGCCCATTCCCGCAACGGGTGACCGGACACCCAAGCTACGCATTTCCTCAAGCATCACGACCCATTGGTCCTTCGAAAATCCGGCGCCGCCATATTTGGTTTCCCAATTTGGCACCGTCAATCCTTCAGAGGAGCAGCGATCAAGCCATAACTTTTGGTCATCCGTCATTGAAGCCTTAGTTCCACCGCCCGGTACTTCTCCCGGTCCACGACAGCCGTCAGGGCAGTTTGAATCTAACCATTCTCGGATTTCAGTACGAAAGGACACGTGAAAAACCTCTTACCGGACTCCCGCAATTGACAACGCAATTATTAATTCACTGTGCTCGCCACGTGCCGAGTGATGCATCGAAATTTGTTCAGGCTAGCTCGACCTCTCTGAACATTCAGAATATCGACGTCAGTCTCCGCGCACACACATACGCACCACGGATGTGATCTTGCTAATCCATCGATCTTTGTCTCCTCAACTACACACCACAATCCGGTCAGTTCGTTCGCATTACGAACAATATTCACCGCGATTGCACTAACATCTCGACAGCTTAGTGGCACGATTTTCTAATGTAGCGCATCAAGAACCATCTTGGCATCGACAACGTTTGTAACTTTCTCGTTTGGAGCATCAGGCCTGAATAAGAACGCTTGAATTGGCGCTCTCCCAATTGGAAGCGAACCCACCTGCACGCCAGTAAAACCCTGTAAATTCGATTCCTCAGACCCCCGCCATTTTGCTTCTCCGACGAGTATTTCTGGTCCTGTAAGCGAACGAGCGACGATATCCAATTCACGATCGTTCCGGTGCCAGTATCTCTGCGCAACACCGAATGGACCATGCTCCGCCAACTGAGGTACCACACGATGCAAATGGGGCACAGCCATTCGACACAAGTCCTCCCAAACTGTTGCTTCAAGCTGTATCCGGTTCTTTTCCCAACACAACAGTCTCGATTCACGAGGTGCATTGGCAAGTAACGACCGATTAGGTGCAACTACGCGAAACCAGAACCGCAAGAACGGATCTGCTATCTGATAGAGACTGCGTTTACCCGACTTCGGATCACTCCCGAATGGCGTTTCCTTACGGATGATGTCCATTTCGATCAACGTCTCCAACGGTCCTGCAAGACTCGAGGCTTGACGGCCAAGACGTCCTGCGATTTCGCTAACTCGGTGTGCGCCGTTTCCGATCACGTCCAGAATCGGACGGAGCGCCATCGCCGGTGGCGTTTCTATGCTCAACAGACGGTCCGGCTCGCGATGTAATGGTCCGTTCGGATCGAGTACTAGTGCATCCACAGTATCGACAAGGTTCGCACCGTGCTCCTCTGCTAGTTCCCAATAGCGCGGTACACCGCCAAAAACCGCATATGTGGAAATCAATTCGAGGTAGGAACGACCCGGAAATGGGTAGTGCTGGGTTTTGAGATTAGTTTAATCCCAAAACGTAAGTTGGCGGATCGTTGGAGTCTCGAGTGAGAACGCTCCTCCCACGCCCAGATGCCCCACTACCAGAGGCCATTTCAATTCGGTACTGATCCCTATCTGTCTGCGGGCACTTTTCTAGTGCTCGTTTAGCAATGTTGATGCTGGCGTTGAGATCGGCGTTGATTTTCAGACCACACTCACCGCAATGGTAAAGGGCCTGAGTTTTTCTGCTGCTGGCACAGACGCAACCACAATGGCTACACGTCTGTGACGTGTGTTTAGGGTCGACAAGGACCGTCTCACAGGCTTTATACTCGGTCAGCAAAGCGACCTGACACCAACTTTTATCGAGTATCTCGCGGTTAAGACCTGACTTCGCTTTAACGTGCTTGCCCGGCTTATCGGGGGTGCCTTTGGCAGACTTGGTCATCCCGGCCACGTTTAGGTCTTCAAAGGCTACAACCCGGCTTTTCGCGAGCGCTTTGGATACATGGTGAGCCCAGTTATGGCGGATATGCTTTTGCTTGCGTTTCGCTTTCGCGATGCGTTGGTACGTTCTCTTAGAACGCTTGGAACCCTTCTGCTGTCGGGCTACTTTTCTTTGGTAGCGTTTGATCTTCGCTTCGAGCCTGGATCCATCAGGCAACGGATAGTCGTTGCCGTTGGAACACGCGACCGGGATCGCAACGCCCACGTCGACGCCCAAGATCGTA
>LXNI01001376.1_pt1 | contig 21493 bp, 26 predicted proteins | sample 809091 | NCBI WGS metagenome assembly LXNI01 (sample SAMN04870527, study PRJNA318959) | sponge metagenome | biome: 01000161; feature: marine sponge reef; material: water | host: Sarcotragus foetidus | place: Greece: Milos, Mediterranean Sea | collected 2013-05-29 | depth 5-7 m | reverse complement strand
CACTTTCGGCAGCCCGAACGTGACCGTCACGTCCGCCGCCACCGTCAGCGGGTCGACCCCGCCCCCGTCCGCGTCCAACCCCGTCGGCAGGTCGATCGCGAGCACCTTCGGCGGCTGGGACCGTCCCCGGGCGTCCGCCAGCGCCACCAGCGCCTCCCCGATCGGCTCATCCGCCGTGATCGGCCGCCCCTTCCCCACTCCCAGCAGCGCATCCACAACGAGGTCGGCCTGGCCCATGCGCGGGAGCGCCGCCACCGCCTCCTCCCCCTGGGTCACCGCGACCTCCCGCAGCGTCAGCTCCTGCAGGTTCTGGTCGTCCGACCGGCCCCGCGGCGCCAGCACCGCCACCTCCGCCCCCCAGTCGTGCAGGTGGCGCGCTGCCACCAGCCCGTCGCCCCCATTATTGCCCGGCCCCGCCAGGACGACGATCTCGCGCCCTTCGAGCGTGCCCAGCAGCATCCATGCCTCCTGCGCCGAGGACAGCCCCGCCTCCTCCATCAGCTGCGCCTCGCTCGAACCCGCCTCGATCGCGGCGCGTTCCATCGTCCGCATTTCTTCGACCGTCACTAGCTTCACGCAAACGCCTCCCTGGGTGTCCGGGGCTTGACCTGTGGGGCGGCGGCAATCCGGCGCGCCTTGAAATTCAACGCAACCCCTCCTCGCGCACGAGCCGCTGCGCGGCCTCGCCGATGCGGGGGGTGTCCTCCGCCTCGGTCAGCGCACGTTCCCCCACCACCGAGGCCATCGCGAACTCCTTCGAGTGGGTCAGGCTGACGTCGAGACCGCGAAGCTCGATCCGCTCCGCCCGCCCCGCGCCCCGCCGGTAGAGGAACACGAGCGGCTTCCCCCGGCGGTTCGGCAGGACCTCGATGTCGCGCCACCCGACGCCGCGCACGCCCGTGCCCAGCGCCTTCATCACCGCCTCCTTGGCGGCGAATCGGGCCGCCAGCTCGGGGACGCGCCCCCGGCAGTGGCGCACCTCGTCCTCGGTGAACACCCGTCGCAAAAAGCGCTCGCCGTGGCGGTCGAGCACCTTCCGCACGCGCGCAATCTCGATGATGTCGATTCCGTGGGCAAACTTGCGGGCCACCCCACGATCCTAGCCCCTCGCCCTTCCCCACGCCCAAACCGTACCCTTGGCGCATGACCGCCACCATCATCGACGGACGCGCCATCGCCGCCGCACTCCGCGCCGAACTCGCCGGCGAGGTCGCCGAGCTGACCGCCCGCGGAGTCACACCCGGCCTCGCCGCCGTCCTGGTCGGCGACGACCCCGGCTCCGTCAGCTACGTCACCGCCAAGGCCGAGGCCTGCGCCGAGATCGGCATCTTCTCCGAGACCATCCGCCTCCCCGCGGACATCCCCCAGGAGGCCCTCCTCGACCGCATTGCCGCGCTCAACGCCGACGATCGCTTTCACGCCATCCTCCAGCAGCTCCCCCTCCCCGCCCACATCGAGGAGCGCGTCATCCTCGACGCCATCGACCCCATCAAGGATGTCGATGGCCTCCACCCCACCAACCTCGGGCGCCTCCTCCGCGGCGAGTCCAGCGGCCCCATCCCCTGCACTCCCCAGGGAGTCATGCACCTGCTCGCCCGCTCCGGCGTCGACCCCGCCGGGACGCACGCCGTTGTTGTCGGGCGCTCATCGCTCGTGGGCCGGCCCCTCGCCGTCCTCCTCTCCAACAAGGCCGCCGGCGCCAACGCCACGGTCACCCTTTGTCACACCGGCACCACCGATCTCGCCGCCCACACGCGCACGGCCGACATCCTCGTCGTGGCGGCCGGTCGCCCCGGAACGGTGACGGCCGACATGGTCAAGCCCGGCGCGACCGTCATCGACGTCGGCACGAACCGCATCGACGATGCCTCCCGCAAGCGCGGCTGGCGCCTCGTGGGCGACGTCGACTTCGCCGGCGTCTCCGAGGTCGCCGGACGCATCACGAAGGTCCCCGGCGGGGTCGGCCCCATGACCATCGCCATGCTCCTCGCCAACACCGTCCGCGCCGCCCGAGTGGCTGCCGCCCGCTAGCCCCTCACCCCGATCCTTGGGACACTGGCGCCATGCACCAGCTGCTGAACCAGGCCCGCGAACTCCTCCTGCGTATCTCCGACACGCTGGTGCGGCTTTGACCTCTCCCAGGCAGAAGAGCAACTAGCCGAGCTCGAGGCGCGGTCCTCCGAGGCCGCCTTCTGGGATGACGCCGAGCACGCACGCGGCGTCATGCAGGAGATTGCCTCCCTGCGCGAGCGCGTCGAAACCTGGCGCGGCCTCGAGAGCCGCGCCCGCGACCAGGTCGAGCTCCTTGAGCTCGCCATCGCCGAGGACGACGACTCCCTGGCCGAGCAGGCCGGCGAGGACCTGCGCGCCCTCGAATCCGAGCTCGACCGGCTCGACTTCGAGCTCCAGCTCTCGGGCGAATACGACCACCGCGACGCCATCCTCGCCATCCACGCCGGGGCGGGAGGCACGGAGTCGCAGGACTGGGCCGAGATGCTCTTGCGCATGTACCTGCGCTGGGCCGAGGCGCACGGCTACGGTACCGAGGTGCTCGATACCACCGAGGGCGAGGAGGCGGGCATCAAGAGCACCACCGTCGAGGTGCGCGGGCCCCTCGCCTACGGCTACCTCGCCAGCGAACGGGGCGTCCACCGCCTCGTCCGCCTCTCTCCCTACGATGCCGCCCACGCGCGCCACACCAGCTTCGCCAAGGTCGAGGTCATGCCCGAGGTGTCCTCCACCAGCGAGGTCGAGGTCAACCCGGACGAGATCCGCGTCGATGTCTTCCGCGCCAGCGGCCACGGCGGCCAGAACGTGCAGAAGAACTCCACCGCCATCCGCATCACCCACATCCCCACGGGCATCGTCGTCACCTGCCAGAACGAGCGCTCCCAGCACCGCAACCGCTCCAGCGCCATGAAGGTTCTCGAGTCGCGCCTCCTGGAGCGCGAGTTGCTCGCCCAGGAGGAGGAGCGGGCCCGCCTCAAAGGTAAACATGTGGATATGGGCTGGGGAAACCAGATACGAAGCTACGTGCTTCACCCCTATAAGATGGTCAAGGACCATCGCACCGATTTCGAGACCAGCAACACCACCGCCGTGCTTGATGGAGACCTTGACGACCTGATGGGCGCCTTCCTGCGCGCCCGCGTTGGAGAAGACGCGTGAGAACTGCCCTCCTCGTGCCCGTCCTCGCCCTCCTGGTGGGTCTCGTGCTGGGCCTCCCCACCGCCGCCTCCGCCCAGTCCCCCGAGTACGTCACCGCCATCGAGAACGAGTTTCCCCAGTTCCTGCGCTTCCGCCTGACCACCACCGCCCCCGGCGAGGTCACCGACGTCAGCCTCCGCTATCGCGTCGTCGGAGCCGGTTCCCTGGCCCGCGCCAAGCCCGAGGAGTTCGAGCCCGGATCCGATGTGCGGGTCGAGGTCCGCGTTGCCACGGGCACGCTCGGCTTCATCCCCGTCGGCACCGAGTTCATCTATCACTGGGAGCTCACCCTCGCCGACGGCTCCACCCTCGAGAGCGAGGAAGACAGGTACATCTACCTGCCCTCGGGCAAGGACTGGCAGAGCGTCCACAACGACTTCATGCGCGTCTACTTCCACGGAAACCGGGAGGAGACTGCCCTCCGCTACCTGGAGGCTGCCGAGCGCACCTACGCGCGCGTCGGTGCGCTCCTCCAGACCGAGCTCGAAACCGTCCCCGTGAACACCGTCCTCTTCGCCTCCGAGTCCGACCTGGAGGAAGCCCAGCCCGGTCGCAGCGAGGCCTACGACGCCGCCACCTTCCTCTGTGGCAGCCAGGTCGCCATCAACGTCATCTTCGTCATCGACCGCAGTTGCGGTACCCGCGACCGCAGCGACACCCTCCGCCACGAGTTCACGCACATCCTCACGAAGGCGGCCGGCGAAGGCGCCCTCGGCAAGGTCCCCTCCTGGCTCGATGAGGGCACCGCCGTCTACTCGCAGACCGAACCGGGCAGGGGTTTCACCGACCCCTTCGAGGTCGGCGTCGCCATCAACCGTCTCATCCCCTTCAGCACGATGGTCTCAGGGAATAACGACCCCAACCTGGTCGGCCTCTTCTACGGCCAGTCCTACGAGATGGTGCGCTTCCTCATCGCCCGCGATGGCGAGGAGGCCTTCGCCCGCCTTTTCGCCACCATCAAGGCCGGCAACCGCTTCGACCGGGCCATCGAGATCGTCTACGGAATCACGCTCGACGAGTTCGAGACCGAGTTCCGCGCCTTCCACGACCTCCCGCCCCGCGAGCCCCCCGCCACCCCCACCCCTGCCCGCGAGGAGCCCGCCACGCCCGAGCCCACCCCGGAACCCGAGCAGCCCCAGGCGACCCCGCCGCCCACAGCCGCCCCCGAGCAGGCCGAACCTGAGCCAACCGCCTCCCCGCCCGCCGCCCCCGCTGCCACGAGTGGCGACGACGGCGGCCGCGACCTCAGCAACGTCGCCCTCGGCGCCATCGCCGGCGGTGCAATCCTTGCGCTGTTGGCCATCTTCGCCCTCCTTCTCTCGATGATGCTCGGCAACCGCGGTCAGCAACCGGAAGCGGTCGTTGCGGACGCGCCCGAGCCCCCGGAGCCCTCCGAACCGCCGGCGAGCTCGTCAAGCACACCCACCTTCGACGCGGGCTCGCGTTCCGAAGAGCCCCCTGCCCCCGAGCCCGAGGAACCCCCGGAGCCCGGGCCAGAGGAAGAACCGGAGCCCGAGTTCGACGAGTGGGGCCCGCCCCCGACCTAGCCCTCCGCTTCCTCCCCCACTTCGGCGAAGTTCGTGATGGCCACTTCGCCTTCGGGAAATTCGGCGACGATCCTGAGTCGTCCGCCCACCGCCTCAATGTATGAACGAAGGCTGGAGACGTAGACATCAGCTCGCTGCTCGAGCTTCGCGACTGCCGGCTGTGTCACGTGAAGCGTCTCCGCCAGATCCTTCTGGGTCAGTGCCCGCGCCCGACGCAACTCATGCAGCGGCATCTCGGCGAGCAGTTCGCGCTTCATCTCGTCGATTCGCCTTCGGCGCTCGGGCGCAATGTCCCTGGTGAGTTCCCCGAATGGCTGGCGTCCGCTCATCTGATTAGTCCCTCTCGTTTCAGTTCACGTAGATGCTCGTCGTACAGGCGATCAGCTATCGGTACGTATTCCTCATAGAAACGGTCATTGCCCGTCTTGTCTCCTCCGATGAGGAGGATGCCTGTCCGCCTCGGGTCGAAGGCGTAGAGAACGCGCAGGGGTCGTCCGGCGCTCTGCGCACGCAGCTCGCGCATGCCCCCGTGTCGCGAACTCTTGATGTCCGAGGAGAAGGGGAAAGGAAGACTGGGGCCATATTCCATCAGGAGTTCCACCCTGGCGATCACGGGGTTCTGCTCTCGCTCCGAGAGCCCTTGCCACCACTGCTCGAACTGGTCTGTGTACTCCACCTCCCAGGGCACCCGAACAGTATATAACTATTGAGGAATATTGTGCAGGTTGGGGGCAGGGTAGGTCCTGACTCAGTCGGGGTTCGAAGGGACGCCCCCGACCTAGCCCTCCGCTTCCTCCCGGTCCCGCCCCCGCAGCTCCTTGCTGACGATCCACCAGCGCTGCAGCGCTGTCGCGTTCGCGAGGATCGCCAGGATGATGATCACCACCGTCAGACCGTTTGCCAGCAACCCGATCCCGAGCAGCACCACTCGCTCCTGGCGACGGAACAAGCCCTCGCGCGTCGTCACCCCCAGCGCCTCCCCCCGCGCCCGCACGTAGCTCACCGCGATGCTCCCGAACAGCGCCGCGTAGCCGAACCCCGCCTGCACGTCCTCCCCCCGCTCGGCGAAGTACCAGATGCACGCCGCCAGCACGAGCGCCTCCCCCACCCGGTCCATGACCGCGTCCAGGAGCGCCCCGTAGGGAGTCGCCTGCCCCGTCGCCCGCGCCACCGCCCCGTCGACGAAGTCCATCGCGGTGAAGCCGAGGAACACCGCCCCCGCGATGAGCAGCCGCTCCTCCGTGATCAGCCAGGCCGCCACCCCGCTCCCGACCACACCCGCCAGCGTAATCATGTTCGGCGTGATGCCGAGCGCCCCCACGCCACGCCCGATGGCGTTGCTGGCCGCCGCCGGGATGCGGTCGGGCAGAAGCCGCACTTTTCGCTGGCTCACGCCCGCGTCAGCTCCCCTTGAGTTGCCCTCGCCTCCTCCACCTGGCCCCGTTCGTAGAGCAGCCGCTCGTAGTAGGCCATCACCCGCCGCGCCACGTTCTCCCAGCTGTAGTGCGCTGCCTGCGCCTGCCCCTGCTCCGCCAGCGCTTCGCGCAGGTCGCGGTCGTGCCTCAGGCGCAGGACGGCATCGGCGATCGCTCCGTCGTCTTTGGGGGGTACGAGCAGCCCGTCGACCTCGTTCGTGATCACCCCCGCGAACCCTTCGATGTTGCTCGCCACGACCGGCAGTCGCGCCGCCATCGCCTCCAGCAGCGCGATCCCCTGGCTCTCGTTCCCCGTCGCCGGCGAGCAGAAGGCGTGGGCGCTGTGGTGGTAGCGCGGCAGCTCCCCGTAGGGCACGTTCGATCGGAATACCACGTTCTCGTCCGGTCCCACGATCCGTTCGTACCGCCGGAAGCTCCCTGCCCCCACCACGATCAACCTGCTCCTTGGCTCCGCCTCGCGGATGCGCCGGAAGGCCCGCAGGGCGTACTTCAGGCCCTTGCGCTTCTCCGGACGCCCCACGAACAGCAGGTTGAAGCAGCCGTCGTCGAACTCCGGCAGCGGTGCGTGCTCCCCCGCGAAGTGTCCGAAGTCGATCCCGTTCGGGATCAGGTTGAAGTACCCGGGGAAGTACCGCCCGACGAGCCGCGTCGCCGCCGGCGAGACGGCGATCTTCCCGTCCAGCCGGCGGAACCATCGCCGTATCAACGGCCGGGTGTACTCGTAGAGACGATTGCCCCCTTCCTTCGCCGCGTGGAACGTGCCCACGTTTATCGCCTGCGACTGGCGCAGCACCTGGTACGGCAGGAGCGGCATCAGCGGCTCGTGCAGGTGGACAATCTCGAACGCCCCCTCCGCCAGCAAACTCTCGATCGCCCGGCCCTTCCACGTGAAGCTGATGCGCGCCATCGAACCGCTTGCCGGCACCGCCAGCGGCCGCCCCATGACGACGCAGTCCCCCTCCGCCTCCTCGGGGTCGGATGCCGGGGCCAGGATCGTGATCTCGTGCCCCCACTCGCGGAACTGCGCCCCCAGCTGCCCGATGTGGCGGTTCACCCCACTCGGCACGGACCAGTCGTACGGCGATACGAGTGCGATCCTCATCGTCCGCTCACCCACGTCCCTCGACGTACCATCTTACGGGGCGTCGCCGAGAACCCCCACGCCAGCCCCAGCACCGCCTGCCCCAGCCCGATCTCGCGCAGCGATGGTGGCTGCGAGTGCCCCTCCTGCACCGCCCCCGCCGCCAGCGCCGCGTGCAGCTCCTCCGCCGTGCGCCCCTCGAACTCCGTCCAGCCCGTGCCCAGCTGCGGCAGGTGGTGACAGTCGCTCCCGCCGCACACCGGCAGCCGCCAGAGGGCCGAGTTGCGCTCCGCGGTCTGGCGTGCCGTCACCCGCCCCGCCGGACTCAGGTTCGCCTCGATCGCGTCGAACAGCACCCCCTCCTCCCCCCGCGCCACCACCCGGTCGATGGTGCGCCGGCTCAGCGACCGTGTCAGCCAGCTCATGGGGTGCGCCGCGACCGCAATCCCGCCCTGCGCGTGGATCGCCTCGATTGTCGCCTCCACCGACCGGAAGATCGGCGGAGTCCGCTCGATGAACAGCGCCAGCAAGTGCCCGTGACGCGTCGTGATCTCCGCGCCCGGCACCACCTCCACCCGAAGGCCCCGCTTCGCCGCCAGCTCCCGCGCCTCCAGCCCGCCCCGAACGTCCTCGTGGTCCGTAATCGCGATGACATCCAGGTCTGTGCCATGCTCGGCCCGGTCCAGAACCGTCTCGACCGATGCCATCCCATCCGAGATGCGCGTGTGGATGTGCAGGTCGGCCTTACCCACAGGCATGTACCCCCCAGAAGTCTTCAAGGACCGTCCATTGTCCGGGGTCGCGCTGGAGGTGTGCGCCGAACAGGTCCGCCCACCGCTGCGCAGCGGCTTGCACCGCTTCCTCCCGCTCCCCCTCGGTCGAAACCGTGAACGGCTCGTCGATCCAGACTGTCTGATCATCGGCGAAGCGGCGCGCCGCGAACATGGGCACTACCCTCGCTCCTGTGCGTCTCGCGAGCTCCCAGGGCCCGCGAGGGAGCAACACCTGCCGCCCCAGGAGTGTCACGCAGATACCCGCGCCGGTCAGGTCGCGGTCCGCCACCAGTGCCACCATGCCCCCTGCCCGCAGCTGGCGCAGCGCCGTGCGCGTCCCGTTCACGTCGGCTTCCGCCACGATCCCTCCCGCCGCCTCGCGTAGTCGCCCGAGGTAACGCCCCAGTGCGGGCGGTTCCAGCGGCTCGACCAGCTCCACCCACTGTCGCCCCCGCTGCGCCACCGCGACCAGCGCCAGCTCCGGGTTCCCTACGTGAGCGCTCACGATGAGGACTGGCCCCGGCTCGAAGAGGGAGGGAACATGCTCCTCGCCTTCGACAAGCAGGTGCTCCTCCTCGAAGCCCGTCGGCTTGCGGTAGGGGAGCGTGGCGAGGTCCACGTAGTAGGTCGCGACATTTTGGAACACCCTGAGTGAGCTAGTCTGTGCCTGCTCGTGGTCACCCCCGCAGGCCGGCAGGAGGTTCCCCGCCACCCGCGCCCGCGCCCCCGCCCGCAACCGCCATGTGAGCCAACCCGCGCTTCGCGCCAGTGCGTAGGCGGGTCGCGGGAAGCGTCCCACAACCGGCGCCGCCACCTGCAGCGCCGCCAGCGTCAGCGTCCCGAGGACGGTACGGCGGAGGCTCGCGGTTCCCAAAACTCGCGGAACATATACCACTGTTCGGGATACTGGCGGACGAATGCCTCGTGGGCGCTCATGATCGCCTGCGTCAGCGCCTGCACGTCGCGGGCCGTGTCCCCGCTAGGTTCGAACTCCAGGTCGAAGTTCGAGAGCACATCGATTCGCCCCGCGCTCCGCCGCGGAAACGCCACCGCCCCCACCGCCGCTCCCGTGCGCAGCGCCAGCCGCGCGGGCCCCGCGGGCACCTCCACCTCCTCCCCGAAGAAGCGCACGCGCACCCCCCCCTCGCTCAGGGGACGGTCGATCAGCGTGGCCAGCATCTCGTTCCGGCGCAGCGACCGCACCAGCGACGGCCCTACTCGCTCCATCTTGACCAGCCGCACGCCCAGCGCTTCCCGCCCCGCTACCACCAGCTCGTCCAGCCCCGAGTGGCCGAACGTCTCCCCTACGACCGTCAGGGTGTAGCCCCGCGCCGCCGCGATCGTCGCCCCCAGGTCCCAGTTGCCGAAGTGCATGGGCGCTACCAGCGCCCCGCGTCCCTTCGCCAGCCCCCGGTCGAGCCCTTCGAATCCGGGCGTCTCCACGCCTACCGCCAGCCGCTCCCTCGGCGAGAGGTTTCCGCTGGCGGCGAACTCGACCATGTAGCGGCAGTAATTCGCCAGCGACTCACGGGCGATGCGTTGCCGTTCCCGCGTCGTTGCCTCGGGGAGCACCCGCTCGTAGTTCCGCAGCATGGTCCGCCGGCCTTGCGGCCAGAAGTAGTACAGGGCGCTGCCCACCACTCCCGCCCCGGCGCAGAGCACCGGCAGCGGGAGCAGACGTGTCAGCGCCAGCAGCGCGCGCCAGCCGACGTAAGCGAACGTGCCCGCTCCCCCTGCCTCGAAAACTACGCCTCCGCGATGAACGATTCGACCATGTCACGGGCCTCGTCGTCGTGATACTGCACCGGCGGCGACTTCATGAAGTACGCACTCGGCGCCAGCAATGGCCCCTTCAGGCCCCGGTCCAGACCCAGCTTCGCGCAGCGGATGGCGTCGATCACGACGCCCGCGCTGTTCGGGCTGTCCCATACTTCGAGCTTCAGCTCGACGTTCAGGGGCACGTTCCCGAAAGTCGTGCCCTCCATTCGGATGTGGCACCACTTGCGGTCGTCCAGCCAGGGCACGTAGTCGCTCGGACCCACGTGCACGTCGTCGGCCTGCATCTCGTAGTCGATCTGACTCGTAACCGCCGAGGTCTTCGAGATCTTCTTCGACTCCAGCCGCGAGCGCTCGAGCATGTTCATGAAGTCCGTGTTCCCGCCGAAGTTGAGCTGGTAGGTCCGGTCCAGGTGCACGCCCCGGTCGGCGAACAGGCGCGCCAGCGTGCGGTGCACGATCGTCGCCCCCACCTGGCTCTTGATGTCGTCGCCCACGATCGGCAGCCCCGCTTCCTCGAAGCGCCGCGGCCAGTAGCCGTTCTCATCCCGCGCGATAAACACCGGGATGCAGTTGATGAACGCGCAGCCCGCCGCCAGCGTCTGCTCGACGTACCACTTCGTCGCCTCTTCCGAGCCAACGGGCAGGTAGTTAATGACGACGTCGATCTCGTTCTCGCGCAGCAGCTTCACGATGTCCGCCGTGCCGCCGGGCGCTTTCTCGATTACCTCGCCCAGGTACTGGCCCAGGCCGTCGTGCGTCATTCCCCGCTCGACCTTCACGCCTGCGTGGGGCACGTCGGAGAACTTGAAGGTGTTGTTCTGGCCGGCAAAGACCGCTTCCGAGAGGTCCTTGCCCACCTTGTCGGCGTCGATGTCGATCGCCACCGCCAGGTTGATGTCGTTGATGTGGTAGCCCCCCACCACGGGGTGCATGATGCCGGGAACCTCGTCCCCTTCCTCGATGTGCCGGTAGAACTCCAGCCCCTGCACGAGCGAGGAGGCGCAGTTGCCCACGCCGATGATGGCCACGTTGATACTCAAGGTCGCAATCTCCAGGAAAATGGTTCAGTGAGCGCGCGGAGACTCGCTCAACGGCCGCGCCCTTGCGGCGCACCGGCCGCAACGCAGTACTGCAGATTACCACGGCCCCCGCGCATGCGCTCCATCACGGCAAGAGCCACACGCACGACCGCGAGTGTCCAGCGTGACCCAGGAGTGCCCTCTCCCGGGCTACTCGTTCTGCAGGATTGCGATCAATGCCCCATACAGGCCCAGCAGCGCGGTGAACCCTGCTCCCATTACCCACACCAGCAGACGCACCGTTCCCCGCACTTCACCCAGGTCGGCCCTCAGGTCGGCGAACTGGTCCTTGGTCACGAGGTCGGGGTGGGAGTGGTCTTCCACGGAGGCCTCCAAATGGATACCAGAAGGATAGCCGAGTATCACGGTCGCCTGCAATGTTTGGAGCAATGCCCATAGCGATGTTGCATCGCCAGCCCTCCGGCCACGCGCACCACTCCGCCTACAATAGCCCCGGGCCCCCGTAGCTCAGCGGACAGAGCAGGCGTCTTCTAAACGTCTGGCCGCAGGTTCGACTCCTGCCGGGGGCGTAGACCCCTCCCTTGCAACCCCTCCCCCGGCCAGCCACCATCTGCCCCGGAGGCGAGCCATGCAGGTTTCCCCCAGCGTCCGCGCCGTCCAGGTTCCCGACGAAAGCCCCATGCGGCCCGTGTCCACCAACATCTACCTCGTCGGCCGCGACCAGGTGCTGACCATCGATTCCGGCGAGGCCCTCGACCGCTACCGCTGGATGCTCCGCGGCTACCTTGCCGCCACCGAGAAGGCGGAGATCGCGATCGCCGCCGTCACCCACCACCACGCCGACCACTCCGGCAACCTCAAGTGGACCCGCGAGATCTTCGACGCCGAGATCGCCATCCCCGAGAACGGAAGGCCCCTCCTCAAGGGCCGCCTCCCCGCCAGGGGCGTCCGCAAGCTCGCCGACGGCCAGCTCGTCGAGCTCGACGGCGGCGTCCGCCTGCGCGTCATCACCTCCCCCGGCCACTCCGTCGACTCCATCTGCTACTACCTCGAGGAAGAGGGCGTCCTCTTCACGGGCGACACCATGCTCGGTTCGACTACCACCACCATCGGCGACCTCGCCGCCTACCGCGCCACCCTCCAGCGCCTGGTCGACCTCCCCAACCTGAACGTCATCTGCCCCGGCCACGGCCCCCTCGTACTGGACCCGCGCGAGCGCCTCCAGTCCTACATCGACCACCGCAACACCCGCGAGTCCCAGATCCTCGATGCCCTTCAGGAGGGTGGCCCCAGGACCAGCTGGGACCTCATGCTCGCCATCTACCCCGACATCGATACCCGCCTGCGCCGCGCCGCCGACGGCAACGTCCGCACCCACCTCGCCCAGCTCGAGGCCGAGGGACGCGTCCTCGCCTCCCCAGGAAAACCCCGCCGCGCGACCGCCCGCAAGCGCACCCGCGAGGAGGCCCGCCGGCGGGAGCGCGACCGCATCATCAAGCGCGCCCGCCGCCTCGAGGCCGCCGCCCGCCGCGCCGAGGTTCGCGCCCAGGAGAACCCGCCCAGCGAGCAGTGGATCGACCCCCCGCGCTACGAGCTGAGCTGACCCGTTCCGGTGCCGTTCGGTGCCCACTCCCCAACGTTGAAGGTAAAGCGGTAAGATCGTCGCGCCGCCAACGGGCGGCTTTGTGATCAGCGATGCCAGAGACACACATCGTTCACCGCCGCCTGGACATCGGTGTCCAGAAGGTCCCCAAGCAGGATGCGGAGGATCGCGTCCGCAACTGGGACGAGACCTACCTGGGCTTCGACCTCAACTCCGCCAAGATCGAGGCGCAGCGCTGCATCCAGTGCCCCTCGGCGCCCTGCCAGGAAGCCTGCCCCGTCAGTAACGACATTCCCGGCGCCTTCGCCCTTGTCGAAGAAGGCGACATCATCGGCGCCGCCGATGTGTTCCGCGAGACCAGCAACCTCCCCGAGATGTGCGGCCGCCTCTGCCCCCAGGAGAGCCTCTGCGAGGGCGCCTGCGTCGTCGGCTTCGCCATCCGCGCCGACGGCCGCGCCGAGCCCGCCGTCACCATCGGCAAGCTCGAGGCCTTCGTCACCGACTACCAGCGCCGCGAGGTTGGCGGCTATCCCCGGCCCCCGTACCCGGCCCCGCCCAGCGGACGCAAGGTCGCCGTTATCGGCGCCGGCCCCGCCGGCCTCGCCGTCGCCGAGATGCTCGCCGAGATGGGCCACGGCTCCACCGTCTTCGAATACTGGCCCGAGCCCGGCGGCGTGCTCGTCTACGGCATCCCCAACTTCAAGATGCGCAAGCAGATCGTCGACGACTACATCACCCACCTTGAGGCCCTTGGCATCGAGTTCCGGTGCAACACCTACGTCGGCAAGGACATCACCGTCGACGAGATGCTCGACGGCGAGTACGACGCTGTCTTCCTCGGGACAGGCGCGGGCGTCGGCAACGAGCTCGGCATCGAGGGCGAGGACTTCGAAGGCGTCCACCGCGCCACCGACTACCTCGTGCGCGGCAACCTCCGCCCCGACCAGCTTCCCGACCACCTCAAGGAGCCCCTCCCCCAGCCCACGAAGGTCGCCGTCATCGGCGGCGGCGATACCTCCATGGACTGCGTTCGCACCGCCGTCCGCATGGGCGCCGAGACCGTTACCTGCGTCTACCGCCGCACCGAGGCAGAGATGCTCGGCCGCGGCGAGGAGCGCATCAACGCCCGCGAGGAAGGCGTCCAGTTCGAGATGCTGACCGCACCCCTCCGTATCCTCGGCGAGAACGGCAAGGCCACCGGCGTCGAGTGCATCCGCATGCGCCTGGGCGAGCCCGACGACTCCGGCCGTCGCCGCCCCGTTCCCATCGAGGGCAGCGAGTTCGTTATCGAAGCCGACACCATCCCAATCGCCATCGGCTACGGCGCCGACCCCGTCGTCCCCGAGACCACCAGCGGCCTCAGCACCAGCTGGGGCGCCCTCATTGCCATCGACGAAGGCGGGCGCACCTCCCGCCGCGGCGTCTTCGCCGGCGGCGACAACGTCAACGGCGCCGACCTCGTGGTCACCGCCCTCGCCGACGGCCGCCGCGCCGCCGAAGCCATCGCCAACTACCTCGACACGCTCGACTAGGCGCTGCTCGGTATTCCAGGGGCTATGTCTTGCCTTCGACGTACTCGACCATCTCTCGAAGAGCTTCGTCTGTCGTCAGCTGCTCTCTGGCTTCAATACAAAGTTGGACGGCGTACTCCACCGACGACTCCATTGAGTCCTTCCAGGCGCCCCATCCATTGGGGAGCCGCACGTTGAAGTTCCCGGAGTTTGGTCTGATCGTGACCTGAGTCTTACGCTCGTCCGTGACGGTGGCCTCGTTCGTGCCTATGGAAACCTCAACGGTGAATTCTTCGTCCTGACGTTTGATCGTGCGGGTGAGCATTACGAACTCCTCTTAGTAAGCGGCCGAGAGGGTCTCGGCCGTTGGCCAGCTGTCGCCTGAGCTACGTCCCTGTCTCCATGTCGAGTTGCCTAAAGCCTTTGTGTGCCTGCTTCAGGCGCCTATGTGACCGCCTGATGTCATCAGCTGACTCAAGTTCCTCCGGGTACTGCCCGCCAGTTTCGTGGACGAAATCGCGAACGCGGGCACCTACGTCGAATGCTGCGCGTTCTAGCTTCCTCTGACCATTTACGTCGTCGTGCTGGATCTTCGCATCGGTCTCCTGGATCCGGAACAGGTTGGCAGCTAGCTCGCGAGAGCCCATGTAGTCAAGGGGGCTGCGGCTTGTAGGCGCGCCCCTAAGTAGGCGGATCTCATTGATGTGCAAGTTGTACATTCCACGATATCCGGCGTTTCTGAAACGACCGTAGTTTTCGACGCCGTGAACTTGGGCAGTCGCGCTGAGCCCCTTTTCGTGCTCAGTCACTTCACTTCGGATGTACACCCGCTCAACATCTTCCGCATTGGTTAAGTACTGGTCGAACGCCTCAGCGATTGACGCGAAATACGCTTGCGCTTTCGCGACTTCGGTCTTCTTGGAGTCCGCGTTCATCGCTACCAGATAGCAAGCAAATCTCGTCAGCCTAACGTCTTGATCTTCCCTAGAAACATGGAAATTCTCTTCTGCCGGGATGTCAGCGGCCAAGCATGCGGCCATGGCTCGTGCAACCGGGCCTTTGCGAAACGATGAGTAGGTTGCGTAGCCAAGAACCTGACATAGCTCTCGGGCTGACCAAAGGGTGTCACCGTTTACCTCGGCGAGATGCTCAAAGCCGCCGGACTCAAAGATGTCGTCGGACACAATCCCCTCCCAAGCGGACAGGCTGCCTGCCGTCCCAACGTCTAGCGTACTGGCGAACGCATGAGCTACGCAACCGCTTGAGCGTTTGAGCAGTCGATGGGGTGAGCATGTTCCAATGGTCCAACACTAGCCGTAGCTGTTGTCGCCACCCCACTCAGCCGCCGGCAGGCGGCGCTCCCCTCAGCCGCGCGTCAGCGCGGCGCTCTCCTCACCCCTCAGCGCGGCAACGCCGCGCGCTCTCCTCAGTTGGAGCGGGCGAAGGGAATCGAACCCTCGTCTCAACCTTGGGAAGGTCGCATTCTGCCATTGAACCACGCCCGCTCGCGCCGCCCGCATCCTATCATTGCCCGCACTCTCGACGGAGGCTGCCCGTGCCCATTCCCAAGGAGCTCGCCCTCACCCCCGAACAGATCGACGAGATCATGTCCACCACCTGGAACATGCGCATCGCCACCATCGGACCGGGGGACCGCATCAACCTCACCCCCCTCTGGTTCGGCTGGGCCGGAGGCAAGGTCTACACCGCCTGCCGCGGCCAGAAGGTCGCCAACCTGCGACGCAACCCCGCCGCCACCGTCCTCGTCGACCTGAACGAACGCTATCCCGAGCTCCAGGGCATCATGCTCCAGGGCCGCGCCACCGTCCTCGAGGACGCCGACGCCGAGAACGCCGACCCGCACCTCGAGGAGGCTCGCCTCCAGATGGGGGCGAAGTACGGCCAGCCCGATGGACGCCACGGCGCCACTGCCGCCGGACGCACCCGCCGCTGGGTCGTGCTCGAACCCGACCGCATGGTCACCTGGGACAACTTCAAGCTGGGCCAGCTGCAGCGTTAGCGCCGCCTACAGGCTCGCGACCAGCCACTCCTCCGCCGCCCCCACCACGTCGTCCCCGATGGCGAAGTGCCCGCCGGGGAGCGTCACGAGGTTCTTCTCGCCCGGGAGCCCCGCGTACAGCTCCAGTGTTGCGTCGGGCGACACCACCTCGTCCCGCTCCTTCGCGATGACCCGCACCGCCACCTCCGCCATCCCCGCCAGGTGACTCCCCTCCCCCTCGGCGGGACCGCTCAGCGACCCCGTCCCCGCCGCCGCGAACACCGCCGCCCGGAAACGCCCGTCCCCCGCCACCGCTGGCACCCCCAGCATCGCTCCCAGCGAGTAGCCGTAGTACCCCAGCCGACCCGTGTCAACCGGATACCGCTCCGCCAGCGCGTCGATGACCGCCGCCACCTCCCCCGCGAACTGCCCCGCCATCGCCGCCGCTTGCTCGGGGTCGCGCATCGCCGCGAACGGGTCCGCCACCGCCCGCTCCCCGTGACCGGGTGCGTCCAGCCCCAGGCAGGCCCAGCGATGCGTCGTCGCCCACGCCCGCGCCGGGCCTGACACGATCGGGTCCTCCTTGCGGCTCATTCCCGGGTGCTGGATCAGCACCAGCGGAAACGGCCCCTCTTCCCCGTCCGGCAGCCACAGCAGCCCCGGGGCCTCCCCCAGCCGGAAGCGCACCTCGCGCAGACCCCCGTTCTCGCGCTCGCTCGCCTCGAACTCCGCCATCCCGCGAGCCTACCCGTTCGCCCCGGTCGCCGCGCCCATCCGCCCCCATAGCAGGATGCGCTTGAACGGATACAGGAAGGGCCGTTCGTCCGGGAGCTCCGCCAGCAACCGCTCCCGATAGTCCGCGAGGTACGCCTCGTATTCCTCCTCGCCCAGCCGGTTGCGGTAGTCCGTCAGCAGCGACCCCTTTACCCACTCCACCACCTCCTCCCGTCCCGCCAGCCGGTGCAGGTACACCTGCAAGCGCACGTGTTGCTCCTCGAACCCCAACCGTTCGAGCAGCTCCGCATACCACTCGACCGCTCCCATCGGGTACCCCCGAACGTAGTCGCCGAGCGCCCGCGCGTGACGCGGCTCCCTCGCCACCTCGTGCGCCACCGTGTGCGACGGATGGTCGTGGTTCATCGGCATCTGCACCGCGAGCTGCCCGCCCTCCCCCAGCGTCCCAGCCAGCCGTGGGAAGAGCGCCGCGTGGTTGTCGACCCACTGCAGCGCCGCGTTGGAGAACACGACGTCGAGCCCTCGGCCCGTGAACGCCGCGATGTCGCCCCGCTCGAAGCGCACGCCGTTCCCCGCGTGCTGCGCGCTCGTCGCCAGCATCGCCTCCGACCGGTCGACCCCCACCGTCTCCGCCGCCCCGGTGTGCTCGTGCAGCACCCGCGTTAGCACCCCCGTCCCGCAGCCGAGGTCAACCACCCGCCCGCCGGGAACCGGCTCCACCAGCGCCAGCAGGTCGTGGAACGGCTGCTCCCGCTCGGCGCGAAAGCGCGCGTACTGCTCCGGCTGCCAGGTGTCGGCCATGCGCGCGAGCCTACCAGCGCCCGCCCGGACCGTCGGGCGCACCCCTTGACGCCCCCTCCCCGCCTCCCCAAGGTGGCGACACCATGATCCGCTGGGACGAACGCACCGCCCTCCTCGTCGTCGATGTCCAGAACGACTTCGCCGACCCCGCTGGCGGCCTCTCCGTCTCCGGCGGCGAAGAGGTCGTCCCCACGGTCAACGCCGCCATCGCCGCAGCCGGGGCCGCCGGCGCCGGCGTCCTCTACACGCAGGACTGGCACCCGCCCGAAACGCCTCACTTCGCCAAGGACGGGGGCATCTGGCCCGTCCATTGCGTGCAGGACACGTGGGGCGCCGCCTTCCACCCCGACCTCTGCGTCTCCGGCGAGGTCGTCCGCAAGGGAACCGGCGGCGAGGATGGCTACTCCGGCTTCACCGTCCGCGACCCCGCCAGCGGCCACCCCAGCGACACCGTCCTCGAGTCCCTTCTGCGTGACCGCGGCATCACGACCGTCGCCGTCGCCGGCCTCGCCACCGATTACTGCGTGCGCGACACCGCCCTCGATGCCGTCGCCCGCGGCTTCGCCACCTTCGTCCTCATCGACGCCGTCCGCGCCGTCGACCTCCACCCCGGGGACGGCGTCCGCGCCTTCGAGGCCATGCGCCGCGTGGGTGTGCGTTCGGCGCGAGTCGACTCGTGACCACGACCGAGGACCGCCTCCGCTACTGGCTCGCGAGCGAGCACGGCATCGCGGATGACCGCCGCCTCGCCCGCGAGGACGAAGACCGGCTGCTCGTCTCGAAGTTCCCGCCCGGCTTCATTGCTCGCGTCGGCGAGACCATCGAGCGCCTGGAACTGCTCGCTGACCCCGACCCCCTCGCCGCCGCCACCGCTGCCCGCGCCCGCCGCCACCCCCGTGAGTCTCGCGTCGAAGGCTGGCGCGCAGCCGCCTGCGACCTCGTCCGCGAGCGCGCAGCCGCCCGCGGCCTCACCCCAGAAGACGCGGAGCTCGTCACCACCGGCATCGAGTCGGTAGCGGCCGTCATGCACGCGGTCCTCTGGAGCGACCCCGTCGCCGGCGCGCCCTTCGCACCCGCTCCCGGCGAACTGGATGCCTGGCGCGACGCCGTTGCCGGTACGGAGGGTTCTGGCGACCTGTTCACGCGCCACTACGGCCCTTTCGAGGGTCGCGCGGTTGTCGCCCACTGCCCCGGAGCGCCCTACGCGCGCGCCCTCCTCGAATCCGCCTGGCGCGCCTGCACGGGCACGCCCCCTCCCGCCTAGCGCGGCGCCAGCGCCCGGATGGTCTCCAGGATCGCTTCCTGCTCGCTCGCCACCCCGCCCGCTGCGATCGGGTATAGGAACGCCTCGTCGAGCCCCGCCCCCACCAACCCCGCGGCGATCTCGCGACACTCCTCCGCACTCCGCCCCACAACCGCGTGCGCCCGCACGAACGCCTCCGAGATGCCTTCGATCGCCTCCGTTCGCTCTCGCGCCAGCCAGCGCCGCTCGAACACCTCGCAGTCCTCCTCGAACCCGTCCTCGATAAACACCTTGCGGTACACGGGCGCCATCAGGTAGGCCAGCAGCTCGTCCTTGATCGGCGCGGAGGCCTGCTCGTACGACTCGTCGATCACCGTCCGCAGGAAGGCGACGATGCGCACCTCCTCCCGCTTCCGCCCCGCCCTCGCGATGCCCCGTTCGATCGCCGCCACCGAGCGCTCGATCACGGTCGCCGTCGGGTAGTTCAGGATCACCCCGTCCGCGATCTCCCCCGCCGTCTCCAGCATCTTCTCGCCCAGCGCCCCGATGTAGACGGGGATCGCCGGATCGGCGGGGTCCATCGCCGGCGCTCGCGTCTGGTACAGACCCTCGTGCCGCAGCCGCTCCCCCGAGGTCAGCCGCCGGAACACGTCGACGTACTCCCGCATCCGCGCTACGGGACGGTCCCACGGCATCCCGTGCCAGTTCGTCACGATCACCGGCGTGCTCACGCCGAACCCCGCCCCCGAGACGCGTCCCCCGCTCAGATCCTGCAGCGACCAGAACGACATCGCCGCCAGGTACGGGTCGCGCAGGCCGATGGGGACGATGCCCGTTCCGATTCCGAACCGCTCCGTGCTCGCCGCTACCGCCGCCAGCACCGTGATCGCGTCCGGTGCGTTCACCTCGGTCACCCAGCCGCCGCTGAAGCCCTGGCGCTCGCCCTCCTGCGCCTGCTCGACGTGATCGGGCACGTGGTCGCCGTGCAGTACGAGTCCGGAGTAGCTCATCGCCTTCCCCCTCGGTGGGTCGCGGCATCATGCCACACGTCGACTGGTGCCATGCCCGCGGTCAGCGGCGCTTCGCCTGGGGCTTGATGATCCCCCGCTGCATGAGCAGCCGTATCACGTACCGCGAGACCGAGATCCCGAGCATTCCCGCCACCACCAGGAAGATGACCGTCGCGGCGAGGCCCGTTCCAGTGGCCACCATCCCCAGGTAGAGCCCTACGAAAAGCCCCAACGAAAGGGCGATGAACACGGGCATCGTGCGCCAGCGCCACTCGGGCAGCGCCGGGGGCGCCGGCTGCTGCTTTGCCGCCGTCTCGCCCCCGCTCTCAGGGGTGCCCCGAGCGCGCCGCCGCCGGTGCCGTGCCGGGCTCACGCCGGCCCCCGCGTGCGCAACAGCGCCTCGATCGCTTCACGTTCGAACAGCAGCGAGCCGCCTGCCGTGCGCCGGTGCGAGACGCGCCCCGCAGCCGCCGCCTCCGCCAGTTCGCTCTCGTCCATCCCCGCCGCCAGCGCCGCCTCGGAGAGGTCCAGCACTGCTTCCAGCGCTGCCGCGACCGGGCTTTCCGACGCCTCGCCGCAGGCGCTGCACATGAACACCAGGGCCAGGTGCGCCTCGCTCAGCGAGACGGTCCCGCAGTCCCTCCCCGGCAGGTCCTCCCGCTGGTTCAGGTGGAACAACCGGCCGCACGCGTTGCAGTACGACTCGGTGTGCCGCTCGACGGCCTCGGTGCAGATGGAGCACGGCTCCATGGGAAGAATCTCAGTCATCGCTGTGAAGCCCTGAGAATAGACGGTTTCTTGACACTTTCAAGCGTCCGTCGATATGATCAAGGAACCCTAACAATTTTGATGGTGGGGGCACTTTGGAGAGCACGGCCGCCGTGGTCCAGTCGCCCCCGCGCAGCGGCGACTTGGCGGAGAGGCTTGGCATCAAGCCCCTTCCCGATGATGTCCTCTGCGAAGCCCTCACCCACGCCTCCTTCCCCAACGAGAGTTCCGCCCAGGCCACGCCCAACGAACGCCTCGAATTCCTCGGCGATGCCATCCTCGGCATGGTCGTCGCGAACGAGCTCTTCCGCGCCTACCCCGAGGCCGCCGAAGGCGAGCTTACCCGCATGCGTGCCGAGATCGTGCGCGGTAGCACCCTCGCCAGGGCCGCCCGCCGCCTCGACCTCGGCGGCTACCTCATCCTCGGCCGCGGCGAGGAGGCCGCCGGCGGCCGCAACCGCGACCGCAACCTCGCCGGCGCCTTCGAAGCCGTCCTCGGCGCGGTCTATCGCGCCCACGGGCTTACCGTCGCTCGCGCCCTCGCCCTTCGCCTCTTGAAGCCCGAGATCGACCAGATGCGGGAAGGCGGTCCCTCCCTCGACCCCAAGTCCGCGCTCCAGCACCTCGTACAGGCGCGCTGGCATCAGCCCCCCGACTATGTCACTGTCAGCGAGCAGGACGAGGAGGAGGGGCGACGCTTCGTGGTGGAGGTCCGAGTTTCCGGCGAGATGCTTGGCCGCGGCAGCGGGTCGAGCAAGCGTGCTGCCCAGCACGAGGCTGCCCGCGAGGCCCATGCTGTCCTCTCAGCCGGCGCCGGCGCCGGCGTCCCCGTGGGGGCCTGAGCCATGTATGTGAAGCGGCTCACCCTCCAGGGCTTCAAGAGCTTCGCCCAGGAGACCACGTTCGAGTTCGGCTCCGGCGTGACCGCCATCATCGGCCCCAACGGCTCCGGCAAGAGCA
>LXNI01001375.1_pt1 | contig 21528 bp, 20 predicted proteins | sample 809091 | NCBI WGS metagenome assembly LXNI01 (sample SAMN04870527, study PRJNA318959) | sponge metagenome | biome: 01000161; feature: marine sponge reef; material: water | host: Sarcotragus foetidus | place: Greece: Milos, Mediterranean Sea | collected 2013-05-29 | depth 5-7 m | reverse complement strand
GACCGCCTGGGCAAAACGCCGCAACGATCACGGAACCCCCGCCCAATGGCGATTCACCACCGACGATGCGCGCATCAAATTGCACGGCCTATATCCAAAACTATCAGATGGATGAGCTACTAGTTACACTTCGAATCGCCGCAGTTCAGGCAGGTCAGGCAGCCGTCCATCATCACGACGGCGGCGGTGTGGCAGCGCCCGCAAAGCTGGGCGCCGGCGGGGAAGGTATTCCTGGCAAAGGCGTCTTCCTGGCGCTGGGCGTCCTCGAAATCCTGCCGCTTGACTTCCAGCGCACGGCGCTGGGCCGGGTCCAGGGAGTGTTCTCCCAAAAACCCGATCCGCTCCAGATGCTCGCCCACTACGCAGCCCAGCTCGGCAATGATCGACGGCATGTACACGCCGCCCGGCTGCCAGTAGCCGCCGCGCGGGTCGAACACGGCCTTGAGTTCATCCACCAGGAAGGCCACGTCGCCGCCCTTGCGGAACACGGCCGACATGACCCGGGTCAGCGCCACGATCCACTGGTAGTGATCGAGGTTCTTGGAATTGATGAAGATCTCGAACGGGCGGCGGCGTTGGTCGGGCGTGCCTTCGTTCAGGACGATGTCGTTGATGGTCACGTACATGGCGTGATCGGACACCGGGGTCTTGACCTTGTAGGTGGTGCCTTCCAGGCGCATCGGGCGCTCCAGGCCCTCGTGCATGCGCACGACCTTTCCGTCCTCGCTGGCGCTGAGCGCCGGGCGCGCGGCGGTTTTTTCGGGCGGCTTGGGCTGCGGGGACGTCTCGGGCGCGGCGGCCGGTTGCTCGGCGGCGGAGACTTCGGGCGCGGCCTCGGGCTGCTCCACGCGGTAGCCGACGATCTTGCCGGCGATTTTCCTGGCGGACTCAGTCATTGTTCAGAACTTACCGTAGTAGCCCTCCTTGAGGGCGTCAAAAAGGTTGGCGGCGGTGTGCACCTGGCCGTCGTACTCGACTTCCTCGTCGCCGGCGAACTTCACCTCGCTGCCGTCTTCGATCTCAAAGACGTAGAAAGTGCTCTTCAGGTCCTTTTCCTTGACCAGAACGCCCTGGAAGGCGGTGGGATTGAAGCGGAAAGTGGTGCAGCCCTTGAGGCCGCTCTTCCAGGCCTCGACGTAGATGTCCTTGAAGCGGTCGTAGGGATAGTCGGACGGCACATTGGCGGTCTTGGAGATGGATGAGTCCACCCATTTCTGCGCCGCGCCCTGGATGGCGACGTGTTCCGACGGCGTAACATCGTCGGCGGTGACGAAGTAGTCGGGCAAGGCCTCGTCGCCCTCGCCATCCGGGCCGGCCCCGGGATTGATCCGCTCGCGGTAGGCGAGCAGTTCGCACGAGTAAACGGGCACTTTCTCCTTGGTCTTGCGCCCTTCCCGGATCACGTTGCGGAAGTAGTGATGGGCGAAGCTGGGTTCGATGCCGTTGCTGGCGTTATTGCCCAGCGACAGCGAGATCGTGCCGGTGGGCGCGATCGACGAGTGATGCGTAAAGCGGGCGCCGTCATCGGTGATGGCCTCGACCAGGTCGGGGTCCTCGCCGGCCACGCGCTGCATGTAGCGGCTGTAGCGCGCCATGAGCACCCTGCCGGGCAGCCGGTCGCCGGCCCGGATGCCGTCTTCGGCCATTTCGGGACGCTGGCGCAGCATCTGCGGGGTCACCTCGAACTCCTCGTCCATGATCGGCGCCGGTCCTTTCTCGCGCGCCAGTTCCAGGCCCACGCGCCAGCCGGTCAGCGCCAGTTCGCGCGCGACCCGCTCGGTGAATCCGGTGGAATCATCGCTGCCGTAGCGGATCTGCAGCATGGTGAGCGTCGATCCCAGCCCCAAAAAGCCCATGCCGTGGCGCCGCTTGCGCAGGATCTCGGTCACCTGGCTGTCCAGCGGCAGGCCGTTGATCTCCACCACGTTGTCGAGCATGCGGGTGAAGATCGCCACCACCGCGTTGAACTCGTCCCAGTCGAAGTACGCCCGCTCGGTAAACGGCTCTCGCACAAAGCGGGTCAGGTTGACGGAACCCAGAAGGCAGGCGCCGTACGGCGGCAGCGGCTGCTCGCCGCAGGGGTTGGTGGCGCGGATGTTTTCCACGTACCAGTTGTTGTTCATCTCGTTGACGCGGTCGATCAGGATGAAACCGGGCTCGGCGAAATCGTATGTCGAGCGCATGATGAGATCGAACAGCTCGCGCGCCGGGAGCGTTCCGTACACCCTGCAGGCCACGCGGCCTTCCGCGTCGGTGATATAGCCGTCCGTGACCGGCCACTCGCGCCACACGACCTTCTCCGGATTGCCCATGTCCAGTCCATCGTCCTGAGCTTCCGACTTGTCCAGCGGGAAGGCCAGCACCCATTCGCCCTCGGCCTCGACGGCCTGCATGAACTCGTCGGTGATCATCAGCGACAGGTTGAACTGGCGCAGCCGCCCGTCCTCGCGCTTGGCGGTGATGAACTCCTTGACGTCGGGATGGCCCACGTCGAAGGTGCCCATCTGCGCGCCGCGGCGCCCGCCCGCCGAGGAAACCGTAAAACAGACCTTGTCGTAGATGTCCATGAACGACAGCGGCCCGGAGGTGTAGGCGCCGGCGCCGGCCACATAGGCCCCGCGCGGACGCAGGGTGGAGAACTCGTAGCCGATGCCGCAGCCGGCCTTGAGCGTCAGCCCGGCTTCATGCGCCATCTCCAGGATGCCGTTCATGGAGTCGCGCACCGTGCCCGACACGGTGCAATTGATGGTGGAGGTGGCCGGCTTGTGCTCCTGGGCGCCGGCGTTGGAGACGATCCTTCCGGCCGGGACCGCGCCATGGTTCAGGGCCCAGAGGAAGGACTCGAACCATTTTTCGCGAATCTCCTCGGGCTCGACTTTGGCCAGGGTGCGCGCCACCCGGGCGTAGGTGGCGTAAACGTCTTCGTCGAGTATTTCGCCCTTTTTTGTCTTGAGCCGGTACTTGGAATCCCAGATGTCGAGGGAGGCTGGCTGTAAGGAAATCTCCTCTCTGTCTTCGCCGAAATGTGCCAGCTTGACCGGTTGCCCCATAGACTCCCCCAAATTATCGCTTTCCGTCCCATCTCCGTGAGCCCGGAAAGTCGCCTGCGCTGTCCCCTTGTTCCAGCGTCGATTCGGCGCTGATCTGGCAGAATTTTTAACCCCCGCGAACGGCAATTGCAACAGCCGCTCTGAATTACAATGAAACCGCCGTTCTCCGTTTGGCGAACCATTATGGCGGCGCGACTGTTTGCGGCACATGCGCATCAATTGGGATACCTCGCGAATGCAATTCACTGATACTCCGGACAAGAAGATGAGACGAAGGATACTGATCGGATTATCGGCGCTGGCGCTGATCCTTGCCGGCGCCGGCGCGCTGCTTTCGGGCGGCGCACCGACGACCTCGTACGCGCAGGACGAAGGGTCCCGGGCCGCATTGCCGCTGGAATCTGGCGGGCAGCCCTTCCCCAGCCTGGCGCCGCTGGTCGAAGCGACCAAGCCGGCGGTGGTGAGCATCGCCATCGCGCGCCCGTCGAGGAGTTTCCGCAATCCCTTCCAGGGCGACCCCTTCTTCGAGCGCTTTTTCGGCAACCCCCGGCGGAGGCAGCAGCCTCAGCAGCAGGAACCGCAGCCGCAGCCCACGGGCTCGGGCGTCATCGTGGACGCGGAGCGCGGACTGGTGATCACCAACCATCACGTGATCCAGAACGCCACCGAGATCGAAGTGACCTTGAGCGACGGGCGGACCATCGACGCCACGGTGGTGGGATCGGACGCCGGCACCGACGTGGCGCTGCTGGAGCTGGATGATGCCGACGACCTCGTCGAGATGCCGCTGGGCGATTCCGAGGCGCTGCAGGTGGGCGACTACGTGCTGGCCATCGGCAACCCCTTCGGCCTGACCCACACCGTAACCTCCGGGATCGTGAGCGCCCTGGGCAGAACGATGCAGCGGGGCCGCAGCGAGGGTGCGCCCAGCCCGATAGAGGACTTCATCCAGACCGACGCGTCCATCAATCCCGGCAATTCCGGCGGCGCGCTGGTGAACATGCGCGGCGAACTGGTCGGCATTCCTTCCAACATCCTGTCCCGCTCCGGCGGCAACATCGGCATCGGCTTCGCCATTCCGACCTCGATAGCGCGCGAGATCATGCGCCAGCTGGTCGAGTTCGGCGAGATCCGCCGCGGCCGGCTGGGCGTACTGGTGCAGGACGTGAGCGATGACGTGGCCCAGGCCCTGGATCTCGAGTCCTCGACCGGCGCATTCGTGAGCGAGGTCGTCCCGGATTCCGCCGCCGAGCGGGCCGGAATCGAACCGGGCGACGTGATCGTCAAGGTGGACGACAAGGAAATCGCGGGCAGCAGCGACCTGGTCAACAGCGTCGGCCTGCGGTCCGTGGGCGAAGAAGTCACGCTGCAGCTCGTCGGCAAGGACGGCCAGCTCAAGCTGGTGCAGGCCATCCTGGGCGGCATGGTGACTTCCGTCGGGGATGACGTCCATCCGGCGCTGGCCGGCGCCACGCTGGCCAACGGCGAGGACGGCGGCTACCGGGGAGTGCTGGTGGAGTCCGTCACGCCGGGCAGCGCCGCCGAGAACAGCGGCCTGCAGTCCGAGGACGTGATCTTCCGGGTCAACCGCACCGACGTGCGCAACGTGGAGCAGATGAAGGCGGCGGCCGAGAACCGGTCGCTGCTGGTGCTCCACATCGCCCGCGGGAACCGCAGGGTCGTCATTACGGTGCGGGGCTGACCGGCCGGCGGCGTCCCGGCGGTGGGAGGCGGCCCGCCTGAGTACATGAAGACTTACCTGGTAGGGGGCGCGGTGCGGGACCGGCTCCTGGGCCTTGAGGTGCGCGAGCGCGACTGGGTGGTGGTGGGCGCCACCGCCGAACGACTCCTCAAGCAGGGGTACAAGGAGGTCGGGCGCTCATTCCCCGTGTTCCTGCATCCCGATACGCAGGAGGAATACGCGCTGGCGCGGCGGGAGACCAAGACCGCGCCGGGTTACCGGGGGTTCGAAGTCGAATTCGGACCCGAAGTGACGCTGGAAGAAGACCTGATGCGGCGCGACCTGACCATCAACGCCATGGCCGAGGAGGACGGCGGGCGCCTTGTCGATCCCTACGGGGGCGAACGGGATCTCGCGGAAAGGGTGCTTCGCCACGTATCGCCCGCGTTTCGCGAAGACCCGGTGCGTATCCTGCGCGTCGCCCGCTTCGCGGCCCGCCTCGACGGCCTCGGTTTCGGGATCGCCCCGGAGACGATGGCGCTGATGCGCGAAATGGTGGCGCGGGACGAGGCGGCGGCGCTGGTGCCCGAGCGCGTCTGGCAGGAGACGGTGCGTGCATTGGGCGAAGACGCTCCGCAGCGATTTTTCGAAGTGTTGCGGGAATGCGGAGCCCTGAAGGTGATCTTCCCCGAGATCGACCGTCTCTGGGGAGTGCCGCAGCCGAAGCGCTGGCACCCGGAGATCGACACCGGCGTGCACGTGATGATGGTGCTTGAACAGGCGGCCCGCTTTTCGTCGAAGGTCGAGGTCCGGTTTGCGGCGCTGACCCACGATCTCGGCAAGGGGGTCACGCCCGAGCAATTCTGGCCGCGGCACAGCGGTCACGAGGCGGCCAGCGTGCGGCTGGTGGGCGAAATGTGCGAACGGCTGGGCGCGCCGAAGCGGTTTCGCACGCTGGCGGAAAAGGTCGCGCGCTATCACGGCGTCTGCCACCGCGCCGACGAGTTGCGTCCCGGCACCAGGCTCAAGGTGCTGGAATCGCTCGGCGCCTTTCGCGCCGACAGCCTGCTGGAAGATTTCCTGGTGGCCTGCGAGGCGGACTACCGCGGCCGCAAGGGCATGACCGAGGACGCCTACCCCGCCGCGGACGTTTTCCGCCGCGCCTTCGCAAGCGCCAGCGCCGTGTCGGGCAAGGACCTGGCCGACGAAGGCTACGAAGGCGCCCGCCTGGGCGAGGAACTGCGCCGCCGGCGCATCGCCGCAATCGCAAAGTCATAACCCCCGGGAGCGGGGGCATCCCACCATCCCCTGGGAGAGGGCGTCCCGCCCTCAATCCCTCCTTTCGTGGCAATATCATCGCATCCGCCCTCCAACCCAAGGAAAACACCATGATCCGCAACATTTCCCGCAGGGACGTACTGCTGGGCGCCGGCGCAGCCGGACTCGCCCTGGGCCTGCCGCCGGTCAGCGCCGCGGAAATCCGCATGCACCACATTCCGTCCAGCGGCGAGGCCCTGCCGCCGGTGGGCCTGGGCACTTCGCGCGTGTTCAACAGCGTCAGCGGCGAAAACCAGCGCGCCGCGCTGGTCGAGGTGCTGGAAGCGCTGTTCGCCGGCGGCGCCCTGGTGGACACCTCGCCCATGTACGGCAATTCCGAATCCCACCTGGGCGAGCTGCTTCCGTTGGCCGCCGGCAACGAGACGATGTTCTGCGCCACCAAGGTCTGGACCGAAGGACGCGAGTCCGGCGTAAAGCAGATGCGGGAATCGATGGAGAAGATGGGCGTGGACCGGATCGACCTGATGCAGGTCCACAACCTGGTCGACTGGGAGGCCCACCGCGAGACCATGCTTCAGATGCAGGCCGACGGCCTGTTCCGCTACCTGGGCATCACCACCTCCAATCCCCGGCAGTTCAGCGACTTCGAGCGCGTGATGCAGGCCGCCGACTGGGACTTCGTGCAGCTCAACTACAGCCTGGGCGAGCGCGAAGCGGAACGGCGCCTGCTGCCGCTGGCGCAGGAGAAGGGCATGGCGGTGATGGTGAACCGGCCCTTCGTGCGCGGCGACCTGTTCCGCCGCGTGGGCCGCAAGAAACTGCCGGACGTCGCGGCCGAGCTCGGCTGCGAAAGCCCCGCCCAGTTGTTCCTCAAGTGGATCCTGGGCCACCCGGCGGTCACCTGCGTGATTCCGGCCACCACCAAGGTCAAGCACATGTTGGACAACCTCGGCGCGGCCACGGGCCCGCTCCCGGACGCCGATCAACGCGCACGAATCGAAGCCTGGTTATAAGCCCAACGGCGACGCTTTCCGGAGGCGGCGGGGGCCGGCGAAGGAGCGCCAGAGTTCGGCGATGGTTGCGCCGGCGGCCGGGTGGCGGAGGTCGGGCGCGAGGTCGGCAAGCGGCTTCAGGACAAAGGCGTAGCGCTCGATGTCGGGGTGAGGAAGCTTCAGCGCCGGGTCAACGCGGTTGCCGTGAAGCAGGAGGTCGAGGTCCAGCGTGCGGGACGAGAATTTGCCGCCTGAGCGGTCGCGGCCTGCGCTCTCCTCCAGTTCCGCGAGTGCTTCCCGTATTTCTTCCGGCGTTCCTTCCGTGGGAAAGCCCACAACGAGATTCAGAAACGGCGGGCCGCTGAAGCCCTCCGCCGGGCTCTCGTACACCGGCGAGAGCTCCAGTTTCGCGTAGCGTTCCTTCAGCCCCGCGCAGGCCGCTTCGAGGTTCGCGCGCGGATCAATGTTGCTGCCCGCGCTGACGAATACGCGCACCGGCAGGTTCACGCGTTCGCGCTCTCACGCGTCCTTGCGCGTTCGACTGCCGCGTTCGATCACCACGCCCACGTCGCGCGCATTGCGCAGCGCGTACGGCTTGCGCGCGGTCACGCGGACCCGTTGCGCGCCATGCTGCTCCAGGACCAGCGACGCGATGGCTTCAGCCAGGGTCTCGATCAATTCGTAGGCGCGGCCTGCCGCCAGCGCCGTAATGTCCTGCGACACGCGCTTGTAATCCAGCGTGGCGCCGATCTCGTCCGCCGCCGCCGCCTTCGCCGCGTCAACGGCGATCTCCAGGTCCACTCCGACCACCTGGGGCGCCGCCTTCTCCCAGCGATTCACGCCCACGGTCGCCTTCACGCGCAAATCCCGAATGATGATTCTGTCAGTCATTCTCCTTCCCTACGAGCACCCGGAACGGCCAGGACTTCTTTGCTCGAAGAACGTGCTCAAGCTAACGTCGGCCAAGTCCCTGGGCGAGGAAGGTCGCGGCAAGTTGGTTCAGGCTCACGCCTTCGCTGGCCGCCCGTTGGGCCAGACGCAAGTGCAAGGTCTTCGGAATACGCTGTACGAACTGACCGCTGTAGCTCTTCGGTGGAGGAACCGATCCCTTATCCTCCGCTTCCACCATTGTCCATGCCGTAAACGCGTCTCGTGCTTCTTCAATCGCCTGTTCGATCGTGTCACCGTCGGCAAAGCAACCGGGAAGATCCGGAACGGTGACCATGTAGCCCCCACCTTCATCACTTGGAATTGGGCTTACCTTGATTGGGTATTCTTCAAACTTCATAAACCCTCCTCAATCAATCTGACAAGTCGCCTGATGTAGAACGGCTTTATCAGCTTGTGCATGGGAACGGTCAAATGGTGGCCGGCAGCGTTGGTCAGTACGGCGTGGCTGGTTCCACGCTGACGCAATTGAAGATTGTATTGTCGCGCCAATTTCCTGACATCGTTCGGGCTCCAATCCGCCCTGGGGTTGGCTTTCATAGCACCGAGCAAGCGATCCGCCTTGACCACCTTGGGGATGATACTACATGCAGTATCGAAAAGCCGCCTTTCTTCCATTGCCTGACGGGAATTAAAATGCAACCGGTGCGGGTTCTGGGAATCGAAACGAGTTGCGATGAAACCGGCGTGGCCGTTTACGGGTCGCGCCGGGGCCTTTTGGCGCACCGATTGTATAGCCAGGCCGCGCAGCATGCGGAATTCGGCGGCGTGGTGCCGGAACTGGCCTCGCGCGACCATATCAAGCGTCTGGCCGGGCTCGTGAAGGCGACCCTAGACGACGCCGGTTTACGAAAATCGGACCTGAGCGGCATCGCCTGCACCGCGGGGCCCGGCCTGATCGGCGCCTTGCTGGCGGGGCTTGTGTTCAGCGGCGGACTGGCGCGCGCGCTGGGCGTGCCGCTGATCGGCGTGCATCACATGGAGGCGCATCTTCTCGCCCCCCTGCTCGAGGGTGACTCGCCCGATTTTCCGTACCTGGCGCTGCTGGTCTCCGGCGGCCACAGCCTGCTGGTGGACGTGCGCGGCTACGGCGATTACGCCGTGCTGGGCGAATCGCTGGACGATGCCGCCGGCGAGGCCTTCGACAAGGGCGCCAAGCTGCTTGGCCTGGGCTATCCCGGCGGGCCGGAAATTGCCCGGCTGGCGGAACAGGGCGAGCCGGGCCGTTTCACCCTGCCGACGCCGATGCGCGGACGCAAGGACCTGAACTTCAGCTTCTCCGGGCTCAAGACCGCGCTGCTCTACAAGGTGCGCGACCTGGCCGCCGAAGAGCCGCTTACCGAAACCGACCGGGCCTCGCTGGCGCTGGCGCTGGAAACGGCGATCGTCGCCTCGCTCCTCGACCGCACTGCGCGCGCGCTGGATGCGACCGGGCACGGCAGCCTGGTCGTGGCGGGCGGCGTGGGCGCAAACCGCCGCCTTCGGTCGCAATTGAAGGCGTTGTGCGGCGAGTCCGGCGTGCGCCTCTATTACCCGCGCGCCGAGTATTGCACCGACAACGGCGCGATGATCGCGCTTACCGGCTGCCTGCGCCTTGCCGGCGGCGTCCCCGGACCGGCCTGGCCCGATGCCCGCCCCCGCTGGAACCTGAGCGAAGTCCCGCCCTTCTCGCCGGCCTGACGCCTACCAGCCGATGCTGCGGCCGCCGTCCACGGCGATGATCTGGCCGGTCACGAACGGCGCGTCGCAGACCACGAAACGCACCAGCCGGGCCACGTCGCGCGGCTCACCGGCCCTTCCGAGCGGTGTCTTCGAAAGGATCGCCTTGCGCACGTTTTCGGGCGGCGGCGGATCGGCCCACATCACCATGCCCGGCGCGATGCCGTTGACCCGCACCTCCGGCGCGAGTTCGCCGGCCAGGCTTAGCGTCAGGGCCGCGAGCCCCGCCTTGGCCGCGCTGTACACCGGGTAGCCCCGAAGCGGGATGCGGGCGTGGATATCGACCATGTTCACGATCACGCCGACCGAGGCCCTGAGCGCCGGCGCCAGCGCCTGCGACAGGAACACCGGCGCCTTGAGGTTGCTGCCCAACAGGCTCTGCCAGTCGTTCTCGGTAATCTCGCCCACCGCCGTGGGATAGAAGGTAGAAGCGTTGTTAACAAGGCAGTCGAGGCGGCCGGCGCGGTCCAGCACTTGCGCGGCCAGGCGCTCGCAGGCGCCTTCACCGAGCAGATCGCCCTGCAGGGAGAACGCGGAGTCGCTGCGAAGCCCGTTCAGCCGCGTTACCAGCGCGTCGGCGTCCGTGCGCGAGCGATTGCAATGCACCGCCAGCGTGAATCCGGCAGCGTGCAATTCCCCGGCGATCGCCGCGCCCACGCGCTTGGCGCCGCCGGTCACCAGTGCGACTTTCGCCGTCGTCATTGCCCCTGCACCGCCCTTTGCTGCCCGGAGGCGGCATTATATGAAGCCGACCGTGAATTCGAACGATCACAAGCCCACCAGGCCGCCCCGGCACATTACCGCCGCCATCACCGGATCCGGCGGCTGGCTCGCGTTCGACCGCTACATGGAGCTGGCGCTGTATGATCCCGACGAGGGCTATTACGGCGCCGGACGGGCCCGGTTCGGCGAGGGTGGAGACTTCGATACCGCGACGGAGACCTCGGCGCTGTTCGGACGCGCGCTGGCGGGCCAGTGCGCCGAAGTCCTCGCCGCCCTGAACGGCGGAGATATCGTGGAGCTGGGACCGGGCAGCGGCCGCCTGGCCGAGGTGCTGCTGGCCGAGCTCAAGGCCCTGGGCATGCTTCCGCGGCGCTATCTCCTGGTCGAGCCCGCTCCCGGCCTGCGCGCCAGGCAGCGCGAGCGCCTGGAAAACGCGCGCCCGGACCTGGCCGAACGGCTTGAATGGGTGGATCGGCTCACGCACGAACGCCTGCGCGGCGTGATCCTCGCCAACGAAGTGATCGACGCCCTGCCCTGCAAGTGCTTTCGGCGCGCGCCGGGGCATTGGCTGGAGCGGGGCGTGAGTTCGGGCGCGGACCGGCTGCGCTGGGAGGACCGACGCGCCGACCCGGCGCTGGAGAAGGCCCTGGACGCGCTGCAGGCGGAACTGCCCTGGAGCCTGCCGGACGGGTATCGCTCGGAGATCCGGGTGAACCTGGATGAGTTCATTGGGGAACTGGCCCAGTCGCTGGAGGCCGGGCTGTTGCTTCTGGCCGATTACGGGCTTCCCCGGCACGAGCTGTACCTGGCCGAACGCGACGAGGGCACCCTGGGCTGCCATTCCGGGCAGCGCTGGCACGACGACCCGTTTCATCGGCCGGGGCGCGAAGACATCACCGCCTGGGTGGACTTCACGGCGGTGAGGCGTAGCGCGGAGGCGGCGGGCCTGGAAGCGGTGGGCTTCGCCAGCCAGACTCAATTCCTCCTGGGCGCGAGAATTCTTGAACTGGCCGGATCGCCGCCCGCGCCGGAGGACGCCGCGGCGCTGCGCCGGCTGATGCTTCCAGGGGGCATGGGCGAAGCCTTCAAGTTCCTGGGGCTGGCCACCGCGGGAATTCGGGCCCCTAGCGGGTTCGGCGAACGCGACCTGCTGGCGTCGCTGGAGCCCACGCTCACCCGCCAGCCTGCGGGCCGGACGGCCGGCGCATGAGCTTCTGGCAGATCGTCCTGCTGGCCCTGCTGCAGGGCGTCACCGAGTTCCTGCCGATTTCGAGCTCGGCGCACCTGATCCTGGCGCCGGCCTGGCTCGGCTGGCAGGACCAGGGCATCGCCTTCGACGTGGCCGTGCACTTGGGCAGCCTCATCGCCGTGATCGCGTTCTCGCGCCGCGAGATCGCCGCGATCCTGGGCGAATGGCGGACATGGCTCTTGCATCGCGCGGCGCCCGGGCCCTCGGCGCGGCTGGGACTGATGATCGTCCTGGCGACGCTGCCCATAGGCATGCTCGGCCTTCTGCTGCACGACACGGTGGAAGCATCGTTCCGCGAGCCGCGGCTGATCGCGGTGGCCGGCGCGCTGTTCGCGGTCCTGATGGTGTGGGCGGACCGGCGCCCGCAATACGACACCCGCCTGCGCGAGATCGGATTCAAACAGGCGCTGTGGATCGGCTGCGGCCAGGCATTGGCCCTGATCCCCGGCGCGTCGCGATCCGGCGTGACCATTACCGCCGCCCGGGCGCTGGGCATGGCGCGGCCGGCGGCGGCCCGCCTGTCCTTCCTGCTGGCGATACCGGTCATCCTGGCGGCCGCCGGGCTGGAGACTGTAAAGCTCGGCGCCGCGCCGGCCGGCGCGGACTGGGGCGCGCTGGCGCTGGGCATGGCCGTGGCCGGCGTGGCCGCCTTCGCGTGCATGGGCCTGCTGCTGCGTCTGGTCGCGCGCTGGGGCCTGTGGCCGTTCGCGCTTTACCGCCTGGCGCTGTCCGCGGTAATCCTGCTGTAGGCCTGTATTGCTTATACTCGGCGGCATGAAGAAATTCCTGATCGCGATTGCCGCCATCTTCGGACTGCTGCTGCTGGCCGGGGTGGGCTCCATGGCGCGCATGAACGCCTTCACCAGCGTGGACGACGAACTGCCCTGGGACTGCGAGGCCATCAGCCTGCCGGGCAGCGCCGAGGACATCGTGATCGACCACATGCGCGGCATCGCCTACCTGTCGGTGCTCGACCGGCGGGCGCTGCTTTCCAACCGCAGCATCCGGGGCGTCATCATGGCGCTGGACCTCAACACCGATCCCGTCGGCCAGTTCCTGCCCCTGGCGGAACTGCCCTCCCACCTGCATCCGCACGGACTGAGCCTGCACCAGGACGCCGCCGGAAACACGCGGCTTTTCGTGATCAATCATCCGCGCGAGCGCGGCGAAGGCCCGGAGGCGGTGGAAATCTTCGAACTGCGCGACGACGGCCTGCTGCACCACGTGCGCACCGTGCGCAGCCCGCTCATGAACAGCCCCAACGACATCCAGGCCGTGGGCGCGGAGCAGTTCATGGCGGTCAACGACACCGGAGCCGTCAATCGCTTCCAGCAGATACAGGAGTTCCTGTTCGGGGCGGGCCTGGCCAGGGCCGTTTACTACGACGGCCAGGTCATGCGCGTGGCCGCCGACAGGCTCTCCGGCGGCGCCGGCATCGCTTTCGCCGACGGCCGCTTCGTCATCTCGGAGACCCAGGGCAAGCGGCTGAAGTTCATGACGGCGGACAGCGACGGAAGGCTGACCGAAGAGTCGCGCGTCGCCATGCCGGGTTTTCCCGACAATATCGACTTGGACGCCGACGGCAAGCTGTGGGTCGCGGAGCACCCCAACGGCATGGCGCTGGGCCGGCACTTCGGCGACAAGGACTATCCCGCGCCGAGCCGCTTCTATCGCCTCAACGCCGACGGCAGCGGGCTGGAACTGGTGGCGGCCGATTCCGGGCGGATGCACTCCGCCGGCAGCGTCGCCGCGCGCTACGGCAACAAGCTGCTGCTGGGCTCGATCACCGCCACCCGCGTGCAGCTTTGTGAGATTCCCGAGGGAGGATGAAATGATTACCGAAGCACAGGAGCGCGTACGCCAGGAGCGCACGCGCATGTCGATGGTTCGCCGCACGCTGGGCGCGGCGCTGGAAGGCGAAGCGGCGGCCGACAATCCGGTCCCGGTGTACCTGGCCTGTTCGGACTATCTCAAGCACGCGCTGGACCGCCTGCATGCCCAGGACCACCGGCTGTGGGAACGGCTGAATCCGCACGCCGGTCCCGAAGACGCCGTATTTCGCGACAAGCTGGACAGGCTGAAGGAGCGCCTGGCCGCCAGCGAGCAGGCCCTGGCCGGCCTGGTCGCTGCGCGCGACGCCTTGAGGGCCCGCGGCGCGGGCGAGCGCGAGGGCTTCGAGGACGAGGCGCGGCGGTTCCTGGACGTGTTTCTCAACATCCTCTCGGCCAGCCGGCATTCGACGCTGGCCGAGGAAGAGGCAGAGTTTGCCGACGCCGACTGGGACTATGTGGCCGACAACACGGCCGATGCCGCGGCCGAGGAAGGCCGGCTGTTCGGCGAGGTCGAAAAGGCCGCGCCCGGATTCATGGATTCGCTTCCTCCGATCCAGCCCCCGCCCGGCCACTAGCGCGGTTTAAGCCCTGCTTTCTTCCACCCCTGTTGGAGGAGCGTTGAAGCAGGGACAGCGAAACCGAGCCAGGATGGCGCCTCCGCAAACAGGGGTGGAAGAAAGCAGGGCGAGGGTACGCGCCTGAGCGTGCGGCAGCGTTACAATTCAGACATGTTGATCGGCGTACCCAAAGAGATTAAGCCCGACGAACACCGGGTAGGATTGAGTTTAAGCAGTGCGCGCGAGTTAATCGAAAACGGCCACGAATTACTGGTGCAAGCCGATGCCGGCGCGGGATTGCGCCGCAGCGATGACGATTACCGGGCCCTGGGCGCAAGGATCACCGAAAGCGCCAAAGAGATATTCGAGAAGGCCGAAATGATCGTGAAGGTCAAGGAGCCGCAGCCTGATGAATGCCGGATGCTGCGCGAGGGCCAGGTCCTCTTCACCTACCTGCATCTGGCTCCCGACCCGGACCAGGCCCGCAGGCTGATGGAGTCCGGCGTCACGGCCATCGCCTACGAAACGGTCACCGACGTCCACGGCCACCTGCCGCTGCTGGCGCCGATGAGCGAGGTCGCCGGCCGCATGGCGGTGCAGGCCGGAGCGCACTGCCTGGAAACGGAAATGGGCGGCTGCGGCAAGCTCCTGGGCGGCGTCCCGGGCGTGCTGGCGGCCAAAGTCGTGGTGCTGGGCGGCGGCGTGGTCGGCACCAACGCGCTGCGCATCGCCGTGGGCATGGAGGCGCGCGTGGTGGTGCTCGACAAGTCCCTGGCGCGGCTGAGGGAACTGGACCTTCAGTTCGGCCCACGGCTCAACACCATGTATTCGACCCGCTCGGCGATCGAGGAATACGTCGCGCAGGCGGACCTGGTGATCGGAGCGGTGCTGGTTCCGGGCGCCTCCACCCCGCAGCTCGTGTCGCGCGAAATGGTGCAGGGCATGGCGGCCGGATCGGTGCTGGTGGACGTGGCCATCGACCAGGGCGGCACATTCGAGACCAGCCACCCCACCACCCACTCCGATCCCACCTACATCGAAGAGGACGTCGTGCATTACTGCGTGGCCAACATGCCGGGCGTGGTGCCGCGCACGTCCACCCAGGCGCTCAACAACGCCACCCTGCCGTTTGTGCTGGCGCTGGCGAACAAGGGCTGGCGCCAGGCCATGCGCGAGGATCCCGGTTTGATGGCCGGGCTTAACGTTCATGCCGGGCGCGTCACCAACCAGGCGGTGGCCGAAGCGCTGGACCACTCGTTTACTCCGCCGCTGGACGCGCTTAATATTCACTGATTAAACTGCGGCAACCGGATCGGAACTGTTTATGCCCACGAATACACAACCCGAAGCACGGCCCAGGCGGGCGCTGGGCAAGCGCCCGGCGTTTTACGGCGACGAACGCCTCGACATGCTGTTCGCGATGCTTACCACGCTCCTTGGCGAGGTGAGCGTGATCCGCGAGCGGATCGACACGCACGAGCGGCTGCTGGAAAAGGCCGGGCTGTTCGGCAAGGACACCGTGGATGCGTGGCTGCCCGACGCGGCGGCCGAGGCGGAGCGGGCCCCGATCCGGCAGCAGATGATGGGCCGGGTGCTTCGCTACCTGGAAGAAGATATGGAACCCGCAGCGGCCGGCGGTGAACTCGACCGCATTTCAAAGGAGGTTCAACATGGTGATGTTTGAAGCCGAAGGCGTGCGCCAGGACACCATGCGCAGCGACGTGTATCCGCGTCACGGCATGATGGCCGGCGCCACCCACGACGAACTCGCGGCGCAGAAGTATTTTCTGGGCCTGCGCGCCTACGCCAACGGGCGGCTGATGGGGCATGCCATCGACGCCTGCAACGAGCAGATAATGCCCGAAATGGGCGAGCGCGACCCGGAGGACGAAAAGGACCGCACGGCCGTGCTGCGCAAGGCCGAGGAACTTCCCATATTCCAGCACTGGGGCGCGCTGCTGCGCACGTCGCAGGAACTGATGTGGGACTACGTGGCCGACACCGTCGACCGGCAACTGGACGATCTGGAAGAGAAGTTCCGGGAGATCAGGGACCCGATCGGCAGCCTGACGCTCCACCCGGACGTGCCGAATCCCGAATACCTTACGCTGGTCGATCAGCACATTCAGCCGGGCGGCTATCTGCATGACGCCGGCGGCGACGACGTGCGAGCCGGGGCGATATACGACCGCGGCGCCGTGCTGTATGGCCTCGGCCGCGCAGGCGGGCTCAACGACGTGCGCGGCCACACGCTTTGCGCCTTCATCCAGGACAGCTTTCCGGACGAGAAACCGAAGCGGATCCTGGACCTGGGCTGCGGCGTAGGCCACGGCACCCTGGCGCTCACCGACCTGTTCCCGGACGCCGAATTGCATGCCATCGACATCGGCGGCGCCCTGCTGCGCTACGCCCATGCCCGCGCCGAGTCGCTGGGCAAGCCGGTGCATTTCCACCAGCAGGACGCCCGCAATCTCAAGTTCGAGGACGAGAGCTTCGACATGGTCACGTCGGAAATCCTTTTCCACGAGACTTCGGGCGCCGGCATGCCGGCCATCCTGAAAGAGGCCTACCGCGTGCTCAAGCCCGGCGGCGCGATGTGCAATCTGGAAGTGCCGCTACGCTACAAGGGCATGGACATGGGCGGCGTCGTGGTGCGCGACTGGCAAAACTACTACAACGCCGAACCCTTCTGGGGCGCGCTGGGCACCGTGGACATCGAGCAGGCGATGAAAGACGCCGGCTTCACCCGCGTCATGCAGGGCTTCCAGCCGCGCACCCTGAACTTCGCCGGCGAACGGGGAACGACCGACAAGGAAGACCCCAGCATGGGAGCGCTCTCCCACTGGCTGGTCTTCGGCGGCTACAAGGAATAGCGGAGGGGAGGGCGTCCCGCCTTCCCCCTGGAAACGAGGGCCTCCCGGCCCTCGCATAGGGCGAGACGTCCTCTCCCGCTAGAAGCTGTACGTAACTCTCAGGCCAACTTCCCGTTTGCGCGGCAGGGGCGCAAAGTTCTTGCGGTGGGGTAAACCGAAAATGCTCGTGGTTCCGCCCGCGGTGGTGTGGCTCAGGTCATTGGTCAGGTTGTTGGCGTACGCCTCGACCGACCAGCTCTCGCCCAGATCGGCATGCACCCTGGCATTGAGCTTCCAGTGGCCGTCAACGGAGTTCCATTCGAAGTTGTCGATATAGAACTGCCCCATGTAGATCCCGTCCAGGCGCAGCCAGACACTATTGGCGAGGCCAACCAACTGACCAAGCTGTACGGTTGCCGACAGGCTGCCGGTCCATTCCGGCATGTAGCGGGGCCGGTTGCCGACCGCCGAGATCTGCTGACCGAGGGACAGCGTGGGCGAGAGAACGGCCGAGGCCACCGAGCCGGCGCCGGCGAAGTCAATGAACTCCACGCTGTTGTAGGCAAAGCCGCCGGAGAAGTTGAACCACTCACTGGGCGACACTTCGAACTCGATTTCCATGCCCCTGATCTCGGCATCGCCGAACAGGTTGGCCGCGGTAAAGAACGGCGCCGGACTCAGTTCAAAGAAGGTCTGATTGTCCCAGTCCATGGCGAAAACGGCCACCGCATAGCTCAGCCAGCCGCCCACGCGCTGCTTCAGGCCCACCTCAATGGCGTCAAGAGTCTGCTTCGGCGTGAAGAAGCCGAGACCCAGCGGAATGCCGGTCATTTCCGTATAGTCGCCGGCATTCGTGTCGATACCCTGCAGATTGCTCTTGGAGAAGTGGGCGTAGAGGTTGGTGTTATCGGAGGGCTGCCAGGAAATAATCAGACGCGGCATGAACGCACTGTACTTCTGCTCGGCATCCACGATCGCGCCGGGATCATTCGGCGTCTGGAGAACGGAAACGCCGTCATAGACGATGGTCTGCGTATCGGTGTTCCAGCGTCCTTCCAGCGACAGCGTCCACTGCTCGTTCAACGCATAATCGACGGACCCGAATATCCCGAATACATCGCCGTCCTGGAAGTTCAGATTGTGCGTGGCGCCGAAGGAGGAGAAGGCAGCCCGCTGGTTGTCCTGCGTGTAGTAGCTAGCTCCGACCGTGTAGTTCATTCGCTCGCCCGCCGGCGGCGTGTAGCGGGTCTCGATGTAGGTGTCGCGCACCCAGCTGGCGATCGAGGACAGCCATGGAGCGCTTGAATTTGCAAAGACAAACAGCGTGGGCGTGCCGAAGTTGTTGTCGTTGATGACCCAGCTTGACGACTCGCCCCGGGCGAACTGGCCAGTGATCACGCCCTCGTTGGCCAGTTGGTATTCTCCGGAGACATCAACCCTCCATAGTTCGTAGACGTTTTCCAGTCCTTGCGGCGGCGACACCATGCTTACGCCCTCCATTTCCGGCGGCAGCGTCGTTACGAACGACCACGGATTGGAGAACAGGAACACCGGTGTGCTGTCGTTAACGGCGCCGGTATCGGAAAAATTGATTGGCGTCGTGTCCCAGTCCGGCATGTTCCCGCAGAAGGTGTTCCTGGCAGACTGCGAAAGGTCAGTGGTGAAACTGGTGTCGCTCTGGCCGGTGGCCACCGAGCGGAAATTGCCCGTGTAGGTCCGGTTGCAGGTACCCGCCGGTACGTGTGCGGGTTGAGACTGAAGTATCCGCGTGTCGTCGGAGTCGACATAAAAGCCGGTGACCTGGAAGCTCAGGGCGTCGGAAGCCTCGAACGTGAGCATCCCGGTCACTGCCGTCGTATTCTCTTCGTTTATGGGGTCGCCGTTGTCGAAATGCCAGTCCGCGCCCACCTTTTCCTGACTCAGGGCGACTCGCACGCCCACCTTGTCGCTGATCGGCCCGCCGATGGCGCCGACAAAATTGTGGCTGCTCTCGTCGGACGCGGAATAGGACACCGACGCCTTGCCGCTGAACTCGTCGCCCGGCGTGGCCGGGATGTAGTTGACAGCCCCGGCGAAGGTGTTGCGGCCGAAGAACGCGGTTTGCGGTCCCTTCAGGATCTCAATCCGCTCCAGGTCCATCAGCGGCAGAATGCCGGCGCCATCGGAAATGTAGCCGCCTTTCCAGAACACCGCGCCGGCGCGGGAAGCCGGAGTGGCCTGCTGCACGCCCAGCCCGCGAAAGCGTATCGAGGGGTTGTAGCGGCCGCCGAACCCGCCGGCGCCGATGGTCTGGAAAACGAAGCCCGGCGTGACCGAGGCGAGCTGCTCCAGCGTGTTCATGCCGAGGGCGTCGAGGTCCTCCTGGCTGTATGCCGACACGGCCACCGGAATCTCGAGTACCGACTCGTCGCGTTTACGCGCCGTTACCACGATTTCCTCGAATTCCTGCGCGGCAAGGTCCTGAATACCCATCAGGGCGGCGGCGCACACAGCGGCAAGACCGGCGAGCCGGCGGAAGCAGACACTAATTGTCATGATTTGTCCCCTGGAAAGTTGACCAGTGCAATGAATCCCAGAAGAGGGAATTCATTGTCCCCACTGCGGCTCAGTATATGCACATCGGCTGTTGGTGCAAAATTCCCCAAGGTAAATCGGCGGTGGCGGAAACCCCGTTTGCGTCCGTACGCCGCCCCGAAATCAATGAATCGGCGGCCGGTGGGGGATAGAATCTGCTGCCTTGCACAGCGACCGATCCGCGCCGGGGCCCATGCCCAGTAACGAATCCTCCGAACTCAGCGAAATCGCTGCCGCCGAACAAGTGCTCGGCGACTACGGCCTGCGCGCCGAATCGCTGGAATACGTGAACCACGGGCTGATCAACCGCACCTGGCGGATCCACTGCGAGAACGGCGCACGTTACGCATTGCAGCGCCTGAGCCCCATCCTGGGCCCGGAGATCCACGAGGACATCGAGGCGGTGACGGCCCATATCGCCGCCAGGGGCATGGCCACGCCCCGGCTGGTGCGTACTTCAGGCGACCGTCTCTACGTGGAGCGGACCGACGGCGTCTGGCGCCTGCTCACCTGGCTCGAAGGCGAGTTCCACAGCCGGCTCGAGACCAGCCGCCAGGCCGCGCAGGCCGGCGCCCTGCTGGCCCGTTTTCACATGGCGCTGGCCGATTTTGAGCATCCCTTCGCCAGCAGGCGGCGACCGATACACGAGCCCCAGCGCCGTATCCGGGAGCTTGAACAAGCGCTGGCCGAGCATCGCGGCCACCCCCTGCACGCGGAAGCCGAAAGCCTGCAGCGCAAGACGCTTGAGCTGCTTTCGCAGTTGCCGCCTTTGCCCGAAACGCCGCTGCGCGTGGTCCACGGCGACCCCAAGATCAACAACATGCTGTTCTCGCCCGAGGGCGAAGGCCTGGCCATGCTGGACCTGGACTCGCTGGGCCGCCTGAGCCTGCCCTACGAGTTGGGCGACGCGTTTCGTTCCTGGTGCAATCCGGTCGGCGAGGACAGCGAGGATACGGAGTTTTCGGTCGAGCTGTTCGAGGCCGCCCGGTCCGGCTACCTGGACGTGGCCACCTTTCTCACGGACGACGAGCGCTCCAGCCTGGTGGACGCCACGCTCTGGATCACGCTGGAGCTGACCACCCGTTTCACCGCCGACATCGTCAACGACCGCTATTTCGGCTGGGACCCCGGGCGCTTCGCCTCGCGCGCCGAGCACAACCTCGTGCGCGCGCGCGGCCAGCTCCGCCTCGCCGAGTCCCTACTCGTGCGGCGCCCCTCCCTAGCAGTTTGACGCGCGAACCGCGCGGATCAGGCGCAACGGCGGAGGCTCAGGTCGATTGGCACCTGCACGCGCGCCCGCGCCAATTCGTGGCCGGGCCGCGAGGGTTCCGCAAACGTGATGGACAAATAGAAGTCGTCCAAGGATACAAACACCGCATTGGCTTCGGCCCAGCGGCGCATTCGCTGGTTGCATGCATGTGCCCAGGAAAGCACCTCGATGCGCCAATCACGCTTGTGCATGGCTTCCAGAGTTCGGTGAAATCCCCCGCCCTCGTAGTATCCTGCGCCGTCACCCGTCAGCAACACGACAATGCCGGGGTCGCCGTTAAATTCCAGCGCGTCCCTGAGCATTTGAAGCTGAAGTGCTTGATCCGGCACCTCTTGCTCCCCCCTACGAGGGTCGCCGCGGTCAAACAATTGGACCTGCACGCCATGTTCTTCCATGCGATTCCAAAGTTGCCTCATTTCGGGGGGCACGGAACCTGCGGCAAGGGCGCGCTGCACAGGACGGTCGGCATGTGCAAGACGCAGCAGGTTGTCAAAATGAATACGTACGCGATAGCGGGCATCCGGCCCGTCCTCCAACTCGTCTGCAAGGCGTTGCGCCTCGTGGAAAATGTTGGAGTTGTTCCAGTAGATGAATACCTTTTCCATACCTCACGCCGCCTTATGGCTTAAGAATCTTTCGCGTGATGCTGCGCAAACTGGAGATTTCAAAGATGCATTGTACCAAACCCTCATGTTCGCTGCGCTGACCACCCCGCGGTGATGTAACTGAGATTCCGGGGAGGCGGCGAACCGACCTCCCCGGAGTTGGCTGGCGCTTCGTCCCGGTGCATGATCCGGTTACGG